>MDSW01190956.1_pt1 | contig 24127 bp, 20 predicted proteins | sample 811171 | NCBI WGS metagenome assembly MDSW01 (sample SAMN05326641, study PRJNA326480) | marine metagenome | isolation source: seawater | place: Atlantic Ocean: North West | collected 2012 | reverse complement strand
CGATGAAATCAATTTTGAGGAAGTGGCGGGGTTGGAGGGGGCCAAACAGGAATTACAGGAGGTCATCGAGTTCCTCCGCAATCCACAGAAGTTCAGTGCCCTGGGGGCCAAGCTGCCGAAGGGCATTCTGATGATGGGGCCGCCGGGTACCGGCAAAACGCTGCTGGCCAAGGCCACCGCCGCTGAGGCCGGGGTGCCTTTTTTCAGTATCAGTGGCTCGGAATTTGTGGAGATGTTTGTGGGGGTGGGTGCCGGCCGGGTGCGCAACATGTTTCAGCAGGCGCGGGAGAAGGCACCGGCACTGATCTTTGTGGATGAAATTGATTCCGTGGGTCGGGTGCGGGGTACCGGCGTGGGCGGCGGCAACGACGAACGGGAGCAGACCCTGAATCAGATTCTGGCGGAAATGGATGGCTTTGCCAGTGATGAACCAGTGGTGGTGCTGGCGGCCACCAACCGCCCCGACGTACTGGATCCGGCGCTGTTGCGGCCGGGCCGGTTTGACCGCAAGCTCACCCTGGAACTGCCGCAGAAAAAAGCCCGCCTGCAGATCCTGCAGGTTCATACCCGCAAGAAGCCCATGTCCACGGATGTGGATCTGGAGCAGCTGGCCGCCCGCACCATCGGCTTTTCCGGCGCGGAACTGGAGAATCTGGTGAACGAGGCGGCGCTGCACGCGGCGCGGGAGAATAAAGCCGCTATCGACCAGGTGGATTTCGAGCACGCCCACGACAAGATCATGCTGGGCTCGGAGCGTCAGGAAATACTCAATGCCGAAGACAAGCGACGGATCGCCTACCACGAGTCCGGGCATGCGCTGTTATCCATGTCACTGGCCCATACCGATCCAGTCAGTAAAGTCACCATTATTCCCCGGGGGCGGGCTCTGGGGGTGACCGAAACCATGCCGGCGGAAGACCGGATCAACTACACTCAGGACGTGCTGGAAGACCGGCTCTGTGTGTTGTTGGGCGGGCGCTGTTCGGAGCGGGTGGTGTTTGGCAATGTCAGCTCCGGCGCAGCCGACGATTTAAAACAGTGCACCAGTCTCGCCCGGCGTATGGTCACCCAATGGGGCATGAGTCAGAAGCTGGGGCCAGTGCACTTTCCGGTTAGCGAGGAGCATCCGTTTCTGGGCATGGAGATGGCCATCAGTCGGGAATTCAGTGACGTGACGGCCCATGCCATTGATCTGGAAGTGGAGGCGCTGGTGAAGCGCAGTGAGCAGCGGGCAGAAAAGGTGTTACAGCAAAAGCGGCGCCAATTGGATGCCCTGGCGGAAGCCTTGGTGGCCCATGAAACCCTCAGCGCCGACGAAATCAAAGCCCTGGTGGAATAACACCGTCACCAGCGATATTGAACCCGATAAGACAGACTGTGAGTGCCATCCGCCGGTACTTGCAGCTCAAACTCCACTGTTTGGGCATCCACTTTCTTATATCGTTCGCTGGCCTGCTCCAGTTCCCAGTTGGTCCAGCGGTATAGGTGCTCCATCACGGTGACCGTCACCGGGCTGGACTTGCGGTTGGTCAGGGTAATGGTGAAAGATTCCCGGGCCTCATTGCCACGGGTATTCACTTCAAAATCCGTGCGTACCCGTTCCCCCTTCACATCGAAGGCATCGCAGGTATAAACGGAAACCGTTTCCTTTTTAGGCGTGTGATCGATATTGTTTTCCCCCAGGAACTCCAGTTGCTGGTCCTTGTCCTGTTGGTAGAACCGCAGTCGGCCCTGGGGCAGAGGCACACCCAGACCGTTGGCCTTGGTGTTGTCGAACTGCCGGTAGATCCGCACCTGATCGTTACTCTGAGTACCAAAGTTGGCATCATTGCGGAACCGTTGCATATTGGCCTGGTAGTTATGGTTCAGTTGGGCACCGTCGTAGACATAGCGGGTGACCGCCCTCACGCCACTGGCGCTGACAAAGGCGATTTGCTTGCTTTCCCCGTCCGCCAGATCCACCGGCCTGCCGATCTCGTAAAGATGGTAGTCATCAAAATCCCGCTGTTGCACCTGGGGAGAGCGGTCGGCCTCCATCAGCATTCGGCTGTTGACACCGGCAAAGCTGTTCCGGGGGCTGATTTTGTGGATGTCTCCCGCCATCAACTTGACTTTGGCGGCGGAAAAATTTTTTCCGCTCTGATTATCGAAGGTGACCCAGCCGGATAGATCCACCTTGTTGCTGCCGGCCTGGGCCACCACGTTGTAGTCGGCATTCCAGCTCAGGCCACCGGTAAGATAAGCCAGTTCCACGGTCAGCTGCCCGGGTTTGCCGGATTCCAGTTGCCAGGCCAGGGTGGGTTTCAGCAGGGTATCGTCCTGCAGGGCCGGGAACAGGGGTTGACCGGGCAGGCCGAAGCGGGTTTTGCCCTCCAGTTGGATAATGGGACTGCCGGCGCTGCGGCCGCTGCGAATAATCTTTCCGGGGACTGTGCTGGTTTGCTGGTTTCGCTGAATTTCAAAATCAATGGTTTGGCCTTCAAAATGTTCCAGCAGTAACTGTTGGTTCACCGGCCGGGAAAGGTAGTTCTGTTCCAGTACCCGCAGTGGCCAGTTGCCAACCGTGGGCCGCAGCACCACCGAATCCGGTTCCAGCTGTTTGGTGATATCCTGATAGCGAATCCGGTTGCTGCCCTTAGTCAGCTGCATGGTTACCAGATCCCGCACCACGGCAAAGTTGCCGTTATAGATAGTCAGGGAGGGGGCGGTGCCAGAGTCAGTGATCCCGGCCGCAGCCGCCTGGGTAACGGGGCTGAGCAGGGCCGTTAAAGCCAGGGCGGCGCCAGTAAAGCAGTGACGGATGGGGCGGGGCCGGAGTGGGTGCATGAGCGTTGTCTCCGCGGATCAGAGGTCGGATTGCGGGTAGCGTTGCGCCAGAGCCTGATAGACAGCGGTTTGCAGATCCGGCGTCTGCGCATCCATTTGTTGCAGAATTTCCGCCAGGTGTTCGTTATCCTCTTTGCCGCTCCAAACCTTGTGATAGCGACCGTCCTTGTAGCCGTGATCCTGGCGGAAAAAATTCAGCACGTTCTTGCCAACATACTGCTGGTAGAGTTGGACCAGATCGAAATCCGTCAGTTCCAGCAAGCGGCAGAACAGGGGAATTGAAAACTGTTGTCCCTGCAGGGTATCCAGCGCCAGTGCTTCCACCGCCCGCAAAAAGTCGGTATCGGTATCAGGGCTGGTCCATTGCTGTTCCAGTTGTTCCGCCAGCTGATCCAGGCTGGCGCCGGTACTGAGCAGCAGGCTCAGGCCAAAGTGCCAGATATCGACGATTTCCAGGTGAATCTGCGGCAGATCCGGCTGCTGATGCTTCCACCACTTCCAACCGTGGTGGTCCATCAGTTCGGCGCACTCCGTCCACAGCGCCCGGTACCAGGGATAATTCTGCTGGCGCCACTGCGGGTGCACCTTGCAGTTCATTTTATCCTGCAGTTCCAGCATGCTGATAAAGGCCTGCCTCATAATCGTATCCTTGCCGGTGATGGGTCGGGGCTGATGAAATATTCCAGGCCAGCCGCGTGTTGGTGCGGGACTGGCTCAGTCTTCGGTAAAAATCCGTTGGATCACTTCCTGCAGGGTCTGGGCCGGGGGCTGGCCGCCGGTGGCCGGCGCCGGCCCGTTACTGTCCAGCTCCAGGTTCAAGCCCTGTTCCTGCGCCTGCTGACGCTCCCGTTCCTGCATATAGCCGCGATCCTGCAGCCGGGCGATGGACAGCAGCGCTTTGGCGCGCATACCATCCAGCTGCTGCTGCTGATTATCGACGATGGCACTGGCGGTGGCTTGCATGCGGGCCCGTTGCTGGCGCAACTGGCGCCCGGTATCCGATTTCAGGGCGGTGAGTTTCTCCCGCAGATTCTGGATCCGGGTTTCGAAACCGTAAAAACGGTTCAGACCGTTTTCGCGGGCGGCGCTTAGGGCGCGAATGCGGGTTTCCATTTCCAGCAACAGGTTGTTGAGGGTGGTCTGCTGTTTACTGGCCTCCCAGCGTTTGTCCACCGCGGTGGCGTTCAGATCCCACATCAGCAGGCCCTGCAGCAGTTCCAGTTTCTCCCATTCCTCCCAATACTGATCCCGGTCACCCAGGGCCTGAAGCCTGGCCTCGAGGGCGTCCAGCCGGGCCTTCTGATTGATCTGTTCCGCATTGGCCAGCCCCATCAGGTCATCGTTGGCCACAATCTCGCTCAGGCGGGATTCGAATTCATCCAGTTTCACCCGGGAGTAGGCGTAGAAAGAACGGGCCTGATCAACGGCCTGCTCTGACTGCGGTGCCAGTTCGTCCAGGCGGGTGACGTGGGTGTTGATCATTTCATAAAAACTGGGGAATTGGCGCTCCCAGTGGGTCAACACCATGTACAGTCGTTGCAGTTCCCGATAGTCCTGATACAGGCGCTGGAATTCGTTGCTGGCGAAGTAACGGTAGAGGTGTTCACTGGATGGATCGGTCGCCGGCAGTTCGAAGGGGGGTGGGGCATCCATCACCCCCTGGCCCGACAGGTCCACCGGACTGATGCGCTCGATCCAGTCGGGGCGCTTAATGTCCTGCTTGACGCTTTCCAGACGCCGGCGCTGATTGAGAAAAATCTGGTAGGCGGATTGATACCCGTCCAGTGCGTCCTGCAGGGCTCCCAGTTGTTCAAACACATAGGGCACATTGAGCAGGCTCTCCTGCACGGCGGGATCTGTCAGCGAACGCTCGTTGAGCTCCAGCCAGGGGGTCAGTGCATCCTGCTGGCGTTGCGAGCGGAAATGGGTCCAGCCCAGGGCCAGCAGACCGCGGTTGGCCACCGGACCGTACAGGCGGATCTGCTCCAGCGTCTGGCGGGCAAGCTGCAGTTGGTCATTACGCAGATAGTGGATGCCCAGGGCCAGTGCGCTGCGATCCAGCAGGGTTTTGTCCACTTCGTTCTGAGGGTTCTGATACTCCGCCAGAATGTCACTGAAAATATCCGCCGCCCGTCGCGGTTGACCCAACTGGGTCAGGGCCGTGCCCATATTAAACCGTACCAGCAGGCTCTCGGCGGGATCCAGCTTCAAGTAGGGCGTCAGGGCCTGGGCCTGATCCACGTTACCCAGTCGCACCTGACACAGAATCTGCAGCAGCAGGTACTCGGCGGGGCGGGCTTCCCGGGGTTGCTGAATACGGGATTCCAGGATTTCCAGGGCGTGGGCGGCATGGCCGCGCTGGTAGTGAATCCGTGCCAGTTGGTACCAGGCTTCATCGGCGCCCGCAGCGCTGGAATAGTCGGCCAGCAACTCCCGAAAGATGGCTTCGCCCTGATCCAGCAATCCATAGGACACATACAGTGCGCCCAGCACCAGTTGCGCATGTTCATTGTTGGCATCCAGCAGGCCGCGCTCCCGGGCCACCATGACCTGAGTGATGGCGGAGAAGTAGTGTTGCTGATAATACTCGAACAGCACATCCCCATAGGCCAGGTCCGCCACCGCATGGGGTTGATCGATGGGTTGCGGCTGGCGGGGAGGCGGCGCGGACGCTGCCGGTGCATCGGCATCTCCGCTGCCCCACCAGCCAAACAGATCCAGGGCCCGGGCCGGCTGGGCCGGCAGCAGCCAGCAGGCCGCCACCAGCAACAGGCACAGGACGCTGTGCCGGGTGCACCGGCAGCGGGACTTGTCAATCAGGCTGTCAGGCTTGCAATTCAAATTCGAGATCCCCTGTCTCACTCCCACTGCTTGAGCCGGAAGCCCGGTTGCTGGCGCAGATCATCGCCCTCAATCTTCAGTTCGATATATTTGGTGCCGCTGGTTTTCTCAAAGGCCAGGCTCACCGCTCTTTTGTAATCCCGTCCCGACGGCCCCACGCCGGTTACCACGGCCACCAGCTCATGCTCACCCACCGGCAGGTTGCCGGTAAATAAACGCTGCACCGCGCCGCGGTTCATGGCTTTCAGCTCCCGCTCGGTATATAGATGATTGCTGATGGGGCGGTCGTTGATTTTCAGGCTGACGCCGTCCAGCTGAAAGTATTCCAGGGCGTCGTAGGAAACGAAGACATTGACCTGAGTGCTGCTGGGAAACAGCAGATCCTCTTCCAGGATGAACAGGTCGCGGTTCACCTGCAGGATTTTTTCTTTGAGGTCCTGCATTTCCTGTTGCATGGTTTCCGGGCCTTTTTCCGCAACGGCTTCTTCGGCGGCTCCTTCCCCCGCGCCGCCGCCATAGAGAATCTGATTGAGATCGACAAATTCGCCCTCTTCTTCCGCGGTGGGCGCCTCAGAGGCGGGCTCCGCGTCGACACTGGTGGCGGGACCGGATTCCTCCGCATCCAGAATCTCATCGATTTCGATATATTCCAGATCCTCCTCCAGTTGCAGATCGACAGTGTCGTCCGCCGGCTCGGCCCTGACCAGGGTGCAAAGCACCAACAGCAGCAGTGCCGGCAGCCATAAAGTCCAGATTTGATGGGTCGCGTTCATGTGCTTCGCTTTACTCATAGGGTTTCGCCTACTCGGATACCAGCTGTTGCAGCAGGGCGTCGAACCGGGCCACGTCGGCCGGATCAAAGCCATCCTGCAGGTGTCGGATCTTGCCATCCCGATCCACAATAAAAGACGAGGGAAGATCGCCGATGTCGTAACGTTCACTTACTAGAAAACTGTCATCATACAGCAGGGTAAGATCCAGCCCCTCGTGGCGCCGATAGTGATCGGCCTTGTCCCGGTTTTCGTCCAAACTGACGGCCCATACCTTCAGCCCGCGCTCCGCGTACTTGTCCTGTAACGCGGCCAGCGCCTCCAGTTGCCCCGGACAGGAGCGGCACCAGCTGGCCCAGAACACCACCGCCACCACATAGCCCTTTTGCTCCGACAGGCGCAGATTATAGGGGCCGTCGCTGTGCAGCGTGAAGTCCGGCGCCTGATCTCCCAGCGGCGGCTTCTTGGCGAATACCGGTGTGGCCGCCAGGGTCAGCATCATGAGCAAAGTGCCAAGGGTGCGCAACATATCAACTGGCTCCGGGGTTACGATGGGATGAAGGAGATGGGATAAGTATCACGCCATACCTCCACATTCTTATCGCCGAAATTGATCCGCTGCACCCGCAGTACGATTTTTCGTTCCAGGTCCGGGTCGTTCAATTCACTGCTGACCACCTCGCAGCGGGTAACCTCGCCGTTGGGTTGAATTTCCAGGCGCAGCACCACGGTGCCCTCCAATGCAGGGTTTTTGCGCAACGCCCGGCGATACAGGGAGTAAATCGCTCCTTTGTGGCGATCGAACACCAGTTGGATATCCTCGGTGGAACGGCGGGCTTTGCCATCGGCGCTGCGTCGTTTCTGCTGTTCCGCAGCCGGATCGGCGATCTGGCTTTCCACACTGGTGGTTTGCACGCCAGCCAGGTTACCGGAACCACCGCCCCCGGAACTGGCGCGGGAGGTACTCACGCCGCCGCTGCCGCCGGCGGCCATATTGCCCACCAGATTGCGCCGGGTCTGCTCCTGCTGGGCACCGGTGGCATTAACTGATTGTTGCTCGGTTTTCAGGTCCGCCAGATCATTGGTGTCCCGCAGATCGCTGAGATCATCGAACACGGCAATGGCCGCTTTGGCCCGTTCTTTGGCTGTGGGCTTGGGTTTTTCCTCCGGTTTGGGTTCCTCTTTTTTCGGCTCTTCCTTTCTCGGTTCCTCTTTAACCTCTTCCTCTTTCTTTTCCTCTTTCGGCGGAGGTGGCGGCGGAGGCAGTGGCTGGCGTTTTTCCATCACCAGTTTGGCCAGGCGGGGCGGCACCCGTTCCACCTGTTCCCGTTGCTTTTCGGGTACCGGAATATTGGGAATCACCAGCACCATGATCAGAAAGATGACGAAGAAAACCATCACCATCTTGCGAAACAGTTTTTCCTCTTCGGCGGCACGATCCCAGGGCAGACTGGGAGTGGAATAATACATGGGTTTCATGATGGCTTGTCCTCCGTCTGCTTGAGAACCGCCAACGAAATCCGCGAATATTCATTCTTGCTGCAGGTCATCATGATCTTGCGCAACAGCGCGTAAGGAATCTCCCGGTCACCCATGATGGTCACGTCCCGCTCCGGTATGCCCTGTTCGTTGACCACCAGGGCCGGTGCCTTGCTGGCCTGGTATTGCAGCTCCTGCGCCAGGCTGGGGATATTGTCATCGGGCAGTGCCAGTACCTTGTTGACGTCCGCCACGATCCGACCGTTCACCAGAATGGTGTTTTCATTCACCATAATGGTCAGGGTTTCCCGGGGCAGTTGCTCGGCAATGGATTTCGGCAACTGAATGGATTTCTGATTGGGCAATTGGGTGGTGTTGGAGGAATTCACCAGCAGGAAGAATACCAGGATGGTGAAAATGTCCATCAACGACACCATATTAATGGCGGGCGTGAACTGCCGCTTGTGACGCCGGTCCATGCGCTTGGCGCGATGGGAAAGCTTCATACGGCACCTCCCCGCAGCGCAGTCTGCATGGCGCTGTTCTGAGAAGTGTTCTGGCGATCCGGGGGGGCATCGCCGATGGCGATATCCGGAAACAGTTCTGCTTTGACGGTTTCGGTACCTACCACCTGGTCAGTGACGCGCACCTTGTCCATAGTGGTCACCAGCACCTCGTAGGGCGTGTTGGCCTCCAGCAGCAGAGTGATCTCGGTTATGTCCGGGAACCGGTTTTTCACCGCTTTCAGGGTTTTCACCAGGGTCGCGTAGTCGTATTGGGTGCCGTTGTTGGGAATAATCTTCAGTGGTCCTGTCTGACGGTCGACCACCTCCAGACGGTTTTTGTAAATCAACACTTCCAATACGATGGGCTTCTTGTCTTCCTGTTGCTGCTCCTGCGCCGGGGTGGTGGCCGGCAGGTTCAGTTCCAGAATGGAAATCTGCGAAAACACCGCCGTGATCAGCAGAAACGGCACCAGCACCACCATCAGATTCATGAAGGCGGTGATGTTGATGTCTGCGTCGGCGTTCTGTCTTCGCCGTGAGCGTCTACTCATAAGGGCTCCTGCTCAAACGTATTCGATGGCTGGTTGCCGGGCTTAGCCCTGGTTGTTGCTTTGGGCCTTCTGGCTTTGAGCCTGACGGAATACGTTGAGGAATTTAACAGAGGCCATCTCCATGCTGTCGATCAGTTGGTTGGTCTTGTTCTGCAGATAGGTAAATGCCAGCAGCAGGGGAATGGCCGCCATCAAGCCGAACGCCGTGGTGTTCATGGCCACGGAAATACTGGCTGACAGCAGGTCCGCCTTTTGCGCCGGATCGGCACTGGCCACCGCGGTGAAGGCGTTGATCAGACCCATGATGGTACCCAGCAGCCCCAGCAGGGTGGCAATGTTGGCGAAGGTGGCAATGTAGTTGGTACGTCGCTCCAGATGAGGAATGGCCTCCATCAAACCTTCCTCCATGGCCATTTCCACTTCGTCGTGACGGCTGGCATAGGCACTGCGGGATAGCCCGTATACCAGAATCTTGGCCACCGCGCTGCCGGAGTTTTTGGCTTCCTCCATGGCGGACTTGAATTTGCCCTGGGTCAGCAGCGGAAACAGTTTCTTCCACACCATCTGGTTACGGGTCTGGGTGAGGTTCAGATAAATGAAGCGTTCCAGGGTAATGGCCAGACCCACCAGGAACACCGCCAGTATGATATACATAAAGGGGCCTCCCTCCTGGAAGAACTGGGCCATGGTGGTGATCAGGCCGGTGCTTTGCTCCGCGGCATTCACTGTGTCAGACATGCTGGTCTCCTGCGTTACCCAATAACGATGTTAGTGCTCGTAGTTTCAGTATTGTTCAAATCAGTTTATTCACCGCCGGCACCCGGATCGGAATGCCGCAGCTGATCAAAATATTCGATTTCCCGGCGTAACTCGTCCCGGTCCACCGGCTTCAGCGAGTCATCCAGTAACTGGGAATCCAGGTTGGGCGTCGCCGTCCAGGGGTCCACTGCCAGTTCCCGGTTTTGCCAGGGCACCACGTTCAGTACATTGGGCGCCTCTTTACTGCCTATGATGTTGGTGCCTTCATCCAGGGCCCACAGATTCGTACCCGGGGCCGAGATCATGGCACAAACCAACAGGCTTTTGACAACTTGGTTCATGGTGCGCGCTCCGCTCGCCGCTCCAGTTCAATGATCCAGCGGCCCACGGTTTTATCCGGTTCCGGGATCAGTGCCTGATATTGTTTGAATTCCTTCAGGGCCAGCTCAGGATCATGCAGATAGAGGTCCGCCAACACCGCTAAATTATAGTGGGCCGTGGCATAAGCGGCGTCGATGCGAATCGCAGATTCGTAGCTGACCCGCGCTTGCCTGAATTTTCCCAGGCGTCGGCTAATGATACCCAACTCATTGAGCAGACGGGGATTTTTTCCATGCTGTAAAAGTGAGTTCTGCAGCAGATCATAGGCTTCCTGCAGTTGACCCTTTTTTCGCAAAATAATGGCCTGGTTCACAATCGGACCCGCCAGTGCCGGATATTGCATGGCCAGATCCTGAAACCGGGCCATGGCCTGGTCAAGATCATTGTTGCGCATGCTGGCGATAGCCCGATTGAAATCGGAACGGGCCAGTTCCGCCTGTTTTACCTGGGCCGGGTCCCGGGTCACCGGCTCACCCTGTTGCAGGCGCCGCAACACCGCTGCGGAATCCGCATCCTGAATCCCGGCGCTGTCCGCCGGGGGGGGCGGTGTACCCTCTGTTTCCGGGGCTGATGCCTCAGGGCCTGTTGCTTCAGGGGCTGTGGCCGCTGCCGGTTCCTGCTTGTCGGGGGGCGTTGCCACCGGCTCACCCAGATCGATGCTGACCGATTCCGGCATGGTGAAATCCTCACTCTCGCCACTGCCTTTCTGGCCCAGGGCGCAACCCCCAAGCACCAGTACCAGTGCGGGCACCAACAGGTGACTAGTAAATCTCATCCACATAGTCCTCGGTCAGTTCCTGTTTCGCGTAGCGCCCGGGGGAGAGTTTGGCCAGGGATTCGTAAGTCTTCTGAATCCATTGATCCCAGAACCCTTCCAGGGTGCGCTCGGTATTGGTCTTGAAGATGGCGATAGCCTTGTCCTCAAACGGATACGCCTGTTCTTCCAGCAGAATGTCGTATTCCTCCAGCGCCAGTTCGTCCAGGCCCTTGGGTCGCTCGCTGTCCATAATGCTACGGGCGAACAGGCGGTTCACTTCCCCCAGTTTGTGGTTGGCGGCGGTGGTGAAGTCAATCACCCCGAACTGCACCGTCGTGGTATAAGCCTGGGTGGCTTTCTGCATCGCGGCTTTTTTCTTGCGCAGACTGGTTTTCAGCGGCTGGGTCAGGCGGATGCTGCGGAAGTCGGCGAACAGGGCGTCGGCCCCGTGGTAGCTGCCGTAAGCCGCCAGATAACGGGTACGGTCACTTTGTTCCGCGCCGGCGGCTCTGTGAGTGTCCACCAGTTTATTGAGCCAGAAGTAGCGCTTGTTGCTGTCGCCCAGTTTCTGATACAGCTCGGTAAGCTTGTACTGAGCTTCCATGCGCGGCGCTACCGGCCGTTCATAACCCCAGACAAAATTTTTGTACAGCTCCACGGCGCCACTGAGATCGCCGGTCTGCTCCCGCATCTCCGCCGCCTGCAACAGCGCCTCCCGGGCCAGTTCCGGATTGCTGTCCTGGTTCAGGTTGGCAATGATCAACAGCTCGTCGGCCGCCCGGGCCAGATTGCCGGTTTGCTGATAGGCCATGCTCAGCTTGGCCGGCACGCTGGCGCCCAGTTCATGGCCCGGGAAACGTTGGCGGAAATCCTCCAGCACGGCGATGGCCCGGTCGTAGTCTTTCAGTTGCAGCAGCAGATTGGCGGCGTCATAGTCGGCATTGGCCCGCACCGAGGCATTGGGCACCACGGCGGCCACCCGCAGGTATTCGCCGGCCGCCTCCGCCAGGCGACCTTCCTGTTCCAGCTGTTCACCCTGTTTGTAAATGGCAGTGGCCAGATTCTCCTCGAAGCGGTTGCGCTGGGCGGGTTTCAGCGTGCGGAATTCCAGCACCTTGCGAATGGCCTGTTCCGCCGCCGCCCAGTCACCCTTGTCGAACATGCCATTGGCATAAGTGATCCAGGCTTTTTCCCGCAGTGCCTGGGGTGCCGGGGGTACCAGTTCAATGATCAGCTGGGCGGTGACGATGGCACCTTCGATATCCCCCAATAGCAACTGATCCTCAATCACATTGTCCAGAACCTGAGGCGTGTTCTCGTTGGCCGGGTAGGCCTTGGCGAAACGCAGGGAGCTGCCGGCCCGTTTGGCAATCCAGCCTCGACGGGTGGGATCATCCGCTGCCAGGGTGTTGAGATATTCCTGGTAGGCCAGCAGGGCAAAATAGGCGGCCTTTTCCGCATCCGGGTGGGGCGGATAATCGTAAGCCGTGCGCTCGAACTCCTCGATGGCCGGGCGAAAATCCCTGGCGGCAAACAGGGTTTCGCCCAACAGCATGTTCATCATTGGGGCGCTTTCATCGTTGGGGAAGGTGGCCAGGAATTCCCGGTACCAGCGGGCGGCGGAGCCATAATCCTGCGGCTGTTTGCTGGTCTGGGCCAGGGCATGATAATGCTGGGCCAGTTCGATCAGGTGCTGCTTTAGCTCGGCTTCATATTGGGCCCGGGCTTCCGGCGTGGCCCGGGCCCAGAAAGCGCTGTACACTCCGTACTGATCCACGAACTTTTCCTTGTAGGGCAGCACCAGGCTGGGGAAGCCGCCTTTTTGATAGGTGTCGATCACCCGGGAGGACATGGAGGGCGCCATGGGATGCAGCGGATTCTTCTGCGAGAACATGGCGAAGGTATCCGCCGCATCCTTGAACCGTTCCTGATACAGATACAACTCCGCCAGCGCGGCATAGACCATGTATTCGTAAATACGATTGCCCTGTTCGCGGAAATAGCGGGCCACGCTCTCCGAACCCTCCAGGTTGGAGAAGGACATACTCAGTACCCGCAGGGTGTCATCCAGGGTTTTCTGCTGGGTGTCGCTCACCTCCGGCAGGGGCACCGCCTCGATTTTGGTGATGGTGCGCTCCTTGCGCTCTGCCGCCAGCTCCGCCTCGGTTTTGGGCGGTGGGGTGGGCATGTAGATATCCAGCAGGGTGACGAAGTCCGTCACTGCCAGGTCATAATCCCCCAGCTTGTAGAGGCTCCAGCCGTGTTTATACAGGGAGTGTTGGTAGAATTCCCGTTCCGGCCCTGCCTGCAGTACATATTGATACGCATCGGCCGCCCCCTGGTATTGTCCCAGCAGAAATAACTGTTCACCACGACGGAACTGGGCTTCATAGGTGAACTCGCCATCGGGGTACTTGCGCACCAGGGTATTTAGGGTGTCCAGCGCCTGTTCCGGCTGACCGTTGAGGTCATAGGCCTTGGCCAGCAGGTAATATTCCTCCGACAGATCGCTGCCCGGGGGGGCACTGTCTATCAGTGACTGGTACATGGCCACGGCATTGTCGTATTGCAGGGCCTCGGCGGCAGCGTCCGGTGAATCCACCTGGGGGGTCTCTTCCAGGCTGGTGATCAGGCGGTCTTCGGTGGCCACCATGGTCAGATCCGCCATCCGGCGCAGGGCCAATGCCCGTTGCTCCCGGGTGGAAAACAGGGCGACCGCCTCTTCGTAGGTGGCCAGTACCTGTTCCGGCGGCACCGGTTCCAGCTGTTGTTGCCGCACCGCGATATCCCGCCCCTTGAGATCCGCCAGGGTGGGGTCGGAACGCCCAGCGCTGTACCCGCCATCGCTGGAACAGCCGGCCAGCGCCAGTGCCCACAGCAGCGAGCAGGCGGACACAGCAGCAAAAACCTTGCGCCGGTAAATTTGTCTGAACGTTTTACTCACTACGTCACAACCTGGCACTTCTTGTTGTTATCTCACAGAAGCGGATATTCCGGTGGGCCAAAGGGTTAGCGCTTTTAATTGTCGCTGCTTTTATAAGTTCTGGCAAAACACTGACCCCGGAGTATTGTCAAAATTGTGCACCCGTTATCCAAAATCCCGCCTGGCAGGGGGGGAAAGGTCCCGGTGACTGGTTGCAGCCGGGGGCAAATGGTGCAATCGTACGCAATTCAAAGGCTTATTGTTTGAATATAGCAACGTTGCGGGATTCTGACACAGTTTATCTGCTGGATGCCAGTATCTACATTTTTCGGGCCTGGTTTGGCTATCCGGATCATTACCATGACGCCGCCGGACGGCCGGTCAATGCCGTCTACGGGTATCTGCGCACACTGCTGAGCCTGTTGGACCGGCAGCAGCCTGAATTCATGCTGGCGGCGTTTGATGAGAGCCTGTTCCGTGGTTTTCGTCATCAGCTGTATCCCGCCTACAAGGCCAATCGGGCATTGCCGGACCAGAATCTGGCCTGGCAATTGTTTCTCTGCCGCCGATTGACGGAAAAACTGGGAATCTGTTGTCGGGGTGATGCGATCTATGAAGCGGACGACTGGCTGGCTCTGGGGGCCGGGGTGGCCCGCGAGCAGGGGTTTCCGCTGGCGGTGATCACCCGGGACAAGGATCTGGCGCCACTGGTGACAGACCGGGATCTGTTGTGGGACTACGGCGCTGACCGGCAAATGGACCGGGCGGCATTGGAGCAACACTGGCAGGTGCCGGTGGCGGCGATACCGGACCTGCTGGCACTGATGGGGGACAGCGCCGACAACATTCCCGGAATTGCCGGCGTGGGACGCCAGTCTGCGGTGCAGCTGATCCAGCATTACGGCAGCCTGGAGTCACTCTATGGTAACCTGGAACAGGTGGCTCAGTTGCCCGTGCGCGGGGCCACGCGGCTGGCGCGTTTGCTGGAGGGCAGCATGGAGCAGGCGTTGCTGTTTCGGGAGCTGATCCGGTTGCGGCCGCCACGGCAGCCACTGACCCTGACCCAGTTGCAAACCCGTGCCTGGGATCCGGAATATCTGCAGGCTTTGCTAAAGGCCCTGGAGCTGGGTCAACCCTTTCTCAGTCTGGTGAAGAGGTAGCGTGATGTTGCGAGGCGCCACGGCAGAAGCGATTCTAAGCTGGCTCACGGAGTGCCTGGGGCCGGATTATCATGGGGCTGACATCCGGGGCTCCGGAGCCGGCTGCATCAATGACACCTACGAAGTCTCCAAAGCCGGGCTGGACTCGGTGTTTATCAAGGTGGGCGCGCCGGGCCAGTGGGAAATGTATCAGGTGGAAGCGCGGGGCCTGCGACTACTGGCCCGGTGCGACGCGGTGCGGGTGCCGGCGGTACTGGGCTGTACCCAGTTAATGGATTGTGCAGTGCTGGCGCTGGAGTTTATTCCTCTGCGCTCGCTGCGGGCCGGCCATGAGCGCCGGTTCGGGGCGGCCCTGGCAGAGCTGCACGATATCACTGCTGACCAGTTCGGGCTGGATCACAACAATTACATCGGCCGGACCCATCAGATCAACGAGCCTGACCTGGACTGGTGGCACTTTTATCGTCAGTGCCGCCTGCTGCCTCAACGCAAGCTGGCCCAGGCCCGGGGCATGCGCCAGGGTTTATTGCAGGATCTGGATCAATTGCTGGAACGTCTGCCGGGGCGGTTGGCAGAGCATCAACCCCGGCCGGCCCTGGTCCATGGCGACCTTTGGAGCGGAAATATGGCGGTGGATTCCGATGGCCGGCCCACGCTGTTCGACCCCGCCGTTTATTACGGTGACGGCGAAACCGACCTGGCCATGAGCCGAATGTTCGGCGGGCCGGGTCAGGCCTTCTACGATGCCTATCACAGGATCCGCCCGCCGCTGCCGGATGCGGAGTTGCGCCGGCCGCTGTACGATCTCTATCACTGGCTGAATCACTTCAATATGTTCGGGGTGGGTTATCTGGGGCAGGTGGAGTTGACCCTGCAGGTATTACTGCGGGAGTTGACCTGACCGTGAAAATTCTGGTGGATGAAAACATTCCCGTGGCGGAAGCCTGTTTCGGTCAGCTGGGGGAGGTGGTCCCGGTGTCCGGGCGGCACTTGCGGGCCGCGCAGGTGCGGGACGCCGACGCGTTGATCGTGCGTTCGGTGACGCCGGTGAATGAATCCCTGCTGGCGGGTTCCCGGATCGGGTTTGTGGGCACCGCCACCATCGGTGTGGATCATATTGATCAGGCTTACCTGGCGGCTCACGGCATCGGCTTCGCCAGCGCCCCCGGTTGCAATGCCCGCTCGGTGGTGGAGTATGTGGCCGCCGCGCTGATGGAGTTGGAAGCCAGCCGCCGTTTTTCCCTCTCCGGCAAATCCATCGGCATCATTGGTGTGGGCAATGTGGGATCGCGCCTGCGGCAACTGTGTGAGGCCCTGGGTCTGCGGGTGCTGGCCTGTGATCCGCCCCTTCAGGCCCGGGGGGAGCCGGGCCTGGTGAGTGCCGATGAAGCCTGGCAGGCGGATATCGTCTCCCTGCATGTGCCTTACAACCTGAATGGCGTCCACGGCACCCACCATCTGGCGGATTATCAGCGCCTGAGCCGGATGCTGCCCGGGGCCGTGCTGATCAATACCGCCCGGGGTCCGGTGGTGGATAACCGGGCTCTGAGCCGGGTGCTGGACGAACGCTATGATCTGGCGGTGGTGCTGGACGTGTGGGAGGGGGAACCTTTCGTGAATATGGAGCTGGCCAGTCAGGTGGATATTGCCACCCCCCATATCGCCGGCTACAGCCATGACGGTAAAGTGCGCGGCACCTGGATGATCTACCAGGCCCTGTGCCGGCACCTGGGCCAGGCCCCGCAAGTAACGGAAACAGACCTGATTGACCCGGCCCTGACTCTGACGCTGGACCCCTGCGCGGGGACGGCGGACACACCCACCAGCGCCCGGGATCTGATCACCCGCATCTATGATATCCGCGAGGACGATCTGGGGCTGAGGGCCAGTCTGCGGTTGCCCCGGGAGCGGCGGGCACAGGCGTTTGACGCCCTGCGACGCCAGTATCGGGTGCGGCGGGAATTCCAGTCGGTACAGGTGCGGGGCCGGGGCGCCTTACAAACCGCCCTGGGACAAGGCGAGTTTCAGCGCCTGAAAGTACTGGGCCTGCAATTCGACTAGGCCCTAAGCATTAGCAGTGAGCGATTTGCCATGACCAACAACATTAAAGTGGGAGTGATTGTCAATCCAGTGGCGGGCCTGGGGGGCGCCGTGGGTCTCAAGGGCAGTGATGGCGAGACCATCCTGGCGCAAGCCCGGGCCCGGGGCGCCACTCCCCGCGCCGGCCAGCGGGTGGCTCAGTTTCTGGAAGCGCTGCGACCGCTGGCGGGGCACATTCAATGGTTCTGCTGGGGCGGCCCCATGGGGGAAGACAATCTGCAGCAGGCGGGATTTGCCCATCAGGTGTGCGGCCAGCCGGGCCCCACCAGCGGCCCCGATGACACCCGTCAGGCGGCGTTGGCGCTGCGGCAGGCGGGGGTGGACCTGATTGTGTTCGCCGGAGGCGACGGCACCGCCCGGGATCTGTATCGGGCCCTGGGTACCAGTGTGCCGGTGTTGGGCATCCCGGCGGGGGTTAAGATCCATTCCGGGGTCTATGCGGTCCACGCCCGGGGTGCCGCCGAGATCGTCAGCAAAATGATCCACGGCGAGCTGGTCAGCGTCGCGGAAATGGAGGTGCGGGATATTGATGAGGAGGCGTTTCGCGCCGGCCAGGTGCGGGCCTCCCATTTCGGCGAATTGCTGGTGCCGGCGGAAGAGCGTTATCTGCAACATGTGAAATGCGGCGGCCGGGAAGTGGAGGCCCTGGTGCTGGAGGAAATGGCCGCCCACCTGATCGAAACCCTGGAGCCGGAGCGGCTGTATATTCTGGGCCCCGGTACCACCACCCAAGCCATAGCCAGGCAGTTGGGGCTGGACAAAACTCTGCTGGGGGTGGATCTGCTGCTGAATGATGAAATGGTGGCCATGGATGCGACCGAGGGGGACATTCTGCACTGGTTGGCGCGCTACCCGGGGCATATCATTGTGACCCTGATTGGCGGCCAGGGGCATATTTTCGGCCGGGGCAATCACCAGATCGGGCCGCCGGTGATCCGCCAGGTGGGGCTGGATCAGATCACCATTGTGGCCACCAAAACCAAACTGAAAGAGCTGGCGGGGCGGCCACTGCTGGTGGATACCTGGGATGCGGAACTGAACCGTGAACTCAGCGGGTTTCTGCCGGTAATTACCGGTTATGAGGACGCCGTGCTGTACCCGGTGGAAGGCTAAACCGCCGTTACTTCCGGTAATGCCCAGGCACTGAGGGCCGCCAGCCAGGACAGGCTACCCAGGATAGCGATCAGCCAGAGGATGGCCTGCGGCCCCGCCAGCGACAACGCCGCTCCGGCCAGCAACAACACCAATCCGATAATCGTATTCCCCAGGGCCACCAATTGGGCGCGGTTGTGGGCCCGTGCCATATCCACCAGATAGGTGGCGCGGCCCAGACGCACGCCGGCATGAGCCAGGTAGAGCACAAAAATCACCAAGCCATACCACCAGTTGGAACTCACTATTGGCCAGTGTCGCAGCTGGCCCAGGATGACACAGAACGCCAGTAAGCCGCAGAGAATGCCAGCCATCACCAGCACCCGGCGGCTGGAGTGATCCGCCAACCGGCCCCAGATGTTGCCACTGATCAGATTGGCCAGCGCCGCCATCAGTAACAGGGTGCCCAAACCAGCAAGGTCGCTACCGCCCTGCTGGCGGGCCAGGACCACATAAAACGGCGCCACCAAAGCGGTGCTAAGAAACAGCCCCCGGGTCAGCAGAAACCGTTGAAAGTGCGGGTCCCGTATAAGTTTGCCGTAATCCTTCAGGGCGGCGTTGGCCCCCCTGGAAGCGGGCGCCGCATCCGGCCACTCCGGCAGAGACCGGTACACCAGGGCCGCCAGCAGCCAGGCAAACCCCGCCAGCAGCAATACCAGGCCGAGGGCCATCCGGCTGGTATCGCTCAGCCAGCCCAGCATCAGGCTAAGGGCCAGGGCCATGCCCACCAGCCCCCCCAGCGAGGTGGCAAAACCACTCACCTGACCGCGCCGGCGCCGGTCGATGGTCTTGCCCATGGTGTCCTTGATGACAATGGAACAAAGACAGCGGGCCAGACTGAACAGGGCCAGGAGCCCCAGCACCAGGTTGCCGGCGGTGGCTCCCGACCAGGGGCTCAGGGGCACCAGTCCCATGCCCAGTGCGCTCAGTCCCTGCACCAGACAGCCGGCGCTCCACAGGCCCCCGCGGCGGGGAAAGCGACGGATCCATTGGGCCAGTATGAGTTGCGGTAACAGGGCCAGGGATTCCCGCACCGGTACCAGCCAGGCAACCAGAAACAAGGGCGCGCCCACGGCACCCAGCAGCCAGGGCAGAATCAGTTTGGCATCCGCCAGTACATCGCCAGTGCGATTCAGGGTCAGGGCCAGCAGGTGGATACCGATACTCTGGCGCTGGGATCGGTGGGCCTGGGGGGTAATATCCAGCGGCTCTTCGCCAGCCCGGCCCGATGCCATGAAACGATCATACAGCCAGCCGTAAAAACGCTGCACCGTTGGCTTCCCCAATTAAAAAAGCCCGCCGGAGTGCGGCGGGCCTGTTATAAAGACTTAACCTTCGCTGAGGGCGCGGATACGCTCATCCAGCGGTGGGTGGGAAGACAGCAGCTTGGCCATCTTGCCGTTGCGGATGCCAAAGGCCACCATGGAATCCGGTAGCTGATTGGGCATCTCGGTTTCGGCTTTCAAACGCTGCAGGGCCCGGATCATAGCGCCGCGGCCCGCCAGATCGGCCCCGGCGGCATCGGCCCGGAATTCCCGCCAGCGGGAGAACCACATAACGATCATGCTGGCCAGAATGCCGAAGATGATATCGAACACAATCACCACCGCGAAATGGCCAAAAAAGCCCAGGCCACCTTCACCCTCGTCATTACGGAAGAACTGGTCGATGACAAAGGCGGCGATGCGGGCAAAGAACATCACAAAGGTGTTCAGAATGCCCTGGATCAGGGTCAGGGTGACCATATCGCCGTTGGCCACGTGGCCAATCTCATGGCCCAGCACCGCCCGCACTTCCTCGCGATCAAAGCGCTGCAACATGCCGTCGCTCACGGCCACCAGGGCGTCATTCTTGTTCCAGCCGGTGGCGAACGCGTTGGAAGTGGGGGAGGGGAAGATCGCCACTTCCGGCATTTTGATACCGGCTTTGGTGGCCAGATCGTTTACCGTTTCCAGCAGCCAGCGTTCCGCCGGGTTACGGGGCTGGTCGATCACCTGGGCACGGGTACCCCATTTGGCCATGCGCTTGGACAGTAACAGGGAGATAAATGAACCGGCGAAACCAAACACCGCACAGAAAATCAGAAGTGCCTGCAGATTCAAACCGGTGCCTTGCTGTTGCAGGTAACTGGGTACACCCAACACACTCAGGGTAATACTGGCTACCACCAAAACAGCCAGGTTGGTACCAAGGAACAACAGAATGCGTAACATGATGTTTTGTTTCACCTCGTTCAAAGAAGTTGTCATAACCGAGCTTTTATATCGGGATTGGCTCGAAAATTTCAAGTCGCTGAAATTTTCGGCAAACCTTTGTTTAGACCCGGAAGGCTGAAAAAGTTTCCCGATCAGTTTGCCAGCAATCAATGAATGGAAAAAGACACCCTCTGCATGGACTTTATCCCTGGCGGTAAGATGGTAAACTGCGCGGCATTTCCCGGCGCTGTGAATGTCCGCAGAGTGCCTGTCACATTGTCATCAAACCTGAGTAATCAAACCCGAGAGAGATTCTTGCGATGGATTTTAACCCGGTACTGCCCACCAGCCTTGACGCCCTGCATCTACTTTTGGCGGTCGTAGTGCTGATTCTGTTGCTTTTCCTCATTCTGCGTGCCGGTCGTAAGACCACCGCCACCCCGGTCCCACCGGCAGCGGACTCCGCCCCGGCGCCGGCGCCCAAGCCCGAGCCACCGGTCCTGCAGACCAGCGATCCGGTGTCCGCTTTGCAGTTGCTGGGCCTGTTGCAGCAGGAGGCGCGCTTTGTGGACTTCCTGCAGGAAGACCTGAAGGGATTCGACGATGCCGAGATCGGCGCCGTGGCCCGGGTGGTGCATGAAGGTGCCGCTAAGCTGTTGGGCCAGTATTTCACCCTGGAGCCGGTGCGCAGCGAGCAGGAAGAAACCCGGATTACCCTGGAGCCGGGTTTCGATCCGGCGGCTAACCGGGTGACGGGCAACGTGGTGGGGGAGCCGCCGTTTAGCGGTACCTTGGTGCATCGGGGCTGGCGCGCCAGCCGCGCGGAGCTGCCCCGGCTGGCGTCGCATCATGATGTGCGCATTCTCGCGCCGGCTGAGGTGGAATTATGAGTGGCGCTGACCGCTTCAATGTCGGGATTGATCTGGGTACCACCAACTCAGTGCTTGCCTATCTGAAACCGGAATCTGCCGGGGACCAGGGTCAGGTGCTGGCCATCGATCAGGTAACCCAACCCGGGCTGGTGGAGGCCCGGGACCAACTGCCGTCCTTTTTATACCAGACCCACGAAGCGGAAGTATCCACAGGGGAACTGGCCCTGCCCTGGGGCAGCGGGGGGCCGCAACTGGTGGGCCAGGGGGCGCGGTTTCTGGGGGCCAAAACCCCGTTGCGGCTGGTGGCCAGCGCCAAGAGCTGGCTGTGCCATGGTGGTGTGGACCGGCATTCGGCATTGTTGCCCCTGAACGCCCCGGAGGAGGTGCCAAAAATTTCTCCAGTGGCGGCATCGGCTACATACCTGGCCCATTTGCAGGCCGCCTGGGATTATCGTTACCCCCAGCAGCCTCTGGCGCAACAGAATATTACCCTGACGGTGCCGGCCTCCTTTGATCCCGCGGCCCGGGACCTCACCGCGGAAGCGGCCCGCAGCCTGGGTCTGGATAACCTGACTTTGCTGGAGGAGCCACAGGCGGCGCTGTACGCCTGGGTTCACGCGAGCGGTGAGCAATGGCGCGAGCAATTGCAGGTGGGGGACCTGGTGCTGGTGGTGGATATTGGCGGCGGCACCACGGACCTGTCCCTGGTGGCGGTCACCGAAGAGGCTGGCAATCTGGCCCTGAACCGGGTGGCCGTGGGGGATCATATCCTGCTGGGGGGCGACAACATGGATCTGGCGTTGGCTTACCGGATCAAGGCCAAACTGGAAGCAGAGGGTAAAACTCTGCAGTCCTGGCAGATTCAGGCGCTGACCCACGGTTGCCGGGATGCCAAGGAAAGCCTGCTGGAGCATCCCGACGAACAGGCAGTTCCCCTGGTGGTGCCCAGTCGCGGTTCCCGTTTAATGGGCAGTACATTGCGCACAGAACTGACCCGGGAGGAAGTGGAGCAAACCCTGGTGGACGGCTTTTTCCCCCAGGTACCGATTACTGAGCACCCCCGGCAGGCTCCCCGGGGCGGCCTGACCCAGATGGGGTTGCCCTATGCCCAGGACGCGGGGATTACCCGCCATCTGGCGGCGTTCCTGTGTCGCCAGAGTCACGCCGCGGATGCCTTCCTGTCCCCGGGCGTGGACTTTATCAAGCCCACGGCGATCCTGCTCAACGGCGGCGTGTTGAAGGCGCCGCAACTGGCGGACCGTTTGCTGGCGGTGATTAACGGCTGGTTGCAGCCGGCTGGAGCACCGCCGGCGCGGTTGCTCAGCGGCGCTGACCTGGACCGCGCAGTGGCCCGGGGCGCGGCCTATTACGGTTATGTACGCCAGGGGCATGGGGTACGAATCCGTGGTGGGCTGGCCAGTGCTTTCTACGTCGGTATCGAGAGCGCCATGCCAGCGGTGCCGGGGATGCCACCGCCGCTCCAGGCTCTGTGTGTGGCACCTTTTGGCATGGAAGAGGGCAGCGCAACCAGCCCCAGCGCTCAGCAATTCGGCCTGGTGGTGGGGGAACCGGTCACCTTTCGGTTCTTTGGCTCCACCGTGCGGCGGGACGATACCCCGGGGACCCTGCTGGATCATTGGGACGACGCTGAGTTGGAGGAGCTGCCCCCGATTCAGGTGACCCTGCCGGCGGAAGGACGTGCCGCGGGTGAGGTGGTACCGGTGCAGTTGGCGGCCCGGGTCAATGAGCTGGGTACCTTGCGGCTGGAAGCCATTGCCGTCGGCGACCAGCAGCGCTGGCAGGTGGAGTTAGACGTGCGGGAAAACGCTTTGTGAGCCAGCCCGCGCCGCAATTTCTGGTGGGAATCGACCTGGGCACCACCCACACTGTAGTAGCCTATGCGGATTTAGCCGATGGGGCTAAGCGAGCGCAACCGCGACTGTTCGAGATCGAGCAACTGGTGGGCCCGGGAGAGGTGGCGGCGCGACCGCTGTTGCCGTCATTTCGCTATCATCCGGCGCCCGGAGAACTGCCGGAAGCAGAGCTGGTGCTGCCCTGGCCCCCCCAGACCATTGCCGGCGACGACATTCCCTACCTGGTGGGGGAATACGCCCGGGATCTGGGCAGCCGGGTGGAAGGCCGCCAGATCGCCAGTGCCAAGAGCTGGCTTTCCCACGGCCGGGTGGACCGGTCCGGTCCCATACTGCCCTGGGCCGCCGCTGAGGATGTGGCTCGGGTGTCACCGGTGGTGGCCTCCGCCTCCTATTTGCTGCACCTTCGTTGCGCCTGGAATCATACCCATCCCCAGGCGCCATTGGAGCAGCAGGAGATTGTAATCACCGTGCCCGCCTCCTTCGATGAAGCCGCCAGGGCGCTCACCCTGCAGGCGGCGGAGCTGGCGGGGATTCCCACAGTAACCCTGCTGGAAGAGCCCCAGGCGGTCTGTTATGACTGGTATCAGCGTCAGGGGGATCAGGCCCGCCGTCAACTGGAGAACCTGCGCCTGCTGCTGGTGCTGGATGTGGGCGGTGGCACCACCGATCTGAGCCTGATTCAGGTGGCGGGCCAGGGTGAGGGGCTTAAGCTCAAGCGGATCGCGGTGGGGGACCACTGGATGCTGGGCGGCGATAATGTGGATCTGGCCCTGGCCCGGCAGGCGGAACAACGGCTCACCGAGGGCCGGGGTGGGCTCAGTGCCGCCAGCCTGAGCCAGCTGATTCAGCAGAGCCGCATAGCCAAAGAGCGGCTGTTGGGCGTTGACGCACCGGACACGGCCAAGGTGACGCTGCTGGGAAGCGGTTCGCGCTTGATCGGCGCTGCCCGCAGTGCGACCTTCAGCCGGGAAGAGGTGCGGG
>MDSW01024802.1_pt1 | contig 24134 bp, 25 predicted proteins | sample 811171 | NCBI WGS metagenome assembly MDSW01 (sample SAMN05326641, study PRJNA326480) | marine metagenome | isolation source: seawater | place: Atlantic Ocean: North West | collected 2012 | reverse complement strand
GCTACTGTTGATCTTTTTTGTCCTATAGCAACATAAATACAATAAAGTTTTTCTTTTTCATTATTTGATTGGTTAACTGATTTTTGGTTTAAAATAGTGTCAATAGCAACAGCTGTTTTACCAGTTTGTCTATCACCAATAATCAATTCACGCTGACCTCTACCTACAGGAACTAGAGCATCGAGAGCTTTTATACCAGTTTGCATTGGTTCAGAAACACTTTGACGTGGAATTATACCGGGAGCCTTTAATTCTATCCTTCTTCTATCTTTGGAGTTTATTTGGCCCTTACCATCAATTGGATTTCCTAACCCATCAACAACTCTTCCAAGTAATTCTTTACCAACAGGAACATCTACAATTTCTCCAGTTCTTTTAACTGTGTCACCTTCTTTAATGCCTGTATCATCTCCAAATATACTAACACCAACATTATCCATTTCTAAATTTAGTGCCATGCCTTTAATGCCCCCTGGAAACTCAACCATTTCTCCAGCTTGGACTTGATCCAATCCATAAACACGTGCGATACCATCTCCAACACTTAACACTGTTCCAACTTCTGAAACATCAGCTTTGGTATCAAAATTTGAAATTTGATCTTTAATTACTGAAGATATTTCTGCAGCTTTAATTTCCATTATGCCCCCTTCATGGCGATTTTAAGTTTATTAATTTTATTTGAAATTGATGAGTCTATCATTTTAGAACCAACTTTAATTATTAAACCACCAATAATTTTTTTATCAATTTTAAAATTAAGAGATATCTTATCTCCTAAAATTGTTCTAAGTCTCTCATTAAATAATTTTTTTTGCGTTTCAGATAATTCATCAGCAGAAGTAATGTCTGCCTGCACTTCGCCTCTTTTTTCAGAATTAATATTAAAAAATCTATTAATAATATTAGGAAGATTTGAAAATCTTCTATTTCGAGAAATAGTTTTAATAAAGTTTGATGTTAATTTGTTAGAATTTATATTATTTAAAATTTTTTCAAAAATTAATTGTTTATCTTCAGATTTTATAAGTGGACTTCTTATTAAGAGTGTAAGATCTTTACTATTGGTTATGTGCTGATCAAGGGATTTAAGATCATTTAATACCTGGTCTATACATTTATTATCAGATGATAATTCATATAAAGCTGAAGCATACCTATCAGCTATTAAAGTTTCTGATGAATGTTGCGATGCCACCTTTAATATACTCCACTAAATAGGTTTGAATGAAGCTATCTAACACATTGGAAAATTAAGGTAAACCGTGGTTTATGCGTCAAATAGTGTAATTATCAAAAAAATATAAGGGCTGTGGGTAAATCACACAAAAGTATATGGATCAACATCTATTACCAGCTTAATATCGCTTGGGGGAGGAAAAATTTTAAGTAATTTCTTGGTAAAAGCATTTAATTGTATTCTGCTGCCCCCTTTTAATAAAAGTCTATATCTATACTTTCCTCTTAATAAAAAGATTGGAGCTTCGATTGGTCCAAGTAACTCTATTCCTTTTTCAGGTTTATATCCTTTAATTATCTCAAATGAGTAAGATTCTGCTCTACTTTTTTTTGCAGACGAAATTATTATTGCTGTCAAAAAAATAAAAGGCGGAACTTTGAACTCTTTTCTTTCATCAAGTGATCTTTTTATAAAACTTTTACGATCCCTATTTTTAAAAGTTTGTATCATAGGATGAAGTGGGTAATATGTTTGAATCAAAACTTTTCCAACTTTATTTGCCCTACCCGCTCTACCACTCACTTGTTGCAATAAATTGTATGTTTTTTCCATAGCTCTGATGTCTCCGCCCATTAATCCAGCGTCTGCATCTATCACACCTACAAATGAAAGATTTTCAAAATGATATCCTTTAGCCATCATTTGTGTTGCTACTAAAATATTAATTTTGTTTTTTTCAAAATCATCAATTATTTTTTTTAATTTATTTGGTGTATTAGCAATATCACTAGACATTATTCCTGTATTACATTCAGGAAAAATATTTCTTATTTCTTCTGCAAGTCTTTCGACTCCTGGTCCAATTAATCTCATAGTATCTTTTAAATTGCAACTCGGGCATTTTGTTTCTAAATTGTAAATACTGCCACACTGGTGACAGAGTAGTCTATTTTTTTGTTTGTGGAGAACTAACCATGAAGTACAATTATTACATTGATATCTATGTCCACAATTTTTGCAAAGCGTCAAAGGTGAATATCCCCTTCTATTTAAAAATAAAAGAGATTGTTCTTTGTTTTTAATATTTTGTTCTAGAATATTAAGGACTTTTTTTGATATCCACTTACTTAATTCAAATTTTTCTTTATTTAAATCTATTAGTTCAATGTTAGGTAATTTAATGCCAGAAAATTGAGTAGATAAAAAAAGGTGAGTAAAATTTTTTTTATTAATATTATTATATGTTTCTAAAGAAGGAGTGGCCGAAGAGAGAATAATTGGAAATTTTTCAATACTCGCTCTAACAATAGCCAAATCTCTTCCATGATAACGAATATTATCTTCTTGTTTAAATGACAAATCATGCTCTTCATCAACTACAATAAGTTTTAAATTTTTAAAAGGAAGGAAAAGACTTGAGCGAGCACCAACTACAATTAATGATTTTCCAAAAAAACATTTATGCCATGTGTTTTTTTTATTTTTTTCTGAAATTTTAGAATGCCATAAATCTGGCAAAAAACCAAAACGTTCTTTGAATCTTTTCTCTAGCTGAGGAGTTAAAGAAATTTCAGGCAACATTATTAATGCCTGTTGTTTTTGAATTAATATTTTTTGTATTGCCTCAAAATAAACCTCTGTTTTTCCTGATCCAGTAACTCCTTCAAGTACCAAAGGTTGATATTTGTTTACTAAATTTTTATTAATTAAATCAAAAGCTTTTTTTTGCTCTAAATTTAAAAAAGATTTTTTTGGTAGCCAATTAATTACATCATTAAAATTCATAGTATGTTGTAAAATTTTTTTATTTACTAAGAATAATTTAAGCACTAAACCCCTAGAGGCTAAGGTATAGTCTGATATCCATTTAATGTATTTTATTAACTCTTTACTAAAAATAATATTATTATAAATTATACTAATTTCCTTAATCTTTATATTTTTTATACTTTTAGGTAAACTTGGAAAAATTTCTTCCACCATACCTAATTCATCATTTTTTTTACCAAAAGGAACTTGAACTATACTTCCTATTTTAACAATTTGCTCATCCCTAATCTTATAAGTAAAAGTATGATCAAATGGTTTAGTTACTAAAACATTGCAATACATAATATTAATTAATTCATATAATTTTATATTCTTAACTTTTTAAATATTCCTTTTATGTTATACAGGAAACAATGAAATTTTTTGTGGATACTGCAGATATAAAAGAGATTGAGAGCCTTTTAGACACAGGATTTGTGGATGGTGTTACAACAAATCCCTCATTAATAGCTAAACAAGGTGCTGATATTAATGATACTATAAAAACAATTTGTTCTATCGTTGATGGTCCTGTAAGTGCTGAAGTAACAGCTACTGAATACAACAAAATGCTAGAAGAAGGTCAATATCTCTCCTCAATTGCTAAAAATGTAGTTGTGAAAGTTCCTCTTACTATTGATGGATTAAAAACATGTAAGGATCTAAGAAAAAAAGAAATAATGGTTAATGTCACTCTGTGTTTCTCAGCAGCACAAGCTTTATTAGCTGCTAAAGCAGGAGCTTCTTTTATCTCACCTTTTGTAGGGCGTTTAGATGATAAAGGAGTAAGTGGGATGAAGCTTATAGAAGAAATTGTGATTATTTATGAAAACTATGGGTTTGATACAGAAGTATTGGTTGCCTCTGTAAGATCTGTTCAACATGTTATTGATGCTGCAGTTATTGGAGCTCATGTATCTACACTACCCCCAAAAATAATTAGAGAACTTTACAATCATGATTTAACTGATAGTGGATTAAATGCTTTTCTAGATGATTGGAAAAAAACTGGCCAATCAATACTCCCCAGGAAATAATGAATAATAATAACAAAAACTCTAATGAAGAGTTTGTTGTTAATTATTTAAGAAAAAACAAAGATATTCTTTTAAGATATCCAGAATTATTAAATTTATTAAAATTTCCATCAAGCAAAAAAGATTTTCCTAAAGTTATTGATCTAAACACCTACAGATCAAACAAAATTAAAGAAGATTATTATAAATTGCAAAAACAATTTACTGATGTATTAAAAGCTGGAAGTAGTCATATATATTCACAAAAAAGAATCTTAAAAACTTCTTTGAAAATAATAAATGCCAAATCATTACAAAAAGTAGTAGATTTGATAATAAATGATTTAGGATCCCTACTTGGTTGCGATTCCGTAAATTGTTTTTTTACTAACAAAAAGATAAATCATAAAGGATTAAGTTTTATAGATAATAGAGTTGCTACAAGTTATTTTAGAGATAAACCTCAAACGTATTTAAATCAAAACCCCAAAGGAATTAATGTTTTTTTTCCAAATAAAGTAAGGATCATTAAATCTTATATGTTGTTAAAAATAGTTTTTGGTTCTGATAGGTTTATAGTTGCCCTAGGATCTAAAAATAAAAATAAATTTACAAAAGATCAAAAAGTTGATTTGATAGAATATTTAATACAAGTCATTCAAATTAAACTGACACAAGTTTGATTAATTATTAATTAAAAATAGAATCTAAATATTTAATAAAATAATTATTTTTTTCTATAAAGTGTGTAAAACAAGTTGATTGAGGAATAGAATGACCATTAGTTTCCGACATTTTTTTATCTATATCAGCCCAATCACAATTAGTTGGTTTCAATTGACTATAATCAATAAATTTAAGATCTTTAAAAGATTTGAAAAAAGATAGTGTATTGGGATTTTCAAATTCATCATTATTATGAGCAAAAAGAATTGCACTTAATGAATCAGTTTGTTTAAAGATATCAATTTGTTGATCTCTAAAAAATCCCCATTCAGGAAGATCTTTTTGCCATTCTATTATAGGTCCAGCAAAAGCAGGATTGAGAGCAATAGCTCCTCTAAATTTTTCAGGAAATCTTGAGATTAGGTTTAAAGAAGCCCAGCCTCCAGCTGAATAGCCAACTAAAACAATATTTTTAAAACCATCGCTTAAAAATTCATCTGCTTTTTGTAAAATTATATTTTGTCTTTTTTGCTGTTTGATTTCAGAGTATGTATCAATTTTTTGACCATTTTTAATTAATTTTCCTATTTTTCTTTGTTCATTAGCGCTCATACCTTTCACACCTGAACACAATCGATAGATTTTAATAGTTAGATTTTTAATTTTTTTATTATGTAGTTTTAGCACTGCAGGAACAACAGCTCCTTCCCATTCGTATCCAAATTTAGGTTTTTTTTTACATTTATCAATTTTGGTATCAGGGTAGCTTCCATGATTCCAAATTAAAAGTAGAGTATTCTCTTTATCAGTGATTTTTTCTATTGAATAAGGGTTACCTTTATTATCCATAAAAGAATTATTTTTTGAAAGTTTTTTTAAACCTTTATATTCAGCTAAACATTGCAGAGAAATAAAAGAAAAAAATATTATAAGTATGTATTTTATCATCTTAATTGAAAATTAAATATGTATAGCGCGCCCCTCAATATTCATAGCTGCTTCTTTGACAGCTTCACTTGTAGTCGGATGAGCGTGGCAAATACGAGCGATATCTTCTGAACTTCCACCAAATTCCATTGCGGTAACAATTTCTGCTATTAGTTGCCCGGCATCATGACCAATAATATGAGCCCCCAATATTGAATCTGTTTTTTTATGGGCTAGAATTTTCACAAAACCTTCTGATGCTGAAGTAGTTAAAGCACGACCATTAGCCATAAAAGGGAACTTACCTATCTTATATTCTATTTTTGATTCCTTTAATTCTTCTTCTGTCTTGCCTACTGAGGCAACTTCAGGATTAGTATATATGATTGAAGGAATAATATCATAATTGACATGGTTTTTTTGTCCATTTATTATTTCAACACAAGCAATTCCCTCTTCTTCAGCTTTGTGAGCTAACATGGGACCTGGGACTACATCACCAATTGCATAAATGCCATCAATATTTGTTTTAAATTTTTTATCAATTATAATTGAGTTTTTATTATTAAGCTTTACGCCAATATTTTCCAATCCCAATCCCTCAGTGTTAGATTTACGTCCGACTGACATTAAAATGACATCATACTTTTCATCAAACTGTTTGTTATCCTTTAAAGATTCCATTTTTACTTCAACATTATTTGCAGTAGATTTAGTTGATAATACTTTATTTGAAAGCTTAAATTGCAATCCTTGTTTTTCTAAAGATTTCATAAATTGATTAGCAATTTCATTATCCATCGTTGGAACAATTCTATCTAATGCCTCCACAACTGTTACTTTTGTTCCTAGTCTTGACCAGACCGATCCCATTTCTAAACCAATATATCCCCCTCCAATAACTAACATAGAGGAAGGTATTTTTGATAAAGATAATGCTCCTGTTGAAGTTACAATTTTCTTTTCATCTACATTAATGTTTGGAATTTCAATTGACGAAGATCCAGTGGCTATAATATAATTTTTTGCTGATAGAGTAATTTCTTTTGACGATTTTACTTTAATTGTTTTTTTATCTAAAAATGATGCTGTACCATTTAAATGTACTATTTTATTTTTCTTAAATAAAAAACCAATTCCAGAGGTTAATTGTTTAACAATTTTTTCTTTACGCTGCATGAGTCTTGGTAGATCTAACTCAACCTTATTGACTTTAATCCCATGTTCTTCACTATGATTAATTAATTCTACATATTTTTCTGAGGAGCTTAATAAAGCCTTAGAAGGAATACACCCAATATTTAAACATGTACCTCCTAAAGTTGTTTCTTTTTCAATGCATGCTACCTTCATACCTAATTGGGCTGCTCTAATAGCCGCAACATATCCACCAGGACCAGCACCTATAATAATTAAATCATAATCTGTCATTATGTGCTCAAGATTAATGAAGATGGATTCTCTAGTAAATCTTTCATTTTTATTAAAAAACTTACACTTTCCTTACCATCTATTATTCTATGATCATAACTAAAAGCCAGATACATGATAGGACGAATAACTATTGTATCGTCTTCAACTACAGCCCTTTTCTTAATATTGTGCATACCTAAAATAGCAGATTGGGGACTATTAATTATAGGAGTACTTAACATTGAACCATAAACACCGCCATTTGAGATAGTAAAAGTTCCTCCTGATAAATCATCAATAGTTAAACTTCCTGTTTTGGCTCGGCTGCTTAAATCTACTATCTGTTTTTCTATTTCACCAAAATTTAGTTTATCTGCATTTTTTAATACTGGTACAACAAGTCCTTTTTCTGTTCCTATTGCAATGCCTATATCGAAATGATTTTTATAAATAATATTTTCGTGACGAATTTCAGCGTTAACAGCAGGGTATTCCATTAAAGCCATTACACTAGCTTTTACAAAAAAAGACATAAAGCCTAATTTCACTCCATATCTATTGATAAAGTCCTCTTTCTTAGCTTGCCTAACTTTAATAATTCCTGACATATCAACTTCATTAAAAGTTGTAAGGATTGCCGCAGTATTTTGAGCATCCTTTAGTCTTTTTGCAATAGTTTTTCTAATTTTTGACATAGGGACTATTTCTTCTTCAGATTCATTATTTTGATTAGATTGAGAATCATGCATATGTTCTAATACATCGCCCTTGGTTATTCTTCCATCATTACGACTAGATTTTATTTTATTTTTATCTAATTTATTTTCTTCAACTAATTTATTAACTGATGGCGAAAGTTTAATTGGATCATTTAATAAATTTGTAGATTCTTGATAACTAATTTTTTCTTTTTTATTTTCAGAAATAATTGTTTTTTGATCATTATCTTTTATTTTATCATTTTTTATTTTTTGAGAGTTGGTTGAGTCTTCAATAATTGCAAGCACTCCTCCAACGTCAACATCTTTTCCTTCTTTAATTTTAATTTCTGATAATACTCCTGAACTAGGTGCTGGAACTTCCAAGGAAATTTTATCTGTTTCAATCTCTACTAAAGGTTCATCAACTTCAAAAGAATCTCCTACTTTTTTTAGCCACTTTGAAACTGTGGCCTCAGTAATAGATTCTCCAAGAGATGGTACTTTTAATTCAACACTCATTATATTTTGATATTTTTAACATTTTAGATATTTTATTCAATTGGCAGTTTATAGGTTACTAATGAAACGCCGCTCCAAATATCTCGAATTTCGTCTAAATTGGCTTCTACTGCTAATCGAAGAATATTTTTTTGATTAGTTAAATGACGTGAATGTACGCCAGTAGCAGGAGAAGCAGCAGCTCTTCTTCCTACATATAGTAGTTTGCTTTGATTAAGATTTTTTTCTTTCATCATACTTTCAATTCTACTTTTAACAAAACCCCAAGCTCCCATATTTTTTGGTTCTTCTTGACACCATATAATTTCACTATTTGTAAATCTTTCAAGTTCTCTAGAAAAATTATCATATGGAAAGGGATAAAGTTGTTCTAATCTAATTACAAAAACGTTTTTTTTATTTAACTTTTCAATGTGATCTTGAAGTTCAAAATATATTTTGCCAGAACAAATAATTAGTCGATCAATTTTTTTCTCCTCTTCTTTAGATAATTCATTACGTAAAACTCTATGGAAAGTAGATCCATTGATAAAATCTTCAATTTTTGAGGTGTTTTTTTTATGTCTTAAGGTAGATTTAGGTGTCATAATAATTAAAGGCTTTCTGAAATTACGATGAATTTGTCTTCTCAAAACATGGAAATAATTTGCTGGACTAGTGCAATTAATTATTTGAATATTGTCTTCTGCACACATTTGTAAAAATCTTTCAAGGCGGGCACTTGTATGTTCAGGTCCCTGACCTTCATGACCATGAGGAAGTAAAAGTGTAATTCCTGACATTCTTAGCCATTTTCTTTCACCTGTTGTTATAAATTGATCAATAATTGTTTGGGCACCATTAGCAAAATCTCCAAACTGAGCTTCCCAAAGAACTAATGTTTTTGGATCTGCTTGCGAATATCCGTATTCAAAACCCAAAACTCCAAATTCAGATAAAAAACTATCAACAATTTCGAAATATCCTTGATCTTTATCAAAATGACGTAGCGGTACAAATCTTTTTTCATCTTCTTGGTCATATAGTACCCCATGGCGCTGGCTAAAAGTTCCTCTACCGGTATCTTGTCCTGATAATCTTACTCCAAAGCCCTCTTTTAATAATGTTGAAAAGGCAAGTGATTCTGCCGTGGCCCAATCTATACCCTTTCCTTCTTTTATTGATTTCAGTCTATCATCATAAATTTTTTTTACTCTTTTGTGCGCTTTAAAATTTTCTGGAATTTTATTAATTTGTTCTCCTATTTTTAATAGATCATCTAAATTAACTGAGGTTTCACCCTTTCTTGCTCCTAATGAAGCTGTTGATAATCCTGTCCAAGTTCCTTCTAACCAATCAGCCTTATTAGGCTTATAAGATTTAGCTATTTCAAATTCTTTATCCAAATTATTTTTAAATTTTTCTTGTAATTTTTTGGAAACATCATGATTTATGATATTTTCTTTTATTAGTTTTTCCTCATATTTTTTAAGAGTAGTTGATTGTTTTTTAATGGCTTGATACATTAATGGTTGTGTAAACATAGGTTCATCGGACTCATTATGTCCGGATCTACGATAACAAAACATATCTACTACTACATCTTGCTTAAATTTATTCCTAAATTCAGTTGCCAATCTACAGACATGAACTACTGCTTCTGGATTGTCGCCATTAACATGAAATATTGGGGCTTGGACCATTTTAGCAATTTCAGTACAGTAAGGCGCAGATCGTCCATAATGAGGCATAGTTGTAAAACCGATTTGATTATTAATTACAAAATGAATAGTCCCACCTGTTCGAAAACCTCGAAGTTGAGACATAGCAAAAGTTTCTGCAACAACCCCTTGTCCAGCAATAGCCGCATCACCGTGAATTAGCAAACCTATTACTTTGTCATTGTTCTTGTCATTAAGTAAAGTTTGTTTAGCCCTAACTTTTCCCATTACAACTGGATTTACTGCTTCTAAGTGTGATGGATTCGGAGTTAAAGATAAATGAATTTTTTTTCCCATAAATTCTCGATCACTTGAAACTCCAAGATGATATTTTACATCTCCTGACCCTAAAACTTCATTTGGATCGTTAGAACTTCCTTGAAACTTAGCAAGTACTTCTTTGTAAGGAGTACCTAAGACAGTTGTTAAAAGAGTCAACCTACCTCTATGGGCGGTACCTATAAAAATGTTTTCTATTCCATCAAGACAAGATTGTTTTACAATTTGCTCAATACCAGGTAGCATTGATTCTCCACCTTCAATTCCAAAACGCTTTGTTCCAAAAAATTTCTTATCAAGATATTTTTCAAAAAGTTCTGACTCTATAAGTCTTTGGAATATTCCTTTTTTTCCATCAATAGTAAATTGAGTTTTATTTCTAACTTCTTCTATTCTCTCTTGAATCCACTGCTTTTGCTCAGCCATTTGAATATGAAGAAATTCTACTCCGATGGAAGATGAATAAGTTTCTTTTAATATCTTTATTATATCTTTTAATTTTGCTTTATCTAAACTTAAACTCCCATCAATAAATATTTCAGTATTTAAATCATTCTCAGTAAAACCATAAGATTGATAGTTTAATTCAGAAAAATTTCCTTTTTTAATCAAATTAAGAGGATCTAAATCTGCAATAAGATGACCGTTCATTCTATAAGCTCTAATAAGTCTTAAAGCTCTTATAGAATTCAAAGTAGATACTCTAAATGAGTTCTGATCTATATTTACATTTGTTTTTAAAATATTATTATATGAAAAGCCTTCTGTAATAGTGGTTGATCTCTTTTTCCACTTAGGGCCACCAAAATCACTTAAAACATATTTTTCTTCCTCATTTAGTGAATTAAAAAAATTCTTCCAACTTTTATCTACTGAGTTTTGATCATTAATATATTTAAAATATAATTCAGCAACAAATGGTGCATTTGAGCTATTTAGAAAATTATCATTCATTTATGAATATTCTTTTATAACGCTATAGATATTTTACTACTAGAAATAAATCATTTTAGATATTAATTTTTTGCATTGCATTAAGCATTGTTTCTCCTAGTTTTGCTGGAGAGGGTGCAATTGATACACCTGCAATTTTTAACGATTCTATTTTTGACATTGCAGTTCCTTTGTTTCCTGAAATAATTGCTCCAGCATGGCCCATGCGCTTTCCTTTTGGTGCTGACAATCCAGCAATAAAAGCAGATACTGGTTTTTTGATATTAGAATTCTTAATAAATTCTGCTGCTTCTTCTTCAGCAGTTCCTCCAATTTCACCTATCATTAAGATTCCTTCAGTTTCTTTGTCATGCAAGAAAAGATCTAAACAATCTATAAAATTCATCCCATGAATTGGGTCTCCTCCTATACCAACACAAGTAGTTTGTCCTAAACCAATTTCAGTTGTTTGCCACACAGCTTCATAAGTTAAAGTACCAGAGCGACTAACTATACCTATTTTTCCTTTTTTATGAATAAATCCTGGCATTATTCCTATTTTACATTCTTCTGCAGTAACAAGACCGGGGCAATTTGGACCTATAAAATAAGTGTTTTGTTTTTTTATTTTTTTTTTAATTTCAACCATATCTAAAACAGGAATGCCTTCTGTTATACATACAATTATTTTTAATTTTGCGTCTAATGCTTCGTTAATAGCTTGAGTCGCAAATTTTGCAGGAACGTATATAACAGTGGCTTCAGCATTTGTTTTGTCAACAGCTTCTTTTACAGTATCATATACTGGTAAATTTAGATGCTTAGTGCCACCCTTTCCTGGTGTTACCCCTCCCACTAATTTAGTTCCGTACTCTAAAGATTGTTGAGAATGATATGTTCCTTGTGCACCTGTAAACCCTTGGCAAATAACTTTAGTGTTTTTATTTATTATAATAGCCATTATCTTGAGAGCTCTGATACTTTTTTAGCTGCTTTAGTAAAATCATCAATAGAAATTAAGTTTAACGAAGATTTATTAATAATATCTCTACCCTTGTCAGCATTTGTTCCTTGAAAACGAACAACTATTGGAAGATTAAATTTTAATTCGTTTATAGCCTCAACAATACCATTAGCGATTATATCGCACCTTACTATGCCTCCAAAAATATTAATAAAAATAGATTTTGCGTTTTCATCATTTTGAAATATTTTGAATCCTGAAATTACCCTATCTTTATTTGCAGTTCCTCCTAAATCTAAAAAATTTGCTGGTTCTTTTCCAAACTGTTTAATAATATCCATTGTTGCCATAGCAAGTCCAGCTCCATTAACCATACATCCTATAGATCCATTTAATTTTACATAACTTAATCCATTAGAATAAGCTTCTAATTCTAATGGGTTTTCTTCAGTTTCATCTTTTAATTCAATTAGTTCAGGATGACGAAAAAGAGCGTTATCATCTATGGTAATTTTAGCATCTAAAAGAAGTAAATCACCATCCTTAGTTATGACTAAAGGATTAATTTCAATTGTACTCGCATCTAAAGATATAAAGGCTTTTGTTAATTTTTTAGTTATATTTTCTAAATGATGAAACTGGACAGTACTAATTTGTAGTTTTTCTTTTAAAGAAGTATCTAAAGAAATATTTTTAACATCATTAAAATAAATTTTGTATAATTTTTCAGGATGATTTTCAGCAAAATCCTCTATATCCATTCCACCTTCTCCTGATATAATGCTCATAAGTTGTGAAGTGTTTCTATCGATTAACAAACTAATATATAGCTCACGTTCTATATCGCACCCTTCTTCTATAAAGATTCTATTAATTTTTTTTCCTCTAGGTCCTGTCTGCTTTGTAATTAAAGTATTACCTAACATTGATTTACTAATTGAAATAACATCTTTTTTTTCAGAAAGTACTTGAACCCCTCCTTTTTGGTTGAAAGGATTTTTAAAATATCCCGCACCTCGTCCACCAGCATGAATCTGTGACTTTACAACCCAAGGCGGTCCTTTTAAGTTAAGTAAATCTTCTTCGATTGATTTTAATAAATACGTATATGATTTTCCTTTAAGTAGGGGAAGGTCAAATTTTTTTAGGAGTTCCTTAGCCTGGTACTCGTGAAGATTCATCTTTTTTTATTTATTAATTTTAAAGCTAAACTTGTTAAATTTTTAACTGCATTAACTGAATTTTTAAATTGTTTTTTTTCATTAGAATTTAGCTTAAGTTGTAATATTTTTTCTACACCTTTCGATCCAATTACTACTGGAACCCCTACATATAAACCCTTAACACCATATTGGCCATTTAAATAAGCTGCACAGGGAAGAATTCGTTTTTGATCTTTTAAATACGACTCCGCCATTTGGATAGCAGAAGAGGCAGGCGCATAATATGCGGATGATGTTTTCATAAGTTTTCCTATTTCACCTCCGCCATTTCTCGTTCTTTCAATAATTTTATTTATTTTATTTTTATTTGTAAGTTTAAGTTTAATTAATTCTGGAATAGGAATACCTGATACTGAGCAATATCTAATTAAAGGTACCATTGTGTCTCCATGCCCTCCTAAAACTAAAGCATCAATTTCTCTAATTGAAACTTTAAATTCTTTAGAAAGAAAATATTTTAACCGAGCACTATCCAAAACACCGGCCATTCCAACACACATGCTTGTTTTCATTCCTGCTGATTTTTGAAGAATACTTACCATTGCATCAAGAGGATTAGTGATACAAATTACAAAAGATTTTGGGCAATATTTTTTAATTTCACTGCCAACCTTTTTAATAATCAAAGAATTTTTTTCTACTAAATCATCTCTAGACATACCAGGACGCCTAGGGAAACCTGCAGTTACGATCACTACATCTGATCCCTTAATTTTTTGATAATTTCTTGAACCTTCAAAATTTGAGTCAAAGGATTCTATTGCAGAAGATTGGGCTAGATCAAGAGACTTACCTTTTGGTACACCATCAGATATATCTATTAATACAACATCACCTAATTCTTTCAAGCCAACTAAATGTGCAAGAGTGCCGCCTATGTTTCCGGCTCCAATTAAAGCAATCTTTTTTCTCATGAGAGATCTATACAAGAATTATTTTTGTGTAACAATAGCCTTCTTTATATCAGCAATAGCCTTAGCCGGATTTAATCCTTTTGGACAAGAGCTTGTACAATTCATTATAGAGTGACACCTATATAGTTTGAGAGAATCATCAATTTCTTTTAATCGTTCTTTTTTTCTAGAGTCTCTTGAATCACTAATCCATCTTGAAGCTTGTAATAATACTGCAGGTCCCAAATATTTTTCTCCATTCCACCAGTAACTTGGGCAAGAAGTTGTACAACAAAAACATAAAACGCACTCCCATTTTCCATCCAATTTTGATCTTTCTTGAGGTGATTGAATTGATTCAGAATTATTCAAAGATTTTTTTTCTTTATTCTCTATCCAAGGTTTTATTGACTCTAATTGTTTATATACTTCAGATAAATCAGGTACCAAATCTTTGATTACTTTCATGTGAGGTAAGGGATAAATTACAATATCATTTTTTATATCGGTCATGGGTTTTAGGCAAGCTAAAGTATTAACTCCATCAATATTCATTGCACAAGAACCGCAAACTCCTTCTCTGCATGATCTTCTAAAAGTAAGAGAAGTGTCAATTTCATTCTTTATTTTAATCAATGCATCCAAAACCATTGGCCCACATTTTTTTTTATCAATTTCATAAGTATCCATCCTAGGATTGTCATTTTTTTCAGGATCCCATCTATAAATAATTAATTTCTTACAATCTTTTAAAGATTCACTATTTTTGAAAGTTTTTCCTTTTTTAATCTTTGAATTCTGAGGTAAAGTAAATTGAGCCATAGTAAATTTAATAAGTCCTTATTTTAGGGGGTATTGATTGAACATGATTAGTTAGTGTATTCATGTGAACAGGACGCTTTCCAAATCTTATTTTTCCTTTCTCATCTATCCATATTAATGAATGTACCATCCAATTTTTATCATCTCTTTCGGTATAGTCTTCCCTCGCATGAGCACCCCTACTTTCTCTACGATTTAAAGCTGAATGTAAAGTAGCTTTAGACTGTAACATTAAATTTTCTAATTCTAAAGCTTCAGTTAAATCAGTATTAAAAATCATAGATTTATCAGTGATGTTTAAATTATCAAGCGAACTTTCCAATTTTTCGAACTCTTGTATGCCATCATTAATTATTTTTTCACTTCTAAATACAGCACATTTTGTTTGCATAATTTTTTGCATTGATTCTCTTATTTCCCCAGTTTTAGTTGTACCAATGGAGTGTCTAAGCTTATCAAATCTATCAATAATTTTTTCAAAAGTATCTTTTTTCACTTCAAATTTAGAGGAGTCGGGTTTAACTTTTTCTATTGCAGTAATGCTTGCAGATTTTCCAAATACGATTAAATCTATTAGTGAATTTGTTCCCAATCTATTAGCGCCATGAACAGACACACACGCTGCTTCACCTACTGCCATTAATCCTTCACAAACATCTTCTGTATCATTATTTGAAGGAGATAAGACTTCTGTTCTATAGTTTGTTGGTATGCCACCCATATTGTAGTGAACAGTAGGTAAAACAGGTATAGGTTCCTTTGATAAATCAACACCAGCAAATATTTTTGCTGTTTCAGAAATGCCTGGCAAACGTTTATTTAAAGTTTCTTTATCTAAATGTTCAAGATGTAATAAAACATGGTCAGAATTGACCCCACAACCTCTTTTTTCATTTATTTCAATTGTCATAGCTCTACTAACAACATCTCTTGATGCTAAATCTTTTGCATTAGGTGCATATCTTTCCATAAATCTTTCATTATCTCTGTTTGTTAAATAACCTCCTTCTCCCCTAGCTCCTTCAGTAATTAATACTCCTGCTCCATAAACTCCGGTTGGGTGAAATTGAATAAATTCCATATCTGAAAGAGGAAGGTTTTGTCTTAGGGCCATTGCACTTCCATCACCAGTACATATATGTGCGCTTGTAGAAGAAAAATATGCTCTCCCATAACCACCTGTCGCAAGTATTGTTTGATGAGAAATAAATCGATGTATGCTGCCTTCTTCTAAATTCCACGCAACGACACCATAACATTGTTGATTATCATCCATTAATAAATCTAAAACAAAATATTCAATATAAAACTCAACTCCATGTTTTAAACTTTGTTGATATAAAGTATGAAGCAAGGCATGACCTGTCCTATCTGCTGCAGCGCATGCACGCATAGCTGGAGCACCTTCTCCATTTTTAGTAAGATGTCCACCGAAAGGTCTTTGATAAATTTTACCTTCATCAGTTCTGCTAAAAGGCATTCCATATTTTTCCAACTCAAAAACTGCTTCGGGAGCTTTAGAACATAAATATTCTATAGAGTCTTGATCTCCTAACCAATCTGAACCCTTCACGGTATCAAACATATGCCATTTCCAATTGTCTTCCCCCATATTACCTAAAGCAGCTCCAATACCACCCTGCGCTGCAACAGTATGGCTTCTAGTTGGGAAAACCTTTGATATACAAGCAGTTTTAAGACCAGCTTCTGCTGTACCCAAGGTAGCCCTTAAACCAGATCCACCGGCACCAACAACTACAACATCGTAATGATGATCAATAATTTTATATTTATTATTCATTAGGTTAATAAAAATTTAAATATAGAGAGAAAATTAATTATAATAGCTAAATAAAAAATTATTTTTATTAAAATATTTAAAAAATTTTTAAATTTTTTTGAAGAAACATAATCTTCATTTACTGTCTCACAACCTAGCTTTGCATGAAAAAGCATGGCGATCATCATTATCAAGAATAAAATGCTATTAAAATATGAATTAAAAAAAATTGCAATTTCATTTCTGGAAAGTGTTGTGAATAGAATACAGCAATAGACAAACCAAAAAGTTAAAGGTATTAAAACTATTGCAGTCAATCTTTGCAAAATCCATTTATGAGAATAATTTTTCATTTTATATAAAAATCCATACAATACCACTTGATAATATTGTTAACAAAATTACGACATAGCCACTGATATAAACAGTATTTAAATCCATACCCAAACTCAAAGACCAAAAAAGATATCTTATTCCATTAAATAAATGGTAAAAAATTGCAACAGTCCATAAAAGTAAAATAAATTTAAAAATTAAAGTTGTCGAAAAAATATTAAACAAATAATAATAATCTTGTCCAAAAGCTATTAGAGCTATCCAAAAAGTTATGAAAATGGAACCTATGCTTAAACCTAAGCCTGTAAGTCGATGAAATATTGAAAAAACAGCAGTCAAAAATTTTTTTTGAATAGTGATATGTGGTGATAGAGGTCGATTATCCATTTTTTAAAATACTAATTAAGTTAATAATATTAATTTAAATAGTTCATTTTTGACTAATTTCGAAATTATATAAAAAATTCTTTAAAAACTTATAATATAAAGATTATAAAAATTTTGTGGATATTATTAAATATTCAATTTTTTCTTCAAATTTCTAATTTTTATCAAGATTTTCTAGCTAAAATAACTTCATTTTTTATAATAAATTAAGAAAAATGGATTGAAATTATTCCCTTTTAGCAGTACTTCTAAATTTGCCGGACATTTTTTATCATTCGTTGATAAATTGAAGCTCGCAATTTCTATGCTTCGGAGGAACGCTAGAGATATTTTATGAATCACTCCCGCCGGGTGATTTAGAGTTTTTTACACCAAATCTGGAGAGTGTCTGCCATGGTACAAACTAGTGAGGTATGTCCGGCAAATAATTTTTGTTACACTGGTTTTATTAAAGTCATTTCATATAAACGGCTAGATATTCTATCAAATTCTTTTGATAATTTTTCTATTGTACATAATTTTTTTATCGGAAAAGCTGCTAAAATTACTACAGATCTATTTTGATCATAAAGAGTATCAATTAAACTTATAAATCTTCTACATTCATTTACATTTAAGGAATGAAATTGTGGAACATTTTCTATAAAGACTAAATTAAATTCTTCTCCTATCTTTTTATAATCATTATAACCAAGATTGTTACAACAGAGTTCTTCAAAAGAACAGTAAACTATATTAGAAGTGCATTTCTCAAAAACTATTTCTCTACTTTTTACATGAATAGTTTTTTTATGAATACTATCAATGTCAACTAATTTATTAAAAAGTTTATTAAATTCAGATATAGTAATTGAATTTATGGGTGTAAAGTATGTTTTTGATTGGTTCAACATTTGTCTACGATAATCTTTATTATGTTCAAAATAAATTATTTCCAAATTATTATTTAAGAATTCTATAAAAGGAATAAAATCATTTCTTTGTAAACCATCTTTGTATAAATTTTTAGGTAAAAAATTTGATGAAACTAAAATAAAAATTTTATACTTTTTAAAAAGTAAAAAAATTTTTTTAATTAATAAAGCATCAACTATATTAAAAATATGAAGCTCATCTATAAAAATAATTTTATAATTTTTAGAAAGATTTTTAATATAATTTTCGATAATGTTTTTTTCTTTACTATTATTAATATAATTATGTAAATTACTCATAAAACTATTATAATGATATTTTTTAGTTTTTTTAAAGCACCTAATAAAAATATTTAAAATAAAAGTTTTTCCAATACCTACTCCTCCGTGCAGATATATTCCTGATTTATTGTTTTTATTACTATTAAAATTAAAAAAAAAATTTAATTTTTTTGTTTTTTTCCAAACTGTATATATTTTTTTTATAACTCTTCTTTGCTCAATATCATCAATGATAAAATTATAATCTACAAACTCATCGTACTTTTTTTCAATTATATTTGTCATTCTTTATTTTTAAAAAATTTTTTAATTTATTTAATGTTTCAGTTTCTTCTTTTGAAATTTTATTATTTCTGATTTTATTTTCTAGTCTTTTTATCTCCTTAAATAGAAACTGAATACTTTTATTTATTTCTTTTTCCATACTATTTAATACAAAGTTATTACTTTTAATAAAATATTTGAATTTTTGATAAGTTTTTTTATCTTAAAATGATTGTTTAAATTCACTAATTTTTGTGAATTAGGTAGATTAATTGATTTAAAGGCTAGATTATCTCTTCCAAAAAAACACATTTGGCCATTTTTTTCATAATTAGATTTATCAATAGAATATTTTCTTTTAATAGCCATTATTATCTATATTAGATTTTTAACCTTGATAAATAAATTAACCATTTTGTTTTCATCAATTCTACCTGTATTTACGTTTCTTGGACTTGGATGATAACATCCAACTAATAATTTATTATCTGGAAGTAAATAATTACAATCGTGTGAAAACTTAAAATCTTTATTCTTGATAACATGTTCTTCTTTATAGAAATTTAAACAAGCATCAAATGCTATTTTTCCTAAAGATAGAATTATCTGAACATTTTTCAATAAATGGATTTCCTCTTTAAAATATTTAAAACAAGTTTTAAGTTCAACTGAGGTAGGCTTGTCTCCCGGAGGAACACATTTTAAAGCTGTTGTAAGATATAAATTATATAATTTTAATCCATCATTTTTATAATTTGATAAAGACTGATTTGAAAAACCAGATTTATATAAACATTTAAATAAAAAATCAGCTGATTTATCACCAGTAAAAACTCTGCCAGTTCTATTGCCGCCATGTGCTGCCGGTGCTAAACCAATCATAAGTATTTTTGCTTTTTGATCACCATAGCCCGTAATTGGCTTTCCCCAATAAACCTCATTGATAAATTGCCTCCTTTTTTCTTTTGCTATCTTTTCTCTAAAATTAACTAATCTTGTACAATTTCTACATTTAATAATTTTTTTGTTTAATTTATTTAATTTTTCATTCATTTTAAAAAATTTTATTTGTTCTACCTAATATGTAATAGGAAATTATACCAATTATTTCATGAGATGCTAAATCAAAAGAATTAAAGTTGTCTAGAAGTTTAAAAAAACTTGGCTTGTATGAAAAATTTTTTCTAATTCTAAAATCCACAGGATAAGGAATTAAATTCCAATCTACTTTATCTGCAACATTAATAGATCTTGTCATATGAAAAGCAGATGTAACTATTAGCCATTTTTCATTTTCTTTTGGATTAGCTAAATTTTTAGAATTATTTATATTTTCATAAGTATTTTTAGATTTTGATTCAAAAATAATATTTTCAATATCTAAGTTCATGTCTAAAAAAAATTTTTTTGCAACATAAGCATGGGTTTTTTCAAATTTATGTCCTGCAAAACCTCCAGAAAAAATTATATTTTTTGGTTGTAAATTTTTTATTAATTTAACTGACTCTGTAAGTCTTTCTCCCGCCTCATTAAATGATACTTGATTATAATCATTTGTTAAGCCTGGACTTGTTGGTCCACCTAAGATTAAAATTCCGTGTATTTTTTTATTTGAAAGGTCGGGGGTAATATACTTTTTTTCCAGATTAGATAATATCAAATTTCCAGTTGGCAATATTCCTGCCAATATAAAAAAAAATATTATAAAAAAATTAATAATTTTTGATGTATTTTTATAACTAAATAGTTTGAATAAAAAAGATATGATGATTAAAATAAATATAAGATTTAATGGACTTAATAAAAGCCATATAATTTTAGAAAGTAGATACATAATTTTTTAATCCAAAAATTAAATTTTGTAAAACAATAACAATTATAAATAACATAAAAAATATAATTATTTTATTAATTGTTTTCCATATAGTCACTGAATTTAAATATTTAGAAAAATATTTTGCTAAATATCCTATAGAATAGAAAAAAATAAAAGAAGAAATAGAAGCACCAATACCAAAATAAATCTTTTGACTTATCACAAAATCCTTTGAAAAATTTCCTAAAAAAAACACAGTATCAGAATAAACATGAGGATTAAGATATGTAAATCCTAGAGTTCTAAATATGGTTTTTTGTAAAGTAATATTATTAATTTTTTGATTGAAGGATATATTTGTAAAATTTTCTCTGGCTTTTTTCCAAATAAAGTTCAAAAGAAAAATTAAAAGTAAAGTGTTTAGTATGATTTCTATAGATGGTGTAAAAAGAAATTTAAAGTAGTTAAAAATAAATATTCCTAAAAAAATTAGAATTACATCAGAAATAGAACAAATTAAACAAACTAAAAAAATAAATTGTTTTTTTAATCCCTGTTCAACAACAAATATATTTTGAGCACCAATAGCAACTATTAGGCTCATTCCAGATAAAAAACCAAGAATAAGAAAATTCATAATTTAATATATCTATTTGAACTGATAATAAATACATTTAATTTTAATTATCACCAATATTTAGAAAATTTATAAAAATTAATTAAGCTAATTGCAGTTACTAAAAAAATTTTATGATGATATAATACTAGTTGTGAGAAAGTATTTATTTTTTGGTATAATTTTTTTTATAATTTTATATTATATTTCTACCTTTATCATTAGTTTCACTATTATTTCCAAAGCCGTTGTAAATAATAATCAAGTAATTTTAGGCAAGTATTTAAATGAGAAAAGTATAGAGCTTAATTTTATTAAAGATATTAACAATTTTACTTCAGAATTTACCAAATCAATAGATAAAAATATTAAGATTAAAACAAACTCAATAGAGTTCACAGGGGAAGTTACATCTCACTTAATCGAGAGACTATTTTCTAGAATATCTCAAAATATTGCTAAAGATTTTTCAACACCCGAAGTAATGCTATATTTTTATTTCAATAGTAATGAGATTAGTTCTTATCTAGATAAATCCTTTACTCTTTTTGGTAACTATAATTTTGAAAAATATCTTTTAGAAAAACAAAACGAAAATATTGAGGAAAGTTCTAATAATGAAGAAAATACATCAGTAGATGAAGAGTCTAAAGCCGAAGAAATTGGTGAGCCCGCACAGCCTGAAGAAAAAGAGGATAATGTTGAAAATATAATATTTAAAATTATTAAAAGAATTAATTCCACAAACTATTTTTTTCTATCTAGCCCTTACCATTTTAAAATAAGTGCAAAGCACCAAGAGATAGATTTTGTACTAATTTTAAAGTTTAATGGTTACTTGTGGAAATTGGAAAAAATAGAGATTCCCTATAAAGAATTAATTAAAATGAATAATATTACTTTAGTCAAATAACTAAGCTATTTTATAATCCTTCACAAAAAATAATATCAGCATTAAAATTATTAAGGTTTTATTGGCTCTAATTTTATGATTCAAGATGAAAATATGAGAGCTGCACCATTGGCTATAAGTTATTTTACCGGAAATAAAAGGTATGGTGATCCAGCAATTACTGTTGCTGCGGCCATATGGGTTGCTTTACCTGTTTTAATTGTATACATTTTCTTCAAAGACGTTTTATATCAGGCATGGTTACAGGATCTGTGAAAGAATAGTGATAAAGGTTTTCTTAAATGATAATTTGTTAGCAAAATATTTAGCTTTAGAAATATTAAATCAACTCAAATTAAAAAAAAAGTTAGTCATTGGTTGTCCAAGTGGACGCTCTCTTAAGAAAACTTATTATCATATTGGTAGATTATCAACAAAAATGAAAATAAACTTAAGTAATTTAAAAATTGTTATGATGGATGAATATGTAAATAAAAAGGGTAAAAAATATTATTTAGTTGATCCAACATCGCATTACAGCTGTATCAGATTTGCAAATCAAGTAATTATAAAATTACTTAATTATAAAAAAAATCAAAAGAACAAATTAAAAAAAGAGAATGTATTCTTTCCCTCAATAATCTCACCGAGTTCTTATGATAAAAAAATAAAAAAAATTGGAGGAATTGATATTTTTCTTTTAGCGTCTGGAAGTTCTGATGGTCATGTAGCATTCAATAACATCAAATCAAATATTAATGGCAAAACTTGTATTATAAAATTATCGAAAGAAACTAGAATGGATAATATGAAAACATTTTCTAATTTTAAAAGATTAAGTGAAGTTCCCAAATATGGATTAACAGTAGGATTAGGAACAATTTATTCACTATCAAAAATGGGAATTTTAGTTTTAACTGGTAAAGAAAAAAAATATGCATTTAATAAGATAAATTCATTAAAAAAATTTGATAAGAATTGGCCTGCTTCCATAATTTATAAATGTAAAATAAAAAAAATTTATATTGACAAATTAGTTAAATAATAATGAATCATATTAGAAAATATATTTTTATTAACGATGTAAAATCTATAAAAATTTACTTATCTAAACTTAGGACTGATACTGGGTTAATAGGAAGTGCAACTTTATTTTGTTATTTTTTTTTCTTTAATTTGAACTTTAACTAATTTCAAATTTAAATATAATATACACATGAAAAAAATACTACTTCTAATGTTGTTAACTTTCTCCTCAATAAGTTATGGAACTGAGAAAGGAATTGACTTAAAGTTTGATCAAAATAGTTCAAAATACTGGCAATATATTAGTGATAGAGTTATGGGCGGGATATCCAATGGTCAAGCTGCTCTAGAACAAGATGGACAAATCTTGTTTGCAAGGCTTTCAGGAAATGTAAGTACAAAAAATAATGGGGGTTTTATTCAGTTACGCTCAAGATTTTCATTTGCTGATTTTGAAAAAAATGGCAATAAAATTAAAGGTGTTCGTTTAAATGTACGTGGAAATGGTGAGATTTATCATATTTTTATTCGAACCAATGAAACTAGATCTTATAGTGATTATTATTCAACATCTTTTACAGCAAAATCTAAATGGACAATAATTGATTTACCTTTTAACCAATTTAAACATAACATTACAAACAATTCAAATTTAGAGGATAAAAATATCAGAACCTTTGGTATTGTTGCTTATGGTCGTGATTTTGTATCTGATATTTCAATTTCAAAAATACATTTTTATTATTAAAATAAAACGTTTGTAAATTATTTCCTTT
>MDSW01109373.1_pt1 | contig 24141 bp, 23 predicted proteins | sample 811171 | NCBI WGS metagenome assembly MDSW01 (sample SAMN05326641, study PRJNA326480) | marine metagenome | isolation source: seawater | place: Atlantic Ocean: North West | collected 2012 | reverse complement strand
GCCTGGAAGTAACTTTGTACTGCGCGGACCAGAGCAAGACCGTATTTTGGAAGCGAGTGAACGTTTACATGACCTTATCATTAGTCTAGGTGGAAAGCCTGTTGAAGGTGGAGTAGAGGTGCCAACAACAAAAACCGATTGAAAAAAACTTAAGAAAAGAAATTTATTTTAATGATAATAGTCTAGTCGCGCACCTGAAGCCAGAAAAGTAATATGCTAACAGCAAATAAACTAATCCAAATAATAACATTTCGTAAGGCTTTTCTGCGGTCGCGCAAACCATATATTAAGCCTGGTATAACCATGACTAGAACTGCGATTATGCCAACTAGGCGCAGAATTTCTGTACTATCCAATGTAGACTCCGCTATATAAAAAATGAATTTAAGGTATAACTAATGAAAAAAAAGTTATTAACTAAGTTACGTCGAGAAGATCTGAAGATTGATTTCCTTACTTCTGGATATAAATAATCGCGGGCGTGGTGAAACTGGTAAACACGCGGGACTTAAAATCCCGTGCCGTAACTGGCTTGTGGGTTCGAGTCCCACCGCCCGCACCAATATAGGAATATAATATTCGATAAGCTGATAAACATTCTACCATAATTTATCAGATGCTCTGTTAGCGCCTTCGGTCAGTGATTCTAATTTCATCCATACTATATTTCGGTCTACTTGCACACGACCAGCAAAAGTACCAAATCCGCAATCGACACCTGCTATAACATTTTCTCGGCCAACAATATTTGCATATTGGAGTATTCTATCTTCTACTAGTTCAGGGTGTTCAACAAAGTTAGATGTAGAATCGATTACTCCAGGAATAATAACTTTTTCATCCGGTAAACTAATGCTTTTCCATACCTTCCATTCATGTCCGTGTCGTGGATTGGCCCCAGGAAAGGATACTGCTCCTGGCTTACCTTTCAAAACTATATCTAAGATATCACCTAAAGGCACGTCTTCGTGGTGAGGTCCTAAGGTACTAGACCAGCATATATGCATGCGCATTTTATCCGCCGCAATATTCCTAACTGCGTGGTTAAGAGCCGTAACATGCATCTCAATTTCTTTTCTAAAATCCGTAAGACTCAGATGACGAAAAACCGTATGTCTACTTAGAGCAAGATCTGGGCAATCCAGTTGTAATATTAATCCAGCATCAACTATTGCCTCGTATTCTTTTGCCATCACGTCTGCTAAAGCAAATACATATTCTTCTTCGGTCGAATAATAAATATTTTTTAGATAACGAGAAATTTGTCCGGGTGAGGGCGAAGTCATAAAGGTTTCTGATGTATTAGCTATTTTAAAGACAGATTGTGCTCGCTTTATATCCTGCTCAACTGCTGACCAATCTTTCCAACCTACTGGTCCTGAGCATGTAGGACGATTTTGTAAGGTAGAAGAAAATTGTCTTCCTAGCATTTCATTAAGTTCAGGAAATCCTTCTTCTCCAGTACCCACTATAGGTGGTGAGCTTGGACCATCATATCCCGCTAAGCGGTCTTTAACGTGAGAAGTATAGTCGGGCCTAGCTTGCTCTCCATCGTTTATTATATCTAGACCAGCAGAAATTTGTTTTTTAACTACGTAATCAATTGCATCAGTAACTGCATTTTCTAGCTCAATTGTTTTTGATCCTTTGTTTTCTTCTTCAGCAATGAGTAGATCTACAACATTATGAGGGCGAGGTAGGCTACCTGTATGGGTGGTTAGAATTTTATTCGTGCTACGCTTCATATTAACTATCTCCGTATGTAGCAGCTGGATTGTAGTCCTTATCTGCAGTAGTTAATCTAATTTTATTAAAATAACTTTAACAACAACTAACGTTATTATAGAAGGTATTTTATGTCTTGTTCAGGCATTTTTCAAAAAGTTTTAGGGCTTCTAGAGCGAAAGCCTCCATATTTTTCTCACGTTCATTGGATTCTGTTTCCAGTGTTATTACCTCATTAAACCGGCCTGATACTGCTATACAAGTGTGGCCAGCATTATCTCCGTATCTATTGCCAGTCGGACCGGCAGCTCCGGTTTCTGATATTCCCCAGTTACTTCCAAATTTGTTCTGAATAGTATCAGCAAGTAACTTGGCGTAAGGTTCGCTAGATGACCGAATTCCAACCATTTCTGTATCATGTAAGTTTAATAAAATTCTTCGGGATTCTTGCGTATATATAACTCCCCCACCAAGAAAATATGCTGATGCACCTGGTACCGCTAGCAATGAGGCAGACAATAACCCCCCTGCGGAGGTTTCAGCTACTGAAACAGTATCACCATTATTCTTTAATATTGCTCCAATTTTAGTTGATAGGTTTATTAAATTTTTCAATTTTGATCCCCTTTATTTATATTTTTTTCTTGTTTGATTGTTGAATTAAAAGAATTGAAATAATAACGATTGCTGATCCCAAAATTTGTTGATTAGTTAAAGATTGATTTAAGATTAAAAAACCGAGAAGTATAGATGAGACAGGTTCTAGGTTCATTGTCATAGAAGCTTTAATAGGCCCTAAAATAGCTATTGCTATAAAAAGACTAATAATCGCAAATGCATAGAAGAGCGGGCCAGAAGAAATAGCCCACCAACCAGTGACAGTATTTGGTAGATGAAAGTCGCCTAGCATTGTTGTTAACAAAATAAATACTATGCTTGCAGATATTAGCATATGGAGTGTTACTGGCCTTGAATCGCCTTTTCCTACTAGTTGGCTATTAATAATTATTACTATTGTAATGCCTATGGCGGAAATTACTGCTAATCCAATGCCTAGGATATCTAGCTCAGAATTACCTATATTTAACGCAAGAGCTAATCCAGCCAATCCAAGAAATAATGCTGTACTAGCCAGCCAATTAGCTCGTTCTCTACCAATAGACCATAAATACAATGTCGTTAATATTGGAAACGTATAAAAAATTAAAACTGCAAGAGCTATTGGAATATATTGAATTGCCGATAGTAGTGCGAATGAATGTATTGCCATTATTATTCCAACACCTAAAGCCATCCAGCGCCTTCTCGGGCACAATTTGATATTACTTCTTGTAATAAGTAACAGAATAAAAATTACTAAAGTGGCTATAGTTGAGCGTAAAACTAGATAAGTAAGCACAGAGCTGCCTCCATTGGCAGCTATTGGTGAAGCAGTGGTATTGGCTGCAAAGCAGATAGCGGCCGAACTAGCTATAATAATACCAGTCAGAGATTTTTTCAGTGCCATCGCATTCCTTGCTAAGTAGGTTTAAATTTATTGTTTTCTTTAGTGAGAGTGTACAATTAGACAGACTCGTGCAAGTTAGTCGTGGGAAAGATTGATAAGGGAGTAAAATAATGACCGGTTTTGTCGAGTATGAGGAATATGACGCAGTAGGTATTGCGGAACTAATACGTGATAAAGAAGTTAAGATTGAAGAGGTTATGGAAGCTGCTATTAGTCTTGCTGAAACTCGTAATCCAGAAATTAACGCAATAGTTACGAAGTTATATGATTATGCTCAAGAAAGTATATCGATAGGACTGCCTAAAGGACCATTTACAGGTGTGCCATATTTGATAAAAGATTTAGGTGCAGGAATTAAGGGCATTCCAACAACTGGTGGTAGCTATTTTATGTCTGATGTAATTCCCTCTCAAGACAGCGAAACTGTTGCAAGACTGAAAAAGGCTGGATTTTGCATATTTGGAAAAACCAATACATGTGAATTTGGTATGTCAATTACATGTGAACCTCAGCTTTATGGGGCAACATTCAATCCTTGGGACTTATCTTTAACCCCGGGGGGCTCAAGTGGTGGTTCAGCATCCGCAGTATCTGCGCGTATAGTGCCATCAGCACATGCAAGTGATGGTTTTGGATCTATCCGGGTCCCCGCGTCTTGTTGCGGATTGGTTGGTCTGAAGCCGTCACGTGGACGCAATAGCTTTGCTCCGTCTTTAGGAGAGCGTATTGGAGGTACTGTTGCCGAACATGCAGTATCTAGAACGGTGCGTGACCAAGCTGCTATACTTGATGTGACTGGTTATCCTAAAGATGGTGATCCTTATTTTGCTCCTGTTCCATTCCGACCATTTCACGAAGAAGTTAAATATGATCCGGGTCGTTTGAATATAGCTTTTACTTTTGGGGGAGCTACATCTGCTATAGCCGATAAAAATCACAAGCAGATTCTTGAGCAAACTATAAAAATAATAGAAGGTTTTGGACATAACGTAGAAGAATCTGATCCGCCAATATCAAACGACGAATCACAAGATATATTTCGAACATTGATGGCAGCTAATGCAGCACAAATTATACGTTCTCATCCTAATAAAAAAAGGTTACCGAAAGAAGGCGAAGTTGAAAGAGTGGTAGCACTAACTGCCAGGAAGGGTGAATCTGTTTATGGACATGATGTGTTCATTGCTCAATCGCGTATGCACGCTATGTCGAGACGAATGGCTGAATTTCATAAAAAATATGATATTTTATTAACCCCAGGTTTAGGCCATATGCCACCGAAATTGGGTTGGATAGATATGATGCTAGACGATGATGATGAGTATTGGAATCGAGTTGCGTTGTTTTCACCGTTTACTGTCTGGTTTAACCAAACAGGGCAACCAGCCATTAGTCTTCCAGTTGGACAAACGAACGATGGCTTTCCTCTTTCGATACAAGCTGTGTCAAGTTTTGCTAACGAAGCTATGTTATTTCGTTTTGCCAGCCAATTAGAAAAATCTATAAAATGGGAAACAAAAAGACCAATAACTTATTTATAACAACAAGTTGTTAAGTTTTTTTAATATTTAAATTAAACTTATAAATATCCTGCTGCCATTTTAAATGGATGTAGCTGCTCATATGCGCGTGCTGCTCGTAAAACTGTAATATCATCATATCTTCGACCAACTAATTGGAATGCTACTGGCATACCTTCGTCACCAAACCCACATGGTACAGAAGCTGCTGGTTGCATCGTTAGATTGAAGGGATAGGTAAAAGGACACCAATCCAAGAATTCTGACATATCATATCCCTCAGGATAATTACGCCCAGCCTTGAAAGCTTCTAAAGGCATTTGTGGAGTTAAAAGTAGATCGTATTTTTCATGAAATCGTGCCATTTTAACGCCTAATTCTATTTGTGCGGCATGCGCTCCTACTAAATCAAGAATTGATAGTCGTCTTCCGGTTTCTGCTATCTCTAGTAGTCCCGGATCCATAAGCTTAGCTTTTTCCGGTGGCATTTGGTCTACCAACCATGCATCGGCAGATGACCATATAGTGTTTATTATTTGACGGCACCCAGAAATATCTGGGTCAACTTGTTCAACAATAGCTCCCATTTCTTCGTAAGTTTTGGCAACAGTAGATACGGCATTTGCTACGTCTTTATCTGCCCAGCCGCTATCTCCTAGAGTTGGACTATACGCAATTCGTAACCCAGATATTCCGCCTTCTAGACCTTCTAAGTAATTTTGTTTTGGCAAAGGAGGTGCCATATAATCTCTAAAATCTGGTTGTGCTAGTATATTCAGCATCAATACAGAATCCGTAACATTACGTGTTAATGGTCCCATATTGGCAAGGGTTCCTATATGTCCTGGTAGAGGATAATTTGGTACTATACCAAATGTAGGTTTGTGGCCAAATACTCCACTAAATGCCGCGGGTATACGAATTGATCCTGCAGCATCTGAACCTTGATGAAGGGGCCCCATAAAAGATGCTGCTGCTGAAGCAGCGCCGCCACTTGAACCTCCTGGGGTTCGTTCAGGGTCCCATGCGTTTCTGGTAATACCCGTTAGAGGGTTGTCTGTTATTCCCTTCCAGCCAAATTCTGGTGTTGTTGTTTTACAAATTAAAACTGCACCTGCCTCCCGGAGTCTGGCAGTTGCTGGCGCATCTTCATTCCATGGACCTGCAGGGTCAATTGTTTTAGAACCTCGAAGAGTTGGCCATCCTTTGGTAAGAGTGAGGTCCTTAATAGTTACCGGCACACCATCTATGGGGCTTTTAGGATTCCCTTCCAGCCATCTTTTTTCAGAGACTTGAGCCATTTCAATGGATTTTTCTTCATCAATTAGGCATACGCAATTTAAAGTTTCATTATGAACTTTAATTTGATCTAGCGTTGAGTGTGCCATCTCAACGGGTGAGGCCTCTCCTTTTTTATATTCTTGAGTCAATTCAGTTACACTCATAGCTAATAAGTTTGCGTTCATATCTATCCCTAACTCATTTGTTTTTGATTTCAGCACTTATTCTTTAATAGTACAAAGCCATGCCCACGTCTCATCAAGAGCTAATCTAAAACGCTCAATTATCTCTTTTATTTCTTCTTCATTAATAACAAGTGGTGGACAGAAAGATATGGTATCGCCAATAGCCCTGACTATTAATCCGTTCTCCTCCGCCTTTTGGTTGCAAAAAGAGCCTACATTTAGATTACTATCAAAAGGTGTATGGTTATGCTTATCTTTGACGAGTTCAACGCCTGCCACCAATCCTTTGCCTCTGACCTCACCTACGAGTGGATGATCACTTAAATTGCGAAGTCCTTCCTGAAGATATGGGGTCATATCTCTTACATGATTAATTATATTCTGATCTTCATAAATCCTTAATGTCTCACGTGCTACAGCTGCAGAAACGGGATGCCCTGAATAGGTAAAGCTCAGGCCAAATATTCCTACCCGGTTACTCTCTTCACTAATTGCATCAAAAACCTTAGCATTAACCATTAGTGCAGAAATTGGAATATAAGCGCTAGATAAACCTTTTGCACATACTATCATATCTGGTTTTAGACCCATTGTTGTTGTTCCAAACATATTTCCTGTTCTTCCAAATCCAGTGATAACTTCATCTGCTATTAATAATATATTGTATTTTTTTAATATTGATTGAACTTTTTCAAAGTAGGTAGGTGGAGGAACAATTACACCGCCCGAGCCCATAATTGGCTCAGTAAAAAAAGCGCCTACCGTATCTGGATCTTCTCGCTGAATTAAATCTTCTAGGTCATTTGCCAAACGAGTGGCAAAGTCTTCTTCACTTTCTCCTGGTTTTGAAAATCTATAATGGTGCGGAGGGGTGATGTGTAGAAACCCATCTAATGGTAATCCAAAAGAAGCGTGATTGTAATACATACCTGACAGACTAGCAGAAGCAATAGTATTTCCGTGATATGCTTGTTGGTGAGATATAATTTTACGTTTTTCGGGTTTTTCTAATGATGCCCAGTAATACCATACTATTCTTGCTGCACTGTCATTACCTTCTGAACCAGAATTTGCGAACCATATTTTTGACATAGGTACGGGCGCAATTTCGATTAATTTTTCTGCTAAATCAATTACAGGTGAATGACTTTTATGATTAGTAAGATGATAATACGGCAGTTCTTTCATTTGTTGGGCTGCAGCATTTACTAATCTTTCTTGCCCGTAGCCTAATGAGAGACACCATAGACCAGACATTCCTTCAATATACTTCTTGCCATATATGTCTGTTACCCAGACCCCTTCACCTTTATCAATTATAACCGGGCCCTTTTCCAGGTGTGTTTTAAGATTAGTTAAAGGGTGGATGACAGAGGCAGTGTCGAGGGCCTCTAGTGAATTGGGTCGATTGTTATTTATCCCACTCATTTTCTCTGCCCCTATAGTATTAATGTGTCTATATTATTAGCTATTCAGATTCTGGCTCTAACCCGTCCGATACTTCAATGTTTTCTGACTTTATGTCGTATCCTGAAAATTTTGCTTGCATTTCAATTAGAGCTGCAAAATCTGCATCCCCATACCCAAGCCCTATTAGTTTTTGGACTATATCTCTAGTCATATTAGATATCGGCATTGGTACTTCCATATCTCGCGCCGCAGCTAGAGCTAATTCCATGTCTTTGCGTAACATTTTAGAAGTATGAGTAGCGGTAAAATCAAGATTAACTAAAGCTGGAGTTTTATAAGAAGTAAAGATTGAACCCATAACACTTTTATTTAGGTATTCTAGAAAAGCATGTCTTTCCACTCCACCCTTTTCAGTAAAGACCGTTATTTCTGCCAGACATTGCGCTACTACACCTAGCATTATGTTATGGGCGAGCTTCGCTAAACGACTAGCATCACCATCGCCTAAATAGGTTACACCACTACCTAATTTTTCTAAGTAGGGTTCTACTATATCGTAACCTTCACGAGGGCCAGATACACCTAAAGTAGCCTTTCCTGCTTTAACAGCATGTCCATTGCCGCTTATTGGAGCCGCAAGAAACATAACACCTTTAGCATTTGCTGCTGAACGAACATCCTCTGAAGCCCCCGGAGAAACTGTAGAGGAATCTATCAATATTTTAGGGACCACGCTACCCGAAAGAACTCCTTTAGGTCCAGTTACAGTCTCAAGAAAAGCTTTGTCGTCTGTAACTATAGTATAAACAATATCACAATCAGAAAGCTCTGCAGGTGCACTTACAATTTTCACTCCTAAGGGTTCTGCTTTTGCTGCTGTTCTATTATAGACAGTCACATCAATGTCTGCAGCGATTAGACGTGCAGCCATAGGAAAACCCATCTTTCCAGTGCCTATCCAACCAATTCTATGATTTTTTTGTTTGATATTTTCCATTTTATTTCTTTCTACTTTTTACTAAAATCGCTTTCAAATAAGATAGCAGGAGTGTAACAATAACGCTGAATTTTTCTGATGCCTAGGAGTGTTATATACTTTTGTATTAACTATAGACAAATGATCGTTTGCTTTGCGTAATCTAGCTGTAAATCCTCCTCCAACTAAAGTCATTAATATTTCTCATAAAGCTCGTCGTGAGCATCTGGCTAAATTTCTCAATGAGGCGCCTACTGAAGGTCCGATATGGGTTTTTGCCGTCGGGTCATTAATCTGGCGACCAGAATTTGATCCAGTTGAGTCACTTGTCGGAAAGTTATATGGCTATTCAAGACAATTTAACTTTTGGACTATTAGGGCGCGAGGTCAGCCAAGTAATCCTGGCCTCGGGCTGGGTTTAGAGCCAAATCAGGCTACTAGCTCATGTATCGGTAAGGTATTTCGATTAAAAAATAAAACAAAAAGTAAAGATTTAGAAAAATTATGGAATCGTGAAATGTTTAGCGGAGTTTATACCCCTACTTGGTGTCCTATTGAAACCAACAGAGGTATTGTTGATGCAATATGTTTTGTTACCAATAAAGATCATAGAAATTATGCCGGATATTTACCAGAGCCTTATGTTGCAGAAATTATTTTTCAAGCAGAAGGACAAATGGGGAGGTGTAGGGAGTATCTTGACTTACTCGTTTTAGCCCTAGAACGAGAAGGTATACATGATGACAATATGTTACGAATATTAGATCTAGTAAATAAATATGAGAAAACCACGCCATGACTTCAGATTATCTTCCCAAACGTCCTGCTGCAGAAAGAAATAGTGGTGTGATTCTAAATTTATTAAAAGATATTCTGCCTCCGACAGGAACAGTCCTTGAAATTTCTAGTGGTACTGGTCAACATGCTGCATATTTTTCGTCGGCTTTAGCCCCTAGATTTTGGCAGCCTAGTGAATTTGACCCTGCTCTTATTAATACAATCGATATGTGGAGAAATCATTCAAATTCAGACTTTTTTTTAAGTCCAATAATTCTAGATGTATGTAGAAAAGTATGGCCAATTGAAAAGATTAAGCCTAATGCACCAATTACCTCAATTGTTAATATTAATATGATACATATTGCACCATGGGAGGCTTGTTTAGGCTTATTAGCTGGTGCCGGGCGGGTACTCAAAAAAGATGGAATTCTTTATATATATGGGCCATTTAAGCGCGGACATAAACATAATTCTTTAGGAAATAAAAAATTTGATTTGTCTTTGAAAGAGAAGAATCCCAGTTGGGGGATTCGCAATATAGAAGATATTGAGAAAGCTGCCATGAATAATAACCTTCTTTTAGAAAAAATAGAAGAAATGCCAGTTAACAATAAATCATTGGTTTTTCGAAAATTGCGTTAACTACTTAAGATAAATGGGAAACATCATATTGGTTAAAAAACTACAAAATGCTTATTATATAACTGAGAATATGGATAAATCTGTTGAATTTTATAGAGATTGTCTGGGTTTATCAGTTTCATTTAGAGACAAAGACAAATGGACACAAATGAAGGCTGGTGAAGTAAATTTCTCACTATCTTCTGTTGAAGAAGGTGCATCAGGAGCCACTGGTGCTGTAGTAATTTTTGAGGTAGATGATATAAAAAGTTATTGTTTAAAATTGAAGGAAAGTGGTGCAGAGATTATAGAAGAGCGTGACATGGGTGATCATGGTAAATCACTTACATTTAAGGATCCTGACGGAAACTTAGTTCAACTATTTCAGCGTGTTAATTAATAATCAATAATTATTTAAAGGAAGATTTATGAAAACCCAAGCATTTCGGCTATATAAAAACGGCGGACCCAAGGTCTTAAAATGGGAGACAGTTGAGGTTTCCGAACCAGGACAGGGGGAAGTACTTTTACGACATACTGCAGTTGGTCTTAACCTTGCTGATACGTATCGGCGAACAGGTCTCTATCCGATGAAAATTCCCGGAGGTATTGGGAATGAAGCTGTTGGTGTGGTTGAGGCTATAGGTCCTAGAACGCGGGGTATCAAGGTTGGAGACCGAGTTGGTTATATTGGGGGCAAAACGCTTGATGGTTACAGTGAGCATCGTGTGGCGTCGGTGGTGGATCTTATTCCGCTACCTGATGGTATCAAAGACCGTACAGCTGCCGCTGCTTTACTTAAGGGTATTACTGCTCAATATTTATTGCGCAGCGCTTACAAGGTCAAGAAAGGTGATACAATTGTTGTCCATGCTGCAGCTGGTGGAGTTGGCGTTATAATGTGCCAATGGGCGAGTTCTATTGGGGCCACTGTAATAGGTATTGTTAGCTCAGAAGAAAAAGCAAAATTTGCTAGGCGTAACGGCTGTAATCACCCCATTGTTGTTAGCCGTTCTAAGCCTAAATTTGCTAATAAGGTCCGCAAACTTACTAACGGTGACGGTGCTCATTGTATTTATGACTCTGTTGGTAAGAACACCTGGTCTGAATCTCTTAAAAGTGTACGTCTGCGCGGGTCCATAATAAATTTTGGAAGTGCCTCTGGGAATCCCCCTTCCATGGATATTGCTGCTACTGGTCCACTTGGTTCTCCCTATATTGCTCGTTGTGCATTGGTAAATTATACCACCTCACGTAATGAGTTGATGATGCGCGCTCGTGATCTGTTTAAGGCCATTGAAAGTGGTGCAGTTAAAATCAGGATTAACCAACGTTATCCGCTGAAAGATGCGGCAAAGGCCCATAATGATATAGAATCACGCCGAACAACTGGTTCAACTGTTTTGATTCCCTAATCGATAAAGGTGAATCAATAATGGTTTGGACCCATAAAAAGTATGTTGATGTAAATGGCGTTCGTATGGCTTATGCAGATTTAGGAAGATCTGATGGTAACCCAATAGTTTTTTTGCATGGAAACCCTGCATCAAGTTTCCTTTGGCGTAACGTAGTGCCTTCATTAAAAGATATGGGGCGCTGCATTATTCCTGATCTAATAGGTATGGGTGATTCTGATAAGCTTCCTAATAGTGGAGAAGGTCGATACAGTTATAAAGAGCATCGAGAGTATTTGTTTGCTTTGCTCGAACAGCTATGTGTGACAAGTAATGTTACTTTGGTAATTCATGACTGGGGCAGTGCATTAGGATTTGATTGGGCCAACCAGCATAGGAATGCGGTAAAGGGTATTGCTTATATGGAAGCACTTGTTCGCCCACTGACTTGGGAGGAATGGCCGGAGTCTTCTCGATCAGTATTTAAATCTCTTCGTACATCCAAGGGTGAAGAAATGGTTCTTGAGAAAAATTTTTTTGTAGAAAAAATCCTTCCCGCTTCTATTCTCCGTAATCTCACAGAAGATGAGATGAACGAATATAGAAGGCCGTTTAAAGAAAGCGGTGAATCACGCCGACCAACTCTTACATGGCCGAGAAATATTCCTTTAGATAGAGAACCCTTAGATGTAACTGAAGTTATAGATGACTACGCAACTTGGTTAGAAACATCTGATGTTCCTAAGCTATTTGTTGACGCTGACCCTGGTGTAATTTTAACGGGATTGCAACGCGATTACTGTCGTAGATGGCCAAACCAAACTGAAGTTCAGGTTAAAGGCCTGCATTTTATCCAAGAAGATTCAGCTAAAGAAATTGGAGATGCTATTGCCGAATGGCTAAGTAAAATTTAGCAAATAAAATTCACCAATTATTTCTCAGCTCTCTTAGTTTAAGAAATACAGTTTTTTTATCTAGTTCATTTGGTAAATCAGGAAATTCTTTTTTAATTCCTTCTTGAATAGTTGTTTGTTCTAATCGAAGAAACGTATTTATTTGTCGTTCAAGGCCGAGGGTAGTTATCCTAGCATTATCTAAATCTTGGTTTTTTAATTCTTTTAATAAATCAGCGGCCAACGGGTTGTCGGGTTCTCTATCCAGAGTAAAGGCAAGGTTATTATCCATGTATTCGTGCCCTGGATATATTTTTGTTTCATCTGGTAAATCTGAAATTATATTATTGAAGGTATTATAGAGAACATTGGGGTCACCTGACCGACAATGGCCAACGCCAGCGTTGAATAATGTATCACCGCAAAGAAAGTGAGGAGTATTATCAGTCTGACCATAAAGAGAAATATGAATTGGTGTATGACCAGGAGTTTCAAGCACTTTAAATTCTCCACTAGTACCTATCTTTACTATGCTACCATCGTATAATTCTTCATCTATACCTGATATTCTTCCCTCTGCCTTAGCGGGACCTAAAAGCTTGGCCCCTGTCTCCTTTATTACCTTATCATTGCCACCAATATGGTCTCCATGCTCATGAGTATTAAGAACATGTTTTATATTCCATCCATGATTTTTAGCAATTTCTAAGCACATTTCTGCATCTATTGGGTCTATAGCAAGTGTTTCAGCTGTTTTGGGGCAAGTGACCATATAAAAAAAATTACGACCTCCGTTGTTCGTCCATACTTGTTTAATCAGCATAATTTTTTATTCCTTAGTGTTTATTTATCCCATTATTAAACTAAATGTTTTTTATTAAATTCTATTGCTTGGGACCCATTAGACCTAATTTTTGTAAAATACGAAATATAATAGGTATAATAATTACGACAATCCCTATTCTGGCTATGTGGTGGGTTGCCACAAAAGCTGTATCTATATTCAGGGTTAATGCTATAAGGCTCATTTCGGTAAGTCCACCAGGAGAATAGGCCAATATTAATGAGGCAAACGGGAACCCGGCAGTACTTGTTATTATAAGAGCAAATATAACCGTGATTATTAATAATATTGTGGTTGCGATTCCACCTAACCAGATGATACGCCCCAAATCTCGAAACGAAAGTCCAGCAAATCTTGCACCTACCGATGCCCCTAGTATTACTTGCGCGATTGCTATGATTAATGCTGGTGGTGATGCAGATGTAAGGCCCAGAAGGTGCACGCCTGCACTAAATATCATTGGTCCTGTTATGTGTGGTGCTGGTATGCGTAAAAATTTTGCGGAGTAGAAACCAATTATCGCGCAGCCAGTAAGAATTAAAACATCAAACAATTGGATTGCACCTGTTTCACCACCGGTAAATGTACGTACTGTTGAGCCTAAATCTCCAAAGATACGAAAAAAGAAAGGCAAAATCATAACCACAAAAAATATGCGTGTAGTGTGTGCAACACTTATTTGACGCCCGTTAGCACCGGACGACTCACCTAGAATAATCATCTCATTTAATCCACCGGGTACAGCTGAAAAAAAAGCAGTACGTGGATCAAACTTTGCTACAAAACGATAATATAAATAGGTAATTATTGTAGCTATTAATACGTAGACAAATAGTGAAGCAAGCGTGATAGGCCATCTAGGAATACGTTCAAGAATTTCTGGAGAAAAAGCGCCACCAAGTAAAACTCCTAGAACTAGTATCATTAATATTCTTAACCGACTATCCATCTTCAAGGTAACCCCGCCAAGCGTGGACATGCCAGTTGCGAACATGGCCCCCATCATCCAAGGCAATGGTAAATCTAGGTAGCTAAATATAGCTCCTCCTGAAGTACCGATTATTATAGCCATTAGAAATTCTTTTAAGTCTTTTCGACCCAGCTTACCTACCGGAGAATTTATAGGAGTACATTTCTTTATTTTAGGACTCATTTTATTTTAATAGACCTAAATATCATTGAATTAAACTGGAATGTTTTACTTAAATTAATTAGTTGGGGAATTGTAAGTATACATATTAATGAGGGGATAAGTTTTTTATGAAAATAGTCTGATAAATTAAGATGGTAAAACCCTAAGGAGTGAATTGCTCTTTTATTATCCGTTCTTCCAGATTTGTTTCTGGATCAAATAAAAGTTGAAAGCTGGATTTTCTGTCTTCCGTGATATTAACTTCTACTACATCTCGAATTTCTTTATCATCAGCTGTCGCACTAACTGGACGTTTTTTATGGTCGAGAATTTTAAAATTTACTTTTGACATATGGGGTAAAAGTGCCCCTCTCCAACGCCTTGGACGAAAAGCACTTATAGGTGTTAATGCCATTATTTCAGCGTTTAGTGGTATGATAGGCCCGTCTGCCGAAAGATTATACGCCGTGCTTCCTGCAGGAGTAGATACTAAGGCACCATCGCAAATTAATTCTTTCATACGTACAACGTTATCAATTTCTATCTCGAGTTTTGCTGCTTGGTAAGTTTGACGCAATAAGGAAACTTCATTTATTGCTAGTGCCTTTGTAATTTTTCCATCCGCAGTTTTTGCCTTCATTCGCAGTGGGTAAAGTGTCATACATTGACTATTAATAAGACGCTCACTCAAATTTTCTAATAGAAAATCATTCATTAAAAAGCCAATAGATCCTCTGTTCATTCCAAATACTGGAATTTTTTGTTCCATGTAACGGTGCAGAGTTTGTAAAATAAATCCATCACCACCCAATGCGATGATTACATCAGCATCCTTTGGGTCAACAGATTTATATATTTTTCTTAATTTTGATAGAGCAGTTTGAGCATCTAGAAAGTCGGCTGCTACAATTGCCAAGCTTTCATATCTAAATTTAGTCTGCTTTTTCTCGGCTGATGACACCACTAGTTTCATCTTTCTTGGTTAATAAGACCCATCAGGCAATAAATATTATTTATTGTAACTGGTTTTTATTTATCCTCCAGTAACACTCATATGTCTGTTTACCGAGGGCTGATTATTACGCCGGTCAATAATAAAATCATGACCTTTAGGTTTACGTGTAATTGCTTCACGTATTGTTTTTTGTAATGTAAATTCATCAGTAGAGGTTCTTAGGGCTGTTCGCAGGTCCGCTGTATCTTCTTGACCCAAGCACATATATAACGTCCCAGTGCATGTTAAGCGAACACGGTTACAGGATTCACAGAAGTTATGCGTAAGAGGAGTTATAAATCCAAGCTTTTGTTTGGTCTCCTCTACTTCGACATATCTAGCTGGGCCGCCAGTCTTATAATCACTTTCAATTAATGTCCAGTTTTCAGCAAGTCTACTTCTGACTATTGAAAGTGGTAGGTATTGGTTAATTCGTTGATCTCCAATTTCTCCCATGGGCATAACTTCTATAAAAGTTAAATCAAAAGAACACTCCCCACACCACCTTACGAGTTTATTGAGTTCATCGTCATTAATACCTTTTAGTGCAACGGAGTTTATTTTTACATTAAGTCCAGCTTGTTTTGCAGCTGCTAAACCATTTAGAACTTGGTCGAGGTTTCCCCACCGAGTTATAGTAGAGAATTTATCTGGATCTAATGTATCTAGCGATACATTAATTCTCTTTACTCCCGCATCTGCAAGTTGGTTTGCATACTTTGATAATTGTGTTCCGTTTGAAGTAAGAGTTAACTCTTCTAAAACACCACTTTTTAGGTGTCTGCTGAGACGATTGATGAGCCACATTATGTTTTTTCGTACTAATGGCTCTCCACCAGTTAGTCGTAATTTTCTAACACCTAAATTGATGAAAGTGCTACATAAGCGATCAAGTTCTTCCAAGGTGAGCACTTCGTTCTTGGGTAGAAAGGTCATATCCTCGGCCATGCAATATACGCAGCGTAGGTCACACCTGTCGGTTACTGATACTCTAAGATAATCAATATGCCGATCGAAAGGGTCTATCAATGGAATATTACTCATATGCATTCTCAAGTTATATCTAATCTCGTAACATATATACCGAATAAAGTAGATGCGGTTTTATAAACTATATTACAAATCACTCAAAATAATGGTTTAGGAAGTGATATTATGTTACCATTATTATATTTAGCAGGCTTTGCTGCTTTTTTTGAAAATAGCAGATCAGTTGTTAACTTCCTAGTAGAAAAAGGCTTTTCACCTGGACGTGGATAATATGAGTTGGCTTGCCGGGCAGCATTACTTCTATAATTTTGTAATATTGTTGAAAGGTCAATTTCAAACATAATAAGATTTTTATTCATAGAATATATTTATTTTATAGGATTATTGACTATTCAAATTATTTTAGGAAATTTTTACCTAAATATAGTTTTTATTTTTGATGCACTCGAATATGGCTTGTTACCGTTTACTTCATAGTTATCAATTATGTTTTGGCCTATAGGGCCTGTTAACCAGTTTATAAAACTTAGCGCATCATTTACTAAGACATGTGGATGCTTTTCTGGGTTTACTAATATAATTCTATATGGATTCGGTGCTATTTGGTCCATTAAGATTGTTAACTTGCCGCGATTACCAAAACTAAACCAACTCCCACTTTCAGTAATCAAATACCCGCCTAATACTGAAGCCATATTAAGCGTTGCCCCCATTCCAGATCCTGTTTCACGATACCATTTTCCAGACCATAGTTTTGGGTTAACACCAGATTTATTCCAGAAAAGTATTTCCGTTTTATGGGTGCCACTATTGTCTCCACGAGATAAAAATAATGTATTTGTATTAGCAATAAGATTAAAAGCAGTTGATACGTTTAAAAGTCCAGCTATTTTAGCAGGGTCATTGTCGGGCCCCACAATCATATAATGACTACTCATAACATCCTTTATTAAGGACCCATGATTGTTTTTAACAAATGAATCCTCAGAGTTACGGTCATGTGTTAATACAATATCGACATCACCTCTTATTCCTAAATTTAAAACAGCGCCAGTTCCTCTAACCACCACATTAATTTTGATATTAGTTTGTTCTTTAACTTTTGATAGTAGGTGCTTGAGAAGACCGGAGCTATCTACAGAAGTAGTAGTTGCAAGCACCAAAGGCCGATTATCAGCTGATGTTTGATTTATATTTATAAATATGAATACAAATAAATATAAAATAATATAAACATATTTTAGCATAGTAATTCACCACTTATAAAGGCTAGCCCTTCAGGTGATTTAGGTCTTAGGAAAAAGCTCTCTGCTTTTGATTGTTCTAATAATTTACCATTATGGATAAATAATACTTCATCAGCTATGCGTTTGGCTTGTGCTAGATCATGAGTTGTCATGATTATTTTGGTCCCAGAATTATGAAAACTACTGATCAAATCTTCTACGGATCTTACGGCTGCCGGATCTAGATTATTAGTAGGTTCGTCAAGAAATAATACTTGTGGCATTATTGCCCAAGCTCGAGCTAGAGCTAGGCGTTGTTGTTCGCCACCTGATAGTGAACGGGCCGGGAAATTTTCCAATGGTTCTAGGCCGCTTTTTTTTAATGCTAACATAGCGCGTGATTTTCTTTCACCAAGCGGAACGCGTCGCAGTTTTAACGCATGTTCTATGTTACTTTTAACAGAACGACGCAGCAATACTGGTCGCTGAAATACCATTAGTTGATGGTGTCGTATTCTATTTAAGTTTTTTATCTCAGGCATACCCCAGTTTATGGAACCACTAGTAGGTTGTAGAAGTCCATTACACAGTCTTAAGGTTAAGCTTTTACCCGCTCCATTAGGACCTAATAATACCGTCTTTTTCCCAGATACAAGAGAGAATTCGATATCTTGGATTAGTTTTTTATTTCCAATTTGGTAACTAAGATTTTTGACATTTAGTGGCATTATAGTTTTATTTATAGTCATCAGAGCATAGCTCTCTTTGATAACACACTACTTATAAATTGAGAGACCCCATTAACTGCAAACGCTATAAACAGTAAGGTGATACCTAAGCCGAGAGCAATACTTAGGTTACCTTTACTTGTTTCAAGTGCAATTGCCGTTGTCATTACACGGGTAATATTATCAATATTACCTCCGACTATCATAACTGCACCGACTTCTGCTATGGCTCTACCAAAACCAGCCAGCACAATAATAACTAAAGAGAATCTAGCGTCCCAAAGAAGAGTTTGCATTGTATCAATTTTTTTAGAATCAAGGGACTTTAAATATTCACTATACTCATCCCATAAATCTTCTATTGTTTGTCGAGTAAGAGCTGCAATAATTGGAGTAATAAGAATAGTCTGGGCAATAATCATGGCAGTTGGCGTAAATAATAGACCAAGAACACCAAACGGCCCACTGCGAGACAGTAATAAAAACACTATAAGACCAACTACTACCGGGGGAAGACCCATAAATGAATTTAATATTACTAGCACAAGATTGCGTCCCCTAAATTTGCATAAAGCAAGTGAGGCGCCTATAGGAAATCCGATTATGCAAGATATTAAGACGGCACTGATACTGACTTTTAAAGACATGGCAATAATACCAATAAGATCATTATCAAAACTAATAATGAGTTCTATCGCATGCGATAGGCCTTCAGCAAAACTAGTCATAAAATTAATCCAATAGTAATCTTTAAATTGCAAAAAACAAAAAAAGTGGTACTTCATATGGCTATAAGGAGCAAGTTTATAAGGATTTATTTATAAAACTTTAGATTATAAATATTATAATTTAGTTAGCATTTTTATCAAATAATTAAGAGATTATTTATGGCAGAAAAGATAATAAGCCCAATGCCAGAAAAGCCTGGTTTAACCCAAAAGGTAAAAGGGATAGACGAGCTAGGTTGTCAGTTGGAGACTTCTGTGGTTGTTGAGCGTCCTTTAACTTTATTTTTAAATGATCAAGAAATAGTTACTATGATGACAGTTGGTGACTATCCTGAATATCTTGCAGTGGGTTACCTAACTAATCAGAACATGCTCTTTCCTGATGATGAAATAGTTAGCGTTGAGTATGATGAAGAACTTGAACTAGTAGTTGTAAGAACCTTACGAAAAACAGACTATGAATTAAAATTGCGAAAAAAAACTCTAACAAGTGGGTGTGCACAAGGCACCATGTTTGGTGATTTAATGGAGACAATAGAGGGTGTGGAATTAAATGTTGCTGCACGTCTTAAAACCTCTTGGTTGTATCAATTAACTAAAAATATAAATACAACTCCAAGTCTTTATTTAGCTGCCGGCGCAATCCATGGTTGCGTTTTATGTGAAAAAGATAGCCCATTGATATATATGGAGGATGTTGGCCGTCATAATGCTGTTGATAAAATTGCTGGTTTCATACGTCTAAATAGGATCAAAACAGATAATAAAATGTTATACACCACAGGACGTTTAACATCCGAAATGGTTATAAAGACTGTCAATATGAAAATACCAATCTTAGTATCACGATCGGGTTTTACAGCATGGGGCGTTGAACTTGCTCAGGAAACTGGCTTGACATTGATAGGGCGTGCTCGTGGGCGAAGATTTGTAGCATTATCTGGTAAGGAACGAATAATTTTTGATGCATCAATTAATTAAGATCATAAGGCTATTTCTTAATATAAATTAATAGAGGATAAATCTTAAAGTATGAATCGGTTTAAAAAATGAATGTTACGGTAGCTGGAATTCTCCTGGCAGGCGGAAAGTCAAGTCGTATGGGGGGGGGTGATAAATGTATGAGATTATTAGCTGGTAAACCTATACTAGAACATATTATTGAACGTGTAGGCCCTCAAGTTAGTCAATTGGTTATAAATACAAATGGAGATCCAAAACGATTTAGTTCTTTTGGTCTTCAAGTAATCCTAGACAGTGTTGATGGCTATTTTGGTCCATTAGCGGGCGTGTTAAGTGGTATGGAGTGGACAAAAAAAAATTTATCAGATTGTAAGTGGATAGTAACTATTGCAACAGACACACCATTTTTACCAGCAAATTTGGTTCAACGGCTTATTGAAGCAGCCACTAATTATTCTGCTGACGTAACCTTCGCTTCAAGCGCTCAAAGGAGGCATCCAGTCTTTGGACTATGGCCAGTATCTCTTTCTGACGATCTTCGTCATGCTTTAATACATGAGGGAATACGCAAAATTGATCATTGGGCTAATAAATATAATTGTGTAGAGGTAGCTTTTGATGAGGAATTAGTTGATCCATTTTTTAATATAAACAAACCAGATGACTTGGTGCAGGCTGAACTTTTAATGGATTCCTACAAACTTTCTACAAATAATAATTATATTCATTCTAAAAAAGGGTGATTGTTAATTGACACTGGTTCCTAAACACTCTTAAATCCTGCTTCCAAAATGGTGTGAATAAAAAAAATAACACATCTAAGCCGCGATGATACAAATCCTGGCGGTGTTTAAATAAGACGGCCCGAGTACGGGGGGGAGAAAAAAGGGGTTTTATTGGGAGTAATTAAGAAAACTGAACTGTCTCTTGGATGAATATTAAATTTTATAAATAGTCCAGATCGCAGAATATAACACCTGATAGGCTTCAGAAAAGGTTCGGTCGTGTAAACGAGCGAGCCTTTTTCTATTTATGCATAGTTTTATAAATTTTATTAACAGTTAGTAATTATTTATTATATATAATTGTTTTTGATTTAAACGAGGTCAATTATGGATGAAAAATTTGATTATATTATTGTTGGTGCCGGTTCTGCTGGTTCAGTTCTTGCCAATAGGTTAACAAATGGAAGCAATACTGTTTGCTTGCTAGAGGCTGGGGGAGCAGATAGAAACCCATTTATCCATATACCTGCAGGTTTTATGAAAACATTAGTTAACCCTAGTGTAAACTGGCTTTATGAAACAGAGCCAAGTGAAGGAACTGCTGGTCGAAATATTCATGCTCCACGGGGAAAGACATTAGGAGGCTCAAGTTCTATAAATGGTCACATTTACAATCGAGGTCAACATATGGACTTCGATACTTGGGCTCAGTTAGGAAACCGTGGTTGGTCATACTCCGACATATTACCTTATTTTAAAAGAAGTGAAAAAAGAATTGGGGGAGATGATAACAAATATCACGGGAGAGATGGTGAACTTTTAGTTACAGACTTTGATTGGTATAATGAGCTTAGTGAATCGTTCATTGATGGAGTGACCAAAATGGGCATTCCGCGTAATCCGGATTATAACGGTGAATTTCAGGAAGGAGTTGGTTATTTTCAGCGTACTATAGCAAATGGCCGTCGCATTAGTACGGCTAGGGCATTTTTAAACCCGGTACGTAATAGACCAAATCTTGAAATTCGTACAAGAGCCCATGTTGAGAGGATAATATTTGAGGGTAAAAAAGCGATAGGTGTAGTTTACTCGATAAATAATAAAAAATTTGTTGTTCGGGTGCGAAAAGAAATTATATTGTCAGGTGGTTCGGTCAACTCTCCACAATTACTGCAAGTCTCTGGTATTGGCCCAGCTGATTTATTGGGTGGTTTAGGAATATCAGTAATTCATGATCTTCCAGCTGTTGGGCAGAACTTGTCTGATCATTATGGAGTGCGTATTTCTGCCCGCGTTAAAAACCAACGCACAATTAATGAACGCTCACGCGGTTTTAATTTAGCTAAAGAAGTTGCTAATTATATTTTTCGTAGAAAAGGGATTTTATCATTATCTCCATCGCTAGTATATATATTTTGGAAATCACAAGAAATAATGCAGAATCCTGACTTGCAAATGATATTTACTCCTGCCAGTTACAAAGAGGGAGTACCATCCCAGCTAGATGATTTTCCAGGAATGACCGTTGCTGCTTGGCCAATGCGACCAGAGAGTACTGGATTTGTTAATTCGCGTTCTGCAGACATTAGAGACAAACCTATAATTCAGCCAAACTATTTAGAGCATGAAAACGATCAACGTGTATTGCTAGCGGGAATTAAACTTATGAGGCAAATGCTAAGAACACCAGAAATATCAAAATGGTATGATCAAGAAGAAGTTCCAGGAATAGATGTTGAATCAGATAATGATTTACTGAATTTTGCTCGAGAGCGCGGTACAACTTTTTTCCATTTAGTTGGTACTTGCCGTATGGGGCCAAATAAAAATAAAAATACAGTAGTTAGTGATGAATTAAAGGTTCATGGTATTGAATCATTGAGAGTGGTAGATGCTTCCATAATGCCTACAATGCCTTCCGCAAATACTAACGCATCTACAATCATGATAGCAGAAAAAGCATCTGATATGATTCTTGGAAATTCCCCATTAGAAAAGGTTCACATTTGATAGTTTCTCTCGCTTGCTGATTTTTACACGCCATCGACTTTGGCAGCACAGAATTTGAACTCTGGAATTTTTCCCCATGGGTCCAACTTTGGATTAGTAAGTAGATTAGCTGCTGCCTCCGCAAAACAGAAAGGTATAAAAACCATTCCTTCAGGAACATCACGGTCGCTACGTGCAATAATTTTTATAGCTCCACGTCTAGTTACAACTCTAATATCATCACCTGGCTTAACATTTATTTTCTTAAGATCACGAGGGTGTAAAGTAGCAACTGCCTCTGGTTCAATTTGATCCAGAATTGTTGCCCGTCGAGTTATTGCTCCTGTATGCCAATGTTCAAGCAGACGTCCCGTGGTTAGTATCATCGGGTACTCATTATCGGGCAACTCGTCGGGAGGTAATACATCCGCAGGAACAAATTTTCCTCTTCCAGAAGGAGTAGGAAAGCCATCAGAAAACATAATTTCTTGACCAGGCTGATCACTAGAGTTGCATGGATATGTAACCGAATTTTCTTTTTGTAGTCTATCCCATGTAATACCCTCAATGGAGTTCATTGCTTTTTTTAACTCTTCAAAAACCATTTCAACTCCACTATATGACCACTCTAATCCAAGTTGATTTGCTAGTTCTTGAATTATCCACCAGTCATGCTTTACCCCTGCTGGGACGGGAAGAGCTGGGCGTCCAATTTGTACTTGTCTGTTAGTGTTTGTTACTGTTCCTGATTTTTCTGGCCAAGCTGATGCAGGCAATATCACATCAGCATGTACGGCAGTCTCAGTTAAAAATATTTCTTGCACTACTAGGTGCTCAAGTGCAGCAAGTCCTTGTCGGGCGTGGTACTGGTCAGGGTCAGACATAGCGGGGTTTTCTCCCATAATATACATGCTACGAATTCTGCCATCCCGTGCTGCATCCATGATCTCAACTACAGTAAGACCTTCATTAGGGCTGAGATCTTCAGTCTTCCATAATTTTTCGAAGCGTTCTCTAACTGATGTATCTGTAACTGCCTGATAGTCTGGATAAACCATTGGTATCAGGCCAGCATCTGAAGCTCCTTGTACATTGTTTTGACCGCGTAATGGATGAAGACCAGTGCCAGGCCGACCAATTTGTCCAGTTAGTAATGCCAGTGAAATTAAACAACGGGCATTATCGGTACCGTGAACATGCTGAGAAATTCCCATTCCCCAAAATATAATGGAGCGTTTGGAATTGGCATATATTCTTGCTATTTTTCTAATAGTACTTGATGGAACTCCGCACACTTCTTCCATTTTTTCTGGAGAAAAACTTTTAACCTTCTTTTCTAGTAATTCAAAGTCTTGCGTGTGTTTTGATATATAGTTCTGATCTACGATTTTTTCTTCTATGATAGTATGCATGATTGCATTAAGCAGTGCTACATCAGTACCTGGTTTGAATTGTAGAAAATAATCTGCATAGCGAGTTAACGCGTAACCACGTGGATCTACGACTATTAGGCACGCACCACGTTTTGCG
>MDSW01026655.1_pt1 | contig 24149 bp, 28 predicted proteins | sample 811171 | NCBI WGS metagenome assembly MDSW01 (sample SAMN05326641, study PRJNA326480) | marine metagenome | isolation source: seawater | place: Atlantic Ocean: North West | collected 2012 | reverse complement strand
TATTACTTGTAAACATTATTCCATTAATGTGGTCTTTTGGTCTAAGTTTTTTTAAATATAGGGCCAACACTTTAAAACTTCCAAAATTTAGCTGGTTTTACAGTTATGAAAAAGTTTTAACTAAGGATAATATTTGGGAGACTTTTCAAACTACTGCAATCATAGTAGCTGGTAGTGTTGGTGTGCAAATGATTTTAGGTTTTCTATTGGCTCTTTTATTTGCTTCACAATTTCCTCTAAGAAAAATTCTTTTAATGTTTGTTTTAACACCAATGATGTTAAGTAATGTTGCTGTAGCGATATATTTTAAACTATTTTATGAGCCTGAATTTGGTCTTTTAAGCCAATTTGTTCAATCATTTATTACTGGTGAGATGTATGTTTTACTATCAACACCTGCAGGTGCACTTATAGGTGTTATTTTTGCTGATGCTTGGCAATGGACTCCTTTCGTAATGTTACTTGTTTTAGCTGGTTTGGTAAGTGTTCCTAAACATTTATATGAAGCTGCTGAAATTGATAGGATGAGTTGGTGGAGAAAATTTACAACCATTACCTTTCCTTATGTTAGAAGTTTATTACTTTTAGCAGTTTTATTTAGAACAATTGAGACAGTCAAAATTTTTGATTTAGTATTTATTTTAACAAATGGTGGCCCAGGCACAGCTACTGAAACGATTGGTGTATTAGTTTATCGAACAGCCTTCCAGTTTTTTAGAACAAGTAATTCCGCTGCAATGGGCTATATTTTATTATTTGCAGTAATTGTTCTTACTAGTTTGTACTTGTATGTAATTAAACAAAGAGAAAGCGAGGATATGTGAAAAAAAGAGCTATAGGTGAAGCAGGTTGGCTGTATACAGGATTTGCAGCAATTGTTGGCTTTATTTATTTTTTTCCTGTTCTCTTCATAATTTTAACAGCATTTAGATCAAGAAGCGATACACTTGCAACACCACCGAAGTGGTTTTTTACACCAACTTTTGAAAATTTTTATCACATATTTTTTAGAAGTATGTCCAACAGCACAGAGTATGTTGCTACAGGTTTTCATGTTTACTTCTTTAATAGTATTTATATTTCTGGAATGAGTGTTTTACTTGCATTAATAATTGGAACTTTAGCTGCTTACGGATTTTCAAGACATCCTCTTAGAGGTAATGATACGTATTTATTTATTATACTAACTACAAGAATGTTACCGCCGATAATAGTTATAGTACCAATTTTTTTGATATTTAGAATTACAGGCTTAGCTGGTACTTATACTGGTATCATACTTATGTATACAGCTTTTAACTTACCCTTTACTATTTGGATGATGAAAAGCTTCTTTGATGAATTAAATACAGAGATTGAAGATGCATCAAGAATGGATGGTGCTTCTGAAAGATCAGTTTTCTTTGGTGTCTGTATTCCTCAAGTATATGCAGGATTAGCAGCTACATCTGTTTTTGCTTTAATATTAACTTGGAATGAATTTCTATTCTCATTATTACTAACAAATAAATTAACCCGAACAATGCCACCGGCAATGGCAAGGACAATAGGGGGAGAAATAAATGTAGATTATGGTCTGCTAGCTGCTATGATATGTTTATTTATAATTCCTATTTTCTTAATCACTTATCTTCTTCAAAATCAACTTTTGAGGGGTGTAACATTTGGAACAATTAAAAAATAATGTCTACAATAGAACTTGAAAATTTAACAAAAAATTTTGGCAGTTTGATTGCAGTTAATGATGTTAGTCTAAAGGTTGATTCAGATGAGGTGCTTTGTCTTTTAGGCCCATCAGGATGTGGAAAAACTACTACCTTGAGAATGGTTGCTGGTTTAGAAATTGCATCATCTGGAAATATATTAATTGATAATAAAAATGTCAACAATTTAGAAACCCGTCAAAGAAACCTTGCTATGGCATTTCAATTTTATGCCTTGTACCCGAGCTTAAGTGTGGGTGAAAATTTAGCTAATCCATTGTATGCAGAAAACCTATCAGATAGTGAAATAAAAAATAAAATATATGAAATTGCTGATATTTTAGAACTTCGAGAAATTATTAATAGAAAACCTCATCAGCTTGCTGAAGGAGAAAAACAAAGGGTTGCTGTTGGAAGAGCAATAATAAGAGATCCAGAATGTTTTTTATTTGATGAACCATTAAGTAGATTAGATGTACAGTTAAGAGAAAAAATGCGGGGCCAAATCAAAGAAGTACTTGCAAATTTAAAAAAAGCAACAGTAATTGTAACTCATGACCAATTAGAAGCATTAACTATGGCTACAAAAATAGCTGTAATGAGAGATGGATTTATAGAACAAATATCATCACCTCATGATATTTTTGCAAAACCTGAAAATATATTTGTAGCGGGCTTTATAGGCACTCCTCAAATGAACATTTTAGATTGTAAAGTTATAGAAAATAAAAATCCTATTTTAAAAATAGAAGTGCTTAATCAAACAATAGAAATTGATTTCAATGAAAAACTTAATGTTCAACAAAATGAAAAATATTCCTTAGGCATCAGACCACGAAGCTTTGAAATTAATAATGACGCGTCTAATAATAATTTTTCAGGGGATGTAGAACTTGTTGAAAACATGGGTTCAGAGGTTTTACTGCATATTAAAATTAAAGATTTAACATTTAGAGCAGTTCAAAGTCGAGGCCAGAAAATTAAAGTTGGTGATACAGTCCACTTAAAACCTAAAACAGGTCAGGTTCACATATTTGATAAAGACGGAAAGGTGATTCGTAATGAATAAAACTAACGAAGGTCTATCAAAAAAACAAGCAAAAATTGTAGAACGAGCAATAGTAATATTTAGTGTTCTAGCTCTAGTTTGTCTATTCCAACCCTTTTCTATGTTTTTATATGGTTTTGCCTGTATTGCAGTTGTTGTTGCAGGATTAATGTTTAATTTAGTCCCTTTATGTGTTGAGGGTGTTAAAGTTTCACAACTAATCAAAATTGCAGTTATCATATTTATAATACTTGTAATTGTTGCAATAGTTGCAATTGGATCAGGCCACTTATATGGAATATATCTTGAGAATTCTAGGAATTAATTACTATTTAATTTAATGAATTTTAAGTTCCAAGATAAGTTCATAGCTATCACAGGGGCTGGTAACGGTATTGGAAGAGCTGCATCGATAAAACTTTCTAATGAGGGTGCAAATATAATTGCTATTGATAAAGATAAAAAATCTCTAAATAAGTTAAAACTTAAGATTAAATCTAAAATTATATTAAAGAATTTGGATTGCACTAATTCACTCTCAATAAAAAAAATTTTAAAAGATATAAAAAAAATAGATGGACTTGTAAATTGTGCGGGAATTGTGCCTCAAGGAGATATTATAGATTGCACTGAGAAAGAATGGAATATGACATTAAATACAAATGTTACTTCTGTTTTCTTAATAACCAAGTTTTTTTTACCAATGTTAATAAAAAAAAGAAAAGGTACAATAGTCAATATTTCTTCTGTAGCCTCTTCAATAAAAGGAGTTAGAAGAAGATTTGCCTACTCTACCTCTAAAGCTGCAATAATAGGCTTAACTAAATCAATAGCAGTTGATTATGCAAGAAATGGAATTAGGTGTAATGCAATATGTCCTGGCACTGTTGATACTCCAACATGGAGAAAGAGGGTAATTGATTCAAAAAATCCAGAACAAAGTAGAAAAGATTTTAATTCTAGGCAAATTATTGGTAGAGTTGGAAAACCTGAAGAAATCTCTGATCTTATTTCTTTTTTAAGCAGTGAACAATCTTCTTTTGTTACTGGGTCTATATACAATATTGATGGAGGAATGAGTTTATAATGGAAATCAATTTAATTTTTTCTTCGATAGAGAAAATAAATGAAATAATTAATATTCATAAAGAAGAAATAGAAAAATTGGATCAAGAAATTGGTGATGGTGATCATATTTTTAATATTCAAAGAGGAATAAAAGAGGCATTAAATTTAAAAAATGAACTATCTGATAACGAAAGTGCTGAGGAAATTTTGAAAAAAATAGGTATGAAAATTTTGACAACTGTCGGAGGTTCTTCAGGAGCTTTATTTGCAACGTTATTAATAGGAATGGCAAAAAATTATAATTACAATGTTAATGATAAACAAAATTTAGCCCATATGTTCATCCAAGGGGTTGAGGCTATGAAAAAAAGAGGTAAGGCTGATTTAGGAGAAAAAACAATGTTAGATGTACTAATACCTGTGTCAAAAACTTTATATGAATTACAAAATGAGTCTAATAATAAAATAATTGCAGAAAAAATTAAAAAAATTGCAGAAAATGGAATGTTGTCAACAAAAGATTTAGTAGCAAGTAAAGGTAGGGCTTCTTTTTTAGGTGAAAGAGCCAAGGGACATATTGATCCAGGTGCACGATCTTCTCAGCTAGCTATTGAAGCAGTTTGTAATCAGTTTATATAAATAGTGAAATTATGAAAAAATTTGTTAATAACGTTGAAAATATTTTAACTGAAAGCTTATCTGGTTTTGGTAAAGCTCATCCTGACATTATTAAAGTTAATTTTGCTCCAGATTTTATTTCTAGATTACAAAAAGCAAAAAACCCTAAGGTGGCTTTAATTTCAGGAGGAGGCTCAGGTCATGAACCCTTGCATGGGGGCTTTGTTGGAGTTGGAATGCTCGATGCAGCTTGTCCTGGACAAGTATTTAGTGCTCCAACACCTGATCAGATAGAAGCAGCTGCAAATGAAGTTCATAATGAAAAAGGAATTTTATTTATTGTTAAAAATTACTCCGGTGACATTATGAATTTTGAAATGGGAGCTGACATGATAAACCATGAGCATGCAACAGTTGTTGTAAATGATGATGTAGCAGTAGAAGACTCTACTTTTACAACAGGAAGAAGAGGTGTTGCTGGAACGATGATAGTTGAAAAAACTGTAGGTAGCCTTGCAGAAACAGGTGCAAGTTTAGAAGAATGTAAAAATTTTGGTGAACATGTTAACAAAATGACTGGTTCAATGGGTGTGGCTTTTACAAGTTGTACTGTTCCAGCTGCTGGTAAACCCACTTTTGATATATCTGGAAATGAAATGGAATTTGGTGTTGGTATTCATGGAGAGCCTGGGAGAAGAAGAGAAAAAATAAAAAATGCTAATGAATTAACAAAAGAAATTATTGAATCAATCCTGGAAGATTTAAAACCTGATAAAGGTCAAGAAATTTTAATGCATGTAAATGGATTTGGTGGAACCCCATTAATGGAATTATATTTACTTTTTGAATGTGGTCAAAAACTATTGGAAGAAAAAAACATAAGAGTATCTAGATCTATAGTTGGAAACTATACTACTTCACTTGAAATGGCTGGTGGTTCATTCACTATTACAAAATTAGACGAAAATATTCTAAAGCATTGGGACTCAGCAGTACATACAGCTGCTCTTAGATGGAAGATATAATTAAATTAATTTTTTAAATTTATTGTACAAATTTTCTGCATAACGATTCATATCTTTCATAACACTTTGAGCTTCTAGATCAAATTTAGCTAAAGCCCCATCTCCTAAAGTTTCATTTAGTGCTTTTTCATACTCAGGCACACAGCCCCATTGAGATACAGTATTATTTTTAATTTCTACATGAAATTGTATACCGTACGCATGATCCATATATTTAAAAATTTGATATTTTGTAGTAGGAGAAGAAGCTAATAAAGTCACTCTATCATTATTTTCTAAATCTTTAACTTCATAACTATGCCATTGAAGAGCCTTAATAGTTGGGTCAAAATCTGAGACTAATAAGTCATTTGTATAATTTGGGTCCATTTGAATTTCTAATATACCTATTTCAGGTGGTTTTGACTTAACAACCTTGCCTCCTATAACTTCACCTAATAATTGGCACCCTAAACAAAAACCCAAATAAGGTTTTTTCATATTAACAACAAACTCTTTTATTTTCTTTTTTTCTTCTATTAACCAAGGATATGAATCTTCCATCCATGTATCCATGGGGCCACCCATACAAAACATGGCATCATAATTACTTAAATCTTCGGGTATCTTATCACCTTCATCTAGCTCAATAGTGGTTATATTTATTTTATCCTGGATCATCAAATCTAAAATATATCCAGGTGTTTCAATTGGTATATGTTGTAATATTATTATATTTTTAGACATTATTTTTTTCAATTAGTAATAATTTTTTTTTCAATTGTATACCCCCATACCCAGAAAAACCACCTAAATTACCATCAGATTTAATTACTCTATGGCATGGTATAAGTAATAAATGATTATTTTGAGCACAAACATTTCCAACATGCCTTGGTGATGTTTTTATTTTTTTAGCAATATCTCCATAACTTTTAGTAGATCCATATGGAATTTTTGACATTTCTTTCCATATTTTTTTTTGGAGTGTAGATCCTTTCAAATTAATTTTCGCATGAATTTTTTTTGTTTTTCCAAGGCAGAAAGTGATTATTTGTTTTTTTAAATCTTTAAGTTTTTTTGATTTTCCAATATTTTTTCTTTTTCCCACAAAACTTATTGATTGGATTTTGCCGTTATATTCTTCTAAAGTTACCCATCCTATTGAGGTCTTAAAAGATAAAATATGAAAATTAGTCATATGTTCTAATTGATTTTAATACAATATTCTAATATCAATATACATATGAATGAAGATCATTTAAATTTAGAAATTAGAAAATTTTTAAAAAAAGTGGGTATTTCTTCTCAACGAGTATTAGAGAACCATATTAAAGAATCAATTAACTCTGGAGACTTAAAGCTTGGGCAAATAATTGAATTAGAAATGAAATTAAAAGTTAAGGCCCCAGTTAAAGAGCATATTATAATTGAAAAATTAAAAATTGAATAATTTTATAACAATCTAGATTGTATATTTTCTAATTTTTCTAATTTTTCAATTGGTCCAATACTTGAAATAGTCATTGGTTTAGTTAATATCTTTTTAGAAATATTTCTCACAGTATTAATATTTACTTGATCTATTTTATTTAAAATTTCTTTAGGCTCAATTAACCGATCAAAAACTAAAAGTTGCCTAGCAGCGATTTCGCATCGTCTAAAAGCACTTTCTCTACCCATCATTAAGCTAGCCTTTAATTGAGCTTTTCCTCTATTTATTTCTTTTTCAGTTATTGTATCTGGTGTATTATTTAATTGCTCACACAAAACAGGAATCAGTTCTTGTATTTGTGAGTCACCAGTTCCTGAATAAATACCAAAAATACCTGTATCCGAATATGAAGAACAAAAAGAGGAGATCCCATAGACTAGCCCTCGCTTTTCACGTATTTCTTGGAATAATCTTGAAGACATTCCTCCACCTAATAATGAGGAAAATATTAATAAGGAATAATAATCTTCGTTATGATAGTCAATACCTTCAAAACCTATTAATAAATGTATTTGCTCTAGTTTCTTTTGCTCTCTATATTCACCAGCAGAATAAATTGCTTTTTCCCTATTTTTAGTTTTTCCGTTTGGAAGATTAGTATAAGACGCTTGAATTGCATCAACAAATTTTTCATGATCAACTTTACCTGCTGCACTAATTACCATTTTGTTTGGGTTATAATGTGAAGCCATAAAATTTTTTACTTCATCTCTTGAAATATTTTTTATTATATCAGTTTTGCCAAGAATTGATCTTCCGAAAGGTTGATTAGCAAAAGCTTTTTCTTGCCAATAATCAAATATCATTTCATCTGGAGAGTCTAAATACATACCTATTTCTTGTAAAATTACACCTCTTTCACGATTTAATTCATCTTCAGCAAAAATGGAATTTTGAAGAATGTCTGATAGTATGTTGATACCTAAAGGAAGGTCTTCAGCAATTAATTTAACATAATAAGCTGTTATTTCTTTTGATGTGTAAGCATTTATGTCGCCACCAACATTTTCAATAGTTTCAGCAATTTCCAAAGCGCTTTTAGTTTTGGTTCCTTTAAATGCCATGTGCTCAAGTAAATGGGCAACACCATTATTATTCTCTATTTCGTCTCGTCCTCCAACAAAATTCCAAATACCCATTGCAACTGTTTCAAGACTTAACATTTCCTGAGTTACAATTCGTAACCCATTTTCTAAAGTAGTAATCTTATGCATAGAATTAAATATTATTAAGAATAAAGTTTTTTATATCTTCAGTCTTATTAGATAATATATTCATCTTTTCTTCTTTATCAAATATATTTTCTAAAACTTTTGGTATTTCTGGCTCAATTCCAATAGAATTTTTTATTGCATTACTAAATTTTGCTGGATGGGCACAACCTAAGCATACGGTTGGGTGATTTAAATTTGTTTCGTGCATAACAGAAAGGCCTGTAGCTGTATGAGGGTCAGCTAAGTAATTATATGTTTCTTTAAATAATTTTATTGTTTGAAGTGTTTTTTTGTCTGAAACTGAACTTGACTTATAGATATTTTGAAAATTAAGCTTTAATTGCTCACTAAATAAGTAATTTTTATTTTTATTAAAATTTTGCATAATTTTAATTAATTCATTGCTATCAAAATTCAAACTTTCAAAAATTTGCCTTTCAAAGTTACTTGAAACTTGAATGTCCATACTTGGACTATAAGTTTCTTTTACATTTGTTATTTGCATTTTTCCTAATGAAATAATTTTGTGCAAAATATCATTTTGATTTGTGGCTATATGTAAATCATTAATTGGCAATCCCATATGTTTAGCAACTCTAGCTGCATAAATATTTCCAAAATTGCCTGAAGGAACAATAAAACTAATCTTTTTTTGAGCAATTTGTAAATATGCCCAAAAATAGTAAACTACTTGAGCCATTATTCGAGCCCAGTTGATTGAATTTACAGCAGTTAAAGAAGTTTTATTTTGAACTTCTGTATTATTAAATAAATCTTTAACAATTTTTTGGCAATCATCAAATGTGCCATCTACAGCAATATTAAAAACATTATCATTTAAAACAGTTGTCATTTGTCTTCTTTGCACCTCTGAAACTTTATTTAATGGATGTAAAATAAAAATATTAATATTCTGTTTCCCTTTAAATGCATTAATTGCTGCTGAACCAGTATCACCAGAGGTAGCTCCTAAAATAGTAATTTTTTTTTCTGATGAAGCCATAAAATGTGTCAAAAGATTTCCTAATAATTGTAATGCATAATCTTTAAATGCTAATGTGGGCCCATAGAATAATTCTAAAATATATTTATTTTCATCAATTTGTACTATTGGAGCAATTTTAGTATGATTAAAGTTTTTGTAGGATTTACAAATAATTTCATAGATTTCATTTTTTGAGATATCATTTTGAATATATGGATAAATAATATTTAAAGCTAACTCTTCATAAGTTATATTATTTATTTCATCTAAATTTATTTTTGGCCAATAAGTTGGTATATATAATCCACCATCTTTGGATAGGCCTTGGAATAAAATTTGCTTAAAAGAGTCATTAATATTGCGATTTCTTGTGCTAAAATATTTCATAATTATTGCTCTCTAACTAACTCTTCATGTAAGTGTAATTGTGAATATAAATTACATTTTTTTAATAATTCTTCATGCCTACCAAAATCTAAAACCTTTCCTTTATCTAGAACATAAATAAGATCTGCATCCTCAACAGTACTTAATCTATGCGCAATTACTAACGAAGTCCTATTCTTCATTAAATTACCTATAGATATTTGTATTTTTTTCTCAGTGATATTATCTAAAGCTGATGTGGCTTCATCTAAAAGAAGTATTGGTGCATTTTTCAACATTGCTCTAGCTATTGCAATTCGTTGTCTTTGCCCCCCAGATAATTTAATTCCATTTTCACCAACAATAGTATTTAATTTATCTGGTAGGGAGTTAGCAAATTCATTAACTCCAGATTCATCAGCTGCTTTATTTATATCAGAAGAAGATGCATTTAAATCTCCGTATTTAATGTTTGCTTCAATAGTATCATTAAACATCATAGTATCTTGTGTAACTAGACCAATATTTTTTCTTAATGAATAAAGTGAGTGCTTAGAAATATCTTGGTCATCAATTAATATTTTACCATTATAATCATCAAAAAACCTTAGTAATAAGCTTATAATTGTTGATTTTCCTGAACCAGACAAACCAACTATAGCGATTTTTTTTCCATCAGGAATTGAAATGTTCAGATTTTCTAAAATATTTTTTTTATCATAAGCAAAACTCAAATTTTGTATTTTAATTTTACCTTTCTTAATTTTTAAATGATTAGATTTATTTTTATCTATTTCTACTAAGTCATCTTCAGAATCTAAAAGATTAAAAATTCTTTCAGCTCCTGCGAGACCTTCTTGTATACTTATGTTTAAATTACCTAAAGCTTTTACCGGCTGATATGCTAATAACAAACTTACTAAAAAACTCATAAACTGACCAGTTGTCATTGACTCATTTAATACAAAAACTCCACCAGCATAAATTGATACAGCAATTGCTAAACTTCCAATAAATTCCATTAATGGACTTAATCTATTACTTATAAAGGCTGATTTAATAAAATAATTCTTAATTTGATTGATTGCTTCAAATGATTTTGTTTTTTCATATTCTTCTTGATTGTAAGCTTTAACTTGTCTTATTCCTTTGACACTTTCTGCTAGCATATTGGAAAAAATTGCTATTTTAGATTGAATAGTATTTGTTACTTTTCTGATACTATTTCCAATTTTTTTAATTGGCCAAAGCGCCAGAGGAAATGCAAAAAAAGCAAAAATTGTTAATTCCCAACTTTGATAGAGCATATTTCCCAATAAAAAAATTATTACAAGTACATCTTTAATTACACCTGTAACTGTTTTAACAATGGCCATACGCAAAAAATATGTATCGTTAATTAATCTAGAGATTAAATTTCCTGATTTAGAGTCGTTATAAAATTTTATATTAAAATACATTAATTTTTCAAACATCTCAGACTGGAGTTTTGAAATTATTGTATGTGCTATTTTACTCATTTGAAATGAATGTGTATAAGTTGCAATTCCTTTGCACAAAGTTACAACTATAATTGCAATAGGAATCAAGAATAACATTTCTTTATTACCCTTGATTAACACTTCATCTAATGCGGGTCTTACAAGCCATGCATGCAAACCTGTTGCAGCTGCTGAAATAATCATCATCAATAGAGCAAAAAATATATTTAGTTTATGAGGAAGTATGTATTGATAAATTAATCTTATGATTATTTTTTTACTTTGGTGTGTTTTCTCTGTCATTATTTAAAATATTAGTAAATATATAAAACAAAATAATCCAACTATATTATTAAGCCTAAAATAATAGTTTGAATTTTCTCTAGAATTCATATTCCATTTATTTAAATATAAGGCCATAGCAAAAATTAAAGCAATTATCACGACTAAACTAATAAAAGATTTTGATGAATTATACCCTATTAAGCCCAATATAATCAAAAAAATGCTATAAAAAATAAATACGTATTTTTTTCCATGTTCTTTAAATAGTACAGCAGTTGATTTTATATTATTTTTAACATCATCTTTTAAATCTTGATAAGCATAAATTGTATCGTATGCAATAGTCCAAAATACACATCCAATGAAAAGTATGATAAAATCAAAAGATAATGAATCATTGAATTGTATTGATACAATTAAAATTCCCCAACTAAAAACAATTCCTAAGCCTAATTGAGGCCAATAAGTAAATCTCTTTAATAAAGGGTATAAAACGATTAATGGAATTGAAATTATTCCTACAATAATTGAATTGAAACTAAATTGCATAAGAATAAAAAAAGATAAAACAAGAAGAAATAATAAAAATATAAAAGCTTCAAAGACTGATAACTTATTTGATGTTAGTGGCCTTTGGGAGGTTCTTTCTATATTTTTATCTAAATTAATATCTATTAAATCATTTATTATACAACCTGCACTCCGCATTAAAAATGCACCAATTAAGAAATAAAAATACCATATTAATAAATCTACTTGATTTATTTCAAGATTTGCAAGGGCAAACCAACATGGCCACATTAACAACATAAATCCAATGGGTTTATTTAGTCTAATAAGATCAAAAAAGTGTGTAATTTTTTTTGTAAGAATAGTATCTATCATATTAATATGAAAAAATTATTATATCCATTTACATTGAAAAAATGAAAATGTCCAAAACCCGAATTTTTGTTGAAAAAAAAATTTCATTAAATTTGCTACTTTATATAAAGGGTAAACAACTTCATTTTCTAAAAAATGTGATAAGAGTTAAAATAAATGACCAAATTGATGTTTTTGATGGAATTACTGGTGAATGGACAACTAAAGTTTTATCAATAAATAGAGATAATATTGTACTCAAAATTATTGATTTAAATAAAAAAATTACTGAAAATTATGATGTATGGTTATTATTCGCACCTATTAAATCACATAGAATGGGTATTGCAGTACAAAAAGCTACGGAGCTTGGTGTTACAAGAATTATCCCATGTATTACTGAATTTACAAATTCAAAAAAAATAAATTTAAAAAATTTAAATGACAATGCTATTGAAGCTTCTGAACAAAGTAAAAGAATGGATGTGCCTCAAATTGACAAAGGAATAAATTTAAAAGAAATTTTACAAAATTGGCCTAAAGATAGAAAATTGATTTTTTGCGATGAAAAATTTAATGACAAAACTATATTTGATACTCTTTTTGAATTAAAAGTATCTGTAAAAAAAATTGCATTATTAATAGGTCCTGAAGGAGGATTTTCCGATACTGAGAGAGATATAATAAAAAAAAATGTGAACGTTCTTTCGGTTTCATTAGGTAATAAAGTGCTTCGTTCTGACACAGCTATAACTGTTGCCTTATTCAGTATACAACAAATATTAAGCTAATTAATCATTTAAAAAATTTAGAATTAATTTATATATTCCTATATCATGGCACTATCAGCTTATTCACTTTTGTTAATTTTGACATTGCTAATATTTTTGTTTTGCTACTTTATTGCTACTAGAGTTTGGATAAGGGTTGATAAAAAAAACATTGAACAATTAGCAGGTAAAAAAATTGATAGTAGAAGAGATTTTTTACACCTAACTACCATTTCAATTGGTGGGATTGGTACTGCAGCATTTATTTGGCCTTTTTTAAAAAGTATGAATCCTGCTGAAGATACGCTTGCTTTAGGCTCCACTGAAGTAGATATTTCAGAAATAGGTGTTGGTGAAGCAATAACAGTTAAATGGCGTGGTAAACCAATTTTTATTAGAAGGAGAACACAGGAAGAAATCCAAGAAGCAAAAATTGTTGATATTAAATCTTTGAAGGATCCAGAAAATGATTCTGACAGAATTGAAAAAGAAGAATGGTTAGTAGTTTTAGGAGTTTGTACTCATTTAGGTTGTGTTCCTTTAGGTCAAAAAATGTCTGATAGTAAAGGTGAATATAATGGATGGTTTTGTCCTTGTCATGGTTCACACTATGATTCATCAGGGCGGATTAGAAAAGGACCTGCACCAGATAACTTAGCCGTTCCTCCTTATTCTTTTATAAATGAAACAACGATTAAGATTGGTTAAAACTAACTTCTATTTAAAAACTTTTGTAAAAATTTATTTCCAATAAAAAGTAATAAAAAAGAGAATACTATAACTATTACAGCTATACTTGCACCAGATAATCCATTTGTATAACATACTGCACAACGTCCAAATGCTGGTATAGAAACATTATTTATTATTATAATTAATATAAAAAATTTAATAAATTTAGTCATCTATAGTACTTTATCTATTAATATAATGCTAAAAATCAAGAATAAATATAATATTGAATATATAAATATTTTTTTTGCAATAATTTTTTCTTTTTCTGGATTAATCATTAATTCAAAACATAAATAAACATAATAGAAGCCTAAAAAAATACTAAATATTAAATATGTCAAACCAAAATAACCTAAAAAATAAGGGGCAACAGAAATCACAAAAAGTAATAAAGCATAAACAAAAATATTAATTTTTGTTATTTTGATCCCAGAAACCAAAGGCAGCATGGGAATTTTAGCATTCTCATAATCTTCTATTTTATATAAACTTAAAGCCCAAAAATGAGAAGGTGTCCAAATGAAAATAATTAGAAAAAGAAATAAAGGTTCTAATGTAATTGTATTTGTTGCAATCGTCCAACCAATAATTGGTGGGAAAGCTCCTGCCGCTCCACCTATAACAATATTTTGTGGAGTTCTTTGTTTAAGTATCATTGTATATATAACTACATAAAACAAAATTGTAATAAATAACATTAATGCAGATAAAAAATTTGAAAATATATAGAGCATAGAAATGGAAAATATAGCTGTAAATAATCCAAAAATTAATGCATTATTTTTTGAAACTTTGCCAGTCGGTATTGGTCTTAAGCAAGTTCTTTTCATTAAAGCATCGATATCTGATTCATACCACATATTTAAAGTACCAGCAGCTCCCGCCCCTAAAGCAACAGCTATTAATGAAAGGGCTGCAGGGATAAATTCAACAGATGTAGGTGCAATTAATAAACCAACAACACACGTAAATATTACCAGTGACATCACACGTGGTTTCATTAATTTAAATAAATTATTTAAATATGAAAAAGAATTTAATTTAGTTAAGCTAGTGTAATGCAAGACAGTTTCCTGAAATTAACTTCCTGTTGCTAAGAAATATAATTTTCTAATTAGTTGAGTATAATAGGACTCATGCCACATAATAAATACAAATACTAATATTGCAAAGCATGGAACTAATATAGCCAAAATAATTGCTAGTCGTTCCCAATACATATGCATAAAAATAGCGCAAATAAATCCAGCTTTAAGCATCATAAATATCAGTATTAAGCTCCATCGAGTAAACCCTTGGAAGCCATACCAATCTACCCAATAAGAAAATGCACTTAAAACGAAAAGAAGAGTCCATACATAAAAATATATTTTTAATGGATGTTGTTGTGTTCCTTCAGCCATAAACTACCTCACCATAAATAGAAAAATGCAAATATAAATACCCATACTAAGTCAACAAAGTGCCAATACAGTCCCATTATTTCTATTGCTTCATAATCTGATTTTTGGGATGTAAAAAAACCTCTTTTACCAGTATCAAAATGTCCACGAAATGTTTTCCAAGTCATTATAAATAAAAATATAACCCCTATAGTAACATGCGTACCATGAAAACCTGTAACCATAAAAAATATAGCACCAAATTGAGGAGCTCCAAATGGATTTTCCCAAGGGCGCACACCTTCATGAATTAATTTTGTCCATTCAAAAGCTTGCATTCCAACAAAAGAAGCGCCTAATATTGCCGTAGCTAACATAAGCCATCCGCACATCTTTTTATTTTTTTCATATCCATATTTAACTGCAAGTGCCATTGTCCCACTACTTGTTATTAAAATGAAAGTCATAATCGCAATCAAAAGAAGAGGTACATTGTAATGTCCTACATGCAATCCAAAAACTTCACTTGCATTTGGCCACTCTACTTTAGTAGAGAATCTTACAGTCATATAAGATATTAAGAAAATACTAAAAACAAACGTATCACTTACAAGAAAAATCCACATCATTGCTTTTCCCCATGGAACCCCTTTAAAAGCTTTTTGATCAGAAGCCCATTCTTTAAATACTGGTTGTTGTGCAGGAACTACAACATTTACTGATGAATTTGACTCTTCCATTAATAACCTTTCATTATGTAAATAACATTAAACCAAATAAAACTATCCATACTGCCAATAAAAAATGCCAATAAATACTACATAGTTCTATTGTGTGTTTAGCTTTAATCACTTCTATTTCATTAATAACCCAAACTTTTTTAATAGTCATTATCCAGTAAATAAGACCACCTAATAGATGCAAACCATGTAAAGTAGTAAATACATAAAAGTAGGCATTAGCAGGATTGGAAGATATATAATATCCAAGATTATAAAATTGAGCCCAAACAATTAATTGCCCCACTAGAAAAGCAAGGGATAACCATCCTATTAAAATAAGTCTCTTTCTTACTATCTCAAATAAGTTATTTTTAGATGCTCTTTGAGCACTAACAAAAACACCACTACTGATAAAAAGAAGTAAAGTATTTAACCACAACAAAATTGGTTCAGGCATTTTTTTCCAATCAGGATAAACTAATCTATCTGAGTAAGTTACTATAAATAAGCAAAATAAAATTGTGCTAATAACCATTAGATAACGCAATCCAAATTTTCCGTTAGTTAAATTCAAAGTCGCTCCATCATGGTAATTATCAATTTTTATCTGTTTAGGGTCCCAAGGCTTTTGGGATAAAAGTTTAAATATACTTAATTTTTTTTTCACGTATGCTCCGCTTTAGCTTCAGGTACTTGACTAGGGCCAATATCTTGAGGAATATAATCTTCTTTCGCCCCAGGAACACTATAATCATAAGCCCATCTATAAACCACAGGTAATTCTTTTCCAAAGTTTCCATGCCCTGGAGGAACTTCAGGAGTTCTCCACTCTAAAGAACATGCTTTCCATGGATTTTTACCTGCCTTTTTACCAAGTTTAGAACTTGTAATTAAGTTATACAGAAAAACTATTTGGGCAAAACCAACAATCAGAGCCATTACGGTAATAAATTGATTTAAATAATTTGTTGAAACTGCCATAAATTCACTATCATACATTTCATAATATCTTCGAGGCACTCCAACAAATCCTAAGTAGTGCATTGGGAAATAAATTGCATAAGAACCTAGAAAAGATACCCAAAAATGAAATCTACCCATTCCTTCATGCAAAAAACGACCTGTAATAAGAGGATACCAATGATAGATTGCACCAAAAACAACCAGTACAGGAGCTATACCCATAACCATATGAAAATGAGCTACAACAAAATAGGTATCAGATAAAGGTACATCAACAATAACATTACCTAAAAACAAACCTGTAATTCCTCCATTGACGAAGGTAACTATAAAGCCAAGCGCAAATAGCATTGGAATAGTTAAGCGAATATTACCTTTCCACAAAGTTATAACCCAGTTATATACTTTTAGTGCTGTTGGTACCGCTATAATTAAAGTTGTAGTAGCAAAGAAAAAACCAAACCATGGATTCATTCCAGCAACATACATGTGGTGAGCCCATACAACAAAACTAAGAGCTCCAATAATAACAATTGCCCAAACCATCATACGATATCCAAAAACATTTTTTCTTGCATGAACTGATATAAGGTCTGAAACTATTCCAAATGCAGGAAGTGCTACAATATAAACTTCTGGATGTCCAAAAAACCAAAATAAGTGTTGAAATAAAATCGGACTACCTCCGCTATATTCTGATTGTTCTCCAAACTCAACAATTGCAGGCATAAAAAAACTTGTTCCTAACATATTATCTAAAGTCATCATTATGCAAGAGACTATTAATGCTGGGAAAGCAAACAAGGCTAAAACTGTAGCAGTAAAAATACCCCAAATCGTTAGAGGCATACGCATAAGAGTCATACCTCTTGTACGAGCTTGAAGGATTGTAATAACATAGTTCAGCCCACCCATAGTAAATCCAACAACAAAAATTGATAAAGAAACCAGCATTAGAATAATGCCTAGCCCATCGCCCCCTGGAGTACCTGAGGTGATAGCTTGTGGCGGATATAATGTCCAACCTGCCCCTGTTGGACCTCCTGGAACAAAAAAACTGGCAGCTAAAACTAAAACGGCTAAAAAATAAACCCAAAAACTTACCATGTTAACATATGGAAATACCATATCCCTAGCACCCACCATCAATGGAATAAGAAAATTACCAAAGCCACCTAAAAATAATGCTGTTAAAAGATAAATTACCATTATCATACCGTGCATTGTAACAAACTGATAATACTCTGCTGGACCTAAAAAAGGTACAAGTTCAGGAAAAGCAAGTTGCATTCTCATTAACCAAGATAGAACCAAAGCCACTAAGCCAATGCCAATAGCAGTTATTGAATATTGAATCCCTATAACCTTTGCATCTTGGCAAAAAATCCAACGTGTCCAAAAACTTTCTGCATGATATAGATCTTGAGGTTGAACCTCTAAAGCTGGAATAGGGTCACCTTTACCTACTGCAATATCTTCATAACTATCAGCGGCCATTATTTACTCTCCTTTTTATTTAAAGCAATTTGTATTAAATCGGTTTTATTTAGACTAGCCATCATTTCTTCAAATGTATACTGCTCAGTCAACCACTCATTATAATCTTCTATTTCGTCAACCTGAACTCTTCCCCTCATTGCGTAATGTCCTGTTCCACAATATTCCATACATAAAATATCAAAATTACCTGTTCTAGTCGTAGTAAACCAATAATAAGTAACTGTACCAGGAACCATATCCATTTTTGCTCTAAACTGAGGGATATAAAAATCATGAAGTACATCTATTGAACGAAGATTCATTTTAACAGATTGCCCAAGAGGAATATGTAAATCCTCTGCTTGAATTAAAATATCATCAACACCATTTGGATCATCTAAATTAATTCCAAAAGGATTTTCATCAGTTATATTTCTAACATCAGTTAAACCTAAAATTCCATCTTCACCAGGTAATCTATAATTCCAATACCATTGCTGTCCCATAACTTCTATATCAACAGCATCTTCAGGAACAGTAACATATTTATTCCAAACAATAAGCCCTGGGGCTAATAATGCACAAACACCCAAAGTTGTCAAAATTGTTAAAAACCACTCAAGTCTAGGACTCTCAGGTTCATAATCTGCTTTCCTATCTTCTTTATATCTAAATTTCCATACACAATATGCTGTAAACAAACATACAGCTACAAATACAGTTCCAGTAACCCAAAATGTAAGTATAATTGTATCATCAATATTTCCCCAGTTAGAGGCTACTTCTGTCCACCACCAAGGCGTCCAGAAATGGAATGCTATTGACCCTATAGTAACTAGAAATAAGATAATTGCTGTAATCATAATAATTTTTCCAAGTCTGTATACAACATATATATAATAGTTACAGTTACTTTTTCTAGCTTTTTTGGTATTATATGCGACCGATGGTCTTACTTATTATTTTAAACAATAGCAGTATATAATATGTAAAATAAACACTTATAGGAGAAAAAATGAATAAAATTTTATTAATATTTATCGTATGGGCATTTGGGATAACAGCAAATGCTGCTGAAGTAACAATAGAAATGCTTAACAAACTTGATGGTAGAAGTATGGTTTTCAGTGAAGAGATTGTCAAAGTCAACATTGGAGATACAGTTATATGGAAAGCTACTGATCCAGGACACAATGTACAATTTATTTCTAAAAATGGTGTTCCTGAAGGTGTTGAAAAGTTTAAGTCAAAAATAAGTAAAGATGCTGAGTATAATTTCACTATTCCTGGTATTTATGCTTATTGGTGTACTCCTCACAAAACAATGGGTATGATAGGATTTGTGATAGTAGGAGATGATTTATCAAATTTAGATTCTATAAAAAAAGTTAAGTTTGCTGGAAAATCAAAAAAAATTGCAGAAGGTCTTATTGCTGAAATTGAAGGATAAAAAATCTGGTGAAAAATAAAAAAAATAAATTTTTAGTTTTTTTTATTTTCAATATTTTTTTATTAATTTTAATATTAATATTAATCTATCCTTTATCTAATTTTTTAAATAGAATAAAAATAAATGATAATGAATTTGTAACAAATCAGATTATAAGTAATCCCAATTCTAAAAAAATAGAAATTATAGATAGAACTATAAAAATTAAATTAATTGCAAAAGTTGACGATAATTTAAATTGGGAGTTTAGACCTACCAAAGAAATTATAAATGTTAAAATAGGTGAAAATAACGTTGTTGAATATTTTGGTAAAAATGTATCTAATAAGACAATAACCTCTACTGCAAATTTTTTAGTTAATCCTGAAGCAGCACAAGTTTATTTGGTGAAATCAGAATGTTTTTGTTTCACAGAACAAACCCTTAAATCTGGTGAAAGTCAAATATTTACAATGGTTTTTTACATTGATCCATCTTTAGATTCTGATTGGTATTTTAATAATTTAAAAGAACTAGTATTCACATATGAATTTTCAGAATATAAAAGCTAATATTTAAAAATATTAGTTAAAATGAATTTTAAAAAAAAAATAGTAAAAAATATTCTGATTCAAACTATATTAGCTTTTATCGCATTTTTATATATATGCTTTGTTAGACTTACTTCAAAAATTTATCATAAAAATATATCTATACCATCGAAGTATTGGCAAAACAAAAGACCTTTTATTTTGTTGTTTTGGCACAGCCAATTATTATTAATCAATTATTGTTGGAAAAATAATCAAAAATTAAATATACTTGCTTCAGGTCACAGTGATGGGCAATTTGGTGCAACTGTTGGTAAATTTTTAGGTATTAATAATGTGACTATTTCAGATAAGAAAAAAAAAATAAATATTCGAACCGTTTTTGACTTAATTAAAAATGATAAATTTGTTGGTATTTCTCCTGATGGTCCTCGAGGGCCAAGGGAGAAAGTTTCTGCTGGGGTAATAAAAATTGCAAAACAGGCAAAAGTACCAGTAATTCCAGTAGGATTTTGGTCCTCAAATAATTTTACTTTAAATTCATGGGATTCATTCTTAGTAACTAAACCATTTTCGAAATGTGTATTTTATTGGAGTGAACCTATTGAAATTCCTGAAAATTTAGAAGATAAAGATATTATTAAATTTCAAAAAATAATAGAAACAAAAATTAATAATTGTGTTGATTTGGCAAAAAAAAATTTAAGTGCTTAAGTTATACCGTTTAATTTCAATCATTTTAATACCAATAATATTTATAAATATTTATTTTAGAATACTTAATAACAAAGAAGATAAAAAGAGATTTGAGGAAAGGTTTGGAAAAGCTTCTGTTAAAAAACCAACAAAGAAAAAATTAATTTGGATTCATGCCGCGAGTGTAGGTGAATTTAAATCAAGCAAAATGATAATAGAAACATATTATAAAAATTATACAATATTAGTCTCTACAACTACCAAAACTGCTGCTGATTATGCATTAAAATATTACTCTAAAAAGATAATTCACCAGTATGCTCCTTATGATGTGACTCATTGGGTGAAACGTTATATTAAATTCTGGAAACCTGAATTAGTTATATGGATTGAATCAGATCTATGGCCAAATACTCTAACATTATTAAAAAAAAATAAAATTAAATCTATTTTACTAAATGCTAGAATATCACCTGAATCTTATTCTAGATGGAAAAAATTTGGTAATAGTTATGAAAAATTAATAGAGACATTTTCGGCTGTTTTTGCACAAAGTAAAGATGATTTAAAAAGAATAAAAAATTTAACAAATAAAAAAATTGAATTTATTGGTAACCTAAAGTTATCTAATAAATTTGAAAAAAAAATTATTAATCAAAATAGAAATAATAAAAATTGTTCTATTATGATAGCAAGTTCCCATACTGAAGAAGAAGAATTATTAGTTTCAATGATAAAAAAACTATTTATTAAATTTAATAATATTCAATTTTATTTTGCACCAAGACATATTAATCGTGCCACTAATATACAAAAATTATTTAGACAACATCAACTTATTAGCTGCATTGAAAGTAAGAAAAAAAATCAAAAACATAATATTATGATAATTGATAGCTTTGGAAATTTATCAAAATACTTTAACAAAAGTGATATAGTCTTTTTGGGTGGATCTATATCAAATCATGGTGGACATAATCCAGTTGAACCTGCAAAATATAAATGTGCAATTATATCAGGCAACAATGTATTTAATTGGCAAAATATTTATAAAGAAATGCTTAAACAAAAGGCTTGTTTTTTAATTAATAATATTGAAAAGCTTGAAAAAACAATTGAAAAACTAATTACAAACAAAGATATTTTAAAAAAAACAAAGCAAAACGCATTAAAATATGCGAATAAAAAATTTTTTAATGAAGAAAAACTAAAAGATGTAATAAATAGTAGTTTAATTAAAAATGCTTAAAGCTCCAAAATTTTGGTACTTAAAAAAAGATACATTTTTTTCAAGTTCATTATATCCGCTTTCCATAGTTTTTAGACTTGGGACAAAATTAAGAAGAATTCTTAGCAACGAAAAGGTTTCTGAACTACCTATTATTTGTATTGGAAATATTGTTGTGGGTGGTGCAGGAAAAACACCCGTTTCTCTAAAAATAGGTAAAATGTTATTAAAGGCTGGCTACTCACCACATTTTGTTTCAAAAGGTTATGCTGGCATCGAAAAAAATAATACTCAGGTACACCCATGGCACTCTCCACAATCTGTTGGGGATGAATCTATTTTACTTTCAGAAATTGCACCGACTTGGATTGGTACAAATAGAAATAAATCTTTTGTATTAGCAAAAGAAAAAGGTGCTGACTGTATTATAATGGATGATGGTTTCCAGAACCCTACTATTAAAAAAGATTTTTCGGTAATAGTAATAAGTGGTGAGCAAGAGTTTGGAAATAAAAGAGTAATGCCTTCTGGGCCATTAAGGGAGAGTATAAATAGAGGTTTATCTAGAACTAATTTAATTATAGTTATTGGTGAACTATCTACAGAACTAAAATCAAAAATACCAAGTCATATACCAGTTATAAATGCTTCATTTGAGATATATAAAGAAAATAAAATTTTTAAAGGCAAAAAAATTACTGCTTTTGCGGGCATTGCATACCCAGAAAAATTTTTTAATTCATTGAGAAGTCAAGGTGCAAAAATTATGAAAGAAATGATCTACCCTGATCATCATATTTTTGATGAAAACGATCTTCTTTATTTAGCAGAAATTGCAAATAAAACAAATTCTATATTGGTATCTACAAAAAAAGATTTTGTTCGTATTCCAAAATCTTATAGATCTCTTGTAAATACCCTTGAGGGTGAAATAAAATTTGAAGATGAAAAATTATTGTTAGAAATTTTAAGTAATGTTGTGGAAAATAAAATTAATGCAATTTCATGAAAGAAATTTTTAAAAATTTCAAATTTTTAACAGAATATATTTTAGTTTGTTTTTTATTTTTAATTTTAAATATTTTACCTTTAAAATTATCATCAAAAATTGGTGGTGTTTTATTTAAATTATTTGGTAAATATTCTAAAAGTCACATTACAGCATTAACTAATTGTAAAAATGTTTTTCCTAATCTTGAAAAAAATGAAATAAATAATATTGTTCAAAAAAGTTGGGAAAACCTTGGACAAACAATTTTTGAATTAGGGAATTTAAAAAAACTATTCTCAAAAAAAGATTTAATAAAAATAAATGGAACTAAAAATATTAAGGATATATTAAATAACAAAACGCCAGTTATATTTTTTAGCATTCATTATGCTAATTGGGAAATCCACGTACCATTATTAGATCGTCTAGGATTTAGTATAGGAGCAATTTACAGGCATATTAACAACGAATTAATCAATAATTTTGTACTTAAAAAAAGGACACGAGCTCTTAAATCAAAAAATAGTTTCTATACCCCAAAGGGTATCAAAAGTGCAAAAGATATTTTGGAAGCTATTAAAAGAAAAAAATCAATTTTTTTACTTATTGACCAAAAAGATTCAGCTGGAGATAACGTGCCATTTTTTAATAAAATAGTTAAAACTCAAACTGGATTTTTAAAAATAGCAAGAAAATATAATATACCAATAGTACCAATTGAAAATAAAAGATTAAAAGACGGAGGGTATTCAATCACATTCAATAAACCAATTTTTCATAATAATTTAGAGGAAACTGATAAAGATATGATGATTAAAATACACACTATTATTGAAAAATGGATTATCAATGATCCCAATCAATGGTTTTGGCAGCATAATCGCTTTAATTAATTTTTTTTACAATAAGATCAATTTTACCTTTTTCTAAATGCGCTTTTATTAATTCTCCTTTTTTTGTTTTTGTTGAATTTTTTAGTAATTTATTTTTTGAAGTAAGAACTGAATAACCTTTTTTTAAATTAGCATTTATAGAATTTGAATATAATAATCTGTTAAATTTCAAAATTTTT
>MDSW01164636.1_pt1 | contig 24157 bp, 15 predicted proteins | sample 811171 | NCBI WGS metagenome assembly MDSW01 (sample SAMN05326641, study PRJNA326480) | marine metagenome | isolation source: seawater | place: Atlantic Ocean: North West | collected 2012 | reverse complement strand
TTGGAGGCGGCGCTCGCCGCGGCGTCGCCCCCGCGGGGGCTGGACGTCGGCGCCGCGGCGCGCCGCGCGGCGGAGGCGGAGGAGACGGCGGAGGCGCTCCGCGCGGGCGGGCCCGGGCTCGAGGCGGCGACGGCGGAAGCCGCGGAAGCCGCGCGGTCGGCGCGGGAGGGACTCTCCGAGGCCGAACGGCGCGCGGCGAGCCGCGACGAGCGCGTCCGGGCGGTGCGAGAGCGCGCGCGCCTGTGCGCCGAAGCAAAAACCGTCGCCGACGCGAAGGTCGTCGACGCGAGCGCGGCGCTCGAAGCGGCTGAGAAGACGGCCGCGGAGGCGGACGCGAAGGTCGACGCCGCCCGCCTTCGCGCTGCGAAGAGACGCGCCGAGAACACCGTGCGCACCGTGCGCGCGCGGACGAACCGAAGCGACGCGCCGTCGTCGATCGACGCCCCGCGCGAGAGGACGCGGAAGAGTCCTTCGTTCGCGTCTCGAACGACGCGTCCCGCCTCGAGTCGGCTCGCGTTGACCTCCGCCGACGCGGCGGCGATTCGCTCGCGGTTCGAAATGTCCGAGTCGTCTCTGTTCGACGCGCTGAGGGAGACGCGCGAGCGCACGCTCGCCTCGCACGCATCCAGGGTCGCTAAGGAAGAGATCACCCTGGCGGAGTGGCACAAGCGCGGCGGCGGGTCGAGGCCGCGCCAGAAGGCGAGGCACGCCCCGGGTCGGTACGTGGCGACGCTCATGCGGGGGTACCGCGAGCACGTCTTCTCCGGCGGCGGCGACGGGCTGCGGCCGGAGGAGGCGCTCGCCGCGTTCAACACCGCAGCGGAGGGCGGCGGGTTCGGGCCCGCGCCGGCGAGGGGCCCCGCGGCGGCGGCGAAGCTCAGGGGGGACCGGCGGCTGGGATGGCTCCCCGAGATGGAGGACGCGGACGCGTACCCTGGGGTGGCGCGGTCGCGGATGGCGAAGCGGCACGCGAGGGAACGGAGGGCTCTGGAGAAGAAGTTGGGCGCGGAGGAAGCCTCGGCGAGGGCGGGGAGGGATGCGCGCGAGGCGGCGTTCGTGGGGAAGGCGGTCGAGGAGGCGATGGCGGCGAGGAGGCGAGAGCACGAAGAGACGCTCGAGGCGGCGCGGGTGGGCGCGAAGAAGGAAACGGGGGGAGGGGAGGGGGACGACGAGTAGGGGACGAGCCGTTTTCTTTTTCCTGTCCGCCTAAGGTTTGCTCTCTCCAGTGCCGGCACCACCCTCCTGGAATGGATCGATTTGCGCGCATTCGAGGGACCGCCCCCCGCGGCCGGGTCGTCAAGATCCTCTCTCCTTTCGCCAACTGTCAGCAGTGGACTCGATCGTAACGTTTCGGGGTCACTCCCGTCGCGCGCCGTGCACGCCCACCATGTCCGCTCACGCCAGCGCCGCTTCCCTCTCTGCGGTCGCCCGCGTCGGCTCCGCCGCCGGGCTCGGCTCCCGCCGCCCCCGACGAGGTGCGTCGACGCGCGCAGGCGTCGGGGCGGGCGGGATAAAACATTTGACGACACGTGCCGAGCGAGGCGCGAACGATCGAAATCCGCGTCCCCTGACGACGACCCCCCTTCCCTCCCCATTCTTCGCCTCCGCAGCCCGCGCGGTTCGCGCCGCTCCCGTGACGCGCGCCGCCGCCGAGGGTAAGATCGTCGTCGCGGGCGCGACGACGTCCACGGGCCGCCTCGTCGCCGGCCTGGCGGTGACGGCGTTCGGGGGCGAGAACGTCGTCCTCGTCGTGAACAAGGATGCGCAGGCCGGGTACTGGCCGGAGGACATGCCGGAGGACATCGTGGAGAAGCGCATGTACGCCCCCGCGGCGGACCTCGTCAAGGCCACGCTGGTGGATCCCCGCGACGCCGCCCCGCACGTCGCCGAGTGCGCCCGGGTGATCTTCTGCGCCGAGTGGGGCGCGACGCAGACGGAGCTCGCGTCGGCGCTCCTGCCGCACGTCGGCGCCGCGTGCGAGCGCGCCGTCATGCTCTCCCGCGTCGGCGTCAACCGCAGGGACAAGCCCCCGTTCGTGGAGCAGAACAAGCCGCCCAAGAAGATGCAGGAGATGGCGCTGGGCCTGAAGCTCCCGACGGGCGGGGACTCCGGTCAGCCCGGTTGCCTCGACGGCTTCGCGGACGCGGAGAAGCTTCTGGCGGAGGCGGCGAAGGGCGCGAGCTGGACCCCGCACGTCGTCCGCAGCGGCGAGCTGAGGGGCAACGGCCCTTTACTCCTCGCGGACCTCTCCGCGCGGCTCGTGGATAATCTGTACGACGTGAAGTACCAGGACCTGTACTTCAAGGCCGGGGACGACGGGCAGGGGTACACCAAGCGCCTGAACCTCGCCGCGACGCTGCTCCGGATGACGACGCTCGAAACCGCGCCCCCGGCGGACATCGCCGCGCTGAGCGTCGTGTGCGAGATGATCGACCCGTTCGGGCTGTTGGGGGAGAAGACGCTCACGGAGCCGACGGGGGTGGAGCGCAGGAAGGGGTACGACATGGCCAAGGGGAAGGCACCGGCGCCCATCGCGGACGCGATCATCGACCAGGGCATCGCCGCCGCGCTCGCCGACGCGTGAGCGCCGAAAGGGGAGCGGCGCGGAAGGATGACGGGACGAACGCGCGGGTTTCCAAAAAAGCGCTTCTTTCGTCGCTCTCTCCCCTCCGCCCACTCCGATACCGCCGCGCTATCCCGATCCCGACTCGTCGTCGCTGGACGATTCGCCCTCGCCGAGGTCCCCCAACAGCGCGGACATCATCCCCCCCTTCGGTTTGGCGCCGGCTCCCTCCGCCGCCTTTGGCTTTTTCCGCCCCGCCTCGACTTTTCGCGCCCCCTCCCGCACCGCTCGCTTGATCCCCGCCCCGAGCGCCTCGCTCTCCCGCGCCAACCTCGCCGCGGTCTCCGCCTTGGTCTCCCCGCGCTCCTTCTCGAGGCGCTCGCGCTCCTCCCTGGCCCTCGCGGCCCGCATCTCGGCGACCGCCTCGGGAACCGAACCGCGCTCGGGCCCGGCGATTTCGCCGCACGCGACGCACCGCGGCGCGGGATGCGTCTTCGGCGCAAACTCCGCATCCGTCTCGAGCGCCGCGAGCGTCTGAACGACGTCCTCGCCGCGCGCGACGCGGCCGATGACCTGGTGCCCGGCGTCCAGACTCGCGCACGCCGCGAGCGTGATCGTGAGCTCCCCCGTCGAGCGCGAGACGGACGCGACGAAAGGCGCGACGTGCGAGAGCGGCGCGCGAAGCGAAGGCTCCGCGGGGCGCGGGTCCCCGGCGCTCTTTCGCGTCGCGGCGGCGCGCGAAAGGGGGGGGCCGATCGCGACGCGCACGCCCGGGACGATGCGCGCCAACTCCGCGCCCTCGAGCGGGAACGCGTCCGGTCGCGGCGCGGCGCCCGCGCGCGTGGCGCGGAGGATGAAATCCGACGCGGACGTCGGGACCAGGTCGCGGAACAACTCGAGTACGACCGTGCCGAGGAGTCGGCCGTCGTCGCCGCCGCCCGCGGCGAAGTCGAGGAAGACGTGGGGGCGCTCGGGATCGCTCGCGGGGAGGCTCGGGGGGGCCGCCGCCGCGGACGCCGCACGCTCGGCGAGCTCCGGGTGAACTCCCGTCTGCTTGAAGATCGCCTGCGAGGCGAAGTTCGAGGGGGGGGAGGCGGGGACGAACGCGAGAGAGGACGTGGTGGGTCAGGGGATGACGCCGGAGCGCACGCGGCGAAGGCGGAGCGCGAGGCGCGCGCGGTGAGGGGCGTCCTCACCATGTTCTTGCGGAGCTCGGCGGTGGTGTACGTCTGAGCCTGCTTCCCCTTGCGGTGGCTGATCTGCACGCCGTCGAACTTCGTCATCGCGCGCTCACGTCCGTGACACGCGCGCGCGCGCGAGGCGGAGTGCGCGGCGGGGGACCTGATGATGAGAAAGCCACGACCGCGCGCGCCTAATATTTTTTTCGGGTCGTCCGTCGTAGTCGCCGTGGACGTTTTCCCTGCTCCGACGTCACTCGCGCGACGCGCGGCGTCGATCGCGTGGCGACGGTCGAGGGGTTCGGCTCTTCCGCGGGGATCTTTCCACCATGCGCTCCTCCTCCCCCCACCCCGCGCTTCCCCGGGGAGAGCTCGCCCGTCGTCCGTCCCGCTCGGCGTCCTTCTCGACCGCGACCGTTGTGAACATCTTTTTCGCCACGATCGTCCTCTCCTCCTTCTCGGACGTCTTCGGGCACGATTTGGGCGAGTACGCGCCCGCGCCCGTTCGCGAGAAGCGCCCGGGTCTCCAGGCGGCGATGTACAAGTATTACAGCGACCTGTACTCCATCCCTAACCTGGACGCGCGTCCCCCGGACTTGGTGCTCAAACTCGCGAATCTCGACCACGGCCTGACGTCCCAGGGCGGGAGCACGGGCGCGTGGGGGCCCGTCCAGGCGATGGGTTTCGACGCCTCCCCGGGTTACGAGCGCCTCGACGGGCGCACGTACACGAACAACTACGCCGCGCGCATCACGGGCCAGCTCCACGTCCCGACCACGAACACGTTCACGTTCGAGCTCGACAACAAGGAGGGCGCGAAGCTGTGGCTCGACGGCGTGTTGTGCGTGGACAACGACTACAACCTCAGGGGCGCGGTCGCCGTCCCCGGCGTCGTCGTCCCGGCGCGCGTGAAGCAGAACAAGGTCCATCTCACCGCGGGGTACCACGACATCAGGGTGGAGTATTTCGTCGGCACGTCCGCGACGACGCGCTCGCAGCTCAGGCTGTGGTACGGCGGTCCGGGGCTGCGGCGCCAGGTGGTGCCCGAGGAGGCGTTGTTCCTCCCGGACGAGTCGTGCTGCGTGTGCCAGTGCGGCGGCGGGGCGTGTCGGACGGAGGACCGCGCCACGGGCCGCGTGACGTGCCTGTGGCCGAGCGAGGCGCCGAGCAGAACCGCGCCCGTGCCGCTGGACAATGGGAGAAGCGCGAACCTCGTGGGCGCGGACGGCGAGATGAGGTGCGCCGAGCCGTGCGTGGACGCGAGCGAGAACCCGCCGAGGACGAGGTGCGAGGCGGATGCGGAGGGGGAATGGGTCTCGGGGTCCGTCGAGTGCGCGCCGCAGATGCGCGCGTACGCGGACCCGCCGAGGAACCCGTTCGACGAGTAGTGACGGTGATGACGACGACTTTTAACGCGTCGGGCTCGTCGGGTTCGGGCGTTTCGTGGCGCGGGTCGTTTCGGTGCGTCACGCGCCTACGTCTCGATACCCCGCGGGACGGCGACCACCGGGGCGTCTCACTCGTCCTCCTCGCCTTTCCCGCCCTTTCTGCCCTCCGCCGCCTTGGCCTTTTTGGCCTCGTCCCTCTCCTCCGCGCGCTCCCTCCGCTCTCGCTTGAGCCCCTTCATCTTCATCATGGCCATCTCCTCCAGCCCCGTCTGCTTCTCCACGTACAGTCTCCCGACCTTGCCCTCGATCGTGTCCTGCTCGACGTTCTTCTGGGCCTTCCCGCGCTTGGGTTTCTGGTACGCCATCTTTCGCACGTCGGAGGGCGCCTCCTGGTGCCTCCCGAGCGTGAAGTCAAAACTCGGGCCCATCTCCTGCAGCTCCACCCTGGGCATCCGCGTGCCGCTCTTCTTGTACTTGACCGCGCACTGGCGGAACATGCACTTCGTCCCGGGGAGCGCGGTGACGATCACGACGCGGTCGACGCCCTTCAGGTTGACCCTCGTCGCCGGGCGGCCGCGGAAGACGTCGACGAGGATGTTCTTGGCCAGTCGCAACCCGGGCTCGGTCTCGAACCGGTCGCCCAGGAAGACCATGCACGGCTTGCTGCCGGAGACGGTCTGGTTCCCCGCGCCGGGGAAGTCCCTCAGGCCCTTGTAGTCCGTGACGAGGAGCTCGACCATGTCGAACAGGTGGTAGTCGAAGAAGCGGCCGACGGTGAGGCAGTCGGGGCGCTTCTTCTGGTGCGATCCGAGGACGAACGCCCCCGCGTCCGCCTTCTGCGCGAAGAACTCGAGGCTCGTCTCGCCGCCGCCCTCGAACGGGCGGATGCCGTCGTTCTTGCGCGTCATCTTGTGCACCTCGCCCTTCTTCATCACCCCGAGGTCCGTCACCAGGTCTTTCAGCGTCTGGCTGCTCTTCCCGCCGTGGAGCATGAGGCACATCTTCCCCTCCGTCTCCACGAGCTTGGGCGCGCGCTTCATGAGCGACCGCTTGCCCAGGGGCGTCTTCGCCTTCTTCAGGATCAGGTTCGCCGTGGACGAACCGGGCATGGGCGCGTCCAAATTCGGCTCCATCGCGACGACTTTTGACGGCGAGAGGCGAGAGAAGAGGCGCGGAGCGCACGCGAGGCGCGCCGACGGAAGTGGTGGCGCGAGATGTTCGTCCGGGCGGCGGCGGCGAGTTCCGCCGCCGCTGGACCGACGCGTGACGCCGACGTCCTGATATGATATCCCTTTCGATTTGATCGGTATTTGCTTTCAAACTCCCCGCTAAATTAGTCTACTGCTTTTAAGATCATCGGTTCTGCCTTTCAAGACGTGTGATCCGTCGTACACGTTCACACCGTCGTCCTCGCTCGGTTCATGGGGAGCTCCCACCCCGGCCCCGGCCTCTCCTCCCCCTCCCCCGGCCAGCTGACGTCTATGGTGGTGGTCGTCTTCCTCCCCTCGCGGTAGAGCTTCTCGTGCGCCGCCTCGAGGCTCATCCCGTCCGCGCCCTCCCTCACGACGAGCTGCCCCCGGGGCGCGACGGCGGTGACCCCGAGCGCGCACACCAACCCAAACGCCCCGTGCGTCACCGCCGCCCCCGCGGCGGTGCTCGTCGCCGCGCGCGTCGCCGCGGAGACGTCCAGCGCGTAGCTCCAGTGCGCGGCGGCGCAGAACGCCGTCGCGGACGCGCGCCGGTCGAACCGGAAGGACTCCGAGACGTGAAGCCAGGGGATGTGCGCGAGGCCGAACGCGTGCGCGAACGCGAAGAGCGCCGCGAACGACGCGCCGAAGCCGCCGGGCTCGGGCGCCCCCGCGTGCGCCGCCAGGGACGACACGCACGCCGCGACGTTCGCGAACGCCGCGCCGCTGCACGACGCGAGGAACGCGAATCGGCGACCGCCGCCGACGCGCGAGGACGAGGACGAGGACGAGGACGGGGAACCCCCTTCGCCTCCGACCGAACCCGAACCCGAACCCGAAGTGCCCGAACCCGAACCGGACCCGAACCCGGACCCGCCCCCTCTCTCCCCCTCTCTCCCCTTCGCAAAGCCGGGCCGGGGGTGATACGCCAGCGTCGCGGCGCCGGCGAGGACGCCCGCGACGCGCGCCGCCGAGGACGCGAACGCCGCCTCGCCGTACGCGCCGAGATCCGGGCCGCTGAGCTGCGCCGTCGCCACGAGCGCGAGCGCGAGGAGCGTGGGCCGCGACAAGCCGCCGCGCGAGACGAGGTGCCACGGCGACGGCGGCGACGGCGCGAGCGCGAGCGAACGCGCGCGCCCGCGCCTCACCTCACGCACCAGGCGCTCCGCCTCCGCCTCCGCGCGCGGGTCGTCCGCGCGCAGACCCCAACCCGCCGCCACCGCGTGCCGCGCCGCGTCGTTCCGCCCGCGCGCCGCGAGCCACCGCGGGCTCTCCGGCGCGAGCCGCGCGCCGAGCGCCGAGGGCGAGTGCGCGACGGCGCACGCCGCGCTCCAGATCCCGCCGAGAAGCGCCGCGCCGCGCCAGTGCGGGGCGGCGGTGGTCGGGAGGTTCTCCTCGCCCCAGCCCCAGGACCAGGCCCTTCGGGGGACTGGGGACGCGTGGCACTGCGCGAGCTGGCCGAGGGCGACGGCGCCGGCGCAACACAACGCGATCGCGGGGCCGCGGAGGCGGTCCGGGGCGATCTCGGCGACGAGCGTGGGCGCGGCGACGGAGACGGCGCCGCCCGCCGCGCCGACGGCGGCGCGGCCCAAAAGGCCGCCGTTGGTCCCCGCACCGAACGCGAGCGTCGCGGCCCACCCGACGGCGCCCGCGATGGACGCCAGGCGGAGCGTCGCTCGGCGGCCGGCGACGTCCGCGGCGCGGCCGGCGAGGAGGGCGCCCGGGACGGCGGCGGCGAGCGCGAGATTCTCGAGAAACGCGAAGCGAGCCGCGGGGACGCAACGCGCGGCGGGATCGAGCCCGAGCGCGCCGAGGTCCTCGCCGCACAGAAGCGTCGGGGCCGCCGCGCGGGGGAACCCCAGGGCGAGGCCCACGCCGAAGGGAGAGAGGGCGAGGATGAGGAATACCAGCGCGGGGTGGACGGGGCGGTCGCCGGGGCCCGAAGACGCGCGAGCCGCGCGGGAGGAGGACGGAGGCGCACCACGATTCCCCGCGGCGTCCGGACCGTCGGGCCCGAGGCGAAACGACGCGTCCTCCTCGGAGTCATCGTCCTCGGAATCCGTCGCCGCGCCCGCGAAGGGGTCGTGCTCGAGCTCCGTCCCCGCGCCGTCGCGCCGCTCGCCCCGGAACGCGCCGCCGTCTTCGGGCGAGCTCGTCGTCGCCTTCGCGCCACGCGTCGTCTCCCCAACCACCGCCTTCGCGCGACGGTCCAACAGGAGAGGAGCTTTCTCGCTCGCGGAGCTCGCGCCCCCAAAACACCCGGGCGCGCCCGACGAGGACGACGCGGCCCCGAAGCATCCGGGCGCGGACCTCGCGTCGCCGCCACCCTGGGGAGCCCCCCCCATCGCCCGCGCTCGGGGGGCAATGCGCGCAAAACCTGCCGAGGTGCCGTTCCCCTGCCTTCCCATCTGCGGAAGATGGGTCAAATGCCCAGCCAAACGCCGATCGGTATCTCTGTCGACCGATCATGGAAAGTGTCCCGAAACTGGAAATTTGTTGTTTTGACACGTGCGTACAGGCATAAGGAAAATCGTTCAAAGACCTCGCCCGAACCGCGCGACATGACGCATGCATCTGCTGCGTCCAGTCCACGTGTTCGGCCAGGAAAGCTGCAAAATGCGGCCTAATCAGAGAGATCTCCCGGCCTCACTCTCGTCGACGCGCATCTGGCCGTCACGATTCTCGCTCGCGCCTTCCGCGCGCTTCACACCTCTTCTTACAGCATGGTCAAGGTTCACGTCGAGTACTGCGGAGGCTGAGGTGCGTCCGTCCCCGGCGGCGGGACGCGAGTCGGCGACCGAGGCGTGTTCGTTCGCAGTTCGCCTGCTACGCCGCCTGATCTCGTCCGGCGTCCGCGCGCTGACCTCTGCCCTCCCCTCGACATCGTCCCCTCGCGCGCGCTATCATCAGGCTACGCCCCCAAGTACAGGGCAGTGGAGAACGCCATCAAGGCGAAATACCCCAAGACGGAGGCTTCCGGCGCACCCACCCCGACCACGTCCGGAGCGTTCGAGGTGACCGTGGACGGCGAACTCGTGCACTCCAAGCTCAACGGCGACGGGCACGTGGACTCCCCCGATAAGCTCGAGAAGATCCTCGCCGCCATCGGCGCCAAGGAGTAAGTATGACACCGCGAGTACGCACGCGCGCGGTGACGCCGCGTCGTGAATGAGGTACGACGGTTCGTTCGCGAGGAGGAGGACGCCTCCGGGCGGAGGCGGGGCGATTTGTTTTCTCAGCGCGCGACTCGTGACGCGCGCCGCACAAAGGGAAGTGTACCTTCCCACGCGGCGACGCCGATACTCAATGCGACGCTCCCCGACGGCGGTTGTCTCCACTCCGTCGTCGGAAGCGCCGCGCGAGCGCGCTCGCCCCGACCGTCCGAGGAGGACGCCCACAAATCATTCTCTCGCGAGACCCGAACGGCGACGGACTGGATTGTTCGAGACGGAGAAGGAAGCGCGTGCGTACGGGATAGCTCCTATCCGTATGAGGAATGTGGAACAAAACGCCGCCGAACATCCTCGATCACTCCGCGCTCCGTTCGACTCACCACCCGCTCGCCGGGGCGACGAAATCGATCCTCCTCGCGAACGCCGCGACGAGAACGTCCGCGTCCTCCTCTTCCCCTCCCTCCCCTCCTCCCGACCGTCGTCGCCACCTCGCCGCGAGCGCGTCCTTCGCGCGCCTCGCGTACCTCCCCTCGTCCTCGCCCTCGCGAACCTCCGCATCCTGACCCAGGTTCGCGACGAAGACGTACGCCGCTCGGTCCGCGAGCACCGCGCGTCCGTCCCTGTGGAATCGCCCACCCTCGCTCACCGCCGGGAGCGTCGCGGCGAGCGTCGGCGGCGCGAGCGCCTCCGCCGACGCGAACGTCACCACGCCGCCGGGGCACCGGTCGAGAAAGTCGAACAGTAGGCGCTGCGCTTCTCCGCGGATATCGTCGAGCGAGGTTTCCGATCGGGCTTCCGATCGGGCTTCCGATCGGGCGCCGCCGTCGCCGCGTGCGATTCCCCCCCCGAGGGCGGCGCAGTCGACGATCAGCGCGCACCCGTCCGCGACGCACGCGCCGAACGCGGCGGCGACTTTAGCGGCGGCGGCGGAGTAGGACGTCGCGTCGCCGTTGGTCGCGAGGAGCGCCGCGGGACCCTTCGCGGCGCCCGAGAAGCGAACGGCGGCGTTTGATGCGTCGGAGGCTTCGCGCGCGGCGTCCACGAACGCGCGCAGGGGCTCGTCCCAGCCCGCGGGCGCGAGCTCGGCGAGGGCCGCGTCGGAAGCGAGCGACGCGCACGAGCGGACGGGAGCGGCTTCGGGAGCGGAGCTTCGCGTCGAAGCTTCGAGACCCCACGCGGCGACGAGGGCGAGGACGAGGGTGAGAATCGGGAGGAGCACGAGGCGCGCGAAGGTGGGGCGGCGGTCGCTCGCGCTCGGCTTCGCCTTCGGCGGCGCGGGGTCGCCGGGGAGCGGCGACTTGGCCGCTCGCTCGGGGGTGGGCGGCGCCGGCTTCGGCGTCCGCCTCTGGCGCGCGATCGTCTCGCCCAAGGGCGCGGCGGCGGGGGAGTGGTCGGCGCCCGTGGTCTCGAGCATCGTCGCGTGGGTGATGGCGGCGGCGGCCTCCTCCAGGGTGTCGAACGTGCCCACGGTCTTCGCGTCGACGGATGCGCGGAAGCGCCCGGACGGCGTGCGCGCGATGCCGCCGCTCGGGGAGGAGGCGGAGGGCGGGACAGGCTGCGCGGGCGAGGGAGTCGCGCTCGTCCGCCCGCGCCGGGGGGTCGCCCCGGACGCCCTCGTCTTCGGGGGCATGTCGCGACGCGAGGAACCGCCGGCGCGGCGCGCGCGGCGGGGTGTGTGCTACAGCTGTAGGTCACCGAAAACTTTTCGGCGACGCCGAGACTCGCGGCGACCCGCGCCAATGCGCAACTCGGGCGATCCTGAGCGACGCGCCTCACATCGCGGCGCGTCGTTCGCGTCGCGCGTCAACCGCGTCGCCCACGCCTCGCGCGCGCGTTCCGATAGCTATGGCGGAACCCCGCGTGCTCTCGTTCGAGGTGCGCCCCGCGTCGTCCCCTTCCCTCGCGCGCGTCGTCTCCCGGCGCGTCGTCGTCCCACCGCCGCTTTTTCCCCCGCCGACGCGAACGCGCGCGCTGATGCCCGACGAGCCCGTCCCCCCGCCGCACCGTCCCGCGCCGTCGCTCGTCCCGACCCGCAGGCGTTCCCCGGTCGAAGCATGACGGTGATGCTCTTCAAAGACGTGAAGAACGCGGCGGAGATCCACGCGAAGCTCCTCGAGCGCACGCTCGAGCCCGAGATGGCCCTCCTCAACCCCGCCCCCGTGCACTCCGTCTTTGCCCTTCACGTCGCCGCGCACAAGGCGCTCGTCGACGCCGCCCGCGACCGCCTCACCACCCGCACCATCCACAGCGAGATCGTGTACAACATGTCCGCCTCGAAGCATATCACGGAGGGCCTGCGCCGGTTCGGCATGGCTGAGGACGCCGCCGCGGTCCTCGCGTGTCGCTTCGACGCGTCCCCCGAGGACGTCGCCGCCATGCGAGCGGCGGTGCGCGGCGTCGCCGCCGACGGCGCCGCCCTCGAGGCGGACCTCGAGGCGTTGGCGGACGCGGCGAAGGTGAAGAAATATTACCGCCCGGGAGAGCTCGAGGTCGCGGAAGGGGTGGGGACGATCGAAGACGCCGTCGTCGTTCGCATCGGCGCGAGGGAAGCGTTGTGAGTCGAACCTTTCACGACTCAGAGTCGCGTTGTTAGTTTGCGATTGATTTTAGGGTTGGTCGTTCCATCTGCTGACGGTACGGTATCAATATCACACCTCCTCGACGCCCACGTCTCCCCTCTCCTCGCGCTACCTATGCTAAATTGAACTACACGCCAAACACACGCTTCGGTTTGTACTCTCTGCGCCACCGCCACCACTTACGTATCTCCTCGGCGAGCGCTTCCGGTTTGTGGCGGAGCTCCTGGTAGCGGAAATAGGCTTTGGTGAGCGCGTCCAGCGTCCACCGCTCCAAGCGCGGGTCGATGAGGTACATCAGCGTCCCCACCGTCCACGGCACGAACGCGACGATGACGTACGTCCACACCTTCTTCCGCGAGCCGTGGTACTTGTGCGCGCACGCCAGCAGGAAGAACACGAAGGAGAAGGCGTAGAGGATGGCGAAGAACAGGAGCCAAAACTCATCCTCGAGGAACGCGAAGACGTCGTCGAGCAGGCTCGAGGGCTCCTCCTCCTCCTCCTCCCGCGTTTTCGCCGCCCGCGCCGCCGAGCGCTTCGCGGCCTTTCCCTTCGCGCCCACGTACTGGTCCGGCGCCACGCCCCCGGAGACCCCCGTCTCGTGGTACGCCCGCCGCATCGCCGCCACCCGCGGCGCGCGGAATAGTGCGTGAGGGTGCATCCAGGTGGAAACTCGCTCGTCAGTTGCCGACGGGCTGGTCGTCGACGCGTCGCGCGCTCTCTGAGAGGTTCAGATTTCGCGCCCGTCTCGTCGCGTCACTCGCGCTCTGCGCGACCATGCGCGCGCTCGCGCCCGCGCGTTCGGCGCCGCGGGCGCGGCCCCGACCTTCTCGCGCGCTTCGCGGTCCTCGCCCGACCGCCCCCCGTCGTCGCTCCGCGCGCTCGCGGCCGAGCGCGAGCGCCGCGGACGCTCGGCTCGCCCCCGGCAGCCCCTCCACCTCGCCCGTGGTCGTCCTCGGCGCGTCCGGTCGCACGGGAGGCGAGGTCGTGCGCCGGTGCGTCTCCCTCGGCATCCCCGTCCGCGCGTGCTCGCGCGCGCCGATCGACCCCGCGGCCCTCCTCGGGGAAGCCGCGGCGTCCGCGATCGTCCCTTGGTCCTCCCCCCTCGTCACCCTCGTCGACGGCGTGGACGTCGCGCGATCCTCGTCGGAGGCTTCGTCGGTGGGCACCCCCGCCCCCTCCCCCTCCGACGCCGCGCTCGCCGCCGCCGTCGCCGGCGCGAGGCTCGTCGTCTTCGCCGCCACCGCCTCCGCCTCCGGCGACCCGAACGCGGTGGACCACCTCGGGTGCGCCGCGACCGCGCGCGCGTGCGTCGCCGCAGGGGTCCCGCGCCTCGTCCTCGTCTCCGGCGCCGGCGTCACCCGACGCGCGTCCGACGCGTACCGATTCCTGAACCTCTTCGGCCGGCGCATGGACGCGAAAGTCGCGGGCGAGGCGGCGCTCAGAGCCGTCTTCCGCGAGGCCTCGCGCGGTTCGGGTTCTTTTTCGTCGAAGAAGCGCGTCGGCGACGACGAGGAGGAGGGGGGAGAACGCGGTGAACCCCGCGGGCCCGCCCCGTCGTACACGATCGTTCGTCCGAGCGGGTTGCTCGACGGCCCCGGGCGGGGCCCCGCGGCGCTCGCGACGAACCAGGGCGACGTCGCCGCGGGGTTCATCGATCGCGCCGACGTCGCCGCGTGCTGCGTCGCCGCGGGGCTCAGCGGGGCGTGCGCGGGGTGTACGTTCGAGGTGTACGCGGCGGGCACGGCCGTGAGCGCGGAGACGCTGGCGGTGAGCGATATCCTCAGCGACCCGGCGGCGAGGCGCGTCGCGAGGGCGTTGGAGGCGGCGGCGAATCGGCGAACGAAGGGCGAGCGCGAGGGGGGGGACGACGCGGTGACCGCGCGGGAGCGGAGGGGGGGGGACTGGGAAACGCTGTTCGAGGGGCTCGTCCGGGACGAGGAGGCGGAGTGGGGGGGACGCGTGAGAGAGGAGCGGGGACGGCGACCGCGGCGCGCGCGCGAGCGCTTTCGAAAAGTCGAAACACGTTCCAGAACGAACCCCGCGCCGTCCTCGCGCACGCGCGCGATCACTGCTGATTTCCACGAGACTTGTTGTCCTCGTCAGCTGGTGCTCTGCGCGTCGGAATATCGGCGCGCCCGCGGCCGCCGCATTAGCCCTCGCGCGCGGCGGGACGCTCGCTGGCGCTTCGACTTCGGGGTCAGGGCGCGGGTGGAGTCCGCGCTCGCGCCGTCCGTCGTTCGATCCCGCGCGGACGGTCAGCCTCGCGCGCGTCCGTCGTCTTTCCCGATCGCGATCGTCGGGGACCGCGCGCGCTGCTCCATCACCCGCCGCTTCGGTGGTGGCCATCATCAGATCCGCGACGATGACGTCGAGGTACGACCCGTCCGACCCCGCTCGGTCGGCGGTCCCGGCGCTCCTTCCCCCTGGATCGCGCGCGTCCGCCGCGGCGACGACCCGTTCGTCCCCTCGTCCGGGGACTCTCGCCCCGCGCCCCGCCCCCGCGCGTCGCGCCTCGGCGCGTCCCCCGGGAAGCGCCGCGATCGCGCGCGCGCGAAACGTTGCCCTAAGCCCGCCGATCCGTCCTCCCCGCGCCCGCGATCACGCGCGCGGTCTCCCCCGCGCTCACCGACCCCGCCGCCCTTTCCCCCCCGCGCCCTCGACCCCCTCATCAGACCCGGCACGCACCGCGTCGGACGCATGGTCTCCCTCGGCCGCGTCGCGGCGCCCAAGCCGATCAACCTCCCGAGCCAGCGCCGCGAGAACAACGACCAGGACCCCAACGTCACGCTCGTGCCCCGAGGATCGCACACGTGGAACACCGCGCCTCCCCCGGACCCGCGTCACGCGGATCCCGCGTCCGGGAGCGCCCTCGTGCACCACCCGGGAGCGGGAGCCCCCACGGACGCCGGCGCGGCGTGGGGCCACCGACGCGACGATCGATCCGCCGCCGGATGGGCGCCGCCCCCTTCTCACCCCGGCCCCCCCGGCGCGCCGTCCCACCACCACCACCACCACCACCCTCACCCTCACCATCACCACCCCGGCGCCGGCTTCGGCCCCCCCGGCGCCCCCCCGGGCCACCAGGGATCCGCTCCGCCGCCCGTGAGCGCGATCGGGCGGCCCTCCTCGTTCCCGGACCTCCTCGGGCGCGATCTCCCCGGCGGCGTCGACGCGCCGCCTCCCCCGGGCCCCGGCCCCGACGACGGCGACCGCGACCGCGCCCGGGGCGGCGGCCACGGCGGCGGGGGCGGCGGGTACGGCGGGTACGTCGACCACGGCGAGGGGTACGGAGCCTACGCCGGCGGCGGCCACGTCGGCGGCCACCCCCAGGCGCACTACCAGTCGCCCTACCCGTCGCACCACCAGTACCGGTACCCCGCGCGCGAGAGCGACGGCGGGCGCCGCGGCGGAGGCGGGTGGGCGGCGGACCCCGACCCCGACGACCCTTCCAGGAGCGCGGGGTCGAGCGGGGGGGGTTTCTCGGGCGAGGGGGGTTTCTCTCGCGCGGGGCGCTTCTCGTACGACGCCGCCAGGGACCCGCGCGTGCGGGGACCGGGGCCGGAGTACGCGGGGCCGGAGTACGCGGTTGACTCGTACGGGCGCGGGTACGCGCGGGGGGCTTTCGTCTCGCGCGACGGCCCGGCGCCGCCCTCGGGGGGCGGGGGGCCCCCTCCGCTTCCTCCCGGGCCGCCTCCGGCGTGGGCGATGCATCATCCGAACGGCGGCGGCGGCGGCGGTTCGGAGAGGGACCCGCCGCGGCAGCCGGTCGTGCGCCCGCCGCCGTCGCCGCCCGCGCACGTGCGCGTGCTGACGCGCCCCCCCGCACGCGCCGCCGCGCCCAAGCCCGGCGAGTTCAGCAGCGCCAACCTCCCGGAGCAGCTCCGCGACCTGCGGCTGGCGCCGGGCGCGGGGGAGAGGAAACTGTGGAGCCCCGCGGGGGAGGAGGGGCTCCACTCGGGGGAGCGCCGGGAGAAGAAGGAGACCGGGGGGAGACCGGGGAAGCGCGGGGAGGCGCAGAGGCAGAAGGCGGGCGCGGGCGGGAGGAAGAAGGAGAAGGAACCCAAGGCGCCGCCGGGGCCTTCGCCGCCGCCGGGCCCGCCGCCCCCGGGCGCCGCGAAAGCCGCCGCGGCGGCGGCGCCCGGGGAGGGTAAGAAGAAATCATCCAAGGCGAAGGAGCCCGGGCCCGGGGTGAGGAAGGGCGGAAACGGGAAAAGAGGCGGCGACGCGACGATGGAGAAGGCGGAGAAGACGCGCGAGAAGGGCGAGACGGCCGAGAAGGTTGAGCCGGCGGATGGGTCGGCGAGGAGGAGAGAACGGGGCCCCAAGAAGGAGGCGAGGGACGAAAACGGCGCCGAGCTCGCGGACGCCGCGGGAGAGAACGCGAATAAGCCGAAAAAGGGCCCCGGGAAGAAGCCGCAGAACAAACGAAAGGACGCGAAGAAGGCGAAGGGGGGCGCGAAGGGAGAGCCCCCCGATGACGCGGAGGCGAGCGCGAACGCGGAGACGCGGGTCGAGGGGTGACGAGCGGCGCGCGACGGTCGTCCCCGAGGAGAAATCAATCCCAGACACGCGGGTGTTCCGCAACGCGTCGGCACGAAAAGCGCTGGCACGTGGCGCGAGGAGAGCGTTCCGAGGCGCTCGCGAAACTCGTGGCCAGCCTTTCCGCGTTCGTTATCTCGAAGGAAAAGCGCGCGCGATCCCGCGCCGCCTCGCGCGCACTCCCGCGCGCACCCGCACCGCACGTCGCACACGATGGCCGCCACGCTCACCTCCCGCGTCACGCTCCGCGTGCCCACCAGGGCTCGCGCCGTCTCCTCCCGCGCGTCCCGCGCGGCGGTGGTCCGCGTCGCCGCCGACGCCGACGGGTACAAGGCGATGAACGTCACGAAGCCGAACATCGTGAACAACCTCGACGGCGAGACGACGAGGAACATCGACGGCAAGGTGTACACGATCACGGTCAAGGACGACGAGGTCACGGTGAAGGACAAGTTCGGGCAGGTGTACCCCGCGCGCGTGAACAAGGCGGCCATCATCGAGGCGGACCTCTCCAACTCCGTCGCCGGCGCCAACACCATGTCCGTCGCGGGCATGAACCTCGCCCTCACCCCCGACCAGGTCACGGGCTTCCAGGCGCGCACCGAGCTCATCAACGGCCGCGCCGCGATGGTCGGTATCGTCGCCGCCCTCGGCGCCGAGCTCACGGGGCACTCCGTCGGCGCCCAGCTCTTCTCCGTCGGCGGGTTCTTCTCCGCCATCTTCGTCGCCGCGCTCACCACCGCCGCGTCGTGCGCCCCCGTCGCCCTCAACAAGGTGACCATCGACGAGTGCTTCCCCGCGGAGGATGCGAGCTACCCCGACGGGCTCCTCCCCACGTTCTGGACCCCCGCGGCGGAGAAGCTCAACGGCCGCGTCGCCATGATCGCCTTCACCGTCATGCTCCTCTTCGGCCAGTAACTCGCGCGCGCGACGCGAGCCGCGAGGCCTCCATTCATCATTCTTTCACGCGGTGTCTCGACGCTCGAGCGCACGAGAGAGAGGCGCTCGAGCGATCGACCCGCGACGCACGCGGTAATACCATAGCACAGCGCGATACGATACCCTTAGCACAGTAGTCGCGCTCAGAAGACAGTGACGGCGGGGAGACGGAGAAGACGAGTGTATTAATACCGCACCTCGGCCCGGGCGCCGCCTTTGTCCGAAAGACCGCCCCGCGCGTCTCGCCCGGCGCCTCCATCGTAGTCTACCTATTTCTTCTACAAAGTAAGACGCATCACCTCACCTAGTGTATCTCCCCCGCATCCACGATCACGACGCGTTCCTTCGGCGTGCCCGCGAACCCTCCCGTGCCGACCTCGTTCACCGCCATGACGACGTCCTCGCCCTCGACGACCGTGCCGAAGACTTGGTGCTTGCCGTCGAGGTGCGGCTGCGGGTCCACGGTGATGAAGAACTGGTCCGCGTTCGTGTCGGGCCCGCTGTTCGCCATGGACAGCAAGAACGGCTCGTCGTGCGCGTGCACGAAGGATTCGTCCTCGAACTGCCCGCCGTAGATGCTCCCGCCCCGCGTCGCCCCGGCCTGGTTCATGAACCCCGGGATGATCCTGTGGAACGTCGCGCCCTTGTACCCGAATCCGGGGGCGCCGACGCACAGCTGGCGGAAGTTCTCCGCCGTCCTCGGGTGCGTGCTCGCGAAGAGGTCCAGAACGACGCGCCCGCCGCCGGGGAGGTCGTCGCCGATCTTAACGTCGAGGAACACGCGCGGGCCGTCCCTGGCGCGCGTCTTGCGGGGCGCTCGAACGCACGCGCCGCACGAACGTTTACAGGTGCTCCGCATGAAGCCCGGATTCGCGTCGCACTCGCCCGACGCCGCCCAAGACGCGCACCGGTCGTCGCGGTCCTTGCACCACGGTGGGAGCGCCGAGGCGTCGTCCGAGGATGAGGCATCCTCCTCAGACGTGCCGGACACCCCGGCGGTCTCCGAGTACCCCACGAGCGCGCCCTCGCGCGAGACGCCCGTCCTGGAGAACGTGCTGTGGGCGACGAAGCCCGCACCGACGCGAGAGGCGGACGCGGGGGAGGCGTAGCAGGCCGCCGCGACGAGCGCCGCGAGCGCGGCGGCGAGCGCGCCTCGGCGCTGCGCGAGCATCGCGCGTCTCGATGAGTGGGGAGGCGCGCGACGTGACCCGGCGTCGCGCGCCTCGGTGACTGTCAGCGCGACGAATAACGTTCCGCGCGCGAGTGGTTCGCGTTTTCGATCGTCCGGCTCGAGACCTCGAGAGTTGGAAGCCGCGCCTCGCGCGCACCACAGCCGTCGCGCGCCCGAGCCGCCCGATACCTCCGTCGATGATGTCCGCCGCGTCCGCGTTCCTCAGCCCCGGCGCCGCCGTCCTCGCCCGCCCCGCCCCCGCGCGCGGGCGGTCGCCCGCGACGCGCGGTCGCGCCACGTCTCTCGTCACCCGAGCGGCCATGGTCCGCGTCGAGTTCACCCCCGCGGACGGCGGCGAGGTGATCGTCTCGGAGGTGACCGCCGCGCGCGTCTTGCGCGACGTGGCGGTGGGCGAGAAGGTGGAGCTGTACCAGGGCATGAACAAGCTCCTGAACTGCGGCGGCATCGGCAACTGCGGGACGTGCATCCTCGCCGTCGACGAGGGCGCCGACCTGCTGTCCGAGAGGACGGACGCGGAGGCGAGGAAGCTCAAGGGCAAGCCCGAGAACTGGAGGCTGGCGTGCCAGTGCCTCGTCGGCGGCGACGAAGCCCCCGAGGGTGCGGTTCTGAAGGTGTCCAAGCCCAAGAAGTGACGAGCGAGCGAGGAGGGGAGGGCGAGAGCGAAGGCCGCCTCATTTTTTTTGCACGTGAAGCTTCGAGGCGGAGTCGCCGCGAAGCCGCCGAGCGACGAGAGGCGGACCTTCCCCGCGCGCGACGCCGCGGGGCGACGACGCGCATTCGGCGGCGGCGGCGGCGCACCTACCCGTCGTCGCGTGATAGACTACGCTACACGTCGCACCTCTTCGCCGCGGTCACTGCACGACGCACGCGACGCAGCACGCCCCGTTTTGGTACTGCTTCTCCGCCCCCCGGCGCTCTTTTTCTCTCGGGTGAACCTTCCTCTCGGCGTCGTCATCCGACTCGGACGGCGTCCACGACTCCGAGGAGAGGCTCCGCCTCCTCGCCCCCCCGCCCATCGCGAAGAACCACTCGTCCTTGACGGCGACGATCTCCGAGCGTCCGATTTTCCCGTCGCCCTCCTCCGACGCCAGTCCCCCCACGTCGCACTTGGCGATGATCGCGTCGAGGTCCTCCTCGGTCGGGTCGACGCCGTCGTTGAGGTCGGCGCGCACGTAGGCGCGGAGCTCGTCGCGGTCGAGCTGCCCGTCGCCGTCCGCGTCGAAGCGCTCGAAGACGTCGTCGATGTGCGCCTTGTGGCGCAAGTAGCCGCTGTACACGTGGATCGCGTGCTCGAGCTCTTTCAGTCGCAGCTTGCCCGTGCCCGAGACGTCGGACGAGCGCATGATCCACTCGACCGCCTCGGGCGTCGGCGGGTTCGAGTCGCGGTACTGCTCCGTCTTCAACCGCGCCATCACCTTCCCCACGGCGTCCTTGTCGAGGCCGTCGTGCACCTCGCCGTCGAACTCGCGGTAAAGCGTCTGGATTCGAGCCTTGATCTTATCGATCGCCTGCGATTCAGGACGAGAGGTGGCGGGGGAGATGGCGGGAGGGGACGAGAGGTGGATCGGGGCGCGCGGCGAAGGGGGTCAGCGCGTGGGACGGGACGAATGATGACGCGGCGAGGGCGCGGGAAACGTCGTGGATACTTTTGTTCCACCCGCGCGCGTCCTCGTGGCGCCGCGAGAAGGCGAGTGCGCGCGCGCGCACGGGGGAAGACGCACCACATGCCGCTTGCTCTTCGTCGTCGCGCGCTTCTTCCCCGTCGCCCCGCCGAAGACGTTCTTGGACTGCTTCCTCCCGTTGATCACAACCTTCGGCATCGCGCGCGGAGATACTGATTGACGACGGTTCGAAGAAGTTCACCGCTGGCAACGAACGGACTCGGTTCATAGATCGGTGCTGAACAAATCTCGGCGTCGACAACACTGCGCTTGATTCGTCCCTGCGTAGTGAGACCCGACCTGCTCCTGGCTGCGTCACGAAACGTTGTCTTTCTCCCTCCTCGCTCGCCTCCCTCCCTCGTCTGTTCCCTTCCTCTCAGCGCATGGGCAGCCTCGCGACGTACTCGTCCCTCCCCGTGATCTTGGCCCTGTCCACGTCCACGCCGCCGACGATCCTGAGCCTCTCCTCGGCCGGGATCGCCATGCTCGCCTCCACGTCCGCCTTGGTCGCCGGCCGACCGAGCATCCGCTCCATGTCGACCCTTCGCACGCCGTTCTCAAGCACGTCCCGCGTCTCCACCCCGGACTCGAAGTGGTCCCAGGTCCGCCGGTCCCGGATCTCGAGCTCCAGCCCCTTCATCGCCTCCACGGCGCGCGCCAGCAGCCGGTCGCGCTCCGCCGCCACCTCGCGAAGCCGGGACGCGGTGACGCCGCCGCCGGTTTCCGCGTCGACGGCGACGTCGGCGAGGAAAAAGCGAGGGTCGAACACGTGCGCGTCCCCGCCGGGGCACATCGAGCCGTACGAAATCCCTCCGCGGCGAACGACGTCGCGCGCCTCGGACAGCAGCTCCGCGGTTAAGAACACCCCTTCGGAGGACGAGGCGCCCGGTTCCTCGCCCGGGAGTCCTTTGTTTTGTGTTCTCTCGAGCCGGTCCCGCGCGTCCTTGTCGAGGCGTCGCGCCGCCACCGTCGCCGCGTCGCGCTCGGCGGCGCACCTCGCGGCTTCGTTCTGCGCCGTCTCGAGGCGGTCGAGCAGAGGATCACGCGTCTCCCTCGATCGCGCCCACGCCTGGTTCTCCCTCTCGACGTCCTCTCTCATCCGTCTCTCGTGAAGCTCCTTCCCGCGGCTGTCGTACTTGAGCTTCCCCGGGTCGCTCGCGTCGTACCCGTCGTCCTCGGGGGCGTACGGCTGCGGCTCCCACAGATCTTTGCTCCGCCCGATCCGCGCCGGGGACCCGGCCGCTTCCGCGGGGCCCTCCAGGCGTATCGCGCGGTTGATCGCGGCGAGGGCGGCGCGGCCGTCGGGCGACCGGTCGTCCGCGGTGAGCGCGGCGTCGAGGAGACGGTACGCGAGGGGACCCGGGGCGGCGCCGGAGGCCTCTCCTCCTCCGGGGTTCTTTTCTCCGGCGGCGGCGGCGGCGGCGGAGGCGCGCGTCGGAGCGAAGCGGAGCTGCACGGCGACGCCGTCGGCGCGGAGCGTGCCGATCTGACGCTCGAGGGGGGGGTCGTCGAGGCGCGCGGGGGGGGGCAGCGGGGGCGTGATGGGTCCGGCGAGGACGAGGTCTCCCGCACGCACGCGCGCGCGCGTCGGGGGCGGCGGCGGCGGCGCGGCGGCGTCGGGTGGGTCTGGGGGGAATCCCGTCGCGTCGAGGAGCGTCGCGGCGGGTGCGTCGTCGCGGGGAACGCGCAGGCGGACGCGGCGGCCGACGCGGGCGCCCGCTTTCGCGCGGACGTCGCGCGGGGGTTTCGTCGGGTCGCGCTCGAGCCGCGCGACCGCCACGGTTCGCTCCGAACCGGACGACGGCGACGTGGACACGAACGTCACCTCCATCGCGAGAGGCCGATCGCGCGCGACCGAGGGGAGGGGGCCCGGATCGATCGGGTGGGAGCCGCTTCCGGTCCGGGCCGCGGGAACGCGCGGGGTCGATCGATCGAAGGCCCTCGGCGCGTGACCCGAGTGGACGCGCGCGCGGGGGTCGGCGCGCGGGGGTGTCGTGGCGAGCGGCGGGACGTCGTCCCGTCCGAGGCGACGCGGTCGGGCGCGGCGACGAACAAAAACGCCGCGAGCGGCGCCGTTTCGCCTCCCGCCGGACGCGCGATCGATCTGGCGCGCGGGTACAAGTACACCACAGATGAGTGCGAGCCCGTTTCATGTCACGTTGGTTCGCATTTTACCGTCATCCCTCGCGTCGCGCGGTCCGTCGCCTCGCGGCGGCCATCTCGAGCACGACCACCGCGTCCTCGACGTCCTCGAACCTCGCCGCGAGCACGGGCGCGAGCGCGGGCTCCGCGCGCGAGCGAGACCCCTCGGACCCCTCGGACCCCTCGGAACCCTCCCGCGCCGCCGCCGCCGCCGCCGCCGCCCACCCCTCCGCGTCCTCGAGCGCGGGCCCCTCGGGTCCGGCCGCCGCGACGAACCCGCGACACGACCCGACGTCCTCCCACCCCAGCCCCGCCTCGCGCAGAAGCGTCCCGAACGCGTCGAAGCACGCGCGCATCCCGGCCTCCACGTCCCCCCCGCGCTCGATCGCCGCCGTCGCGCGAAGGTGCCTCCCGAACCCGAACACGGATCGCGCGCGGACTCGAGGGGCGCCCGAGGGTTCGCCGCCGAGCGCGACGGCGCCGGCGCGGAGGTTCCCTCGCGCCGGGTCCCCTCGGGGTCCCTCGTCATCGTCGGACGCCGAGTCCCCTCGAGAATCCCCCGGCCCGTCGCCCGCCAGGAGCACGGGCTGGACCTCCACGCGGGCGTCCTTCGGGAGCCGCGGCACGCGCGCGTGCGTCACGAGCGGCCGCCACGCCCACGCCGGGTCCCGCGGCGGCGTCCTTCGGTTGTCGCCTTCGTCCTCGCCTTCGTCCTCGCCTTCGTCCTCGCCTTGGTCCTCGTCGCGCGTCGACGACCGAGTCTCCGCGCCCGCACTACTCGCGTCGTAATACTCGCACTCCGGGCGGTCGATCACGGCGCTCCACGCCTCCCCCCCCGCGATGAGCGATTCGAACGCCTCGTCCACGGCGCGCCCCGCGGCGTCCGCGACGGAGAAGACGACGCACGCGACGCAGTCGCGGGACATCTCCCCGCCCGTCGCGCGCGCCACCGCCGCCGCGCTCCTGAACGCGCGCCGCGCCTGCGCCACGTCGCGGGCTTCGTCCTCGCCCGCGATCACGTCCAGCGTCGCGGGGTCCATCGCGATCACGCCCGCGAGGTGGGTCAGGCCGAGCCGCGTCGCCGCCTGAGCGTACGGGCCGATGCACGCGGGCGCCCAGCACGAGAGGCTCTGCACGTGGAGCGATCGTTTCGGCTCCGGGGCGACGCGGTCTTCGGCTTCGGGGCCCAGGACCGGGACGGCGGCGAGCAGCTCCACGCACGCGGGGACGCCGGGCGGGAGCGCGAGCTCCACGCACGCGCGCGCGGGCGGCGCGTGCGCCGGGACGACGCGGAGGTACGCCTCGTTCACCGCGGCGAAGTGCGCGAGGTCCGCGACGTACAGCTGGACGGAGTCGACGTCCGCCCACGTCGCCCCCGGGCGCGCGCGCGAGAGCGCGTCGAACGCGCCCCGAAGCCCCGCCTCCGCGCTCGCGCCCGCCGCGGCGGAGGCGTCGGAGTCGTGCGACGCGGCGACGCGGCAAGACACGAGCGCGTGCGACGCGGAGGCGCCCGAAAAAACCCTCGCGAAGGACGCCGCCGAGGACGAGGAGAAACACCCGGAGGAGGAGGAGGACGCGGACGCGGGCGGCGGCGGCCCCGCGAGCCCGGGGAAACG
>MDSW01069788.1_pt1 | contig 24161 bp, 17 predicted proteins | sample 811171 | NCBI WGS metagenome assembly MDSW01 (sample SAMN05326641, study PRJNA326480) | marine metagenome | isolation source: seawater | place: Atlantic Ocean: North West | collected 2012 | reverse complement strand
CGCTTGATCAAATTAGAGAGAAAGGGATTGCTGAAGAAGCATTGATTCTCTCCACATGTAATCGTGTTGAAATATATGCCGCTTCAAAAAATAATGATTCAATCAAACAAAAACTTTCTCAATTCCTATGTGATTTTCATGATATTAGCGAAAACCCTGGTGATGCGCTTTACTCATTTTACGATTCTCATAGCATCGAGCATCTTTTTCGAGTCTCATGTGGTATAGAGTCGATGGTCTTAGGAGAAACAGAAATTTTAGGGCAATTAAAGCAAAGTTATAAACTTGCCCTTCAAAAGAAAGCTACTGGCCCGATATTAAACAGGATATTCCAAAAGGCATTCAATGTAGCAAAACTGGTTCGTACTAAGACACAGATCCAACGAGGAAGTATTTCCATTAGCTCAGTTGCCGTTGAGCTTGCAGAATCAATTTTTGACTCACTAAAATCACAACAGGTTCTTGTCATAGGCGCAGGAGATACCAGCGAAAAAGCTGCTCGCGCCTTAAAAAGCCGAGGAGCAAGCAGCATACTTGTCTCAAATCGATCTCATGAAAAAGCGAAATCACTCGCCGAAGAGCTTCAAGGCAGAGCTATTCATTTCGAAACTTGGGAGCAGGAGTTTAAAGCAATCGACATTATAATAAGCAGTACCTCTGCATATCATTACATCCTTAAAAGAGATAAGCTTCAAGCAATGTTAAAGCAGCGAGGCAATCGCCCATTGCTAATTATTGATATCGCTGTACCACGAGATGTAGACCCTGCATGCAATCAGATTGAAAATGTATATGTTTACAATATCGACGATTTACAGACAATAGCCAGCCAATACCTAAACCAGCGTAAAGCTGATGTGACTAATTGCGAAAAATTGATTATAAAAAAGCGAGATGAGATTTTAAAAGACTTAAATCCTGATCTCGGAAAATCATCAGTGATTCTGAGCCAAAAACAAACCGCTACCTAAATAAAACCTTTAACTACTTTGTTAGATCCAAAAAACATTGTGATTGCCACGCGAGGAAGCGCCCTTGCCCTTGCACAGGCAAACACAATTTTTGACCAATGCCGAAAAGCCTTCCCGAAACTTAAGTTCGAAATCAAAATCATAAAGACTACCGGGGATAAATTACAAACACAGAGACTTAAATCAAATCAGTCACTACCCAAAGGCTTATTCACAAAGGAACTCGAAGTTGCCCTAGTTAAACAAAAAGCTGACTTGGCTGTACACAGCTTAAAAGATCTTCCCACAGAATTACCATCTGGTTTAACGCTAGGCGCTGTTACTAAAAGGGAAGATCCAAGAGAAATCATTGCGTATCGAGATCAAAATTACCTCAAAAATCTAAACTTGCTGAAAAAGATTGAGAATGAAGGACCTAACAACCATTCCTTTAAAGGCTTCCCCTCTGGTTTAGCGATCAAGGATTTCCCTGATAAACTGACTGTCGCTACCAGTAGCCCAAGACGTAAAGCGCAATTACTTCGACTTAAACCTCAATGGAATATTGTTGAAATTCGAGGCAATGTACCCACTAGACTTGAAAAACTTGCCATTAATTGTCAAATCGATGCAATTATCCTAGCCCATGCAGGACTGCGACGACTAAATTTCGAAATTAATAAGAATAACGAACTTCAGGGCGATGCTGTTCCGGATGGAATTAATGCAACGATAATCGAAACTGATGATATGCTTCCGTGCGTTGGACAAGGTGCTATCGGAATAGAAATTCGTGAAAACGACGAAAGAATTGCTAGACTTTGTCAGCGACTAAACCATTTCAATACACAAGTATGCACCGAAGCTGAGCGTGCATTTCTTAGTGCAATGGGAGGAGGCTGCCAAACACCGGTTGCTGCGCATGCTGTTATTCAAAATGATACTATACACATGCCCGGAGTCTCTTTTGGGGATGGCACTTCTTTCAGCGAAAGCAAAGTAAAAGGAATTCTGACTAAAGCTCTGGAACTTGGAAAAGAACTTGCTGAAAAAGTCAAAGACGGATTGTAACCACTTACTGCTCTTCAATTATAATTGTTGTATTGAATTTTGGTACTGACAAAGTCTGCTCAACTCCACCAGCCCACATTATCATTAATTCAGTCTGATTAGAATCTGTTCCCAAGCCAAAAGTAACTACAGTTTCCGACTGCGACATATAACTTTTCGCAGGTGTTACTAAACGCCATTGAGTCAGATCACCAGACTTAAGTTTAACTACCGAACCAACACCATCTTTGTTGGCTTCTTTACCAATTAATTTAACTCTTAACCAATAATTTTTAAGCGACTGATCATTGCGAAGCAAAAGTGGTTTCCCATGAAGCTGTGTAAAAACCACATCTAGATCCCCATCGGCATCTATGTCGGCAAATGCTGAGCCGCGGCCGACTATTGGTTTAAACAAATCTAAACCTGCTTTATTTTTATCAACTGCTACAAAACCACCTTTAGCTGGAGTTCCACCACAGTTCCAAAAAAGCTGAGCGGGCTGAGCGTACGACTGACTCTTCTGCACCTTGGTAATCTCTTCCTCAAGATGACCATTTGAAGTCAACAAATCCTGCCAACCATCAAGATCGTAATCAAAAAAGAACAAACCAAACTTGAGCAACAAACGACTATCTGGACCGACCCCCTCAGTGATTGCATTATCAGTGAACAATAATTGATTATTAGGAGTAGAAACATAAAGCGCAGTCATTTCATTTGAAAAATTACCAATACCAATGCCTAGGGTATTATCATTTCGAAAACGAGCGACGTCTATCCCCATAGCACCTCGAACTTTTCCGTTGTTGTCAAAACCAATACCACTAATCCCTCCCATCTCACTGAAAGTTCCGTCTTTTTTGTTTATAAAAACAAAATTATGCACTGTGTCGTTAGCCACTATAAAATCCACCCAACCATCTTCATCTATGTCAACAGGAGAGACCCCTAACGACTTAGCCATAGGTACTTTTGTAGCGCTGGAGCGAATTTGAACCCCAGCAGATTGAGAGATGTTCGTAAACTTTCCATTTCCATCATTTCTAAACAAATAAGGGAAAGCTCCTTGAAAATTCGTTGGTGGTCCATAAGCACGCCCTACCCCTACTAAAGTGTAGTTCACTTCAAAATCAATTTCACGTGACCAGCGAACATAATTGCAAACGAACAAATCCAAATCACCATCATTATCTACATCAGCAAACGCAGCACTGGTACTCCATTCATTTTCACCTCCCGCCACTCCAGCCAATGCGGTAACATCATTAAATTTGCCACCACCAAGGTTCTTAAATATTCGATTACTTCCAACCGCCGTACAATAAACATCAGGCAAACCATCGTTATCATAATCACCAATTGCTAAACCCATTCCATAAAAAGGAACATCTAGACCCGACCCAACAGTTACATCTTCAAACATACCTTTACCATTGTTACGATAAAGCGCCGCAGTGGTTGGCTTTAGTTCAGGCTTTTTCTTTATATCCCAAGGCCACCACGTACCATTGATAAATAGTAGATCTTGGTCACCGTCGGAATCAAAATCAAAAAATGCGACACCAGCCCCCATTGACTCTGGCAACAATTTATCACCAGTGGCTCCATTGTTGTGCTCAAAATTAATTCCAGATTCAGAAGTAATATCAGTAAACTTAGCCTCTGGAACATATTCTTTTGCCGGAATAACCCGCTGCTCTGGCGCTTCAATAACTGAATTGACTGCTGTGATCTTTTTCTCTTTTGGCTTCAATAAATTGTAAGCAATAAAACCACAAATTAATAAGAATACGGCGGCAAAAGCAGACCACTTCAAAGCTTGACCAATCACTGCATCGCCTTCATTGACTAGCTCCTCGCTATCAGTTGAATGAGAAGATGAATGGTTAGTATTTGATTCTAAATCTTTCATTTAATTAGTCTAATAGAATATAAATAAATATATCCTTGCAAATACTTACGGTCAAAACGCATTGTGAAACCTCCATATGTGTATATATTATCCAACTGTTTTATGACTGTCACGCAGCATAAAACTTGCGAACTTACTTACATAACTTCAAGAATTACCCACGGAAGTCAGTTTAACTGACATATAATGAAAACCCTGCACTTCTATCTTGCTAAAGAAATATTAGCCACAATGCTAATGACAGTTGTGGTATTCACTTTTGTTCTACTGCTTGGAAACTTACTAAAAGAAATAGCAGCACTTATGGCTTCCGGGCAGATCTCTCCTGGCTTCCTATTCAAAGCAATCGGCTTACTAATTCCATTTGTACTAGTTTACTCACTGCCCATGGGGCTACTCACAGCTACCCTACTCGTCTTTGGCCGCTTCAGTTCCGATCAAGAATTAACAGCAGCACGTGCTGGAGGAATAAGCTTACTCTCACTCACGACTCCTATTTTTGTAATTGGCGTACTTATGTCATTTCTATGCGGCTGGATTAATTTACAGATTGGACCACAATGCAGATTAGCATATAAAAACATGATATTTGAACATGGCCTTGCAACCGCAACAGCCCTAGTTCAAGAAAAAAGCTACACTGATTTCCCACCAAACTATCGTATTTATGTGAATAATATCAGCAGCAACAATCTGCAAGACGTAACCATATATCAATATGATAATAATCAAAAACTAAAGATGCGAATGAATGCAGATAAAGCTTCGCTGGAAATTAAACCAGACACACAGCAAATTCTACTAACACTTCATTCCGTAGATGGGTTTGAATTCAATGAAGGGAAGGAAAGAACTTTTGTCTATTCAAAATATGGCCCTATGACATTAGGCAAAAAACAAAATAATAAAAACCAACGATCAACAAAACTAAAAGAACTAGGTTTCAAAGATTTACGTAAGATTATTAATGAATCAAAGCAATATGGCACCGATGCCACAGCTGCAAAAATCCAACTACATCAAAAATTTGCATTCTCATTTGCCTGCATCGGATTTACAATTATTGGTATTCCTTTGGCTATACGCACCCAACGTAGAGAAACAAATATTGGAATAGCTATGGCCCTTGTCTTAGTAACAGTATATTACGGATTAATAATTCTAGCCCAATCACTTGAAAGCTTCCCTGCACTTGCCCCTCACCTATGGATGTGGTTACCGAATTTTTTATTTCAAGCAATTGGCTGCTTTTTGCTCTGGAAAATGAATAGAGGAATTTGAACTTTAGCTAGAACACCAAGTCCCTTGTAATTGCTTCATAAAGCACTCGAATAGCTTATTTGACATACAGAATCTTCCTCCATCAACTCTTAATTAACCACCATAACACCTTTCATTACAACCCAATGACCAGGGAATGTACAAAGATATGGATATTCACCTTTTTTTCTGGGGGCAACAAAACGAAGTGTCTCAGCTGATAATGGAGCAACCATTCTAGTTGCTTGAATTACTTTTTTTGATTTTGGAACAAATTGACCCTTCTGTGCAGCTTTTGGGTCCTTAGCCATTTCATTTGCTGCTTGGCCTATTTCTGCCTCTGATCCAGGAGTTACTATAACTAAGTTATGCGGAGTCGCATCCGGATTAATGAAATCGATTCTAATAGGTTGGCCAGCGTTCACTTCAAATTTTGTAATATCAAATAACATTCGTTCCTTAACAGCAGCAATTTTTACTATCTTAAGATTTTTACGGGAATCAAACTCAGCATCACTTGCTGAATATCGTAGATTTGGAGACATTTTCTGACGAAGGTTGAATGCTTTAATAAATTCATCAATCTCTGGGTACTTGGCAGTTCTATCAACACTACTCTTCCAATAAGGTTCAAGTGTACTAGATCCAAGAGCAGTTCGAATAGCGTAGCTAAGGTGACCAATATTGGGTTGTTTTAGAATTTGGACAAGTGATTCAAGTGCCCATGGAGTCCCAATATAACTTGTAGCAATAGCTGTTTCCATTCGCACGAGACTACTGGAATCACTAGCTAAACTTTTTAATAATTGTTCAGGGTTATTATAATAAGAAAACCAATAACGAAATTGGTGAGCTGCAGCTGCGCGAGCATGATGATCTGTACATTCCAACAATTCTTTTAGCAAACCTAAGTTAACAGCGTTAATTCCCCTATATAGCCACACAGCCTCAATTTGATGATGCCTGTAGCGCGAATCATTTGGATCAAGCCTGTCTATCCATAAATCAAGTGCCAACTTGACCTTACCAGAATTGCGTCCTCTTAATTCACGCTTAGCCCAATAACGGTAGCGATATTCACGACGCTTAAGTATTTCTAGCAGTTTCTCAATTGTAGCATCAGCTATCTGAGGCATCTTTTGCGACTTTGAACCTTTAGGCATAATACGAAAAATTCGCCCACTTACGCGATCTCGACGGTCATCACGCAGTGAATACTGAGCATGGCCCTTTATCGGATTATACCAATCACAAACATACATCGCGCCATCTGGTCCATATCGCAAGTCAACCGGAATAAAACTTAAGTTCCTAGAAAACAGTATGTTCTCAACATATTCCTCAAAAAAACCATGTTCCGACTCTTTCCAACGATGAAATTCAATCCTATTAGAAGGCTTATAGCGAACTTTGATAAAACCACCCTGCATCTCTACTGGCCAATTAGGGAAATCTATAAACTCCTGACCACAAGTGCCAGAGTAGGCCCTTAAGCCAACCGGACGCGGATGTTGATTTGGATAAACCGGATCAAGTGCATGAAATGCCTGGGCATAGATTGGATAACTAGCCATATGTTGACCCCAATCATCAAATGTAACCCCCCATGGATTAGTACTTTGATGAGTCCCAAAGGCAGACAATCGATGACTATCAGGATCAAATCTAAACCAACCACTGTTTTGCTGGCGCACAGGTCCGTAAGGCGTTTCGACTTGGCTATGATGAAAAACTCCTTCACGAAAAATCAAATCACCATCAGGAGTCCACACAAAGTCATGCAATGCATGGTGAGAGTCTTCACTACCAAAGCCTGTTAATAATTTCTCACGAATATCAGCCCTACCGTCATTGTCTGTATCTTTGAGAAAAGTTAAATGAGGCTCCTCTGATACGTAAACGCCACCATCGCCAAACTCAAATGACAAAGGAATGTGTAAGTCATCGGCAAAAACGATTGAAGAATCAGCCTTTCCATCACCATCTGTATCTTCAAGAATAATGATTTTGTCGTTAGGCTCTTTGCCTGGGTAAACATGAGGATAAGTTGTTGAACAACTAACCCAAAGCCGACCTAGGTTGTCCCATCGCATTTGAATCGGACAGGCAAGTTCAGGGAAATCCTTCTCCGATGCAAAAATGCTAACTACAAAACGAGGGTCGATTTCAAATTCTTTGAGTTCATCTTCAGGAGAAAGTAATCGATTAGCACCCCTACTTTGAATTGTTCTTGGCAAAGGCGGAACATTTGAATCATCAATAGTTAAAGAAACCTGTTTTCCTGAAGCAATATTCCAAATCCTCTTGTCACGGTTGGAAGTCATAATATCAAAATTTCTCATCGCTGGCAGGAAGTCTAAATATCCATAACTTCGATTGCGATTACCTGTGTAATAGAATGTATTTACAGGTCGAAACCTCCGGAAAAACTGTCTGTTTTTCTCGAGAACTGCTGAACGAAGCTCTTCGTTAACCACCGGCGGTTCATATCCCAATATCTGATGAAAAACCGTGTTTGCAAACAAACGATATCCAGCGTCGTTCAAGTGACACCCGTTGAATGTAAAATCGTTGCTTTGAGATTTCATAGCTTTTTCAGTAACAGAAAATAAATCCACGAAACCAACCTTTTGACTGATTGCTACATCACGCATCACATCGCTATAAATCTTAAGATTTAAATTGTTCACAGCTGCATTTACACCCTTTATATTCTCATTGGCAATTGGTGAAAGTATTACAATCATAGGACCAGATTTACCATTAAATGCCTTAGCCTTTGTGACTTCAATATATTCATTTAGTTTAGTTCGGAAATTATTTAATCCTTCTTCACCCTGAAACGATTCATTGAATCCAAAAGCAACAAAAATTATATCTGTTTTTGCAAAAACCAAGTGCTGATAAGTATCTGCAAAATTTGCTGGCCTAGGTTGCAAATCAATTGTGTCAGCTGACCAAGAGAAGTTGCGAAAAGTCAGTCGATAATCAGGATAAGCTTGATGCAAGAGTGTTTCAAGATAACCGAAATCCTGCGAACGATCGAGCAAGGTATTTCCAACATATGCTATACTCATCTCACGTTTAAAATTGAGCGGTAAACTCGTATCCAAAGGAGAAGAAGCCTTTGGGCGAGGAGCATTTTTTTTAAACAATGCAGACTTGGAAAAATCAGAATATTCTGCCTGATTTATTTTTCCAGTACTTCTATTACGCCCATCCAAAGATTGCCCAATTAACGATTGAGTAAATGCAAAAATTATAATTAATTTGTATAAATAATATAACATCGCCTTTTAAAGGACTGTTTAATTTTCAGCTCCAACGATCCAACGAAGCCCTTCAATGAGATGCTGATGCCCAAACTTCGTATCAAGTGATTTCACTTCATGCCCCAGCTCAGTATAAAAAAAACGACCATTCTCAAATTCTCTAATCCAACAAACTGGATGATCCTTACCCATTGGTTTACCCCCTCTCGCCTTGAAAGCATCACGAACTGGATCATAAGTTGACTCATCAATCCTTAACAAAACTTTTACCCCAGGTAAGCCAGTTACCGATCTATCATGATTGGTCCAGTCAGCAGTATAATAAAATTCTGGACCAAAGCCCTTTACTATAGGGTGATTCTTGTTTCTAGAATCAACAATAAGCTTTGCTTTGACAAAATCCGAGTCGCTGTTGAAGCCACATCCAACTAGTTTAGCCCACCATGGCCAGGTGTTATGATGAACAGCTGCAGCATGAAGCCCCATGATACCCCCTCCAGCGTGATACCAATCCTTTAGCTGCTTCCTTTGTTTATCATCAAGAGATTTACCTATATCTGTTGTGCTGTTGAAAATAATTGCATGATAATTTTCAAGACGGCCAAAATCCTCAGGTGACTCAGTAACATCTGCTTGAATATCGTATCTAGAAAGTAATCGAACTAAAAAGCTATTAACCTCTGGAATTGCAGGATGCCGATACCAAGCAGTTTTTGAAAAAATAAGGACGCGCTTGAGCTTGCCATTGTTTAATTTGGTCTTACTAGTCTGATCTTTATCTTCGTGAGCACAAAGATGACTTAAACCGAATTCACAAAAAAATAAGATCGCAATAATTACACATGCAATTCTTGATAGAAAAATCATATCCCCAATAATCAGACTTAAACAAAAGCATGCAAGAGGATTTACAGAGTAAAAAAATTAAATATTGTAATTTAATTACCTGTAATGAAAATTATGCGTTTTTATCTATCATGTTTGAATTATGCAAAAAAGTTTCGGAATCAAAGTTATTCAACAACTTTATATTGTTTGTTATCTGCCTAGCCGCCGTAGTGGTTGGATTGCAAACATATAAGAATTTTGAAGCCCAGTATCATGTTACACTTAATGCACTTGATTCAATAATCCTCGGGATATTCATTTTAGAGGTCATTGTAAAAATCATAGCTTACGGCAAACAGCCACTTAAATATTTTAAAAATTCTTGGAACATTTTTGATTTCAGTATTGTTGTAGTTTGTATATTGCCAATTGAGTCTAATGAATTTGTAGCAGTTCTGCGATTAGCAAGAGTACTTCGGGTTTTGAAACTGGTATCAGCTCTTCCTCGTTTACAAGTATTAGTTGGAGCAGTACTTAAGAGTGTACCATCCATAGGCTATGTTTTCCTTTTGGCATCACTACATTTTTATATTTACGGCTGTATGGCAACTTTCCTTTACTCAGATAACGACCCCATTCACTTTAGAAATCTTCAGACTTCAATGTTATCTCTTTTTCGAGCAGTGACACTTGAGGACTGGACAGATCTAATGTACATCAACATGTACGGTAGTGCTAACTACGGCTACGACAATGCAGCATATATGATGCTAGCTGACCTCGGAATAACTCAAGATCAAATAAAGTCACACGCGTCTCCATTCGGAGCAGCAATTTTTTTTATAAGCTTCGTTATTACAGGGGCAATGATTGTATTAAACCTATTCGTAGGAGTCATGCTAACTGGAATGGAAGATGCTAAAAAGGAACAAGAAATTGAAAATTCACTCAAAAAAGCAGATCTCAAAAAAATTAACCTCAAAGAAGAATTCTCCAAGCTCAATCAGGATCTAAAGCATTTTACCAACGAGATGAGTCAGCGCTTAGAGGTTCTAAACAAGATAGCAGAAAAACAAAATAGAAATGACGATTCGATGTAAATTCAGCTTGTGCAAAAGCTCATTAAGCCAGAAAATAGCTTCTTAGTTAAACTGTAATGAAAAAAATAAATCAAACTTTCTTGGCTGCATCTGCAGGCATACTCCTTTTAAGCGGTTGCGCTACTGAGCCTGGTAAAAAAACTGCTGTTGGCGCTGGCGTAGGAGCTTTAGTTGGTGCTGGAGTAGGAGCAATTATTGGTAATCAATCAGGAGAACGTGACAAGGGAGCATTAGTAGGAGGCCTTTTAGGTGCCGGTATTGGGGGTGCAGTTGGAAATGCAAAGGAAGCGAAGGAAAAGAAGGCGGCAGCTCCAAAGCCACCAAGAAATTAAAAGGCGCGAATTTTTTATTTGAAAGGAGAGCCTATATCTTTGGCTCTCCTTTTTTTAGCCTATGAAGGTTCTTTTTATACATGCCCATTTTGACGATTACGAATTTTGTACGGCTGGAGCTTTCGAGATATGGCGTCAAAAAGAAGGTGAAGATTTCCAAGCAAAAGTCATTGTATGTACAGACGGAAAAGCAGGACACCATAAATTATCTAGAGACGAAACTGGCCGAGTAAGACTTGAGGAACAGTTACGATCTGCAGCACTAGGAAATTACAGTTTTGAGCAACTCAAGCTTCCGAATGGAGAATGCCCTCGTGAAGCATGCCTACAGGTCGACGTTCCTTTATTAGCTGCATTATGGAAAGCCATTCGCGACTTTGAACCTGACTATTTGTTCTCTCCTCCTTTACCAAATGATCCTTTAGCTGGCATACATGTTGACCATGTCGCGGTAGCGGAGGCAGTCCGCCAAGTGGCTTACATGATAAATGTACCTCACGCATTTACCCCAGAATATCCTGTAGAGGATACTTCTCCAAAGTATTGTAAAGTACCAGTTATTCTCAATGCATATGACGGCTACATGTTTGGCGAAAATGCATATGATCTAGCTATAGATATCACTGATGCATTTGACTTGGTTGCAGAGATGAGCTGGTGCCACCAATCGCAAGTCACTGAATGGCTGCCATGGGTTGGTCGTCACGACATTGATTTTCCAAAATCAATAGAAGAATGGAAAGAGACATTGAAACGTCGTTTTTCAAAAAGAAATGCTGAGCTTGGGCTTAGCGAGCTACCAATGGCTGAATTCTTCACAGTAACCGCTTGGGGAGAAATACCAACACTCTCCCAAATCAAGGCAGATTTCCCGAACCTCATAACTCCAGCTGAAATCGAATGTAAATTAAGTAAGCGACTTTCCCGTTGGCAGATGTAGTCATTACAAAAGTCTTAAAAATAAAATCTTTAAGACTTGTTAGAAACAGATAATAAATTGATATGACTGAAGGCATTCTGATTTCAAAAGTTAAATCATTACAACTTGATAGAAAAAAGTTTTTTTTATACTTTGTTCTCTATGAGCTCACTTGATCAATTTGAAAGCGTATTTAATGCGGCAGCAAAAGACGCATTCACACCGCAATCTATTCAGATAAAACGGATTTTGATCATCCAGGATTTACGGGAAGAATTGCAGGATGATTTTTTATATTTAGTTAAAGAATTTCTTGCAGTCCTTGAAAAAAAAACGGAGGTGAAGTGGGAAATTTTTGGAAGCGAAAAGCCATCAAAGATACATGCCATACTAGAATCTGTTGAGAATTACAGACCTGATTTGATTGTCACATATCGCCATCTTCATTGCGATTCTGTTGATTGGTCTTATGGTCTGGGGATTCACATCGATGTTCTCACACAGGCCACAACAACACCTGTTCTAATTTTACCAAATCCTGATCGTAATAATTTAGCCAATTCCTCTTTTAAAAGGACTAAAAAGGTAATGGCTGTTACAGATCATTTAGCAGGAGATCATAGCTTAGTTAGTTATGCTGCCCTTTTCACTCAAACAGATGGAACACTTTTTCTTGCTCATGTGGAGGATAAGTCTGTGTTCGATCGCTACATTAAAGCTGTTTCAAAAATTCCAGATTTGGATACAGAAACAGCGAGTGAGCAGATCAAGGCTCGACTATTAAAAGACCCCAATGATTACGTCGAATCTTGCAAGAAAAGACTAACAGAATCTTTACCAACAATTAATATCGAACGCTGGGTCAAACTTGGGTCCCGAATGTCTGATTACCGAAATTTGATAGATGAAAATGAAATTGATTTATTGGTAATGTATACAAAAGACGACGAGCAATTAGCAATGCACGGCGTGGCGTACCCACTCGCAGTTGAATTAAAAACAACTCCTTTATTAATGCTGTAACAAAAAAAAGAGACATGAACTTTATTTTATTAGCCGCTTCTGATCACGGCATTAGCGACGTTGCCCCATCTATTACTTATCTATTCACCGGCCTCCTGATATTGATGGTACTTTGCCTTGCATTAGAAGAAAAAATACATGCAAAGAAATCAGTTATAGTTGGAGTGACTGCAATAATTGCCCTTTTGTTGGGCGCATTCACCGGCATCTTGCCATTTGGTGAGGTTCATTTACCTAACGGGCATAAAATTAATTTACCTGTATTCATTCCAGGAATTGAATGGGGTGTTGTTACGATTATACTTGGATCTAGTTTGTTTGTTGATGTCACCAGCAAGTCAGGACTTTTTACTTTTATTGCAATTAAATTTACAAAGATGTCAAAAGGTGACCCTCGAAAGCTATTATGGTTTTACGGAATTATGACAGTGGTATTTAGCGCGGTACTAAATAATGTCACTGCTATGATAATCGTAGGATCACTAAGCGCCGTATCACTTGGAAAGCTAGAACAACGGGATAAGCTTTTAGGTTTTCTTTTAGTTGAGGGGCTACTAACAAATATTGGAGGATTACTAACTTTGATTTCATCAGTACCAAATATAATAGTTGGGACCACAGCTAATATTGGTTTTGTAACGTTTTTCATAAAGGCAGCTCCCTACGTCATAGTTGCAACAGGTGCTACAATATTAATGGGGGCAAAAGCCTTTGCAATCGATTCGTTAAAGACAGACGAAGAGCGTGCTATTGCACTTGACCAAGTTTCCAGTTTCGACGAACGAGATGGCATTGAAAGCATGGGGTTTTTTTGGTTCGGAGTAGCCATGTTACTTTTGTTCATTTGTTTTATTGCATCAGCTTCATTCAATGGTTGGCCAATAGGAAAACTGGGGATGGGATTCGTAGCAATGATGTTTGCTGTTCTGATGCTTTGTAAATTCAAGTCAAGTGTTGGCAAATTCTATAGTGGCATCGATTGGGATTTATTGTTCTTTTTTGTTTATCTTTTTGTAGCAATATACGCTATGGAACAAGCTAAAGTTCTTGATCTAATTGGTAAAGGCATCGCACCTATAATTGGAATGGGACCAAATCTTGGAGGAGGACTGCTTTTAGTTTCCTCTGCTTTTGCTAGTAGTGTCACCGATAACATTCCATTGGCTGCTGTACTGTCGAACATCCTTAGTTCAATGGGTGTTTCTGGTGACTCAGGTATGTGGTGGTCTGTAATTTTCGGGGCTAATCTCGGCGGCAACTTAACACCAATCGGTTCCGCATCAACGCTTGTTGCAGTGACAATTATGCACAAACATGACCTCAAAATATCGTTCATGGGCTTTGTGAAAAAAGCTTTTCCATTTGCAATTCTTCATATCTTTTTGGCTACAATCTACGTATTATTCATCTTGAAGCACTTACCAGGATAATTGAAATTTTAAATAAAATTAAATTTCATTTTTTCGTTTAAAATTAAACTAACGTTTTCTCAATGAAGAATGAGCTGATAGAAAATTTTAGTAAGAATACTCGCAGAGCAATGTTACAGCGCTGCGGTATGGGTGTAGGTGCACTTGGCATGTGGAGCTTATTGCATAAGGAAGGACTAGCTGGACAAAGCTCACTATCTCCAAAGCAATCACATTTTGCGCCAAAGGCTAAATCAGTAATTTGGATTTTTGCTAATGGAGGCCACAGTCAAGTTGATACTTGGGATTATAAGCCTGCTTTAGATAAGCTAGACGGCCAAACACTTGAAGGATTTGATCGATTTACAGGTTTTTTCGCCAATGCTGTGGGTGGTCTTATGAAAAGCCCATTCGAGTTTAAGCCCTACGGCCAATGCGGCAAATATGTTTCATCAATATTTCCAAATATATCTAAGCATGTTGACCGAATGGCATTCGTTCACTCTGGTCACACTGAAAGCAACAACCATTCTCCCGCTTTATTCATGATGAATTGTGGTTTACCTCGAATGGGCTACCCTTGTGTCGGTTCTTGGATCACATACGGTTTAGGGAGTAATAGCGATAGTCTTCCTGCATTTGTAGTTATGAGTGACCCTAAGGGGCGGGGCCTTCCCAAGGGGCATGCGGCTAATTGGGGTGCTGGTTTCCTTCCTAGCATCTATCAAGGAACTCATTTTCGTCCATCTGGAGATCCAATAGATAACCTTTATCGCCCAAAAGAAATGAACGAGTCTCAACAAAGAAGACAATTGGACTTATTAAAACGACTTAACCAACAACACCTAAAAGTACGTCCTTACGAAGAGGAGCTTGAGGCACGTATCGAAAGTTTCGAATTAGCTTTCCGCATGCAAAGTGCTGCTCCTGAGGCGCTCAATGTTCGTCAAGAACCAGAGCATATTCAACGTTTGTATGGTCTCAATGATGACCGATGTAAGCATATCGCTGCGCAGTGTCTTACTGCTCGTAGAATGATCGAACGAGGAGTGAGATATGTACAAATTTATAGCGGTGGAATGGAGAATCAACGTAGTTGGGATGGCCACAACGATATAAAAGGTAATCATACACAGTTCGCAGGGGAAACCGACAAGCCCGTAGCTGGGCTCATAACCGACTTGGCACAACGTGGCTTGCTTGATGAAACCTTAATTGTCTGGGGCGGAGAATTTGGTAGATTACCAGTTGCCCAAAAAGGCAGCAAGCCAGGCAGGGATCATAATCCACACGCTTTCAGCACTTGGTTTGCTGGCGGCGGCATCAAAGGAGGCGTAAGCTATGGTGAAACCGATGAGATTGGACACAAAGCAGCAGTCAATAAAGTAACTGTCAATGATATACATGCCACAATTTTGCATCTTCTAGGCATGGATCACGAACGTTTGACCTACCGTTACAATGGCCGTGACTTCCGCCTTACGGATGTTGCAGGTAACATAATCAAAGAGATTATCTCATAAAATTAAAGTCTTTTAGAAAAAATTTGGTTATCGTTGAAGAAGGGCTGTTGAGTGCTCAATGACCCAATTGTAGTCCTTAAATTTACCTGCATTAGAATAGTCTAGTCGCATTCTCTTCAAAACCGGTTCATCTTTAGGGACAGGATCAGCCCATTTTTTAGTTAAAGCGTGGCCATCAGCAAATGCATATCCACAGCCACTATTGTGATAGTTAGCTGGAAGGTTACGCCACGTACGGGAAGGTAAAGGGTAAAGAACAAAACCTCCGTTATTAATACTGTCTGGGTGTTCATCCGAAAAAATCCAAAGGTTTGAAGGAGATGGAGCGACCATGTGGGAGAGTTTGTCATATTTACGCCAACCGCGCCCGTGAATACTTGAAGTTTGCATATCCATTGCTGGATCATAAAGCCCGCCTTCAATAAATCCATTCATAGAGACACTTCGCACCCTGTGTAGGTCTCTCTTTTTTATCTTGCATGTATACTTGTCCGAGGGGCACTTGTAGATACCTGCAGACTGGGAATAAGGACCAAGCTTTGGGTATAGGTCTCCCATCTTTTTTTTGATCCAACCAGATAAAGAAGGTTGGTATTGTCCCGATTGTTCGGACGAAAATTCAAAAAACCATTGATCCAACCCCGAGCATCAAGTACATGTTTAGCATTAGGAGGAAGTCTTTCATTCGAATCGTTAACATAAAGTTTCCATGCGGTCAGCAATTGGCGATGATTATTAAGACAGTAAATACCAGTTGCACTTCCTTTTGCTTTAGCTAATGCAGGTAATAACAATCCAGCTAAAATAGCAATAATAGCTATTACTACCAGTAATTCAATAAGCGTAAAACCTAAAGAAAAAGGGGGAAGATTTTTATTATTTTTTAGCAACATCAAAACAAATAAGATAGTCTTCACTGCGAATATATAAGCGCTTATCAGATAATATGGGAGCTGCCCAACATGGATAATGTAGTTCCGGAACCTGATATCGAGCCAATTCAATTGGTTTATTAGGATTCACCTCGAACAGTCCTAGAAGACCTCCTTCACCTAAAACGAATAATTTGTTATCAGCCATCAATGCTGAACCACGACCATATACTTTCGGTTGTTTACTGCTGTAAGCACGCCAACGCTCTTCGCGATTCCATTTAATATTCCCAGTTTTTAACTCCACACAACGAAACTGAGCATCAGGTTCATTTCGTCCAGTGAAAGCGTATAAGTAACCATTATGTAAAATAGGAGTTGTCCAGTGAATCTCGAGAACAGGTTCAATTTTTCTATCTATCTTACGTTTTTCATAAGTACTCCAAACTTCAGTAAAGGATTCACAATCCATACCAACATCTAATAAGAAAGATCCTGCTCCATAGTAAGCACTGGAACAAAAAACCTGACTTCCAGATACTACAGGATTAGCGGCATTGACTGACTCGTTAACACGTGAGCGAAACCATCGACTAAATTTAATAGATCCATCCTTTGGGTTTAAAGCGACTAACCCTTGCCTAGTTAGACTAAACAATAGGCGCTTACCATGAACAGTAGCTAGTTTAGGAGTAGAGTAACTAGCTAATTTCTCAAAACCATTCCATCGCACAAGGGGCTCCCCTGGCCAACCTATTGCAGATACCCCTTCCCATGTTTTTTGACCAACACTTTCCCAAATAGTTTTGCCAGTATTTTTATTGAAAGCAACCATAGTTGAATTCGGTTGCCCCCCAACCATAATTATCAGTAGTTCACCTTCTAGGACAGGTGAAGCACCCACACCAAAAAAAGCCTCTGGAATTTTGAAATCTTCTGCAGTCTTTCGCTGCCATACTTGCTTGCCCGTTTTAATATCTAAGCATAGCAGCAAACCCTCAGCACCAAAAGTGAAACAATATTTCTTCGTTATCAAAGGAGAACAGCGTGGGCCATTATTGTATCCGAAAGGATCCCGGTAGCGAGTCGGATAGCTGTGCCTCCAAATTAGTTCCGCCGTCCTGACATTAAAGGCTTCAACTATTTCCTCATTCTTAATGCGGTGAAACAATACTAAACGTTGATCTCGAATCGCAGGGGCACTATATCCTGTACCAACCTGCTTTTTCCAAATCTCTTTCGGCCCCTCGCTCGGCCAGCTATCAATTAAACCCGTTTCAGATGAAATACCATTTTTGGAAGGCCCAAGAAAGTTTGGCCAATCTGCAGCCTTAAGGTTTATAGAGCCAAAAGGAATCACAAGAAAAATGAGAAGAATAATAAAATGTATATTAAACACCCCGCTTTTATATGCCAATCCTATGAAGCTTAAAACCGAAAACTTAGAAACTAGTCAACGACCAGTTCGACGACGAGTTCCAGATGCTGGAAGTGATTTAAAAAACTCTTCAACAACAGTAGTGATTTCAGTGAAATCAAGTTTGTCATCTTCATTCTTGTCCCCACTAGTAGACCATTTTTTAACAGCAGTCTGCATCTCAAGAATTGTAATCTCCCGATCTGCATCACTGTCGACTGCGTAACTAAAAGCCCTAGCAACAACTACATAATCAGATGATGGGGCACCTAATGCATTAGTGGCACCACGTTGCCTAAAAGATTGCGTGCTCTGGCCATCGATCACTTTACTTCCAAGCAGCTTTGCAAATCCGGCAATTAATTGTCGACGACCTGCACTTGACTCAGCACCCTTCCAATCTGAAAACAAACTAATCCAATTAGATTCAAATTCTTGCTTAGATAACTTAAGCGTAGACTTAGTGTGATTTATAAAACTTTCGGCTACACGCTTGGCCAAAACTGATGCAGCGATTTCGGTTATTCCACCTGAGCGACCACCTGAGCGACCACCTGAGCGACCACCTGAGCGACCACCTGAGCGACCACCTCGACTCTGCATCAATTTAGTTGTTGCCTCTGCTGTATCTCCATATTCAAGGCGTGCTTTAGTCAACTCCTGTTTTAAATGAACTATCCGTTTAGAGTGTTTTAAAGATTGAGCTAGATCGTTAAGTTCATGGGGATCATTTTTTAAATCATAAAACGCAACTCGGTCTGACTTTGGTCTATAAAAGAGTTTCCATCTGTCATCACGAATGGCTCGTTGATCATCCATATACGCCGTAAAAAGATATTCCCTAACCGTGTCTTCTTTTCCGTTAATAATTCCTGACAAACTTTTCCCTTCAACTCCTTCAGGAACAGGTAGCCCAGTTAGACCACAGAGTGTCGGGTATATGTCGTAAAGATAAACTAATGCATCAGATTCACCCTTAGGAATTTTGGATCCACTGAATACCATTTGTACACGAGAAGTGTGCTCGAAAGCATTATGCTTGCCATTCTGGCCGTGGCTATTCATTGCCATACCATGATCTGTAGCAAACAAAATTATTGTGTCATCAATCTGGCCGGTTCTCTCTAGTGACTTAATCACCCTCCCTATATGGTGGTCGAGATGCGAAACCAAACCATAATATAAGGCTAATTGATTTTTCGCTCTGTCGATTGGCGACTCATCTGCATCTCCACCTCCTCGGCGAGAACGACCAAAACCACCAGAACGACCAATGCCGGGACGTTCGTCCACCAAGTCAGGTCGAAGCGCAGCATGATTAGGGGGCAAAGTAATTTTTTTAGGATCATACATGGCAGCCCATTTCCCCGGGGGAGTCACCGGAGAATGCGGTGCAGTGAATGGGATATAGCAAAAGAAAGGCTCATCAGACTTCTCTCGACTCTCAATGAATTCAATTGCCGCATCCGCGAATATTTCAGTGGAAAAGGATTCACCGGAATCGTACGGCACCATTAATCCAGCTATCATTCGGTGGACGGGAATACCAATGTGAGAGCGAGCAGCCCCACCTAAGAACACTGCCTCAGCCTCATCAAAAGATCTCTCGAAAGACAAGGCTCCATTATGCCACTTACCTGTAGCAAAGGTATGATAACCTCCTTTTTGAAGGGCCTGTGGAAGAAGCATCCCAGAGTCAAGGCGAAGCGGCGCTCGAAAAAGAGATTTGCCACTCATGATCATTGCCCTACTCGGCAAACATGTTGCATTAGTCATAGAGCCTTGTATGTAGGCCTGTTTAAAAACAAAGCCATCTCGGAAAATACTATCCATGTTTGGTGTCTTAATGTCGGCATTTCCGACTGCACCAAAAGCGTCTGGTCGCTGATCATCCGTAAATATAAACAACACATTGGGCTGTTTGGATGCATTCATATAGTTTGAGGAAGTTAGAACGCAAAACAACAAGGAGAAGAGAAAGATAGTACGATTCATCTTATAAATAGTATTAAGTGAAACGAAAAACACTCGAAAACGTTACAAAAAAACATTTTTTTATAAATAGGTTTATCAGAATGCAAACTTCTGAAAAATTTAACTAAAATCTCATTATTATAAATAAATATAAATCCTCAATCCTAATCCAGATCTACAACATAAGGGGGATTATCGAAGGTAGTCCCATCTCCAAGAACACGAGGATCACGCAATTTTCTTAAACGATTCATCAACTGACGATTAAGCTTTTTCTTTACAGAAAGATATTTTTTTTCTTTGGCCAAATTCTTTATTTGATCGGGATCACTTTCTAATTTGTAAAGCTCCTCTCGCGGGCGTTTAGCAAATGCGTAGTCATAATACCATTTCCATTTATCATCATTCCTATGTTCAATAATCCAGGCTTTGGTTGGGCTAGCATCAAGATCTCCATAAGTAATAAAGGTATTATTCTCTAGCAAATTGTAATCCGGAGTCTTTTTGTTGGTGATGTTGTAGGGGTTACCCATCGGCCATCGATCTGGAGCAAAATTAATAATATAAAGATACTCACTCGTACGAAGCGCTCGTTGAGGATAAGGTAAAAAACCTTCGCGAGCTTTAGCTACATGACGTTCGCGACCCGTAATTACCCAACTACGTTTCTTATTTACAATTCCTTGTTTTTTGGATTTCAAAACAGGAACAAGACTGCGACCAGTCATAACTTTTGGTGGTTTTACTCCCCCGATATCCAAGAAAGTTGGCGCGAGATCCATAAGATTTACAAAATCGTCCACCACCCGGCCTCCTGGTTTTCCTGGCCACCAAATTGCAAGCGGGACATGTACTCCAAAATCATAAAGATTACATTTTCCACCCGGAAATCCCGGAGCACCATGATCCCCGCTGATTACTACGACTGTATTCTCTAATTCACCCAACTCTTTAAGTCTCTTGAGTATCAAGCCTAAAGCAGAGTCAAAAGCTTGGACCTCACCGAGATAATCAGCAAAATCTTGACGGACTTCGTGTACATCAGGCAAAAACTTAGGTAATTTGCCCTTAAGATCATCTGGATTAATCCCCCAAAGAGCCTTACCAGAACCTTTGGTCCATTTACGATGAACGAGTGTTGGGCCAAACCAATAACAGAAAGGCTTACTTTTTTCACGGGCATCAATGAATGAATTAAAATTGCCCATCACCTCATCATAAAGCACCTGCTTAGCTGCTCGAACTGTCATCCCCTCACCCACTCGTCTAGTTGTTAATTGTGAAAAACCATTAAACATGCGCCCACTCTTTTCATAGGCATACTTCCCGGCACCATAAGGCGCATCTTTAGGGAACCCTGGTGTCCAAACTTTATAGGTCTCCCCTATGTGATACCCTGCATCACGTAACATTAAAGGATACACTGGTATCTCAGGGTCCCACTTCGCACCCTGCAAAATAGCTCCCATACCGGTGCGAAAAAAATACTGACCCGACAACAAAGAACTTCGACAGGGGGTGCATGAAGGGGCTGTAACAAAAGCATTTTTAAATAAAACCCCTTTCTGGGCAACTTCATCGAAAATCGGAGTTTTGATAACTGTATTTGGACCTGGCCTTTTTTCAACTTTCGAATAGGCACTGGCGTATTTGCCCCAGTCATCTGCGAATGCGAATATTATGTTAGGCCTTTTTTCGTTGGAATACCCTATTGATGTAATTAATATTCCTGACCAAAAAAATAATAAAATCCTTTTCATAATGATAATAAATAATTCAAAGCAATGTGATTTGTTAAAAGTTGATGACTCACATGCCCATTATCCCAACACTTTTCTTTCACTCAAGAAATTATTAAAACGCATGGTTTTTGGTTTATTATTTGGACTAATTTCATTTGAAGTCACAAATATAGACGCTTCCGAATGGAATCAGTGGCGAGGTAATCTGCGGGATGGAAGCCATAAGTCCCCCATCCCGTGGCCAGAAAGCATTGATAAAAATAAATTATCTGAGACTTGGACCAGTGAAGATATAGGATCTAGTTATTCGGGTCCAATAACAAACGGTGAATTAATTTTCACAACAGAGTCTACTAAGGGAAAAGAATCTGTGTTGGCCTACTCACTCAAGGACGGAAAATTAAAGTGGAAACAAACATGGTCAGGCGAAATGAAAGTCCCTTTTTTTGCAGCTCGTAATGGCAGCTGGATTCGTTCAACCCCAGCAGTAGCAAACGGAAAAGTCTTTGTTGGTGGCATGAGAGATCACTTCCTTTGCCTAGACTCCCAAACAGGAGAAATATTGTGGGAAATTGATTTTCCAAAAAAATATGGAACTTCATTACCCGACTTTGGCTTCGCAAGTTCGCCAATGACAGATGACAAACATGTCTACGTTCAAGCAGGTGCCAGTTTTAACAAGATAGACCAAAAGACTGGCACTGTAATTTGGAGAACCTTGAATGATAAGGGGGGAATGTATGGCAGTGCTTTTGCTTCTCCATCTTTTGCTACTATTAACGGACAAGAACAAATCCTTGTTCAAACGCGAGCCGATCTAAACGGCATAAACAATGTTGATGGCAAAGTATTATGGAATATTCCTATAAAGGCATTCCGCAACATGAACATTCTTACACCTCTGGCTTTTGATAATGGGATTTACACAAGCACTTATGGAGGGGGTTCTTCTTTTATTAAATTAGACAAAAATGAGAAGAACAGTTGGTCTGCCGACATCAAATGGAACAACAAGTCCCAAGGATACATGTGTAGTCCTGTTCAGTACAACGGGAAAGTTTACCTCCACTTAAGAAGTAATCGTTTCGCGTGTTTTGATCTCAAAACTGGCAAAGAAGAATGGGTTAGTTCCAAAAGCTTTGGTAAGTATATGAGTTTAGTCATCAACGGTGACAAAATATTGGCTTTAGACCAAAAAGGCATTCTTTACCTTATCAAGGCCGATCCAGAAAAGTTGAATATTTTATCTGAAAGACGAATTATTGAGGGTGAATCCTGGGCGCATCTTGGCATTCAAAACAAAACTATGATGATAAGAAGCCTTAATAATCTGCATGTTTTTAAATGGAAAGATTGAATTAATTCCGCTGAGCTCTTGCGACTATATTTCTATGCTTGTTGAATTGCTTTCTAAGTGATCTAGACAAATCATCTTGCAAACTCTGAATTTCTTTGTAAGAAGCTACGTTTTTCGGATTAGGTTCAGCTGTCTCTCGACTATTTAACTTAACGAAACGATCAGTTATTTCTTCGATACCTAAATTAGCAGCCTCTTTCTGGTTCCTAAATGTCCACAAGGCCTGTAAAGCAGCGCCATATGCAGCGCCCTCACTTACTCTGAGAGTAACGACTTGAGCATTAAAAACATCAGCCATGATTTGTCGCCACAATTTAGATTTAGATCCCCCTCCCGTCGCTCTGATTTGTGAAGGTTTAACACCTAGTTTACTTAATCGACGCAAGCCATAATTCATACCTAGAGTGACTCCCTCCATTGTTGCTCGTGCAAAATGCTTTTCGGTAAAGGTACCTGCTCGCACACCAAAATAAACACCCGTTCCATCAGGCACATTGGGCGTACGTTCTCCCTCAAGATAAGGCAATAACAACAAACCATCCGAACCAACTGGAGCTTTTCTTGCCGCAGCTTCGTACTGGGAATGAGTCCATTTAAAATCCTTTCGAATTAATTCAGTAGCTACTGTTACATTCATTGTACAGAGTAACGGAAGCCAACGATTGGTCGAATCACAAAAAGCCGCGATCTCACCTTTAGGATCAATAATTGGTTTTCCAGCGCATGCATATATCGTTCCGCTTGTCCCAAAACTGGCAGTCACAACTCCGGGGGTGGTATTACCAGTACCAATTGCCCCCATCATATTATCCCCTCCACCAGCACTTACAATCACGTCAGAATTAAGGCCTAAACGTTTAGCTGTAGAGGCCGTTAACTTACCAGCCTCCTGATCACTTGAAATTAATTTCGGCATCTTAGATTCCAGTCTAGCATCGATCGCTTTTAATATCTTCTTTGACCATTTTCGAGTGCGAACATTAAGAAGTGCTGTTCCACTAGCATCTCCATACTCCATAACAGTATTGCCAGTCAGCCAAAAATTTAAGTAATCATGCGGAAGTAAAACGGTAGCCAAGCGATTGAAATTTTTTGGCTCATTTCGTTTTAGCCAAAGAATCTTACCAGCAGTAAACCCAGGGAGAACAGAATTGCCAATTTCCTTAATTGAGCCTTTGAGACCTCCAAGCTTTTCCATAATCTCATCACACTCCTTTG
>MDSW01054253.1_pt1 | contig 24165 bp, 23 predicted proteins | sample 811171 | NCBI WGS metagenome assembly MDSW01 (sample SAMN05326641, study PRJNA326480) | marine metagenome | isolation source: seawater | place: Atlantic Ocean: North West | collected 2012 | reverse complement strand
TTTCCAACTCCAGAAAAGATTACTTTACTTTTACATTTTAACAAAGAATTTACTATTTTATCAAAATCTTTATTTAAAGCTTTTTTTAGTTTTTGAAGTGCATTAATTTCTGTTTGCACTACATCTTTTCCAATCAATGAGAAATTTTTTTTCATGTTTAATTAATGTGACCAAATATCTTCTGTGAATTGAGCTAAATCTAAATCAACTCTTGTTTGAATGCAATTTATTGCTTTAGTATACAACCCATATCTATTTTCTCTTATCAAAATATTTTTGAGTCTTGAGCAAATTTTATGTAAGTAAATAACATCTGATGCACAATACTTGAGTTGTTTTTCATTTAAAACTCCTCCAAAATCAGTGCTTTGAAATTGTTTACTTATTTCTATACCTAAAAACTCTTTCACGAGATCTTTTAGACCATGCTTGTCCGAGTAGCTTCTTGCTAATTTGCTCATAATTTTTGTACAGCTTACATTCTGAACATCTACATTTAGGTATTTTTTTATAAAAGTCATATCTGCTCTTGCAAAATGAAAAATTTTCTCAATATTTTTGTCAATTAAAAGTCTTTTTAAATTAGGAGCATTATAATTTTCTCTATTTAATTGAATAATATGTGCATCGTTATTTCCGGAAGATATTTGTACTAAATACAGTTTATCTCTATTCACGTTTAGCCCAGAAAACTCAGAGTCTATAGCCAAAGACTTATTGTCATCTAGCTTTATTTCATCTGGCAAATCATTCTTATGTAATTTAATATCAATTTGCATAAGATATATATATATGAAACCTAAAGAAATTCTAGTATTTGGCGCTTCAGGCCAAATTGGACGAAACTTAATTAGAAAACTTACTAAAAATAACTATAAAGTTATTGCAGTCACAAGAAATATTCACCAAAAGGGATATATTTTAAAGACTCAAGCTAACCCAGGATATTTGGAAATAGTAGAATTAGAAAGACTTAGTGAAGAAAGAATTCGAGAGTTATTTAAAACATGTTCAATTTGTATCAACTTAATTGGAATATTGTATGAGGAAAGTAAAAATCAATTTAAAAAAATCCATTCAAAATTACCAACTCTCTTATCAAAAATTTCAAAAGAAACAAATATTGATCAATTTATACACATCTCAGCGTTGGGTGTAGAAAACGCTAAAGATAGCGCATATGCAACAAGCAAGTTAGAAGGTGAAAAAGGAGTAAGAGAAAACTTTGAAAATGCAGTTATCTTAAAACCATCAATAGTTTATTCGATTGATGATAATTTTACTACTAATTTTATGACCTTGCTAAGTCGACTCCCTCTAATGCCACTATTTTATAATGGGGAAACAAAGTTTGCACCTATACATGTTTCAGATTTGACGGAGATAATTACACAAGTTATTTTAAATCAAATTAAAAATCAAACAATTGAGTGTATAGGGCCAGAGGAACTGTCTTTCAAAGAAATTATCAAAAAAATATTAAATTCAATAGAAAGAAAAAGATTTTTAGTACCCATTCCTTTGCCAATAGCAAAGATACAGGCGACACTGCTAGAATTTTTGCCTTCTTTTTTGCAAGGAGGACGTAAACAACTAACGTCAGATCAATTAAGATTATTAAAATATAATAATATACCTTCCAAAAGATATAAAACCAATTTAGATTTACAATTTAACCCAAAATTAAAATATTTTGACAAAGAAATATTAAAGTATTCCTATATGTGGAAAGTCGGTGGCGAGTATTCAAAAAAAAAGTCAATTTAAATTAAGAATTATTTGTAATTAGGCAGTTTTTACTTTTTTCTCGAGAAAATTGGGCACATCTTCATCTTTTAGTGCAACATCTTCCTTTTTTGCTTTTAATTGATAAACCATCATAAGATGCAGCGGACAATATGAAAACTTTTCAACATTTTTTCTTCCGCAAAAGGAAGAACTTTTCTCATTTGGATGCCCTTCCATATATTTACAAGTATTATCAGTCAACTCTTCAAGACAAATATTTTTTGCCGGCTCAAAATTTTTATCTAATACCAAGCTTCTGAACTTCTGTCTTCTGGTATAATTATTGTTTTTCTTATTTGAACCCAGGTCTTTTGGTGAATAATTATTATATCTTGAATTTCTAGTTTTAATTTGTGAAGATAAATTTAGTCTATGCGCTTTACCTATAACCGCATTCCTGCTTACCCCACCGATGAGTTCCGCTATTTGAGAGGCAGTTTTTCCCTTGCCCCATTCATTTTTTAAAATTTCAATTTTTTTATCGTCCCAGCTCATATTTTACTATATATAGTGTATTTTAACAAAAATTACACAATATTATGTAACTCATAATTGAGAATTTTAGCAAGTTTTTTTTTTGTTTTTTTAACAGTTATTTTTAAAATCAAAATTTAACCATTGGTTGCATTTTATTTAAGTCAATATGATTTAAATGTGTATAAGATAAATACTAATTTTATGAGTTCATTAGCTAATAATTATAATCGAAGAAAAATTTCTTTTAAATACGGAAGAGGTAGTTTTTTATATTCAACCAATGGTAAAAAATATTTAGATTTTGTACAAGGAATTGCAGTCAATTCATTAGGTCATGCTAATCCTTATCTAGTTAAAGCCTTAATTAAACAAGCAAAAAAAGTCTGGCATGTATCGAATGCTTTTCAAATTCCAGAAGCAGAAAAGTTAGCAAAAATGTTGACCAAAAAGACATTTGCTGACAAGGTTATCTTTCAAAATAGTGGGGCAGAAGCAACTGAAGCAGCAATTAAAATTGCGAGAAAATATTTTTTTTCACTTGGAAAACCTAATAAAAATAGAATTCTATGTATAAAAAACTCATTTCATGGAAGAACAATTGCAGCAATTTATGCAAGTGGGTCAAAAAAAATGACTGAAGGATACGGACCCAAAGTTCCCGGATTTGATCATATTGATTTTAGAAATTTAAAACCAAGATTTCCAAATTTAAGAAATAAAATAACAAAAAATACCGCTGCAATAATGGTAGAATCTATAATGGGAGAAGGTGGTATAAAGACTATCCCCGACAAGTGCCTCAAATATTTAAGGAAAATTTGTAACGAAAAAAAAATTTTATTAATTCTAGATGAAGTTCAATCAGGAATAGGAAGATCTGGAAAATTTTTTGCATTTGAAAGTTCAAAGATTAAACCAGATATTGTCCCAATAGCAAAAGGGATAGGCGGAGGTTTTCCTATAGGTGCAGTTTTAATGACAAATAAAGTTGCCAAAGTCATGATACCAGGCAGTCACGGATCTACATTTGGAGGAAATCCCAACGCTTGTGCTGTAGGCGCAGAGGTTATGAAGCAGATGTTTAAACCCAAATTTTTAAATAATGTGAAAAAAATGTCAGATTACTTCTTTATAAAATTAAATAATTTAAAAAATAATTATCCAAAAATAATTAAAGAAATTAGAGGAAAAGGTTTATTAATTGGAATACAATTGCTAGTAAATCAAAAAAAATTCATAAAATTGTTGGAGAGAAATAACTTGCTAACAATTAGAGCGGCTGAAAATGTTGTCAGAATTTTACCTCCTCTAAATGTAAAAAAAAATGAAATAGATCAAGCAATAAAAATTATAAATAAAGTCTGCGCTGGATATAATTAATGAAAAATTTTATAAATCTAAAAGACATACCTGCGGCTGATCTAAGAAAAATTTTAAATGATGCAAAAAGTAGAAAAAATAAAAGAAAAAAACTTAATACGCTTGAGGCAGATAAAGATGAGCCATTAAGAGGAAAACTTCTTATTCAAATGTATGAAAAACAAAGTTCAAGAACTCGATTAAGCTTTCATATTGCGATTAATCAACTTGGTGCTGGTTCAATAACTGTAAAAGCAAGCGAATTGCATCTGGGAAAAGGGGATGAAAGCATTGCAGATACAGCAAAAATCTTATCTACATATGGTGATGGTTTTTTGTTAAGAACAGATAGTGACAAAAAAATTGATGATTTTAGTAAAAATTTAACGATACCCATCATTAACTTGTTAAGCCCAAGCTCTCATCCTTGCCAGGTACTATCCGATGTGTTTACTGTAGAAGAAATAAAAAAAAAACCAATATCAAAATTAAACATATGTTGGATAGGTGATTGTAATAATGTTTTAAATTCATTAATTGCAGTATCAGTAAAATTTAAGTTTAACTTAAATATTGGATGTCCAAAAAATTATAGTCCCCCAAAACATGTAATGGATTGGGTAAAAAGAAATAAAAGAAAAATAAATATTTTTAACAATCCACTAAAAGCAGCTTTAAATGCAGATGTAGTATTTTCTGATAAAGTTTTTTCTCTTAACGATAGAGGAAATAAAAACAAAAAAATTAATGATTTCAAAAATTATAAAGTTAATTCTAAATTGATGAAAGTTACAAAATCTCAATCAATTTTTCTTCATTGTTTACCAAGAGGAAACGAGGTTTCTGACGATGTATTTTTAGGAAAAAAGTCTAGAGTTTGGCAACAGGCTCTGAATAGAGTTCATGTCCAAAAAAGTATTTTGCTTTATAGTTTTGGAAAATTAAGGTAAAGGAATCGGATTGTCAGAATATTGATTTAAATACAAAATAACTGACGCTCTATCTTTTTCTTTTCTAAGTCCAGCAAAACTCATTTTTGTACCTTTTATCCATGCTTGAGGTTTTTTAAGATAACCGTTCATTTCTTCAAAGGTCCATTCTTTACCATATTCAGAAAGAGCTTTAGAATACTTGTAATCACTGATCGCAGCAACTTTTCTACCTAAAACTCCGTAAAGAGCTGGTCCAATTTTGTTGGCCCCTCCCTTTTCAACTACATGACATGCTGAACATTTTTTAAAAACTTTTTCTCCGTGTGCAATGTCTCCTAAAGCTAATAGAGAGGATATATCAACTTTCTCTACGGCTTCACTTTTTGTTTCTGATATTTGATTTGCTGTACCATTTTCAGGCATCTCTACTTTATATCCCGCAGTTTCAGGTTTATCTATATGGAAAACTAAATCTGATATTTTCCCAATACCAATAAATAGCAGTGCAATTAATAATATTGATGCTACTATTTTATTAATTTCAAATGAATCCATGATATTTGTTTTTAAAAGTCATATAACATGTAAAACAAAAAAAATAATGTATAATTATTTCAAAGTAAGCGGCTGAAAGACGCATAAAAGCATAATTTATGACCAAAACGATTATTTTAATACCTTCAAGATTGGGAGCTTCGAGATTACCTAATAAGCCTCTACTTAAAATTAACAGCAAGTCACTTATTAATCATGTATATGAAAAAGGTAAGTCAACTAATATTGGAGATGTTTATGTTGCAACTGGAGACAAAGAAATTTTTGATGAAGTAGTGAGAAATAAAGGCAAAAGTGTGCTCACTTTGAAAGATCATTTTACTGGCACAGATCGTATTTTTGAAGCCTACAAACAACTAAATTTAAACGATGTAGATTATGTTATCAATCTTCAAGGAGATGAACCATTAATAGACACAGAGGATATTATTAATTTAAACAATTTAGCAATAAAAAATAATTCTGATATTGCAACACTTGCTTGTAAACTAGATAGCAAGAATAATGAAAATCAAAATATTGTTAAAGTAGTATGTAACAAAAATATTGAAAAAGAACAATTTTCCTCAGCCGAATGTTTTTTAAGAGTTGTTGGAACTAAGAAATTTGAGAATATTTATCATCATATTGGGATTTATATTTATAAAGTTACAGCCTTAGAAAAGTTTATAAATTTAAAACAATCTTCAAATGAAATAGAATTTAAACTTGAGCAACTCAGAGCAATTGATAACAATATGAAAATAGATGTTATTTTTGCCAACTCAGTGCCAATTGGAGTAGATACTGATGAAGATTATATGGAAATAAAAAAACTAATGGAATATAAGTCTTAAATTATGAAAATTGCTTATCAAGGTATCTCAGGAAGTTACAGTGAAAGTTGTGCTAAAAATAATTATCCTGAATGTGAAACTATTTCTTGTAAAACTTTTGATGAATGTTTTGAAATGGCTAACAAAGATAGTAGTATTAAAGCGATAATACCTGAGTCTAACAAAACAACAGGAAATATCGGTATAGAATATTTAATATTCAAATTTAGATTAAATATTTATGCAGAACATTTTTTTAAAATTAGTCATAATTTATTAGGGCTTAAAGGAACTAAAATTACAGATATAAAAAACGTATATTCACACGCACAAGCCTTAAGCCAATCATCTGTCTTCATAAAAAAAAATAAATTAAATGAACAGGTAAGAGCTGATACCGCAGGTTCTGCTAAATATGTTTCTGAATGTAAAGATAAGTCAAAAGCAGCAATAGCATCTAGTTTAAGCTCAGAAATTTATCATTTAGAAATTATTCATAAAGATATCCAAGATAATAAAGATAATTTTACAAGATTTCTATTACTTGGGAAAGATATCATTCAACCTGAGAATGGTAAAAAATTATATATAACATCTTTTTTATTCAAACTAAAAAGTAAACCTGCGGCCCTCTATAGCGCTTTACAAGGAATGGCAATCAATGGAGTTAACATGATTAAGCTTCAAAGTTTTCCTGAAAAAAATTCTTTCTCATCTTATTTCTTTCTATGTGAAGTTGAAGGCCATATAGATGACCAAAAAATTAAAAATTCTCTTGAAGATTTAAATTATCATTGCGAAGATATGAGTGTTTTAGGGGTTTTCGAAGCAGATAAATTAAGAAAAAAATAAGATATCATATTGAAGATTTTTATTTATTACTGATATAATATAGCGGGGGCCATCCAGGTGAAGGTACCATGAACTCCCCTAGATCTTAACGGAAGCAAGGGTATTGAGTATTCATTCAGGTTGGTTGGTCTCCTTAAATTTATGAACTCAGATAGTAAAGTATTAGCTCTAAAATACAGACCTATAACATTTGAAGAATTGGTAGGTCAAAAAGTAATTGCTGAAAGTATCTTTAATTCTATTAAGAATGATAAAATTCCTAATGCGTATATGTTTTTGGGAATAAGAGGATCAGGAAAAACAAGTACTGCAAGAATTGTTGCAAGAGCTTTAAATTGTAAAAACGGAGTTGAAAACTTATGTACAAAAAACTTTTGTGAAAGTTGTAAATCTATTATCGAAGGTAATAATATTGATATTTTAGAAATAGATGCAGCTAGCAAAACAAGCGTAGATGATGTTAGGGAACTAATTGAATTCTCTAGATATAAACCAACCTCGGCGAAATATAAAATTTTTATTTGTGATGAAGTTCATATGTTTTCAAAATCAGCATTTGCAGCTTTATTAAAAACTTTAGAAGAACCGCCACCATATCTTAAATTTATTTTTGCAAGCACAGATGGAAAAAAAATTCCTGTAACAATAATTTCAAGATGTCAAAGGTATGATCTTTCAAGAGTAAATTCTGAAGAATTATTTAATTATTTAACAAAAATTAAGAATTTAGAGCAAGGAAAAATTACAGATGATGCAATCAGATTAATAGTAAAATTATCTGAAGGGTCAGTAAGAGATTCGCTTTCATTACTTGATAGAGCTATGCTTGTAGAAAATAATGGAAGAGAACTTGATCTTATACAAGCTCAGAAAATTTTTGGATATTTTGAAAAAAGTATAATCATAGATTTAATTGAGTATTTAATAAATGGTATAGAGGATAAAACACTAAGTCTATATAGAAATATTTATAATTCTGGAGTAGAGCCCAAAATCTTGTTAAACGAATTTTTGGAAACACTTTACTACTTAAAAAATATTGACTCAATTAATCGAGATGGAACTAATTTTGATTTAAATGATAGTGAATTCAAAAAAATAGAATCTTTATCTAAAAAAATAACAAAAAAAGACTTATTATTACTTTGGCAATTTACATTAAACAATCTTGAAAAAATTGACTTTGTTAATAATCAACATCAATTTGTTGAAATGTTTTTAATAAGATCACTTTATCTTAAAAAAATTTTAAAAAGCGAAAAGAATATTCAAATTGACAGCTTAGATTATGACTTAAACTTAAAAAAAAAAGTGACAGATAATAAAATGCAAGCTCAACAAGGAGCAGTAGATCAATTAAAGAATGTAGAACAAAAAGAAAAAATTGTCCCATCGCCAGATGTAAAAAATAAAATCGATACTCTTGAAATAAAAAGCTTTATAGATTTAATCCGACTTTGTGAAGAAAAGAAGGAATTAAAAATTAAGTATGAGCTTGAAAATAATTTTAGATTAGTAAACTTTAAAAATCAGAAAATAGAAATTTCCTTTAACTCTAACTTAGATAAGTCTTTTGTAAAAGAATTGACCGCAAAGTTATTTGATTGGACTAATAAAAGATGGATTATTGCTTTCTCAAAGGAAAATGGCTTACCAACATTAAAAGAAAAAAAGAAAAGTTTGAGAGCAGATTTGTTAAAAAAAGAGTTGGCATCTAATGTTTCAGAAGAGGTAAAAAAATTTTTTCCAGATGCTGAGCTTTTAGACGTTGAGGAAAAAAAATAATTATGACAGATTTCTCAAAAATTCTTGAAAAAGCAAAAGAACTTGAAAAGAAAATGAAAGAAAGTCAAGAGGCTATTAAAAAAATTGAAGTTACTGGAAATTCTGGAGGCGATCTAGTTAAAGTGAAATTAAACGGTGAAGGTGAAATGGTTTCAGTGGAAATTTCAGATCAACTTTTAAAAGAAGAAAAAAATATTATTGAGGATCTAATTAAAGCTGCACACAACAATGCAAAATCATCATTAAAATCAAAAACAACTGAAGAGATATCTAAATCTGCTGGTAATTTTGGTATACCAGGTTTTAAATGGCCTTTATAATTAAATGCATAATTTACCTGAAATAGAAGAACTAATAAAATTAATATCTAAATTACCTGGTCTCGGACCAAGGTCTGCTAAACGAATAGTTCTTAAAATGATTAATAATCGAGAAGAACTAATTAGACCAATGGCTAAAAATTTAGCAGAAGTTTATAAAAATATATCCAGATGTAAAAATTGTGGATCATTAAAATCTAATACGAAGGGCTGTAAAAACTGTGAAAATAATGTTCAGAAATTTAATAAAATTTGTGTCGTAGAAAATATAGCTGATCAATGGAGTATAGAAACTTCAAGTGTTTATCAGGGATACTTTCACATTTTGGGAGGAACGATTTCATCAAATAATATAAATAAAGATGAGCTATTAATAGAAGCATTAGTTGAGAGAGTTAAAAAAGAAAAAATTGAAGAAGTAATTTTGGCAACCAGCGCAACAATAGAGGGACAAACAACTGCATTTTATATTCAAGATAGTTTAAAAGATACAAATGTAAAGATTTCAAAACTTGCACAAGGTCTTCCAGTTGGAGGAGAAATAGAAAGTTTAGATGATGGAACTTTAATTTACGCTTTTAAAAATAGAAATTCCGTTTTCAAGGATTAATTTTTTTTGATTAATCTATTTAAGTGCAATAATGGTTCCGTATAACCCGATGGCTGATCTTTGCCTTGAAAAACTAGTTCACATGCAGTTTTAAATGCTATTGATCGATCATAATTAGGTGACATATTTTGATAATGTTTATCATTTTTGTTTTGTGCATCAACAATCTTCGCCATTTTTTTCATTATTTCTAAAACTTGTTTTCTGCTACAAATTCCATGATAAAGCCAATTCGCTATTTGTTGAGATGAAATTCTTAATGTTGCTCTGTCTTCCATTAATCCAATATTGTTTATGTCAGGAACTTTTGAACATCCTACACCTTGATCAATCCATCTTACCACATAACCTAGAATTGTTTGTGCTGAATTAGAAATTTCTTTATTTATCTCATCCAATGACCAATTGGGTTTTTTTACAATTGGTATAGTAAGTAGATCATTCAAGTTAGCTTTTTTTCTTGTTTTTATTTTAACGTGTTTATCAAAAATATTAATTTGATGATAATGAAGAGCATGAAGAGCCGCTGCTGTTGGCGATGGTACCCAAGCACAATTTGCACCTGCCTCTAAGTGAGAAATTTTTTGTTCCATCATATCTGACATTCTATCTGGCATTGCCCACATTCCTTTCCCTATTTGTGCTTTACCAGAGAAACCACAATTTAAACCTACGTCTACATTATTATTTTCGTAAGCAATTATCCAAGACGACGTTTTCATATCGCCTTTTTTAATCATTGGGCCAGCTTCCATTGATGTGTGCATTTCGTCGCCAGTACGGTCTAAGAAACCAGTATTTATAAAGAAAACTCTATTCTCTAATGTTCTAATACATTCTTTTAAATTAACTGTTGTTCTCCTTTCTTCGTCCATAATTCCACATTTAATAGTAAATTTTTGTATTTTTAGAACTTCTTCTACTTTCGTAAATAATAAGTCTGTAAATGCAGTTTCATCAGGTCCGTGTTGTTTTGGTTTAACTATATAAATAGATCCTGTTCGAGAATTATTTTTATTCTTTAGATCATGTAATGCACATAGAGAAGTGACAAATGCATCTAAAATTCCTTCTGGTATTTCAGATCCGTCCTCTAAAAGTACTGCAGAATTTGTCATTAAATGACCTACATTTCTGTTTAATAGAAGTGCTCTTCCATGTAATCTTTTTTTATTTCCATTTTTAGAAATATAGCTTCTGTTTGGATTAAGTTTCCTTATTAACCTCTTTCCATCTTTTTCAAACTCTGAAATTAAATCTTTTTTCATAAGACCCAACCAGTTTCTATATCCAAGAATTTTGTCTTGAGAGTCTACTGCAGCAACTGAATCTTCGTGATCACAAATTGTGGAAATTGCTGCTTCAACTATAATGTCTGAGATACCTGCAGGGTCACCTTTTGCACTGAATGCACTTGGATTAATTATAATTTCAACATGCAAACTATTATTTTTAAGTATTATTGCTGAAACTTTTTGTTTATCTAATCTATAACCCACATACTTATTTACATCTTCAACTTCAGTTATTCCTTTGTCAGTATGTAATTGAAGTGTATGATTTTTAATAGAGACTCCATCAACTTTTTTCCATGATGATTTTTTTAATTTAAAATTTTCATCTAAAAAATTTTTAGTATATCTTATTACTTGAAGACCTCTTTCGGGGTCATATCTTTCAGTAATAGACTCTTCAGATGAAATTATATCTGTTCCATATAAACTATCATATAAACTCATCCATCTTGCATTTGCTGCATTTAAAGCGTATCTGGAGTTCATAATAGGCACAACAAGTTGCGGACCAGCGATACTCGATATCTCTTCATCTATATTTTTAGTTTTTATTTCAAAATCTGAACCTACTTTTTTAAGATATCCAATCTTTTCAAGATAAGACTTATATTCTTTAATATTAAATTCTTTGTCGTAGTTTTCTAAATGCCATCTATCTATATCTATTTGTAATTTTTTTCTTATTCTTAATAATTCTATGTTTTTAGGATTTAACTCGTGGCTAACTTTGCTTATCCCTTTCCAAAACTCTTGTTTTGAAATTTCAGTACCCGGTATAGCTTCATTGTTTATAAAGTTATAAAGATCTTCAGAAACCGATAAATTTTCAACACTAATGTATTTTTTTGACATAATAAAAATTAAAGTAGTTAATTTTAAAAAAATTTTATATATTAGTAAATCGGTTAAATTGAGCCACTTTGTTGCCTTTATTTTGTAAAATATTAAAATTATGAAAAATTACCTAAATTTCGAAACTGAAGTAAAAGATTTAGAAAAAAAACTAGAAGATCTTAAAGATCCATATAACAATGAAGGTATTTCTGAGGTAAATACTAATGAAATCAGATCGTTTGAAGAAAAAATAAATGAAAAATTAGAAAAAATTTACTCAAACTTGGATCCTTGGCAAATCACCCAAGTCGCTAGACACGAGGATCGTCCTAGAGCTAAATATTATATAGAGAATTTATTCGAAGAATTTATCCCTTTATCGGGTGATAGATTTTACGGTGAGGATAAATCTGTAATTATAGGATTTGCTAAATTTTACAATAAATCAGTTTTAGTTATTGGGCAAGAAAAAGGAGAAAACCTTGATGAAAGATTAAATAGAAATTTTGGAATGATGAGGCCTGAAGGATATAGAAAAAGTATAAGATTAATGGAGTTGGCAGACAAATTTAAAATACCAATTGTTGCATTCATTGATACACCGGGTGCTTATCCAGGTGTTGGAGCTGAAGAAAGAGGACAAGCCGAGGCTATTGCAAGGTCTATTGAGTGTTGTATGAAATTAAAAGTTCCTAATATATCTATAATAATAGGTGAAGGTGGGTCTGGAGGAGCTATAGCATTAGCATCTGCCAGTAAAGTAATTATGTTAGAGAATGCGATTTACTCAGTAATATCACCAGAAGGATGTGCAACAATTTTGTGGAGAGATCCTAAGAAAACATTAGAAGCAGCAACTGCCATGAGGTTGACCTCCAAAGACCTGTTAGATCTAAAAATAGTAGACGAAATAATTCAAGAACCTATAGGTGGCGCGCATAGAGATAGAGAACAAACATTAGAAAATATTCGTGGGGTATTAATAAAAAATCTAGAGACATTTGAAAATTTAAATGATGAAGAAATAATCACACAACGTAAAAATAAATTTTTACAAATTGGGAGAAACTCTGGTTTTTCAAGTAAATCTGATAGCAATATAGGTCTGTCTATTAAAAAAACTAATTTAGATGTTATTTTTGAAAAAATAGTATTAAAGAAAAATTATTTTATTTTTGCTTTCATTTCTCTATCGATAATAATAGGATTAATCTATTTGTTATAAGCTACCACAACAATGTTTGTATTTTTTTCCTGAGCCACAGGGGCACGGATCATTTCTTCCAATTTTTTTTGAGGCAAATTCTTTTAGTTTTTTTTTCTGGTCTATTGATTTATTTTTTTCTTCCTCAGGCTTGTTAAGGATTTTTATATTTATCAATAATGCAATAAATTGACTTTTTAATTTTTCCAGAAGGTCTTCAAATAGACTGAAGGCTTCCTTTTTATATTCTATAAGAGGATCTCTTTGCCCATAGGATCTTAACCCAATTACTTGTCTTAATTGTTCTAAATACTGAATATGCATTTTCCAGCTTTGATCTATTAGTTGTAAAAATATTCTTTTTTCAATTTCTTTAGATTTATCTTCTCCTAAAATAACTTTCCTTTCATTCCTTTTGTTATTGAATTTAAACAATATTTTATCTTTAAAATCTTTTTCGTTAGATGTTTTCAAAATATCTATCTCATCTTGATTAAAAGCAGTTCCAAAAGAGGATTGTATTTGTTTATCTATATTTAAATTTTTTTTACTATTCTGACTTAATCCTTCAATTATCTGATTAAGGAAAATATCCGCAAATTCATGTGAATTTTCACTTTCCATTACTTTTTTTCTCTGAGAAAAAATTACATGACGTTGGTCATTTAAAACATCATCAAATTTTAATAATGATTTTCTTATATCAAAATTTCTTGCCTCAACTTTTTGCTGCGCCCTTTCCAGAGCTTTATTTATCCAAGGATGATCTATGCTTTCTCCATCCTTTAAGCCTAGTTTCTGAAGTATGTTATTCATTGAGTCAGAGCCAAAAATTCTCATCAGATCATCTTCTAAACTTACAAAAAATATAGAATTTCCCTCATCTCCTTGTCTCCCAGATCTACCTCTGGCCTGATTATCCACTCTTCTACTTTCCATTCGTTCTGTGCCAATTACAAATAAACCACCTAAATTTTTAATTTCGTTTTTAGTGGATTCATTAGTATTCCTACCCCCAAGTTTTATATCAACACCTCTTCCAGATATACTCGTTGTGATGATTACAGAATTTTTTGAACCAGCATTTGCGATAATGTCAGCCTCCTTGTCATGATTTTTTGCATTAAGCACAATATGATTTATATTTTTTTCGTTTAACAGTTTAGAATAATGTTCAGATTTATTTATACTGCTAGTAAAAATTAAAATTGGCTGTCCTAATCCATGCTTTTCTTGAACTAGTTTAACAATTGCATCATCTTTTTCATTCTCTGTTCTATAAATTTGGTCATTCAAATCTTTTCTAATCATTTCTTTATTAGTTGGTATAGTAATTACATTTAAATTATAAATTTCGTAGAATTCTTGCGCTTCAGTTAATGCTGTTCCAGTACAACCGCATAACTTATTATATAACTTAAAATAGTTTTGATACGTAATTGATGCTAATGTTTGATTTTCAAATTGTATTTTTAAATTTTCTTTAGCTTCTAAACTTTGATGCAGACCATCTCCGAATCTTCTTCCTGGCATTTGTCTTCCAGACTGTTCGTCAATAATAACTATTTCTTGATCTTTAACGATATAATCTTTTCCATTTGAAAATAAAAAATTTGCTCTTAATGATTGATTTACCAAATGCACTAAAGATAAATTTTCTGGATCGTAAAAATTATTATTTTTTAAAATTCCAATGTTGGAAAAGATTTTTTCGATATTATCTATTCCTTTGTTAGTCAAAAGAACATTTCTATTTTTTTCGTCAACATCAAAGTCGTTTTTATCGAGTTTTTTAATTAATTTATTAACTACTATGTATTGATCAGTTTTGTCCTCTGCTTGACCTGATATAACCAATGGAACTCTTGCTTCATCAATTAAACAAGAATCAATTTCGTCAACTATTGCATAATTGTGACCTCGCTGTACCATATCCTCCTTTGTAAATCTCATATTGTCCCTTAAATAATCAAATCCAAGTTCACTATTTGTTGCGTAAGTAATGTCATAAGCATAATTTTTTTTTCTCTCAGCATCACTCTGTCCAGAATTTATATATCCGCATGAGACTCCTAAGAAACTATAAATTTTTCCCATATTTTCTGAATCTCTTTTAGCTAGATAATCATTAACTGTAACAACATGAACTCCTTTTTCGTAAAGAGAATTTAAATAAGCTGTAAGTGCAATTGTTAAAGTTTTACCTTCACCAGTTTTCATTTCTGCAATTTTATTTTGGTTAAGAACAATTCCACCAATTAATTGAACATCAAAATGACGTTCATTATTTACTCTTTTAGATGCTTCCCTTACAAGGGCATACGCTTCTGGAAGTATCTCATCAATTGATTTACCATTTTTTAAAACTTCTTTAAGCACTAATGTTTTTTTAGAAAATTCAGAATCTTCAAGTTTAGAAAAAGAATCCTCAAATTTATTAATTTTATTGAGAATTTTTGCCAGTTTATCTAGCTCCTTTTGATTTGAGGATTTAAATATTTTTGATATTAAAGTTAGAGGATTAAGCATATGATTTATTGTTATTTAAACAAAACTTATATAATCATATTATTAATTTTTTAAATACATATGCTTTTTAAAAGAGAAAATTATCAAATAAAGCCAAATTCCATTGGGTTTTACCAAGATTTAGAACATCTAGATGGATTGGGAATATCAGCAATTTCTGCAAATTTATACGAAAATAAGAAAAGAGATGATTTAGTTATTTTTTATTTTAGAAAAGGTGCATCATGTGCTTCTGTTTATACACAATCAAATATTAAATCCGAAAATATTAAATGGAACTTAAATAATTCAAGAGATAAAATATACGCTCTTTTAGTTAATACAAGAAATGCAAATGCATTTACGGGTAAAGATGGTTATAAATCAATTAATAATTTAGCTTCTATATTATCTGAGCTTTTATCAAAAAAACAAATTAATGACGAAGAAGATCCAAAAAAAATAAAAAATTCCAATCTTCTATTTGCTTCAACAGGGACTATCGGAGAAATTTTTCCTGAAAAAAAAATATCTTCATCACTTCAGGCCTTAGTCGATAGTATTAGATATGTCCAAAATAAATATATTTGGATAAAAGCGGGCATGGGCATACTTACTACTGACACGAGACCAAAATTATCAATGGAGGAATGTAAAATTGCTGGAACTACAGTAAAAATTTATGGACTTGCCAAAGGATCTGGAATGATACATCCAGATATGGCAACTACACTTGGATTTATATTTACAGATGCCAAAATTAATAGCAATATTCTAAAACAATTATTAAAAAAAAATATTCAAAATACTTTTAACGCAATAAGCTGCGATGGAGATACTAGCACAAATGACATGGTAAGTATCTTTGCAACAGGATATGCAAATAATAAAAAGATCAAATCTTATAAAGATAATGCATTAATTAATTTTGATAAGTCTCTTAATACAGTTTTAAAAAATTTAGCAAAAAGTGTTGCTGCAGATGGGGAGGGGGCATCTAAATTTATTAATATAAAAGTAGAAAAGTGCAAAAATGAGAAAGACGCAAAAAGTATTGCATTTTCTATAGCAAACTCACCACTTGTTAAAACTGCAATAGCAGGTGAAGATCCAAACTGGGGAAGAATAATTATGGCTGTGGGAAAATCAAAAGTCAAAATTAATTTAAATAGATTAAATTTAAATATTGGCAGCTTCAAAATTATTGAAAATGGTAAACTTGCTCAAAATTACATCGAGAATGATATAGCAGAATATATGAAATCTTTAGAAATACAAATTACCGTTCAAGTAGGAACAGGAAGTAAAGATTTTGAGGTTTTTACAATGGATCTTACAAAAAAATATATTGAAATAAATTCAGATTACAGATCGTAGATTATTGAAAAAATAAATTTTACACTTAAATAAAGAAGATGATAAAATATCAATTAACCTGTAAAAAATGTCATAAAACTTTCGATAGTTGGTTTGCATCTTCAAGAGAGTTTGAAAAATTAAAAAAAATGAAATTATTAAGTTGCAATTCTTGTAACTCCTCAAGAATCGAGAAATCAGTAATGTCTCCTAGAATTTCGTCTCAATTAAATTTAAAAAATGAAAAATTTGATAAAAAAAATATTGAAGTAAAATCTAAAATTAAGGAATTTCAAAATTACATAGAGAAAAACTTAGATTATGTTGGTGAAAATTTTTCTTATGAAGCAAGATCAATTCATTATGGAGATAAAAAAAATAAAAAAGGAATATATGGTAAAGCCTCCAAAGAGGAAATTACAGAACTTAGAGAAGAGGGAATTGAAACTACAATGATCCCCTGGTTAAAAGATAAGGAAAATTAAATTTTTTTAAACTTACTTATATAATTTACATCTGTATTTTTGCTTATTTTCCACTCATCAGTGAAGATGTTATAATTTACACCATGTATATTGTTTAATTTTAAGTCATGACTGCCACAAATTTTTTTTAAACTATCTGGTTTCACAAATTTAAACCAATCATGCGTACCTACCGGTAACCAGTTTAATACATATTCAGCTCCAATAATAGCAAATATATAAGACTTTAAAGTTTTATTTATTGTTGCAATAAACATGACCCCATCTTTTTTGAGTAAATTTGAACTTGATTTAATAAATAAATTAAGATCATCAACGTGTTCAACAATCTCCATATTCAAGATTACATCAAATTTTTTTTTGGTTTTAAATTTTTCTGGTGATGAACATTGATAATTAATTTTCAAATTATTTTCTTTTGCATGTATCGTAGCAATTTTAATATTTTTTTTCGAGGCATCTATTCCTGTCAAGTTTCCTCCAAGTCTATACATCGGTTCTGTTAATAGACCTCCGCCACATCCTATGTCTAATATTTCTAAATTTGAAAATGGTTTTTTCTTATTCTTAATATTAAATTCTTTAATCACATTCTCTTTGATATATTCAATCCTTATTGGATTAAATTTATGTAGCGGCTTAAATTTACCATCTTGATCCCACCATTCTTTAGCCAAAGAGCTAAATTTTTCTATTTCTTCTTTATTTATTGTGCTAATAGCCATAAATTTTGATTTTAAATTAAAAACTAATTTTAATAAAAGACAATATAAGAATTAATAATGAAAATTGTAGTGCTAAAATTTGGCGGAACCTCTGTTGGCTCAGCAGAAAGGATAAAAAATGTCGCAAAAATTGTCACTAGTTACCTTAAAAAGAAGTTCAAGGTTATAGTTGTTTCGTCAGCGATGGGTGGTGAAACCAATAGATTGATAAATTTAAGTAAGGAGATATCAAGTAATTTTACATCATCAGAGTACGACACATTAGTTGCTGCAGGAGAGCAGATTTCTTGCTCCTTAATTGCAGGTCGACTTAATGATCAAGGTCATTTGTCTAGATCATGGCTTAGTTGGCAAATACCTATTTTAACAACAGGAAACTATTCTTATTCTAGAATTGAAAGCATATACAAAAAAAATATTATTAATTTTTTGAAAAAGGGAGGAGTTCCCGTTATTGCGGGTTTTCAAGGTATAAATTCTGAAAACAGAGTTACTACTTTAGGCAGAGGTGGATCTGATGCAAGCGCTATAATGATAGCAAAATTTTTTAAGGCAGAAAAATGTGTAATTTATACTGATGTTGATGGTGTTTATACCACTGATCCAAATGTAGTTCCTAAAGCAAAAAAGATAAAAAAAATATCTTATGAGGAAATGCTTGAAATGGCATCTTTAGGAGCAAAGGTAATGCAGCCTAACTCTATTCAGGATGCAAGACTCAATAGAATTGATATTGAAGTACGTTCATCATTTAAAAATAAGGCTGGGTCTTTAATTACTAAAAGAAAAAATATTTCTACAAAAAATATTATACGAGGTGTTTCTTTTACCAAAAATGATGCCAAAATTACATTAGTTGGTGTTAAAGATAGGCCTGGAGTAGCAGCCAAAATTTTTGAACCTTTATTTAAAAATTCTATTAATGTGGATATGGTTGTCCAGAATATTTCATCTTATAAAAAAGAAACTGATTTAACATTCACAATTAAAAATGAGGATCTTTTAAAAACAGAGAAATTAATTAAAAAAAATAAAAAAATAATATTTAAAAAACTTATTATTGATGAGAGGGTATCAAAAGTATCTATAGTTGGAGTAGGAATGATAACTACGCCTGGTGTTACTTATAGAATGTTTAATGCTTTAGCAAAAAAAAAATATCAATATCCAAGTTATTTCAACGTCAGAGATAAAAATATCTGTTCTAGTTGAGCGAAAAAATCTAAAAAAAGCTGTTGATGTACTTCATAAAGAATTTAAATTAGATTATTAATTAAGTAAAAATTTATGAGCGTTAGACCATTTAGAGATATTAAAAGGAAAAAGACAAAAACAATATCAGTTGGAAAAGTTAAGATTGGTGGCACAAATCCGATTGCTGTTCAATCAATGACCAATACAAAAACTACAGATATTAGCTCAACAATAGATCAAATAAATAAAATTGAGCAAGAGGGAGCAGATTTAGTTAGAGTATCTTGCCCTGATAAGGAGTCATCCTTAGCATTAAAAGAAATCACTAAAAATGTTAATATACCAGTTATAGCAGATATTCATTTTCATTACAAAAGAGCTTTGGAAGCTGCGGAAAACGGAGCCTCATGTTTAAGAATTAATCCAGGAAATATTGGTGACAAAAATAAAGTTAAAGAAGTAGTCCATGCAGCAAAAAATAATAATTGCTCGATAAGGGTTGGAGTAAATGCTGGATCTTTAGAAAAAGATATCTTAGAAAAATATAAAGAACCATGCCCCGAAGCTTTAGTAGAAAGTGCAATCAGAAATATTAATATACTAGAAGACCAAGATTTTTTTAATTTAAAAGTAAGCGTGAAATCATCTGATGTATTTTTATCCTTATGGGCTTACCGACAATTGTCAAAAAAAATTGATTATCCTTTACACTTAGGAATTACAGAAGCTGGGAGTTTTATACCAGGTAGCATTAAGTCATCAATTGGATTAGGAAGTCTATTATTAGAGGGCATCGGTGACACGATAAGAATCTCATTATCAGATCACCCAGTTAAAGAAGTTAAAATTGCTAATGAAATACTAAAATCTCTTAACTTGAGAAAAAGAGGAATAAACATAATTTCATGTCCTTCATGTGCAAGACAAGGATTTAATGTAATTGAAACTGTTAAAATTTTAGAGGAAAAACTTTCACATATAAAATCTAATATTACACTATCAATTATAGGATGTGTAGTTAATGGTCCAGGAGAGGCAGCTTATACTGATCTAGGAATAACTGGAGGAGGAAATAATAATCATATGTTATACATTAATGGAAATCAGTTGAAAAAAATATCAACAGAAGAGATGATTGATAAAGTAACAGCATTGATTGAGCAAAAAGAAAAAGATCTAATATTATCAGCTCAAAATAAATAAATATTTTAATGTCCCTACCATTACAAAAAGTAATAGAATTAATAGACAAACATGCAGAATTAGAAAAAGATTTATCTAGTTCAAATTTAGATAACAAATTGTTCGTTAAAAAATCAAAAGAGTATTCAAGTTTAAATGAAATTATTCAACAAGCTAAAAACTATAGAGATTTCGAAAAAAATAAGGATGATCTAAAAAAAATTATATCTGATAACAGTGTTGATGAAGAGATGAAAGAAATGGCAAAAAATGAATTACAAGAAATTACAAAAAAACATATACAAAATGAGGTAAGATTAAAAATATTTTTACTACCCAAAGATGAAGCTGACTCCAAGAATGCGATTCTAGAAATAAGAGCTGGCACTGGCGGTTTAGAAGCAAGTTTATTCGCATCAGATTTATTTAAAATGTATGAAAAAGTTTGTCATAAAAAAAGTTGGAATTTGGAATTGATAAGCTTATCAAAAAGTGATGCTGGTGGATTGAAAGAAGTAATAGCTTCAATTAAAGGTAAAAATATCTACTCGCTTTTAAAATACGAGAGTGGAGTGCATAGAGTTCAAAGAGTCCCAGATACTGAAACTCAAGGCAGAGTTCATACTTCGGCAGCTACAGTTGCAGTAATGCCAGAAGCTGAGGAAGTAGATGTAAAATTGGAAGATAAAGATTTGAGAATTGATGTTTTTAGAAGTAGTGGACCCGGAGGGCAGAGTGTCAATACTACTGATAGTGCAGTTAGAGTGACACACATACCTACAGGCATAGTTGTTAGTCAGCAGGATGAGAAATCTCAAATAAGAAATAGGGAGAAAGCTTTGAAGATTTTGAGATCAAGATTATACGAATTTGAGAGAAAAAAAATTGACGATCAAAGATCTCAAGATAGAAAAAATAAAATTGGTAGCGGTGATAGATCGGAAAGAATAAGAACATATAATTTTCCCCAAGGAAGAATTACTGATCATAGAATAAATCTAACATTGCATAAACTAGAGGAATTTATGCAAGGTGAAATTTTTGACGAGGTTATTGAAAATTTAAATTTACAAGCGCAAGAAGAACAACTAAAGAATTTAAATAAATGAACTATAGAAATATTTTATTAAGAGGCACAACAATACTCAAAAAAAATAATTTAGCAAACGCCGATATAGATGCAGAGTGTCTCTTGAGTTATTCATTAAACAAGAGTAGAGAAAATATTTTATTAAACTTGGATGAAAAAGTTAATTTAACTAAATTTAAAAATTATATTAGTTTAATATATAGAAGAAGAAATAAAGAGCCCATATCCCATATAACTAAAAAAAGGTTTTTTTGGAAATCTGATTTTTTTATTAACAACAAAGTCTTAACACCGCGCTTTGAAACAGAATTATTAGTTGAACACATATTAAAAATATTTAGATTTTCTAATAGATTAAATATGATAGATTTGGGTTTAGGATCCGGATGTATTTTAATATCTATCTTAAAAGAGAAAAAACAGTGGGTTGGAACAGGCGTAGATCTTTCTAAATTAGCTATCAAAATAGCCAAAAATAATGCAAAAATACAACAGGTTTACAATAGAATTCGATTTATCAATTCAGATGTTGACAAATATATTGATGGAAAATATGATTTAGTCGTTTCAAACCCTCCATATATTAATAAAGTTGGGTATAACAATCTTGATGCAAGTGTAAAAGATTATGAGCCAAAATCGGCTCTTTATGGTGGTATTGACGGTTACAAAATAATCGAAAAAGTAATTAAAAAAAGCAAATGTATTTTAAAAACAAAGGGTATATTGGCAATGGAAATAGGCATAGATCAAAAATATAAATCAATTAAATTTTTAGAAAATAATGGATTCTATGTACAAAAAATAATCAAAGATTATCAAAATATTGATAGACACATTTTTGCAATTAAACTTTAAATATGAGAAATTTTAGGAATAACAGAAGAAGGTACAAAAATAACTTCGAAAGAAATTTAAAAAATAATTCATCTGAACAAAATCTAAATTCCTCATTAGGAAATGTATCAGATTTTAGAAAAAAAAACTTTTCAAGAAATAATTTTAATTCTTCAAAATTAGTTCAAAAATATACAGATATGGCAAGAGAAGCACTCTCTACCGGAGACAAGATATTATATGAAAATTACTTACAACACGCAGAGCATTTTATAAGATTAACAGATAATAATTTAAATTCTGGTAATGGTTCCACTAATTCACTGAAAGAAGTAAATATAAATAAAATAACAAAAGAAAACTCGGATAAAAAAGAACAATATAAAATTGAAGAAAACTAATTTTGTTTATTAATTAATTCACCTTTAAGAACATCTATTTTAATTCTTGCTAGTTCAAAATCTTCTCTAATTTTACCTGTTAATTTTTTACCTGAAGGCAGTTTCAAGGTTTGAGAATTGATTTTTTTTCCATTTTTAATTACCTCATAGTGAAGATGAGGTCCTGTCGACATTCCTGTTGAACCAACATATCCAATAGTTTGACCTTGTGCTACTCTTACACCTTTTTTTATTCCTCTAGCAAATTTTGACATGTGTGCATAAACTGTTGAGTAAGTACTATTATGTCTAATTTTAACACAGTTACCTCCACCTCCGCACCAACCTGCTTTTAATACTACTCCGGTTCCCGAAGCCATAATCGGTGTTCCCATCGGAGCAGCAAAATCTGTTCCTTGATGCATTTTATTATATCCCAGTATTGGATGCTTCCGCATCCCATAACTTGATGATAATCTTGCACCGTTAATAGGAGTTTTCATTAAAGTTTTTTTAATACTTTGACCATTAGATTCAAAATGATCATTTATTTTTTCTTTGTCAGAATTAAAGAAATACAATTCTAATGCTTTTCCTTGCAAAATTAGATTTGCATATAATATGTTTCCGTAATCTACTATCTTGTTATTTTCGTTTTTAAATTCCTCATAAACAATTTGAAAACTATCATTTTTTCTAATATCCCTTTGGAAATCTACTTGAAACCCATATATTTGTGCAAATTGAACAACAATATTTGGATCAATTTTTTTTTCTATAGCTGCTTTATATAAACTGTTTTTTATGAAATTTTCTTTATAGACTTTATTTACTGTAAGCTCTTTAACTATTTCCTTATACTCAAATACATTTTCAGCGTTAAGAGATATTGACAGATCTTTTTTTTTATTAATAGGTATGTTTATATTTTGAATTTTTTTTCTTTCAAAATTATCTATTTGAAAACTTAATTTTTGATTTTCGTAAAGTTTTAATTTTATTTTATTATTTATAATAAAATCTAATATTTTCTTTCTTTCTTTCTTATCTAAATTTATCTGGTTTAAAACTGACTCAAAACTTTCCCCCGCTTGAACTCTATGTTCAACTTTTTCAAATCTTGGATTTAAAGAAGATGAAATTGATTTTAGCGTTTTGTTGAGATAAACATTTTGAAGAATATTTTCTAAGTTTTTTGATTGTTCATATCTAAATTTTTCATATGAACTTATAATTAAAACTGCCAGTGTTACTAAAAAAATTAAGCCAATAAAGGACTTGAACTCTAGAAGTTTTTTATAATACTCATTTTTTGATATATTTTTTATCATTAAAAAACGTTATATTTTAAGGGTTTTTTAACACATTTTTTTATATCTAATAGCTTGATTTATAAATTTTTTAGCATATAAGCGATCCACTTAACTGAAAAAAGTTATATTTATCGCGCTTTTTAGCGTGATTAGCTATTTAATAAGTAAATATTTAAGAAGAGAAGTGTGGACGGTTAAGGTTACCAAAATTTGTCGTACACACTTCAATCACATATAAATTTATTCTTAGATTTATATGGAAGCTAGTG
>MDSW01130511.1_pt1 | contig 24166 bp, 21 predicted proteins | sample 811171 | NCBI WGS metagenome assembly MDSW01 (sample SAMN05326641, study PRJNA326480) | marine metagenome | isolation source: seawater | place: Atlantic Ocean: North West | collected 2012 | reverse complement strand
GGGACGGGACTTGAACCCGTACGGACATAATGTCCATTGGATTTTAAGTCCAACGTGTCTACCAATTCCACCACCCGGGCAGGATTTTTTAGAACTTTAGAGCGAGTGATGGGATTCGGACCCACGACCCTCACCTTGGCAAGGTGATGCTCTACCCCTGAGCTACACTCGCATTAGGTCGGCAAATTTAATTAAATATTCAATATTGCCAACTCTTTTATTATTTTCCTATTAGTTTTTTTATCTCGTTTAATTTCATTAGAGCTTCTACAGGAGTTAAAGTATTGATATCTATTCCTGATATCTCTTCTTGTATCTGAATTAAAGTAGGGTCGTCCAATTGAAAAAAGCTAAGTTGCATATCCTCTTTGTGATTAATTATATCTTTCTCCCCTTCTTTCGTTCTGCTCTTTTCTAGTTTTTTTAGTATTTGTTCACTCTTTTTTATAATTTTTTTCGGCATTCCTGCCATTTTTGCTACATGTATCCCAAAACTATGTTCAGAACCTCCTTCTTTTAAGGTCCTGATAAAAAGGATTCTTTTACCCATCTCTTTTACAGAAACATTAAAGTTTTTTATTCTTTCAAAAGTGTTTGTCATGTCATTCAACTCATGATAGTGTGTAGCGAAAAGTGTTTTTGCTTTACATGTGTTTTCGTGTAGATATTCTGCAATAGCCCATGCAATAGATACACCATCATAGGTTGAGGTTCCTCTACCAATTTCATCTAATAAAATTAAACTTCTTTCTGAAATGTTGTTCAGGATACTTGCTGTTTCGTTCATCTCAACCATAAAAGTAGACTCTCCCATAGAGATATTGTCAGAAGCTCCTACTCTAGTGAAAATCTTATCAACTATTCCTATCTCAGCTGCTTCTGCAGGCACAAAACTTCCAATCTGTGCCATAAGTATAATAAGTGCAGTTTGTCGCAACAATGCGGATTTCCCAGACATATTAGGACCAGTAATCATCATTATTTGCTGGTTTTCTCTATCTAGTTGAACATCATTTGGTATATAGCTTTCTCCAGATTTTAATTGCTGTTCAATAACAGGATGTCTCCCTTTTTTTATTAGGATATTCGTTCCGTCTGTTATGTTTGCTTTATTATAATAATTTGTTTTTGCAATTATAGCAAAAGAATACAGACAATCTAGTTGAGAGATTAATTGAGCATTTATCTGAATTGGGTGCAGATACTCTGATAAACTACTTACTAACTCATGGTACAACTTTGCTTCTAATTCTGTAATTTTACTCTCAGCACTAAGTATTTTAGACTCGTATTCTTTTAATTCTTCTGTAATATATCGCTCGGCACTTACTAAAGTTTGTTTTCTGATCCATTCTTCAGGCACCTTATCTTTATGTATATTTCTTACTTCAAGATAATACCCAAAAACATTATTAAAAGATATCTTTAAAGAGGGGATTCCTGTCCTTTCTGTTTCTCTTTCGAGTATCTGCTGTAGATAATCCTTCCCGGATTTTGATAAGTTTCTTAACTCATCTAATTCCAAACTTACCCCTTCTTTTATAACATTTCCTTTATGTAATACTACTGGAGGGTTCTCTGTAATAGTGTTTTCTATTTTTTCAGATATGTTTTTACAAGGGTTTAGTTGTTCTCCAATAATTTGTAATTGATTGTTGTCAGCATGAGAACAGATTTCTTTTATCGGGGCTATTGAATTTAAGGACAACATTATTTGATTACACTCTCTAGGACTAATTCTGGTTGTAGATACTTTAGAAATTAATCTCTCTAAATCTCCTATAGGTTTTATATTTTCTTCTATAACTTGCCTAAACCCCTCCTCTTTTATAATATGATGAACTACATTTAATCTTTTTTCTATTTCAGATTTTTCTTTTAATGGTAGAGCTACCCATCTTTTAATCATTCTACTTCCCATAGGAGAGATTGTATGATCTAAAATATCAATCAGTGTTTTAGCTTGATCGTTAGGTGAGTAAAATAATTCAAGGTTTCGAATAGTAAACCTATCCATCCATACATATTTGTCTTGCTCTATTCTGCTTATTGTAGATATATGCTGTGTTAGGTGATGGTGAGTCTCCTTTAAATAATGCAAAACAGCACCAGCAGAAATGGTTCCACTTGAAAATTTCTCAATACCAAATCCCTTTAATGATGAGGTGTTAAATTGTTTTAACAATAACTCCTTAGCATAATCTCCAGTAAAAATCCAATCGTCTAATGTGTGAGTAAAGAATCGATCTCCGAATTTTTTTTCAAATTCTTTTCTCTTTCCTTTCTGATATATAATCTCAGAAGGAGAAAAACTTTGAAGAAGTTTGTCTATATAATCGGTTTTTCCTTCTGTTAGTAAGAATTCTCCAGTGGAATTGTCTAAAAATGACACTCCAATATTTTCTGAACCAAAAAATACAGAGGCTAAAAAATTATTACGTTTCTGGTCTGATAAAGTATCTCTGTAGGAAACTCCAGGAGTTACTAGCTCTGTAACTCCTCTTTTTACAATCTTCTTAGTTTTCTTTGGGTCTTCTAACTGATCGCAAATAGCTACTCTTTCCCCGGCTCTTACTAGTTTTGGCAGATAAGTATCTATAGAGTGGTGGGGGAATCCAGCAAGTTCAATTTTTGAGGATCCGTTAGATCTATTGGTTAAAACAATTCCTAAAATTTTAGAGGCTTTAATAGCGTCTTCTCCAAAAGTTTCATAAAAATCTCCTACACGAAAAAGTAAAAGTGCATCTGGATGCTTAGCTTTGATTCCATTAAACTGTGTCATTAATGGAGTTTCTTTTTGTACTTTTAATTTCGTTTTTGCCAATTTAATTCTTTTAATTTTGCGACTACAAATATAATATATGAGAAAGTTAAAGAATAGCGAATTAGAAAGAATAAGTGTTGAAAACTTTAAATCATCAAATAAAACACCAATCGTAGTTGTTTTGGATAATGTTAGGTCTGCACTTAATGTAGGTTCCGCGTTCAGAACATCAGATGCTTTTAGAATAGAGAAAGTATATTTGTGTGGAATTACCTCTGCTCCACCAAATAAAGAAATAAGAAAATCTGCTCTTGGATCAACTAAATCAGTAGAGTGGGAAAAAATAGATAACACAGATGATGCTATTTTACAACTCAAAAAACAAGGATATACAATTTGTTCTGTAGAACAAGTAGAAAATTCAACTCTGTTACATCATTTTTCATTAACAGGTAAACCAATAGCAGTTGTTTTTGGTAATGAAGTGAATGGAGTTCAACAATCGGTAATAGATAATTCAGATTACTGTATTGAAATTCCTCAGATAGGAACAAAACACTCTTTAAACATCTCAGTTAGTATTGGTGTGGTACTTTGGGATTTGTATAATAAAATTACGGGATAATTTGAAAATCTACTCTTCTGTTTATTTCAGATAAAGTATTTGTATTTGGAAATTCCTGAGAACTCACTTCATTCGAAAGAGGTTTTGTTTCTCCATTACTTTTTGCTTCAAATCTATTCTTATCAATCCCAAAATTAGAAGCTAGATAATCAATTACAGATTCTGCTCTTTTGTGAGCAAGCTGCTGATTATGTTTCATTGTCCCATTTTTGTCTGTATTGCCTATAACTTGTAATCGGATCTTCGGATTACTATTCATGACCATTGCAATAGTTGCAATTCTTTTTAAGTTGGAATTATTAATGTATGAACTACCGCTCTCAAAATAAATAGATGGAAAATAAGAAATATTATCTCCTGTTGCAGAAATTTGAGAAACAGAAATTCCGTATTGGTTTACTATAGACCCTATTTTAGTATTGTTTTCTAAATCTTTACTGTCAGGTATCCCATCATTGTCTGAATCAAATTCTACACCATTATTATCAACAATTGCTCCTCTAGATGAAAAGGGGTCCTCATCTTTATAATCAGGAATATTGTCCATATCAACATCTAAAGAAACACCGGACCCATCAACCGCTACTCCCATAGGGGTATTTAGTTCTTTATCAAATGCATCAGAAACTCCATCATGATCAGAATCTTCTGAAAGCCATTCTATATTTGCAGTAGTAGAGTTAATGTTTTTTTCTAACTTCTCTATTGGTGTTAACCAATCTTTCAATTCTTTATTTAAGATTTTATATGATATTCCAAAAGCATAAAAATTAAAGAAGTCATTATTAGCGTTATTGTCGTGAGAATCCCAATAATCAGTATTTGATTTCCTTTTTGTTATGTCAAAATTAAGATTGATTTTATTATTTAAGTTGTATGATGAACTAATCCCATATATATATACTATTTCTTTTGGAGACTCTAAGAACGATTTTTTTATAAAGTTGTCATTCTGTAGATAAATACCTTCTTCATATCCATAGCTATATATATAAGTTCCGCTAAAATTTCTATTTAAACTATTAAATGTATTTAGTCCTAGTCCAGTTTTGAAGAATAAATCGAAATTATCTAAACTAAGACTTGAAAAAAATGCGCTTGCGTTTGATAAGTTTAACAATAGTTGAAAGTCTAACTCATTAAAATGAGTTACAAAATATTCACCCTCCCCTTCATAGAAATTAGTGTATGGGTCATAAACTTCATAATTATCACCAATCTTCTCGCTGTGTATTCCTCCAAATTTACCAGTAATAAAACTTCCTTTTAGAGAAATTAAGGGATTGATTTTTTTACTTATTGATAGTTCGTATGATGGCTTTATTTCATCAAAAAATCTAGCATAACTAGGTCTAAAGTCAAACTGTTTTATATCTCCATAAAATTGTGTTACTCCACTCATAAATCCAAATTCAATATTATTAAATAAATTATTAGAAGATAATTTTTTCAATTTTTGTTTTTTTGTAGTTTCCTCTTGATTAACTTTAATTGAATAATGGTTTGTATTAGTGTTATCCTGAGCAATAACTAATTTTAATCCAAATATCATTCCAAAACAAAATATTAAATATTTTTTCATAATTATTTACTGTTTATTGCAAACTTACTTAAAATTAATTAAATAGATTTGTTAATATCCTCTATAAAGATAAAGTAGTACTATAATATATTTTGTTCCAATAATTATATATTTGCATTAATTATAAAATTATAAAAAATGCGTAATAATAAATTATTTTTATTCTTAACGATTGTAATGTCGTTTTTTGGTTGTGGACTTGAGAAGATGGCTTCTGATTATGATAAAGTTACTTACGAACAAACTCCTACAGTATTAGAGGTTCATGGGGGTGATGTAGTTGTAGATTTAAAGGGGAGCTTCCCTGAAAAATATTTTGCAAAGAAAGCCACAGTTGAAATTATACCAGTAATAATTGGAGAGGATGGAGTTGAGACAAAATTAAAATCAGTTATTTTACAAGGAGAGCAAGCAACAGGTGGGGAGGAAACTATATTTTTTGAATCTGGAGGGGATTTTACTTACTCAGATAAAATTAAATATAAAGAGGGGATGATAAATTCTAGTTTAGAACTTAGAGCATTAGCTACTCTAGAAGATGATAATAAAATTTTGGGTCCTGTTATAATTGCAAAAGGCGTTGTCGCTACATCAATGAGAGTAGAGAATGATGAGATTGTTGCGGTTGCTAATCATGGATATAAAGAAGTAGAAACTATATCAGAAACAGCTACTATATACTTTTTGGTAAATAAAAGTAATATTAGAACAACAGAAAAAAGTGATGAAGATGTGCAAAAATTAAAAAACTTCATCGAATTAGGATATAAAACCGAATCTTTTGTTATTAAATCTTCATCTTCACCTGAAGGAACAGAAAAAATTAATACAGAACTTTCTGATAATAGACAAAACAGTACTTTAACGTATGCAAAATATTTACTGAAAAAACTTAAAGCAGAGGGGTCTTTTAATGATGATCATTATAAGTTGTCTTCCGCAGGTGCTGATTGGGAAGGATTTAACAATCTGGTAAAAAACTCCTCCATTCTAGAAAAGAGTACAATATTGAGTTTAACCGATAGAAATAAAGAAAAATCTCAGAAAGAGAAAGGAGAGTTATTACAAGATATGGCTCAGGTATATGATGCGTTAGAGAATGATGTGTTACAATACTTAAGAAAATCTGAAATTACAATCAACTCTTACAAACCAAAAAAGACAAGAGAAGAGATTTTATTACTTTCTACAACGAATCCTTCTGAATTATCGGTGGAAGAGTTGTTATATTCTGCTACTTTAAAGGAGAACTCTTCTAGGTCATTAGAAATTTATAATACAATTGTTGAATTACATAACGATTGGAGAGCGTATAATAATATCGCTGTTTTTTATCTTTCTGCAGGAAATTTGGATAAAGCATTAGAAAATTTAAATCAAGCAAAAGAGAATGGAGGAGCGAATGAATCATCTGTACTCACAAATTTTGGTATTATTGCGTCGTGGAATGGAGAGTTAAATAAAGCTCAAAAATTGTTTGATAAGGCAAATACTGGTAATTATAATAAGGGAAATTTAAATCTTAGGAGGGGAGATTATAGATCTGCATGTAGATATTATAGAGGTCAGGACACATATAATGCAACTTTAGCAAGTATTTTGTATGGGAATAATAATAGTACTTGTTCAGAGAACACAGCGGCATGTTATTATTTAAATGCAATCGCAGGAGCAAGGTCAGGTAATACAACTATGTTATTTAAGAATTTGGAGAAAGCAATTCAGGAATCTGACATGTATAAAAATGAATCTCTAAAAGATTTAGAGTTTTTAAATTATAGAGATCATGAGAAATTTATTTCTCTAACAAAATAAAGACTTATAAAAAGTTAAAAAAACCCATTTTTGGGGCATAACAGTAAATGGCGAATGGGTTGAAATTTATGTAAGAGGTTATTCTAGTATTATACTTCTAATTTGGTCTTCCTCTGTAATAATGTTAATTTCCTTTAGAATGTTCTTGTAGGATTCTTTATTGTTTACAAAATCAATGGAACTAACATCTATAATTAACACCGGGAAATCTCTTTGTTTCTTTAAGTAATCAAAATATTTCTCTTCTATACTTTTTAGGTATTCATTTTTAATTTCTTGCTCAAATTTTCTTCCTCTAAGTCTTATGTTTTGCTGTAACCTCTCTACTTTTGAGTGAAGGTAGATTAGTAACTCTGGTTTTTTTACGTTAGAGAACATAATATCATAGAGTCTGTTAAATAAATTCAATTCATCTTCTTTCAAATTGTTCTGAGCAAATATTTTAGATTTGAAGAAAGAATAATCTGCTACAACAAACTTTGAAAAAAGATCAGATTTATTTTTTTTATCATTTAATTGGTGAAATCTTTCTGCCATAAAAAACAGTTCTAAGGGTAGAGCATTTTTCTCGGCTTCTTGATAAAAATTAGGCAAGAATGGATTGTCTGCAAATTCTTCTAAAATCAATTTACCATTAAAATCTATAGCAATTTGCTTTGCAAGATTTGTTTTGCCACTTCCTATATTTCCTTCTATAACTAAAAAATTATATTTCATAAACTGAAACCTTTTCAGTGTCTTTACATTCTTTTAATAATGCAAAAATATCTTTTTTTAGTTTTGGATGAATAAACTTTCCATTCATTTCTGCGAAAGGCATTAAAATAAATCTTCTATCTTGTATATAAGGATGAGGAATCGTTAATTCCTTTGTGTTTATTGTTTCGTTATTGTAGAATAAAATGTCCAAATCAATGGTTCTCTCTCCCCATTTTTCTGTTCTTTTTCTTCCTAACTTATCTTCTATCTTCTGTAGAGTTTTTAATGTGTCCTTAGCGGAAAAATCAGATTTAACAGATATAACTTTGTTTAAAAAGTTTCTTTGTTCTGTAACTCCCCATGGACTACTTTCATAGGTTTTTGATTCGTAAATAATAGTTCCAAGAATCTTCTCGATTTGAAGCAGACTTTCTTTTATATAGAAGTGTCTCTCTCCCATATTACTTCCTAATTGTATGTATATTGTATTCATAAATAATGGTTGTTCAAATATAGGAATAGATAACAAATGAATAGATAATTTTTTGTAGTTTTATACTCTTAAAAATTTATTATGAAAAGCTTTTTAAAAAACACACTTTCCAGGTTTTTATCAATTATATTATTATTTATTTTTTTCTTGATTATTGTTTCTATTTTAATACCAAATGAAAAAGAAGTAGTTGTAAAAAACAACACAATTCTTAACATAAAATTCGATAAAGCTATTTTAGATAGAACTTCAAGCAATCCACTTCCGAAATTAGAAGGATTAGATTTTTCAACTTCAGCTAATATGGAGTTAAAAGATGTTTTAGATAATATTGAAAAAGCGAAGAATGATGGTAGAATATCTGGAATTTATTTAACTCTTTCTGAAGTTCAGCTAGGATTTTCTCAGGCAGAAGAAATTAGAAAAAAGTTAATAGAGTTTAAGGGTTCGGGTAAATTTATTTATTCCTATTCAGAAGGATATTCTCAATTAGGATATTACTTATCTTCAGTTGCTGATAAGATGTTTTTGAACCCAGAAGGAATGGTTGAGTTTAATGGATTAAGTGCTGGTATTCTTTTTTATAAAGGATTTTTCGATAAAATAGGAATTGATGTGCAAGTTATAAGGCATGGAAAATTTAAGAGTGCTGTAGAGCCTTATATGTCTAATGAAATGAGTAGAGAAAATAGAGAACAGCTGGAAAAATTATTAAACTCAATTTCAGATAAAATTATAGAAGGTGTTTCTGAGCAAAGAAATATTTCGACAAGTAAAATTAATGAGGTTATAAATAAGTTGCAACTAAGTTCCGCTGTTTCTTGTAAAGACCTGAATTTTGTAGATGAATTAAAATATGAGGATGAAGTTATCAGTATACTAGAAGAAAAATCGGAGAACAATATAAAATTCTCAGAATATTTAGAAGTTAATACAAAGAAAGAAAATATAAGTGAAAATAAAATTGCAATTATTTATGCTACTGGAGGTATAAATACTGGTGAGGGAAGTTATAATACTATTGGTTCTGAGACTACAGTAAAAGCAATTCGAAAAGCTGCAGAAGATGATAAAGTAAAAGCAATAGTTTTTAGGATTAACTCTCCAGGTGGAAGTGCATTGGCTTCTGATATTATTTTAAGAGAAATTAATCTTGCAAAACAAAAGAAGAAAGTTGTTGTTTCTATGGGAAACTATGCTGCTAGCGGAGGGTACTATATTGCTTGTACCGCAGATAAGATATTTGCAAATAGTACTACTCTTACAGGTTCAATTGGAGTTTTCGGATTATTGCCAAACAGTAAATTATTAAATGATAAATTAGGAATCTATATAGATACTGTCAATACTCACAAATATTCTGATGTAGGTCGGGGAAATAGAAGATTAACCAACTATGAGGTGGATGTTATACAGAAGTCAGTAGAGGATATCTATGATGTATTTATATCCCATGTTTCAGGAGGAAGAGGATTAACTAAGGAAGAGGTTGATGAAATAGGCCAAGGAAGAGTTTGGAGCGGAATAGATGCAAAAGAAATTGGTTTAGTTGATGAGATTGGAGGATTAGAAGATGCAATTGTAACTGCTGCAAAATTGTCTGAAATTGAGGATTATAGAGTAATTACTTTGCCAAAAAAAACGGATGAACTTGAAGACTTGTTAAAAGGATTTTCATTAGAACATAAAATTATATTTTCAGAATTTTTGAATCTTTCTGAAGAAACAATTAGACAATTAGAATTCTTAAAATCTGCAGATAAGATACAAGCAAGATTGCCTTTTTTATTAGATATCCGTTAGAATAACAGTCCTTGTTTTTCTATTGATTGGTACGAAAAGTCAGCTATATATCCTTCATGAGATCGAATGTTAAATACTCTATCTTCATCTAATAAAAGATATTGTCCTTTTATTCCTAATAACTCCCCTTCTAATATCGGATTTTTATCTAGCGTTACGCTTTTTATTTTAGTTGGGTATTTTGTTACAGGATATGATATTTCTGTAACAGTATTATTTGGTAAGATATATTGCTGGAGTTCTTCTGGAACATGTTCAGATAGTTCTTCTTTTAACTTTACTAAATCTACAGATTGTGGTTCGCCTGTTAACATCTTTCTCCAATTAGTAACGTCATCTACAAACCTTTTTAAAGATACTTCAATATCTCCAGAATATCTTCTATTTGGTACTTCTGCTAATAAAATAGCTTGACTCGCTCCTTGATCCATCCATCTCACTACCCCTTGACTTTTTCGTGTTATTCCTACTTTTATCCCACTTGAGTTTGCTAAATATACATAATGGGGTGCTAGTTGAAATTTTCTTTCCCATTCTAAATCTCTTTCTTCTTCACCTAAATGTGCAGTACATAGCTCCGGTTTAAATATACTTTGTGATGCTTCTGGTAATGTCCAATAACAATTGTAACAAAATCCTGAACGAAAAACTTTTTTCTTTTCTTTACCACAATGGCAAATTATTTTCCCCTTCCAACTAATCTTAATTTGTTTACCTATATAATCGTTCATATTATGAGTGGTACCATGAATATCAAGAGTGTAGTGAACTACCTCCTTTAGTTCTGTGTCCATTTTCTTCAACGTATCTCTGTTCATATTTTTTCGTATTTTTATTGCAATAAAAATACGAAATATTCATGAACTTTCCTTTTAAAAACTCGTTTCTTTCTTGGTTGATGAGACAAAGAATTCATCAAATTGATTTTTTTCGTAACCACCCTATTAAGGTACAGAAAGAAGTATTTGATAACTTGATAACTAAAGCTAAAGGAACTTCTTTTGGAATAGATCATAATTTTAAAAATATCAAATCTTATTATGAGTTCAAAAATCAAGTCCCTCTTCGTAGCTATGAAGAATTGTATCCATATATAGACAGACAGAAAAAAGGAGAGAAGAACGTATTATGGCCAGGAAAAGTACAGTGTTTTGCAAAATCATCTGGAACTACTAATGATAGAAGTAAATATATTCCTATTTCAGAAGAGTCGTTGAAAGAGTGTCATTATAAAGGAGGGAAGGATATGCTTTCGTTATATTGTACCAACTTTCCAGATACCAATATATTTAATGGAAAGGGTTTAATGTTGGGTGGGAGTTTGAATAATGTTTCTGGATTTATTGAGGGAGATTTGTCAGCTGTCTTAATCAAAAACTTCCCATTTTGGGTAAATATGCACCGTTCTCCAGATCTGGAAACCTCACTTCTAAAAGAATGGAATAGAAAATTGGATTTAATTACAAATCAAGCCATAAAGCAGAACATAACTAATATTACAGGAGTTTGTTCTTGGGTTTTGGTTTTGTTACATAAGATAATTGAAAAATCTGGAGCAAATAATATTACAGAAGTTTGGCCAAATTTAGAACTCTATATGCATGGAGGTGTAAATTTTGGTCCGTATAAAAATCAGTTTAGTCATATGATTCCTTCATCTGACATGAATTATTTGGAAGGATACAATGCTTCAGAAGGGTTTTTTGGTATACAAGATCAGAAGAATGAGAAGGATTTGCTTTTGATGTTAGATTATGGAATATTTTATGAGTTTATCTCTTTATCAAATTTTAATAAGGGGGAACGAAATACTGTTAGTTTAAGAGATATAGAGTTAGGAGAAATTTATGTGATAGTAATATCTACAAATGCTGGTTTATGGAGATATATTATAGGAGACACCATCCGATTTACATGCTTAAATCCATTTAGAATAAAAATTGTTGGAAGAACCCAAAGCTATATAAATGCTGTAGGGGAGGAGTTAATGGTGGAAAATACGGATCAAGCTTTAAGATTAGCTTCAGAGAAACATCAGTGTATGATTTCGGACTATATTGTATCTGCTGTCTTTGTGGAAAGGGCCGTTGCCTATCATAAGTGGATTATTGAATTCTCAAAGAAACCAGATTCATTAGAGGATTTTAAATTAGATTTAGATACTAATTTGAAATTATTAAATTCTGATTATGAATCAAAAAGAAATAATAATTTTGTACTACTTCCTCCAGAAATTGTTGAAGCAAAATCGGGATTGTTTTATGACTGGTTAGAAAAAAACAACAGATTAGGAGGTCAATATAAGGTACCTAGATTAGACAACTCAACAGAAATTTTTAAAGAAATTTCGGAATTAAATACAACTTATTAACATTAATTCTATTCTGATATTATAAAACTTAAATAAACACCAAAGTTTTTTTATTTTTATCAAAAATTTTAAAAATATGCATGTAGCAATAGCCGGAAATATAGGGTCAGGAAAAACAACACTTACTACTAAGTTATCAAAACATTATAAATGGAAACCTCATTTTGAAGATGTGGAAAATAATCCGTATCTAAATGATTTTTATAAGGATATGCAAAGGTGGAGTTTTAATCTACAGGTTTATTTCTTAAACAGTAGATTTAGACAAGTTATAGATATTAAAAAAGAAGATAAAAACTTTATACAGGATAGAACTATTTATGAAGACGCTTTTATATTTGCTCCAAATCTTCACTCTATGGGATTAATGTCTACAAGAGATTTTGAGAATTATAAGGAACTCTTCAGTTTAATGGATTCATTAGTAGACGGGCCTGATTTGTTGATTTATTTAAGAGCTTCTGTTCCAACATTAGTTAGTCAAATTCAGAAAAGAGGTAGAGATTATGAAAATAGCATTCGGTTAGATTACCTTACTCAGCTAAATGATAGATATGAAGCATGGATCTCTGAATATGACCAAGGAAATTTATTAATAATTGATGTAGATAGTATAAATTTTTCTGAGAGTGAAGAAGATTTAGGATCTATAATTGAGAAGATTGATGCAGAAATTAATGGCCTATTCTAATAGTTAAACTATAACAATTGAAAACCCCCGATCGGGATTTGGGAAAACTAATTATCTCTTCCCTTTTAACTCTAATATTACTGACTCCCCTTTTAATGCTTTCACTTCAGGTAATTCAAAAATGAGTTTTCCATGAAACCATGATCCTGTTTCATTATTTCCCTCACCATTATAGTATAGAATTCCGCTATAAGGAGTATCATTAATCTCAATTGTCCCATGCTGCATTAGTCTATATTCTGCTTCGTCATCATTTATCTTAGAGTGCTGTTCGAAAGAGTTATAAACTAATTCGTTTCCAGCAATAAAGTTGGTTAGCTCTTCACATAACTTAGTCTCAGCAATACAGACTAACTTGTCAGCTGGTAAGACAATTGTATTAATAGACATCATATCATTTTCAAAATCTGTATTGAAGTCAAAACGTTCACTCTTCGCAAATATGATGCTTTTGTGTTTTAAAATTTCTATAATTTCTCTTTTTTCTACTAATGTGTTTTCAATGTTTTCTTCTTTTACATTATGGTCTTTAGTTTCATTACCACATGAAATTATAGTAACAGAGAGTAAAAGTGTTCCTAAGATGTTTAATAATTTTTTCATAATATATGATTTTAATAATTTAGTTTAATTCTATAGTTAATTCATCTTCTTGTGAATCGTTTTCATTAATTATTTCAGTGTTAACTTTATTATCTAAATCATTAGTGTGTTCGTGTCCGTTTCCTAAGATTGGAGCAATTACTAAACCGATTAAACAAGTCAGTTTAATTAAGATATTCATAGATGGACCAGAAGTGTCTTTAAAAGGATCACCAACAGTATCTCCAGTAACAGCCGCCTTGTGAGCTTCCGAACCTTTGTATGTCATTTCTCCATTAATTTCAACTCCTGCTTCAAATGATTTTTTAGCATTGTCCCAAGCTCCTCCAGCATTGTTCTGGAAAATAGCCCATAAAACACCGCTAACTGTTACACCTGCCATATATCCCCCAAGCATCTCAGCAATTTCTTTATTATCCATTCCGAATAACATTGGTAAAAAGGAAATCCCTATTGGGAATAAAATAGTTAATAATCCTGGAGCCATCATTTGTTTTAATGATGCTTTCGTAGAAATGTCAACACACTTATCGTATTCTGGTTTACCCTTTCCTTCCATAATTCCAGGAATTTGATTAAATTGTCTTCTTACTTCATAGACCATTTCCATTGCCGCTTTCCCCACTGCATTCATTGCAAGGGCAGAGAATACTACTGGAACCATACCTCCAATAAATAACATAGCTAAAACTGGAGCTTTAAAAATATTAATTCCATCAATTTCTGTAAAAGTTACATAAGCAGCAAATAAAGCTAATGATGTTAATGCAGCGGATGCAATTGCAAAACCCTTACCAGTAGCAGCAGTTGTGTTACCAACAGAATCTAAAATATCTGTTCTCTCTCTAACAATAGGGTCTTGTTCACTCATTTCCGCAATACCACCAGCATTATCTGCAATAGGACCAAATGCATCAATAGCGAGTTGCATAGCTGTTGTTGCCATCATTGCTGAAGCAGACATTGCTACACCATAGAACCCTGCAAACTCATAAGAAGCCCAGATAGCTCATGCAAATAATAATATAGAAGGAAAAGTAGAAATCATACCCGTCGCTAAACCGGAAATAATATTTGTTGCAGCTCCGGTACTTGATTGTTGCACGATTTTAAGAATAGGTTTTTTACCTAAACCAGTATAATATTCTGTTATTGATGAAATAACCCCTCCAACAAGTAGACCTACAAGAGTTGCATAAAATACATTAATTGAACTTACTTCTATAGTTCCTTCTCCAAAGAAATTCATCATCAATTTTTCTGGTAACATATACATTGTTAATACATAACTTGAAATGGCAACTAGTATAATAGAGGTAATATTTCCTTTGTTTAAAGCTCCCATTACCTTATCTTCTTTTGCATCATTATCTTGTATACTAACAAGCATAGTTCCAATCATAGATATAATAATTCCAGCTCCAGCAATTGCCATTGGTAAAAGAATTGGTCCAATACCCCCAAAGGCATCATCAATAGCTCCTCCCATATCTCTGATAATATAGTTTCCAAGTACCATTGCAGCTAATACTGTTGCAACATAAGATCCGAATAAATCCGCACCCATTCCTGCAACATCACCAACATTATCACCAACATTATCAGCAATTGTAGCAGGATTTCTTGGGTCATCTTCTGGTATATCAGCTTCAACTTTTCCTACTAAATCAGCTCCCACATCAGCAGCTTTAGTATAAATACCACCACCTACTCTAGCGAATAAAGCAATAGACTCAGCTCCGAGTGAGAATCCTGCTAAAGTCTCCAAAACAATAGTCATATCATGAGTATTTGTCCATGATCCACTCATAAAAAAGTTATAGAATATAATAAAAAAAGCTGTTAAACCAAGTACAGCTAAGCTAGCAACACCTAGCCCCATAACAGTTCCTCCTCCAAAGGAAATTTTTAATGCTTTTGGTAAACTTGAGATGGCAGCTTGTGTAGTTCTTACATTGGTTTTAGTAGCAATTTTCATTCCTATATTACCTGCAAATGCAGAAAATACAGCTCCGAAAATAAATGCTATTACAATCATCCAATGTGTCGATGGTACAATTGTTGAAACAATAAATAGTAGAATACTTACAATTATTACAAATATTGAAAGTAGTTTGTATTCTGCATTCAAAAAAGCTAAAGCTCCTTCGTATATGTGTTCAGAAATTTCTTTCATGTTCCCATCTCCTGGGTCTTGTTTCATTACCCAGCTTTTCTTTATTGTCATATATAACAATCCCACAATCGCCATTATTATTGGCATATAAATCATCATTGATTCTATTTTCATTTTTTAGTTTTTTAGTTTGTAAAAAGGACTACAAAAATAGTATTTTTATTGAAAGTACGTATTTGTATTAGTTTTTATTATTTTTTACGAAATTAAAACATCATTTTTATTAGATTTGCTATCTAATTTTAATAAAAATATAAAAGATGAATATATTAGTGTGTATAAGTAGCGTTCCTGACACAACATCTAAAATTAACTTTACAGATAACAATACAAAATTTGATTCAAATGGAATTCAGTTTGTTATTAATCCTTATGATGAGTTTGGACTGACAAGAGCTATGATACTTAAAGAATCTACAGATGGAAAAGTAACGGTTATTACAGTTGGAGACACAACAGTAGAACCTGTAATGAGAAAGGCTTTAGCTATTGGAGCCAATGATGCGGTTAGAATTAATATGGTTCCAGTAGATAGTTATTCTGTCGCTCTTGAAATTTCGAATTACATAAAGCAAAATAATTTTGATATAATTATTGCTGGTAGAGAGTCCATTGATTATAATGGAGGAGCTGTACCTGCTATGATTGCTGAAATGACTGATCTTCCTTTTGTTAATGCTTGTATCGGTTTGGAGATTGACGGGGATAATGCAAAATTAGTAAGAGAAATAGATGGAGGAAAAGAAATGATTTCTTGTTCTCTTCCTATGGTTTTAGGCGGACAGAAAGGATTAGTATTAGAGAGTGATCTTAGGATTCCTAATATGAGAGGTATCATGCAATCTAGAACAAAACCATTGTCTGTTCTAGAACCTACTTCCTCTAATACATATTCTTCTACTGTAAGTTTTGCCAAACCAGAGGAAAAGGGGAGTTGTAAGTTAGTTGATGCGTCTAATGTTCCTGAACTAGTGAATTTGTTACATAATGAAGCAAAGGTTATTTAATTAAAAAAATATAAAAAATGTCAGTATTAGTATATACAGAAAGTTGGGGAGGAAATTTTAGAAAAAGTACTTTTGAGGCGGTTTCTTATGCAAGTGAAACAGCAAAATTATTAGGAACAAATTTAGTGGCAGTATCCTTAGAAGAGGTGTCTGATGATGAATTGTTAAAGTTAGGGTCTTACGGAGCTTCAAAGGTGATATCTGTTCCGTTAATAAATAAAGGAGATAGTCAATCTGCATCAAAAGTTATATCAAAATTTTCTTCAGATGCAGCTGTGATAATTTTTTCAGGAACACATACTGCAAGAATGATAGCTCCTAGATTATCTGTAAAATTATCCTCAGCATGTATCGGAAATGTTATTTCTCTTTCAGAATCTTCTGATATAGTCGTTAAAAGAAAATCTTTTTCTAATAAAGCGATTGAGGTAGTGCAATCAAATACAGAAAAAACAATTTTGTGTATTGCTCCAAATTCATTTGGATTATTAGAAAATAATGTAGATTGTGTAATAGAAAATTCAGATTTTTCGGAAACAGGAAGTTTGTCATTTGATGGACAAGAGACATCTATTGGAAAGGTCTCGATTTCCGAAGCAGCGGTTGTTGTTTCTGCAGGAAGAGGATTGAAGGGTCCAGAAAACTGGGGCATGATTGAAGAATTAGCAGATGTATTGGGAGCAGCAACAGCATGCTCTAAACCAGTGTCCGACATTGGTTGGAGACCTCACTCTGAGCACGTAGGACAAACAGGAAAACCGGTAACAGCAGATTTATATATTGCAATAGGAATTTCAGGAGCAATTCAGCATTTGGCAGGAGTAAATTCTTCCAAAGTGATGGTTGCTATTAACACAGATCCTGAAGCTCCATTTTTCAAGGCAGCAGATTATGGTATTGTTGGAGATGCTTTTGAGGTGGTTCCGAAATTAATTGAAGCGTTTAAAAAACTGAAACACTAAAAATTGAAATTAGTACAGTTAGACATAGAGAGATTAGAACCTAGCAGTTCTCATAAGAGTTCATATGTTTTACTTTTAAGGGAAATAGGAGGGGAAAGAAAATTACCAATTGTAATTGGTCCTTGTAATGCAGGTTCTATAGCTATATATCTAGAGAGTAGTCAAAATCCGGAAAGACCTTTAACTCATGATATTATCAAATCGATAACTAATAATTTTAATATTACGATAAGTAGAGTTCTGATTCATACCTTAAGAGAGGGAGTGTTTCATGCTTCTTTCTTTTGTTTTATGGATGGAGATGAAGAGTTAGAAATAGATGTTCGTACCTCAGATGCAATTGCGATTGCAATCAGAATGGGGTGCCCTATTTTTACCTACAACGATATTCTGCAAGAAGCCGGAATTATACTTTCAGATGATTATACTATTTCGTATCAAGATGATAATTTGGAGGACCAGGAGTCTAGGATAGATATTTTGGGAACCCTTTCGTTAGGTGAATTAAAAAAAGAAATGAAAGAGGCTATTGATTCAGAAGATTATGAAAGAGCTTCTGAAATAAGAGATGAGATTAATAGAAGAAAAGACAAATAAATGAGAAAATTCTACTTCCTTATTTTTGTATCGTTTTTGTCAATCCCTACTGTTTCTCAAGATATTATAGGTAACTGGAATTTTAATTTTATACTTCCTGATACAGTAGAATTTGGAGAAAATCTAAAACCTCTGTCCTCTGATGATAAGATGCAAATTAATGCAGATTTCACTTTTAATTATGAGATATCTGAAGCAAACTTAGTTGCAAAGGGAGAGTGGAAATTACAAGAGGGGATTTTATCCTTACATTATGATTTACCTATAGACACTATCAGGTTCTACCATATTTCTCTTACTAAAGAAGCTTTAATGCTAAATGAGAATGGAATCAATTACGCCTTTATTAAAGAAGGAGTAAACTCTTCTACAATTACAAGATCAGGGTTTTCTCTTTCTTCTTTTTTTAGAGGATTACTTGGAATAATTTCACTCTTATTAATTTCCTTTTTATTCAGTACTAACAGAAAAGGAGTTGATTGGATGTTAGTATCTAAAGGATTAGGAATTCAAATCGCATTTGCATTACTTATTTTAAAAGTATCTTTTGTTTCTTCATCTTTTGAGTTTGTTGGAAAAATATTTACTAAAATCATTTCCTTCACTCAAGACGGCACTATGTTTCTTTTCAGATCATTCGAAACAGGAGTGATAGAATCTCCACTTATGAATTTTGTAGTAATGATATTACCTACAGTAATTTTCTTTTCAGCATTAACATCACTTTTTTATTATTGGAGAATTATACCTAAAATCGTTTACGGCTTTGCTTGGTTAATGAAAAAGAGCCTGGGGCTTTCAGGGCCTGAAAGTGTCGCTGCTGCAGGAAATATCTTTTTAGGACAAACTGAATCTCCACTATTGGTAAAACCATATTTAGAAAAGATGACGATGTCAGAAATGATTTGCTTGATGAGTGGAGGGATGGCTACTATTGCTGGTGGTGTTTTGGCAGCTTATATTGGTTTTTTGGGTGGAGATGATCCTGTGCAACAAATAATTTTTGCTAAACATTTATTAGCGGCATCTGTTATGTCAGCACCAGCTGCTGTAGTTGCCGCAAAAATTTTAATACCTGAACATGAAAAATTTGAAACCAAATTAGAGGTTAGTAAGGCTGATATGGGAAGTAATGCCTTAGAAGCGATTTCGAAAGGAACAACCGATGGACTTAGATTAGCAGTAAATGTTGGAGCTATGCTTTTAGTGTTTATCGGATTAATGTCCATGGCAAATTATATTATGTTTAAAATAGGTGATTGGACTTCTTTAAATGTATGGATTTCTGAAAACACTTCATATACTGAATTTTCATTCAATATGATTTTAGGATATATTGGTGCACCTATTGTTTGGCTGATGGGTGTTTGTAAGGAAGATATGTTTTTGGTAGGCCAACTACTTGGAGAAAAAACAGTATTGAATGAATTTGTAGCTTATGTTTCTTTAGGAGAGATGAAAAGTGCAGGAGTTTTTGTAGAACAAAAATCAATAATTATAGCAACGTATATATTATGTGGTTTTGCTAACTTTGCTTCCATTGGGATACAAATAGGAGGTATTGGAGCTCTTGCTCCAAAACGAAAAAGTGATCTTGCCCGATTAGGTTTTTTAGCTTTAATTGGAGGAACATTAGCTTCACTTTTTACAGCTGTAATAGTAGGAATGTTAATTTAAGAATAAATGCAACAATATTTAGATTTAATGACACGCGTGATGAAAGAGGGCACGTTGAAAGAAGATAGAACTGGAACAGGGACAAAAAGTGTTTTTGGACACCAAATGCGTTTTGATTTATCAAAAGGTTTTCCATGTGTTACCACCAAAAAGTTACATTTAAAATCGATAATTCATGAACTGCTTTGGTTCCTAAAAGGAGAGACTAATATAAAGTACCTCAAAGATAATGGAGTAAGAATCTGGGATGAATGGGCAGATGAAAATGGAGATTTAGGTCATGTATACGGATACCAATGGAGATCTTGGCCTGCACCAGACGGAAAATATATTGACCAAATATCTCAAGTAGTAGATACACTTAAAAACAATCCTGATAGTAGGAGAATTATTGTGAGTGCTTGGAATGTAGGAGAAATTGAGCAAATGGCTCTACCTCCTTGTCATGCCTTTTTTCAGTTCTATGTAGCAGATGGAAAACTTTCCTGTCAGTTATACCAAAGAAGTGCGGATATCTTTTTAGGTGTTCCTTTCAATATTGCTTCTTATGCACTTTTAACAATGATGATGGCGCAAGTTTGTGATTTGGAAGTTGGTGATTTCGTTCATACTTTAGGAGATGCTCATATTTACACTAATCATTTTGAGCAAACAGCATTACAATTAAGTAGAGATACGAAATCATTACCACAAATGAAAATTAATATGGAAGTGAAAAGTATTTTTGATTTCACTATTGATGATTTTGAATTAGTAGATTACTTTCCACATCCTCATATCAAAGGAAAAGTAGCAGTATAATGGCAAAAATTATTGTTTTAGGAGCTGGATTGGTTGGTAGTGTAATGGCTAAAGATTTGTCTAAAAGCCACAAGGTTACCTCAGTAGATGTTTCTCAAAAAAACTTAGATAAGTTAGCAGATATCAACACTATTTGTGCTGATGTTTCTGATAAGGAAACTCTACAAAATCTTATTAAGGATTTTGACTTAGTAATTGGTGCAGTACCTGGATTTATGGGGTATAAGATGATGGAAGGTGTAATTGAGAATGGTAAGAATATTGTGGATATATCCTTTTATCCTGAGGACCCTTTTGGTTTAGATGCTTTAGCAAAAGAAAAAGGAGTGGTAGCAGTAATGGATTGTGGAGTAGCTCCTGGAATGGGGAATATCATTTTTGGATACCACAATATGAATATGAAAATTACTGATTATGAATGTTTGGTTGGAGGGCTGCCTATAAAAAGAGAATGGCCTTATGAATATCAAGCAGTATTTTCTCCAATAGACGTGATTGAAGAATATATCCGACCTGCTAGATTTGTACAGAATTCTCAATTAGTAGTAAAAGAAGCTCTTTCAGACACTGAATTGGTAGAGTTTGAAAAAATAGGAACTCTAGAAAGTTGGAATTCAGATGGATTAAGGACATTAATTTACACCATGAAACATGTTCCAAACATGATAGAAAAAACTTTGCGTTATCCAGGTTCTGTGGAATATCTAAAGGTGTTGCGAGAGTCTGGTTTTTTCTCTTATGATGAGATCGATGTAAACGGTCAGAAAGTTAGACCAATTGATCTTACATCTAAACTTTTATTTCCAAAATGGGAGATGAAAAAAGGAGATAGAGATTTTACAGTTATGAGAATAACTATCTCTGGAGTCGAAAAGGATAAGGAAACTTGTTATGAATATTATTTATTAGACAGGTATGAAGATGGTGTAAATTCCATGTCTAGAACAACAGGATATACTTGTACAGCAGTTGCAAACTTAGTAGTAAATGGAGATTATAATAGAACTGGGATTTCTCCTCCAGAATACTTGGGAGAACATTTTAATTTTGTAAAAAATTATTTAGAAGCAAGAGGAGTAAAATATAAAGTTAATAAAAAATGAGAGTATCGTTAATAGTAGCAGTATCTGCGAATGGAGTTATAGGAAAAGACAATGATCTGACTTGGCATTTACCTAGGGATATGAAGTTTTTTAAGGATACTACTAAAGGTCATCATGTGATTATGGGAAGAAAGAATTTTGAATCCATTCCTCATAAATTTAAACCTTTACCTAATAGAACTAATGTTATCATAACAAGACAGTCGGATTATATTGCAGAAGATTGTATTGTAGTCAACTCTGTCGAAGAGTCCATAGAAGTTGCTAAGAAAAATGGTGATGAAGAACCTTTTATTATTGGGGGAGGTCAGATTTATAAAATAGCTTTAGAAAACAATCTGATTGAAAGAATATACCTTACTAGAATACATCATAATTTTGAGGGAGATACTTTTTTCCCTAATTTGGCAGAAGATTGGAAAGTGATAACAAGGGAAGACTGTAAGGCTGATGAAAAAAATAAATACGATTATAGCTTTTTAGTTTTAGAAAAGTAATAACCCTCCAACAAAAATAAGACAACCAATAAGGAATAGGTATAAAGTATAAGGAAGAATTTCTCTTGCTTTTAAACCTGTAATTCCTAATAGTGGTAAAGCCCAAAACGGTTGCAGCATGTTTGTTAGCTGATCTCCATAGGCTAAAGCCATTATACTTTTTGAAAATGAAACTCCTAATTGATTAGCAGCCTCTATTATTATAGGACCTTGAATTGCCCATTGACCTCCTCCACTAGGTACAAATATGTTTACAATTCCCGCAGAAATAAAAGTGAAAATGGGAAATGTAGTTTCGTTAGAGATATTTACAAAAAAGTCAGATAGTAAACTTACCATTCCTGAGTCCTTCATTATTCCCATAATCCCAAAATATAAAGGAAATTGGATTAGAATTCCTGAAGCTCCTTTTATAGCTTCTGTAATTGCATTTGTGAATTTATAAAAGGAAGAGTGGAAGAAAATCCCCAATCCTAACAAAATCAGATTTATGAAATTTGGTGTAATTACTTTAAGAGACACTTCTTCTGGTAATAAGATAGATTTGTAAAAACAATAAGCTAATATTAAAATAGAGATTATTTTTGACACAACTCTTGAGTGATCTAATTGCTCAGCTCCAATATATTCTATTTTTTCTTCTTTTGTTGATTGTGTGGGTACATTGATATTACTTCCTAAATTCTTTTTTCCTAGATAAAAGAAAAGTGTAGGGATTATAATTAATAATAACACCGAAACAAAAATATTCATTTGAGAAAATATAGTTTCTGAAAGAGTAATTGTTGAAGGTACATCAAAATTAGACCCTTTAAACATTTCTGTAAGATGATTTTTTTCTGCAACTTTTATTGGTGCCGAACCAGAAATTCCTCCGTGCCAAACCATTAATCCGGAATATCCAGCCGCTCCAATTAATGGATAGTTTAGATTTATATTTTTATTGGAAGCATGTTCAGCTACTTTTCTAGCAAAGATTGCTCCAAAAATTAATCCTAGTCCCCAATTAAATAAACTTACAATTATAGTAAAGAAAGAGATGATTGTAGCTGCATTTGCAGTAGAGGTGCAAAATTTTGTAATTTTTGAAATTAAAGAATTTATAGAGTTAGTTAGTGCTAATGTGTGTCCTAATACTAGCATTAACATCATTTGAAATGCAAAAACAAGTAATCCGTTATTCCAAATACCATTTTCCCATGAGGAGAATAGGTTTAAAACATGATAACTTTGATTGTTTTGGTTTTCTGTAAAGATTAATGCTAAAACAAAAGTTAGTATTGTAAGTAAAATTGCTATTGAAAAAGGAGATGGTAATATCGACCTAAAAATATTCTCAAATTTTTTAACAAATGACATTTTTAGAATGGTAAGTCGTCTTCTTCTGTCTGGTTGTTTTCAAAAACTGGAATTTCAGAATCGTCAATTGTTTCAGATTCGCTATTATTTTCTAACTTTTCAATTTTCCAAGCATCTGCAGATGTAAACCATTTTCCATTCCATTCTCGTGAAGATAAGTTGAAAAACACTTCTACTTCTTCTCCATCATTAATATCTGAGATAATCTGGATTTTCTCTTCTCCAAACAATTTAAAACATATATCAGGGTTATATTGTGCTCCGGTATTTAATACAAAAGATAGTGATTTCCATTCCTTTCCCGCTTTGCTTATTCCCTGTTCTAATTCTAATTTTTGTTTTACTGTTCCTTTTACTGATAAGCTCATTCTTTGCTTTGTTTTTATGTGATATCGATATTAATGCAAATATAATTGATTTTTTTATTTCAACTAATAAAAAATAATATCTTTGCGGACCAAATTTTAGCGGATGTGGCGGAATTGGTAGACGCGCTAGACTTAGGATCTAGTGCCGTAAGGCGTGGGGGTTCGACTCCCTT
>MDSW01072410.1_pt1 | contig 24167 bp, 19 predicted proteins | sample 811171 | NCBI WGS metagenome assembly MDSW01 (sample SAMN05326641, study PRJNA326480) | marine metagenome | isolation source: seawater | place: Atlantic Ocean: North West | collected 2012 | reverse complement strand
TAATTTTAATTCCGTTTGATATAACGCTTTCGATTTCTTTTCGAAAGTATTCAACAATTAACTTAAATAAAAAATTTATTTCTGATTTTGGTCTTTTCCAATTTTCAGTTGAAAACACATAGAAAGTCACCATTGGTATTTTAAGTTTAATAGCTGATTTTACAATTTTGCTTACTACCTTAACGCCATTAATGTGACCAAAATTTCTGCCTTTATTTTTCCTAATGCCCCACCTTCCATTACCATCCATAATAAAGGCAACGTGGTTGAGTTTATTCATATTTGAGAAATTTCTTTTTCTTTTTCTGCAGAAATTTTATCTATATTCGCAATATTATCATCGGTAAATTTCTGAATATTTTTTTCTAATGACTTGCTAACATCTTCGCTTATTTTTTTTGCATTTAAAATTTTTTTAAGTTCTTCATTGGCTTCTCTTCTAATATTTCTAATTGAAACTTTGCTTTTTTCCCCCATTCCTTTTAATACTTTGATTAATTCTTTCCTTCTTTCTTCAGTAAGATCTGGAATTCTAATTCTTACAATTTGTCCGTCCACTTGAGGGTTAACGCCTAGATCAGACTCTTTTATTGCCTTGTCTACAAGAACTGTGTTTGACTGATCCCAAACCTGAACAGATATCATTCTTGCTTCAGGAACGTTTACAGTAGCAATTTGATTAATTGGCATTTGTTGTCCATATACATCTACTTTAATTGTATCAAGCATAGATGCATTGGCTCTTCCTGTTCTTAATGTTCCAATATCTTTTCTAAAAGACTGGATTGTTTTATCCATCTTTAATGAATAGTTTTTCTCATTAAACTCCGAACTCATTTTTTAAACTCCTTCGCCAACTTTGTATCTTACGAATTCAAGAACTTTTATATCTTTTAGTATATCAGAAACTTTCATTTTTGGATCCATTATCCATACTTGATTTAATAGAGTATTATCAGAAATAAATTTATTCAATTTACCTTGAGAGATTTTGTCTATCATTTCAGCTTTTTTTCCCGAATTAAGTAGTTCAGCTTTAATAATTTCTAATTCTTTATCTAAAACTTCTTTACTTAAATCTTTCTTGTCAATAGCTAGTGGGCTTGAAGCAGCCACATGCATTGCTAATTTATTTCCTATCTCTTCATTTTCTCCTTTTACTATATTTTCTAATTTAACTATAGAAACAATTTTTCCAATATTTTTTTCTATAGCGCCATGAATGTAATAGAAATTTTTTCCTTTTTTTTTATCAAAATATTTTGTTCTTGTTATAGTAATTTTTTCACCTATTTTTGATATTAAATCTGTAAGATTATCTTTTACATTTATATTGTTTTTCATATTAAAACTTTTAACTTTTTCCAGATCACCCTTGTTCTTAAAATTAATTTGTGAAATCTCCTTACAAAAAGAAATAAAGTCTTTATTTTTTGCAACAAAATCTGTTTCGCTATTTATTTCAACGATTGATATTTCGCCGTCCTCCTCGTGAGCCAAAACCAAACCTTCGGATGCAACTCTGCTCATTTTTTTTGATGCTTTTGCGATACCTTTTTTTCTCAAAAATTCTATGGATTTTTCTAAATCACCATTATTTTCATCAATTGCTATTTTACAATCTTTAAAACCTACTCCTGTAAGCTCCCTTAATTTTTTTATATTTTCTAATAAATTTTTATTTGACATAAAAATTGAGCAAAAATTCTGGTTTATTACTTCTTGCTTTTTTCTTTTATTTTTTTATTGGGTTTTTTAATAATCTTTTTTTCTTCTTTTTTTTGATTTTGATTAACTTGTGCAGATTTAGAGGCATCTGCAATAGTATTTTTTAAAAGATCACAATACAAATTTATTGATCTTCTAGCATCATCATTTCCAGGAATAGGAAATTGAATATCAGTAGGATCAGAATTTGTATCTAGTATGGCAACAATAGGTATGTTTAATTTCAACGCCTCTTTAACAGCTAGAGACTCTATATTAGTGTCAATAATGAAGATCATTTCTGGTACTTTTTTCATGTCAGCTATGCCTCCTAAAGACCTTTTTAATTTATCTCTTTCTTTACCTAATTTTAAAATTTCTTTTTTTGTAAATCCAATATCATCCTTGGAAAGCTGCTCATCTAAAAGCTTCATTCTTTTTATGGAATTTTGAATCGTATTCCAGTTTGTAAGCATCCCGCCTAACCATCTGTAATTTACAAAAAATTGTCCAGTTTCTTTTGCTAAAACACTAACCTGTTCGGATGCTTGTTTTTTGGTAGAAACAATTAAAATTTTACCGCCTTTAGATATACATTTGTGAATTTCAGCTAATGCACTTTTTAAAAATACTACTGTTTGGGTTAAATCAATTATATGTATAGAATTTTTTTCACCAAAAATATATTTCTTCATTTTTGGGTTCCATCTTAAGGTTTTGTGACCCAGATGAACTCCGGCTTCTAAAAGTTGTTTAATGTTTACTTCAGGTACGTTCATATTTTTTTTCCGGTTAATCCACCATAGCTATTCCATTTCTGGACCGGTAGGGAGTTTGTTCCCTTAATGCTATGTGCGAAATTAAGCTTTAGTATATTTAAAATTAGTGAAAATCAAGCTTCTAAAAACTAATTTTCTTTACATAATCCTTATTTTTAACGCTATTAAATATTGAAAAATCAAATTTTCTTGTTTTTTCAAGTCTAAAGGTAAAGCTTTTATTGGCTTCTCTAACTACAATATTAATTCTGGTTTTTCCTTCCTCTTTAAGAACTTCTTTTAATTCTTCAAGACAATCTGACTTGTTTAACTCTATCGAAACTTTTTCGTAAGATTTATTTATCATTTCATTTAAATCTAAAATTCTTTTAACATTTATTCTTCGTAATCCGTTTTCTTCTATTGGTCGGTCTTTTAATAGAGTTAACACAAAGGAATTTGACTCTTTTAATTTTTCCCTATTGTTTATTAGAAGTTCAGAAAATAAAAAAAGTTCAAATTCACTACTGTTATCACTAAATTTTAGGATCGCAAAAGATGTCCCTTTGGAGCTTTTTTTTTCTTGTATGGACATTAATGTCCCAGCAACTTGTGCTTCGGAACTGTCTTGGCTAATAAAATTTTTGTAGGAATCAACATTTAACTGTGAGAAAATTTCCTTATATTCATTTAATGGATGATCTGAAATATAAAAACCTAAAGAAAGAAACTCTTCTTTAAGCAGCTCTTTTTTGCTCCAACTATCATCTGTTTCAAAATTAAAGCTTTCTTTTTTTTCTGAGTCAGTTCCTTCAAAAAGATTAGTTTGATTATTAATTTTGTCTTCATATATGTTTTTTATAGTTTGAATGACTTTTGGAATAGAAAGGAATAATTTTTTTCTATTAAGTTCTATTTCATCAAATGCACCAGCTTTCACCAATCCTTCGAGTTGTAATTTATTAACATCGTTAGGGTTAATTCTATTGATAAAATCAACCAAAGATTTAAATTTACCATTCTTTTCTCTTTCTTTAACTATGTTAGAAATAGCCTCAAATCCTACATTTTTAATTGCAGCTAAAGCATAATAGATTTTATTTTTTTCTGCTTTAAATTCCGCGAAGCATTTATTTATGCAAGGCCTAATAACATTAACATTAAGCCTTTTTAATTCTTCAACAAATTCTCGTAGTTTGCCAGTACTGTTTAATTCTGTAGACATTGTTGCTGCTATAAAATCTTCTTTATAATAAGTTTTTAAATAAGCAGTTTGATAAGCTATTAATGCATAAGCTGCAGCATGACTTTTATTAAATCCATATTCAGCAAATGGTTCTATCTTTTGAAATATAAAATTTGCCAGATCTCTTTTAATCCCATTTTTCATAGCGCCATTTAGAAATCTTTCTTTTTGTTTCTCTAGTTCAGCTCTTTTCTTTTTTCCCATAGCTCTTCTCAAAATATCTGCTTCACCAGCAGTAAATCCAGCTAAGGTCTGAGCTATTTGCATGACTTGTTCTTGATAAATTATTATTCCATAGGTCGGTTTCAAAATTTCTTCTAATTTAGGATGAATATAGTCTGGTTTTTTTAATCCATTTTTACAGTCATTGTAGATAGGAATATTATTCATCGGGCCCGGTCTATAAAGTGCTACCAAAGCTATAATGTCTTCAAATTTATTGGGTTTCATTTGCCGAAGAGACTCTCTTACTCCAGTACTTTCAAGTTGAAATAATCCTGTGGTCTCACCAGTAGAAAGTAAATCAAATACTTTTTTATCTTTAAGATTTATTTTATCTATATTTAAATTAATTTTTTTATTTTTTAACATTTTTAAAGTTTTGCTAATTACCGTCAAAGTTTTTAGCCCCAATATATCAAATTTTACTAATCCAGCATTTTCTGATGAATGCATGTCAAATTGTGTGGAAGGTAAAAATAAATTTGAGCTGTGATCTTTATAGAGAGGAACATTTTCAGATAATTTTTCTCCTGCTATAACTACACCTGCAGCATGTGTTGCCATATTTCTATTTAACCCCTCTAACTTTAAGGATAATTCAATTAATTTTTCGACTTTTTGATTTTTCTTGACCTCTTCTTTAAATCTAGGTTCTCTGTTAATCGACTCTTGCAAAGTTAAAGGTCGAGAAGGATCAAATGGTATCATTTTACATATTTTATCAACATGACCATAAGGCAAACCTAAAACTCGACCAACATCTCTCAGGGCCATACGTGCTTTTAACTTTCCAAATGTTATAATATGAGCTACTCCATTATTATATTTTGATTTCAAATACTGGAAAACCAAATCTCTTCTCTCTTCACAAAAATCTATATCAAAATCTGGCATTGATATTCTGTCAGGATTTAAAAATCTTTCAAATATCAAATTGAATTCTAGAGGATTTAGATCGGTTATATCTAAGCAATAAGCTACTAATGATCCAGCACCAGACCCACGACCTGGTCCTACTGGAATGTTATTTTTTTTAGCCCATTTAATATAATCAGAAACAATTAAAAAATATCCTGAGTAATCCATTTTTTTAATAATATTAAGCTCATGATCAAGTCTGTCTTCATAAATTTTTGTAGGAATATCTTTTGAAATAAAATTATTTAGCCTATTTTTCAATCCAGCTTTAGCTTGTAAAACAAGCTCTTCTTCTAAAGTTAAACTATTTTCCATTTTTAATGATGGTAAAATGGGTGAGGATTTCTTGGGCTTAAAACTAAACCTATATGGAAAATTATAGTTATTTTCTAAAGCTTCAGGAATATCTTTAAATAAGAGCTTTAACTCCTCTGAGGATTTAAAAAAATGTTGGTCGCTATATTTTTTTCTTTTACTATCATTTATAAAATTTTTTTCTCCAATACATACTAGTGCATCATGAGCTTCGTACATACTTTGTTCTAAATAAAAAACTTCCTGCGAAGCAATTAAAGGTATTGTGACTTTAGAAGATAGATTAATTAAATATTGAGTATAATTTTTTTCGTCATATTCATTATGTCTTTGAATTTCTAAATAAATACGGTCTTTAAATATTTCTTTTAGTTTAATTAAAGATTCCTCTATTTTTTTTAGTTTATTTTTTTTGAATAATTTACCAAATAGATCATCGTGACCTCCTGTTAAAATAATTATATCTTCATTTAACTCATATAAATCTTCAAAATTACAATATGGTCCGCTAAGGGCACTGGAGTCTAAATAGCTTTTTGAAGATAATTTTGTAAGATTTGTGTATCCTGTTTTAGTTTTAGCAAAAAGAGGTAACTTTCCTTTAATTTGATCTATTGAAAAATTTATTTGTGTTCCAATAATTGGTTGGGTGCCTGACTTACTTATTTTTTCAGCAAACTCTAATGCGCCACACAAGTTGTAACTGTCACAAATTCCGATTGATTTAATCTTTTTATTTTTACAAAATTCAGATAAATCATCAATTTTTACAGCACCTTCACATATTGAATATTGAGTATGAACTTTAAAATTAACAAAATTTTCTTTACCATTAAGCATTAACCCTTTTTATATTACCGTTAGAAATACTCAACTTGTAATCTGCCTTGTTAGCAAGCTCTCTATTGTGAGTTGCAAATATAACTGCCTTTTTTAATTTTTTTAATTTGAAAAAATAGGAAAAAATACTTTGAGATGTTTTAAAATCTAAATTGCCCGTAGGTTCATCAGCTAATATAAGATCAGTTTCAGCTACAAGTGATCTTGCAATTGCAACTCTTTGTTGTTCTCCTCCTGATAATTCGTTTGGAAAATGATTTTTTCTTTCTGAAAGATGAACATCTTTTAAAACATTTTTTGCTTTTATTAAGGAACTTTTATAATCTTCACCTCTTATCATTAGAGGCATTATTACATTTTCCATTGTAGTAAAATCAGATAAAAGATTATTATCTTGGAAGATAATTGATATTTTTCTTCTTCTAATTTCATCTTTCTCATCTTCATTAAAATTTTTGCTGTCTTTTCCTAAAAAAAGAATTTGGCCGGAAGTTGGTTTATCCAAAAATGACAATAAATGTAAAAAAGTAGACTTTCCAGACCCAGATGGACCAACTAAAGCAACTAAATCGCCAGCTTTCACTCCTAAACTTACATTTTTAAAAATTTCTACTAAACCATTTTTGTGATTAAAATTTTTCTTTACTTTTTTAACCTCTATTAAATATCTACTCATATTTTAAACCTCTTATAGTATCCATTTTAGAAATTGCTCTTGCAGGGAAAAAAGATGTTAATGCAGTTACTATTATTGAAAAAATGAAAATTATGAATATCGAAGTTGGATTTATTTCGCTTGGCATTTTATCTAAAAAATATACATCTGGAGGAAAAATTTCTAAGTTAAATGTTGTTGATATAAAAAATCTAATTTCTTCTAAATAAAAAGAAAATACTACACCCAAAAATACTCCAGCAATTGATGCAAAAAAACCTATAGTAAATCCAGTTAAAAAAAAAGATTTAGTTATTGACAAATTACTTAGACCTAATGTTTTCAAAATTGCTATTTCTTTTGTCTTATTTTTAATCAAAATAGTAAGACCTGAAATAATATTAAATGCAGCTACTATTATAATTAAAGTAAGAATAACAAACATAACATTTCTCTCAACTTTTAGAGCTCCAAAAAAAGATTTGTTTAAATCTGACCAAGAATAAACATAAAAATTTTCACTTATCATCTCAATATCTTTTTTATAGAAATCGGCTTTTAAAGGATCTTTTAAATATATCTCCAAAATTTGATCTTTCTCAGTTTTATCAAAAAAAGACAGTGTGTCTTCTAGAGTTAAAAAAACAATGTTTTGATCAAACTCATAAAATCCGCTACTAAAAATACCAATAATTTGAAAAATTTCCTGTTTTGGAACTCCTCCTAAAGGGGTGTTAATAAGAGCAGAAGACATTAAATTAATATTATCTCCAACAACTACATCTAAATTAATTGCCAATTGTTTTCCTAATACAATTTTACCTTTTTTTAAATTTCTAAAATCACCTTCTATTAAACTTTTTTTAAATGGCTGAAGACCATTTTCATTATCAATTCCTTTAATATAAATACCTTTTACATAATCGTTAGTCATAACAACGGCCTCTCCATTAAAAGAGTCTGTGATCTTAAAGTTTTGATTTATGCTTTGTAATTTTGACTTAAAATTAACGTCAATACTATCAACGTATGGCTTTACTATTATGTGAGGATTAAATCCAATGATTTTGTTTGTCAAGTCAGTTCTAAAACCATTCATTACTGACATGACAATTATTAAAACAGCTACTCCTAACATGATTCCTAAAAAGGAAAACACAGAAATTACCTTCAAGAAACCTTCTTTTTTTTTCGGTTTCAGATTTCTTAGAGATACCAATCTTTCTACTTTACTGAACAATTTATTTTTTTATTTTTTTTATTATGTTGCTTAAATTTAACAATTCGCTTTTTCCATCAACTTCTTTGAATTCAAAATCATTACCTTTTGATTTTGAACCAACAATTATTTGAAATGGAATACCGATTAAATCATGTTTTTTAAATTTTGTTGACATATTTTCATCAACATCGTCTAACAATACGTCAATATTTTGTTTTTTTAATTCTTCATAAATTTTTTTAGATTTTACTAAGTTTTCATCATTGTTTTTATTAATGCTTGGTATAATCACAACGTCAAATGGGGATATGGATTTGGGCCACTTCATGATGTCATTTTTATATTTGGCCTCTATGATAGCTCCTACTAATCTAGACACTCCTATGCCATACGAGCCCATTTTAACTGAATTTTTTTTACCTCCCTGAGAATCAACTAAACAATTGAGTGGCTTTGAATATTTATCGGCAAAATAAAAAATGTGACCAACTTCAATTCCTCTGGTTATTATTTGATTTTCTTTTGAAACTTTTTTATTAAATTCATTTTCATTATATTTGTCATCCGTAACTGCATAAAATGAAGAAAATTCTTTACGCATACTTTCTAAAGAATTGTCATTAAATTTATATTTAGTTAAATCAACATTAAATATTTTTTTGTCAGCATAAATCTTGCTTTCTCCGGTGTCAGCTAGAATTACAAATTCATGTGATAAATCTCCTCCAATTGGTCCTGTTTCAGCTGCCATCGGAATAGCTTTTAATTCAAGTCTATTAAATGTTTTTAAATAAGCAAAAAACATTTTGTTATAAGATTTTTTCGCAGAACTATCATCAAGATCGAAAGAATAAGCATCTTTCATAAAAAATTCTCTACATCTCATCACACCAAATCTTGGTCTAATTTCATCTCTAAATTTCCACTGTATATGATAGAGCATTTGGGGAAGGCTTTTATAAGATTTTATACTTGATCTAAAAATTTCAGTTATTAATTCTTCATTAGTTGGTCCATACAACATTGCCCTTCCTTGTCTGTCTTTTATTCGTAACATTTCTTCACCATAATCTTCGTATCTTCCACTTTCTTTCCAAATATCGGCTGATTGTATTGTCGGCATTAACATCTCTTGAGCACCAATGTTGTTTTGCTCCTCTCTGACTATTTGTTCAATTTTTTTCATTATCTTAAATCCTAAAGGCAGCCAAGAGTAAATGCCTGCTGAAGATTGTTTTATCATTCCTGTTCTTAACATAAGTTGATGAGATTTAATTTTTGCATCAGATGGAAGGTCTTTTGTTATAGGAACGAAAAGATTAGACAATAACATTTTATAATACCTTTCTCTTGGTAGCGAGGGGCGGAGTCGAACCGCCGACCCCAGGCTTATGAGTCCTGTGCTCTAACCAACTGAGCTACCTCGCCGTTAATATGACTTAAATTTATAATACTTTTAAAATTAGTTGCAATGAAGATTTTCTTGAATTCTTTAAAAAACGTTTAAACGTATTAATTCTTTAAAGATTTTTTCATGTCCAAGTTCATTAAAATGGACATCATGTTTTAGATAATATTTTTTTATAATATCCATATCTGATAGTTCAGATTTTTCTTCAAAAAAAATTGGAAATAAATTAATAAAGTTTTTGCACTTTTCTATACAAAATTTTTTCCAAATTTCAACTTGTTTGGAAGTTTCAACATCATAAAGTATTTGACCAGGAATCGGGTAAACTCCAACAGAGATTGGTATATTTTTTTTACTTAAATACTTATGTAGTTTGCTCATATTAGCAGTCGCATTTTTTATACCATTATTTATCTGAGTGTTATCTTCAGAGTAAGTCCAATAACTTCTATGATAGTCTTTTCTATAAATGTAAACTTTTGGTTTAATTTTCCTCTTTATTTGTTTTATTTTTAATTTAACTTGATCATATAAAGGGAAAATTTTTTTTTCTACATTATCTAATTTATTAATATTTGAAAGTTTCTCCACACTTTTAGCACAAACTGAATTTTTTTCTCCACATTCATAGTAGATGTTTTCGTCGTCTATGTCACTAACATCAATAAAAACAAAAACCTCATCAATATTTAAACCATTATCAATGTAGTATTGAATTTTTTTAAAATATATAATTGGGCTATAAGAAGTAACACCCATATTTATAATATTTTTTTTTTGTGATTTATTCAGCATTCCAGGAAAAATTTTATCATAATTTAATCCTAACCCTTCGATAGTACTGTCGCCTATTATGATTACATTTTTGTTATCTTTTATTTTGCTTCCTTCACATGAAGTTCTAAAACCAAATTCATCAGTGCATGTTTTATAAATTAAATTTCCCCATTTTGAGTCTACTTTAATGCTGGGTTTTAAAGTGTGGTGAAAATAATCGTGTTTTATCCTATAGCTTTTTTCTTTTTTCTGTAACTCTATGGCTTTCATCCGAATTGACTCGGGGCTTTTTATAATTTCTCTTTCATAGAAAAAATTTAAAGTTTTCTGACCAAAAAAAAAGTCAAAAGTAAATAAAATAAAAAGATTAATAAAAATAACTGCAATTACTTTTTTCATAATTTAAATAATTTTAATTATTATATTATTTCAAAATTTACACACTCAATTTTTAAAACCATGCAAATTTTCTACAGCAAAACAATACTTTGAAAACCTTGTCTTTTGAAAAGGAAACATTTTAGTAAGTTCATCTAAATTTTTTTTTGCCGAAGTTTTTATTTCAACTATTGAATTTGAGTCGTTAAAAAAAGCATTATTTCTATAGTTTTTATAAACAAGATTTTTATCTACAGAAATTCTTACATCATCTATTATGGAATACTCTCTTTCATAAATTACATAGAAATTTGGAAAACAAGCTCCATACTGATTATCAAAAATACCTACTCTCTTATAATTATCAACCTTCTTATTATCTATTATTTTTCGAGTCTTAAATCTGCCTTCGACTGAAGAATTTTTTACCTCTAAATAAAATTTTTTATCATCAGCATTAGGATATTCTCTTATTCTAATCTTTTTCCTTGGTACTATTCCTTCAATTGAGTCATTATACATATCTAAATTGACATTATCGAAATACAAGCTTTTGATGACTCTAGGTTGATATATTTGTTTAGCTGAATGCTTGATCAAATAATTTTTAAAATCAACAAGATTTTCAGATTTTATATAAAGTTTTTCTTCAATTCTAAAACTCATTTTATTTAACTTCTCGGCCTCACACCAAATCTTTTATAGTAACGCTCAGTCAAAAATATTAAATCATTTGCTTCTTTTACATTTCCATAATCAACAAAATTTACTATATTTTTTCCCTTATAATTTTCAAACCATACTTTTATTTTTTGTACTATTTCTGGGTTATTGTTATTTAATTGAATCAGATTGTCAAAGTTAGATAATTCACTATTTATTGGTACAGCAATTATTTTATCATCTTGTTCTCCAAAATCTTCCATCTTTACTAATCCAATAATTTTTACTTTGACTACATCTCCTTGAGTCAAGGGGTTACCTAACACAAGTACGTCTAAAGGGTCTCCGTCGCCCCCGACACGAGCTGGCAATACAGTTCTAGGTATCATGCCGTAATTTACAGGATAAGGCTCATAATCAATTGTTCTAGGTTTTCCCATGTAAAATTCTCGAGATAAAGATCCTGTAATTTTTGAAACTTCCCATTTCTCGGAGATTCCCGCAGGTATTTCGATAACCACATTTACCGTACCATCCTCGTTAAAAGTTTTGTGATCTTTTAAGAAATTTTTTACTACCGGTTCGCCTCGAACTTCTAAAACTTTAAGCTGGTTAGGATCATAAGTTTTTCCATAAATAAAATTTTTAAGAACCCTATCTCCTTCAAAAATTTTAGAATGAATGTCAATATCTGCTTCTCTATAAAAATTATTACATTTCATTTTTTGCATTTCTATGAAGCCGCCATTGAATTCTTGTTTCTTATTATAAGCTGCAACACATGTTTTTAAATTATTAAAATTTGCGCTTTTAAGTTTTACTATTGAACTATCTTTAGAAGCAATTCCTGTATTTGCATTTTCAGCAATTATTTTATTAAATTCAATGTTTGATTTTTCACCTACAGATAAAGCTTTATCACCACAATTTTTTAAATTTAGATTTTTAATTTTATAGGTACCTGCAGAAAAATCAGCACAATCATTTGCTGATGAACTAACCGTAATATTGTCTATTTCTAAATTAGAGAAATCTATATCTAATCCATCGCTGAAAGAATTAATTATATTTACTTCTTTAACATGGCCTTTAACATTTATTAGATTAACTGTATCTTCGCAACTTGATCCTTTTGCATTTATAGAAATATTTTTTACCTCTAAATTAATTAAAGACATACATCCTGTTAGGCCATTTGTATCTATTGGATAATTTTTTGGAAATACTTTTAAATTTATTGAATTTGCATCTTCATTAATTTCGTAACCTTTAAAATTTATAGTTATATCTTTTAATTCTCCATTAACAATATAAAGTCTAGAGCCTGGATCATTTTGATAAATGTTTAATAAATTTTCATCATTCTTGATATCAATCTTAATTCCTTCATCATAAAAAATAATTGAGTTTTTATAATTTATTTTCTTATAATTTTCATTTTTTTTTATATTTTCAAAGTTAAGATTTTGACCCAGGTATTGATATATTTTTTTATCTAAAACTAGTTCACCCTCTAAAAGTCTAGAAAGATTGTTGTTTGGAAATGAGATGTCCTCACAGGTTTCTAAATAAATTTCACATCTTTGAAGATCACTTTGATTTAATTCTTGTTTTTTGTTTACTACTAAATAAACACCTGGATCAATTTCGTTTAAAGTTTTACTAAATTTATCCAGTATACCCTCTATAGGCTTAAACTTATTATATTCGATTATTTCCTTATTCTTTGGGTTTAAATAGTTGTTTTTAATTCTATTTAGATTCTCATTAATTTTATTTATTTTTCGTTGTAAATCTAATTCATTTATATTAGCTCCAGAAAGGTTAATTTTTTCATGAAATTCTTTTAAATTTAAGTTATTGAGTTTATCCTCAATTACGTCAAATGCTTTAAATAGCTCATCTGAAACAGGTAAACGATAAGTTGCGGTAGTTGTTGTTGGAAATTCACTAAAAATGTGTGTATTAGAGTCGTAATTTATAGGTTCAAAATAATTTTCTATTGAATTCCAATAAAATTTTCTATTACTTACCCCTAAACCATGTTGGCTATTAGTAGCCTGCATCAGTAAATTATAAACATCTAGTTTTAATATATTTTTTGAATTAAAAAATCCTAATAAAGTATTATCTAAATCATAGTCAAAAAAATTAAAATTATTTTTTTTATCTTGAAATCTATTAGAATAATATAAATATATTAAATTGAGATTGGTGAGTGCTTCATAAGACATTAATTTATGATTTTCACTCTTAGATATTATTCTAGCATTTGACTGTTTAGCTAACATAGCCTTAATGCTTTTGCTTCTCAAAATAGGAGTTCCGACGGACCAATTACTTAATTGATTGTCTGGAATGTTTTCTACAAGTTTAAAAAAAAATTTTTGGTCGCCCTCAAGGATAGGGCCCTCTCTTCTGTTATTAAATTCTAACAATTCTTTAGCAGCCTTTTCTTGAAATAGCATTTCTGACTCAGCTTGGTTTACTCTTGCCATAACTCTTATAGTTCTAGGGGCTAAATAATTTAAATCTCTTAATAATTCTGTCAAAATAATTACATCTTGTAATTCTCCTCGGACATCAGGTTTAAACAGTTTAAATTTAGTAACGCCTCTTATGTTTCCATTATTTAAATGAATGTCTAAACTTTGAATTATAGAATTTCCCTTTAGTGCAATATGATCCTTAGCGTCACCACTATGTCTAATCCTGCCTTCAAACACACATTTTATATCATTTTCATAGGTAACAGTAATTGTAGATTTAAATCTTCCTTTATATCTATCTGAAATGAATCTTGAGCTATTAGTGATAATTCTCATGCTGTTCACAGTCCATCTTCTATAATTATGGGTATCTATTTCGATTTTCTTAATTTTTAATTTGTCAATATTTTTTAGATAATTTTGACTTACTTCAGAATTACATCCGATAAATTTATTATCTAATTTATTAGTATCAGAAAAAGACTTTGAAGTTATTGTAAAAAAAATAACTAAAAAAAATAAAATTTTTTTCATAATCTCAATTAAAGATTACATTAATTTTTTCAATATTTTTTTGTTGATCTAATTTTTTCTTAAAATCTTGTAATTCTTTTCTATTATTAAAATTCATCCTATAAATATATTCATTAGAAGATTTATCTATTATAGAGTTAGCTAAATGTTCGCTATTTTCAATATATTCTACTCTCTCTTTAGTAGAAATTTCTAATGTGTTTGAAGTATTGCCTTCATTAAAAGACATACTGTAAAAAGATTTTCCAAACTTATTAGATATTTTTTGCGCTAGCTTAACCAATAGAATAACTATAACGGTGCATAAAACTAATTGGATTGCCCATTTTGTTCTTACACTTAATGCAATTCCTATAGTAATTAGATCAAAGTACATTATTAATTCTAAGGCACTTTTAACTGGATGCCGAAATCGAACTATAGATAATGCTCCTATCATACCCAAAGATAAAGCAATATTTCCAGATATCGTTTTAGTGATAACATAAGTTATAACCGGCAATATCATAAAAGCTACGGTCTGAGCGTGCGATCTTGCCCAAGCTTGCCCCGCAAAAACCAAGGTAAACCTTAACAACAATCCACTGGAAATTAGTATAATTAGCGCTTTAAATTCGTCCACAATAACACCTTATATCCTGTTTTTATAACAAATATCAACAACGATTAATTTATATTTTTTACAGCTGATAAAACCAAACCATTTCTTTTAACCTCTATCAAGCTTGAATTATCATATTTATCAAAACAAGTAATAATTTTGCTAGATTTATTTTTATTATAATCCCATAAAACTCGATTGGCAATTATTATATAATCAGGATTTTTATTTTTATCTACTATCTTATAATTAAAGTTTTCTATTTTATTTAAATAATATTTTACAGAACCTTTTCCAACACCACATATTGAAAACTTTGTATAAGGCTTTGACATTAGCGTTTTATTTGTCTTTATTTTTTGAGATAATTCTTTTAGTGATGTACCCCAATAATCATTTTCAAATTTTTTATTTGTTTCATTAAAATTTCCTGAAAAAATATTTAAATAAGTATAATGGTATGGAGTTAATATAAAGAAAATATACAAGTAGTATAACTTTAAAAATAAAATAAAAAATAAGATAACTTTATAATATATAAAATTATAATTTTTATATAAAAAAAATATCATTATAGCTGGAAATATTGAAAAATATGGCAGTACAAAAATGAACAATCTCATACCATCGTAAACAGAAAATGGAGTAAAAATTAATAATATATTAGGAAGAATTAAGTTAAATAAAATAAAAATTACCTTACTATTAAAGTCTTTTATTTTTTTTTTAAAAAAATAATTTATTTTTACAATTAAAAATAATAAAGTTAAATATAAGACCAAAATATATTCTGGTGTTTTAAAAACTAAATTTTTTAATAAATAAGTATTTGGAACATTGTCACTTTTAAAAACCTCTCCGTTTAAAAAACTGAATGGATAACCCCATCCGTACTGAAATGATTGTTTAATCAATTCAAAAGGTTTGACTAATAAGTTTTCATGCGTAGGAACCCAAATTAAAATTATAATGAATAAAGCTATAAAAATTATTTTAAATAAATCGAAAAATATTTTTTTAAATTGAATATTTTTTCTAGTCTTTTTATTGATTAAAAATAATATATATAAAAAAATAGGAATAAGGGTAGCTACAAATGCAAATCTAACTCCCATACCTAAAGCTAATAAAAAACCTAAATAATAAACATATTTTTTATTTTTAAAATTATTTAATTTTAAATACTGTAAGGAATAAAATGTTATCCAAATATTACTAAAAGTTACTATTGTATCCCTATCATTGATTGCCATGTGACCAAAAAATATAGGATAAAAAATAAAAATTATAAAAGATAAGATTCCTATTTCTTTATTAAATAATTTTTTTGATACTTTATAAACACCAATTGAAGCAAAAAAAGAAAATGTAAAATTTATAAGATGAAATGCTTCAAGTTCGAAACTTTTTGGAAAAAGTTGTAAAAAAAAAGCTGACAAAGTACTATATGTTCCTGGATAAAGTTGAGAAACAAAACTCTCCTCATTAGCTAAATGACCAAAGGACAATAAATAAGACAATCTTTCTTTCCCAATATTAACAAAGAAAAAAGTATCCCAGCTTTTTCCTATAGATATTGAACAATAAACACCAAAAATAATAATGATTGTTAGGAAAAAAAAATAAATAAGATTTTTTTTATTTATCACTAAGATCTACAGTTTCAAATTCTTTTTTTATTTTATTATATAATTTTAATAAAATAATTTTATCTTCTTCGTTTAAAAGGTTTTCTTGTTGAAGTGCGCCTTTTGCTTCTTCTCTTAATTTGTTTCTTAAATTTTTTCTAGTTTCAGTCTTTGAAATAGATAAAAATTGGTTAATTCCTTTGATTTGTTCAGCAAAAAAAAGATTAAATACAACGTTTATAACTAAAATTACCGCAATAGTTATTGAAATTAATTTTATGAAAAATCCTTTCATTAAATACACTTATCATTGTTTTTTAGATTGGTACAGCAACTCTATCTTTTCTTTTAGAGTATCAATATTTATTTCTATATGTCCTAATTGATTATCTGTAGTTATTTTTGGTTTTACAGAAATACAATCATAATTTAAACGATTCTTTTTTGATATATTTTTTATTATTTCGCCAGCACTATCAGATTGAAGTTCTAGTACTTTGGTATTCGGTTCACAAAAAACTATATTTGCAAAACCCGCGCCATGTAGTCCTACTATACATTCTGCTTGATTAAAAATTTCAACTTGTTGTTTAAAATGATACTTGCTTAATGTTAAAAATTTAAAACCCTGTTTTTCTAAAAAATCTTTTACTTCATTTTCATTTATTATAGATCTCATTTTTCCATGACCAGATTTAGAATCTGTACGTTCTATATAAATTTTTTTAGGGAGGTTTTGGTTATTTGGTTTTAGATTTAAAAATTTATTTCTTAAAAAAGATATAATCCAAATAGGAATATTTAGTGAATCTTTTTTTGGATCATTCAAAAGATTATAGGGATGGTCTGTAACTATAATTTCATTAGCAGAAAAATGCCTATGAATTCTACTAGACAACCTTTTGACTGGTTCTATATTTAAATATTCCAAAGTTTCATTTTGAAATTTTTCTTTTAAGTCTGGAAGTAAAAAAAAATCTATTTCTTTTAAATTTACTAAATTTTCTACAATGTACATTCTTGGTAAAACATCAAAAAGCCAATGCCAATAATTTGAATTACCTCCCCCACCTGTTAGTAGAGAAAAAACCTTGCCTTTTATTTTTTTTTTAAGTCTTGGAGTTCCTTTTTTAAAAACTATATTTTCATTACATTCTGCATTTATATTATTTCTCAATTGAAACGAGGCACCATTTACAATTGAGTTTTTTAATATTAAAGCTGTGTCATTTATTGTGTCTGTATACAGCCTTCCTTGTTTTATAAAATAAACCTTATAATTAAAATTTTTCTCTAACTCAATTTCTTTTAACTCTATAAAACTATTTTTTGATGGGTTTATAGTTCCTTTTATTTTTCCATATAAAAGAATAAATAAATTGGAGATTAAAGTTCTAAACAAATGAACAATTTTTTTTTTTAAATTTTCAATCAATTTTTTTTTCGTAAAGTTTTTTAAAATATTTTTCAAAATGTATTTGGTAGTAAAAATCATATGCATTCTTTCCGTGTGGTATCGCTGCTGGAAAGTAAGGACAAGCTTCTAAAAGTCTGGGCACTTTAAGACCTTCTGCTATTGGAAAACCTACTGATGAATTACCAATAAAAAACTTACTTGATTTTATAGCAGAAGCCATATCTAAAAAATCTCTACACTCATAAAATTTTAAATTTGCAACTGTTTTCTTGAGATCATTATATTCTTCTAAATTTCCAACAAAATATATATCTTTGAAATCATTTAAAAATTTATAATTAATAAATTGATTTCTATACCTAAAAGTTCTTTGAATAACGACTTTATCCTTTAGCTCAGTATGTGAAGGAGCATCTAGATATTTTTCATCAAAATTAGGCTGAACGCCCGTAATTTGAGATGCATATCTCAAATTATCGAACAATATATTAATCGGTATAATTCTAAATAAATCAAAATTTATGTCTATTTCTTGTTGATTATATTTCTCAATTTTTTTGATAAATTTTTGAAAATTTAAAAGTGGTTCAAGCATTTCAAAACTTTTGTCGTTTAAATAAACATCTTTTGATGGATGTTTAAGATACTGAGTCTCCAATGGTTTATTGGTTTGAATATAAAGATTACATTCATGGTTTTTTGAAATCTCTTTTATTACTGGTAAGGCATTAATTATATCTCCAGCATGACCAGAATGTAAAAAAGATAAAGGGCGATTTGAATTTATTTTTTTTTCAATTTCTAGAAGATAAGGTTCAATGTTTGTCTTAAATTCTAAAAGAGTTTTTTTTATATTTTCATTGTGTTTTAAAAACTTATAATTTTTATAATTGAATAATTTATTCCAAAACTTTTTTATTAACATTTTAATTATAATTTTTTTTCACCCTTTCTTGTGACAACATGTGGAGTGGGCATTGGAAACATAAGCTCTCCTCCTTCTTTAATGAAATTTTTTTCTCTTTTAACGATCTCTTTTTTGAAATTCCATGGTAGGACTAAAAAAGCATCTGGCTTCATATTTCTTGCAAGTTTCTCAGATATTAGTTTAATGTCTGATCCCAAACAACTCAAACCAACTTTTTCTGAATTTCTTTCACTTATATAAGGTATTTTTTCTTTATTTAAGCCAAAGTGCTGTAGCAAAATATTACCTTTTGTACTAGCTCCCAATCCAAGAACTGAGCCTCCTTTTTTAAGAATTTTATTAACATAATTATTTGTTTTGTTTTTTAATCTGTCTATATCCTTTTCAAAATTAACAAATGTTTTTTCTTTATCCAATTTATATTTTCTTTCAGTTTTTCTAATTTTGTTTATTGAATTATAAAAGTTTTTAGACTCATATTTTTTATTTTTGTTTTTACAAACAAATAATCTAATACTTCCACCATTAACAGCATTTGTTTCTGCATAAAAACATTTTAAATTAAAATTTTTTAAAAGCTTTTCAAAAGAATTTAAAGAGTAATATGATAGATGTTCATGGCAAATATCGTAAAAATTATTAAACTTTAGCATGGATAATAAATAACTTATCTGAACACACCAAACACCTTCGTCGTGCAAAATTTCAAATATTTCTTTAACAAATTTTTTTGGATTTGATAGATCGTAAAACATTGCACAAGAAGTTATAATTTTAGCCTTTTTATTAACTTTTTTAAGAAAGTCTTTGGAATTAAAATAATTTTTAAAGATTTTTATATTTTTTCCTTTGTTTATAAATTTAATATTTTTTGCGGGTTCAAATCCAAATAAATTATATTTTTTATTATAAAAATTTAATAAAGTACAATCATTAGATCCTATATCAACAATTGTATCTCCGGCTTTAGGTTTTACTAATTTTTTTATTTTAGTAACAACATCTTTTAAATCATTTCTCATTGTGTCGCTTGTGGCAGATCTGTAAAAATAATTTTTATATAGAAGATTGGGGTTTGTTATTTCTTTTAATTGTAAAAGACCACAGTTATTTTTATTTTTTTTTTTACTACATAACACAAGAGTTAATGGACTTTGTATTTTTGATAGATAATTGTTTTTATTTGATTTAACAAATGTGGCTGAGATATATTGTTTATTAAGTTGTAGAACTTTTCTTAAATTAGTGTTACCACAGACCTTACACTTTTTTAAATAAGTAATTTTGTTTTTTATTTGCATGAACGGTGTTAAGTAATATTAATTCCTATTTATACAGAATAGAAAATTTATGTCAAAAAAAGCACTCATAACTGGAATAACTGGCCAAGATGGTTCTTATTTAGCAGAACTACTTTTGAAAAAAAACTATGATGTTTTTGGTATAGTTCGCCCAGACTTTTCAATAAAAGATAGAAAAAAAACTTGGAGACTAAAAAATTGTCTAAAAAATATAAATTTATATAAAAATTCTCTCTTTGATGAAAATTTAATTAAAAATACTATAAAAAAAATTAAGCCTGATGAAATATATCATTTGGCAGCACAAGCTTATGACGGCCATTCATTTCGAAATCAACTTTATACTTTAAACATTAATTTTAACTCAACAAAAAATATTTTAACAGCTGTTAAGAATACTGATAAAAAAATTAACTTCTTTTTTGCGGGATCATCAGAAATGTTTGGTAGTATAGAAAATAAAAAAATAAATGAGTATACAGAACTTCATCCTTCGTCTGCATATGGTATTACAAAAGTTGCTGGTTATCATTTAACTAAAAACTTTAGAGATAATCTAAATATTAACGCATCGACTGGTATTTTATTTAATCATGAATCGCCAAGAAGAGACTTACGATTTGTTACAAGAAAAATTTCATATTCTGTAGCTAGAATAAAAAAAGGTCTTCAGAAAAAACTGAGATTAGGAAATTTGTATTCTAAAAGAGATTGGGGACATGCTAAAGACTATGTTTATGCAATGTGGTTAATGAATCAACAAACAAAACCCAGTGACTATGTAATAGGAACCGGTGTTTTAAATTCTGTAGAGGATTTTGCAAAAAAGGCCTTTAGATATGTAGGTTTAAATTATAAAGACCATGTAATTTCTGAACATAAATTTAAAAGAATACAAGATAGCGCTTGTAGAGCTGCAGATATTTCCAAAGCACAAAAAATTTTAAAATGGAGACCAAAAATAAAATTTGATAACTTGGTCGAAGATATGGTCGAATCAGATTTAAAAAAAATTCAAAAAAATGAAAAATAAGAATAAAATTAAATATCCATTAGTAATTAATCCTTTTTCAAATAAAGATATTTTGTCGGGTAAAAAAGTTTTGACTTCAGGAAAAATTACAATGGGAAAAATAACAAAAAAATTTGAAAAAAATTTTGCAAAATATTTAGGAGTGAAATATGCATTAATGGTTAATTCTGGTTCCTCAGCAAACCTTTTAGCTTTTTTTGCTTCAGTTAATCCTATGAATAAAAAAAAAATAAAATCAAAAAGTGAATGCTTAATACCAGCAATTTGTTGGTCTACATCTTTATGGCCAATTGTTCAATCTGGATTAAAACCTAAATTTGTAGATGTTAATTTGAAAACATTTAATATTGACATTGATGATTTAAAAAAAAAGATAACAAAAAAAACTAAAGCTATTTTAGCAGTTCATGTGTTAGGAAATTCAACAAATATGATTGAATTAAAAAAAATTGTAAGAAAAAAAAATTTAACATTAATAGAAGATACTTGTGAGTCTTTGGGCTCAAAGTATGGATCAAAGTACTTAGGAACATTTGGAAAATTTGGAACATATTCATTTTTTGTATCGCATCAAATTTCAGCTGGAGAAGGTGGAATGATAGTATGTAATGACTACAATGATTATAAAATACTCCATAGTCTTAGAGCACATGGCTGGGATAGAGGTATAAATAAGAAAAAAAATAGTAATTGGAATTTTATAAATTCTGGCTTTAATCTTAGGCCCACAGATATAAGTGCAGCTATTGGCTTAAATCAATTCAAGAGATTAAAAAAAATTATTAACGTAAGATCAAATAATAGAAAAAAAATTATTTATTCAATTAAAAAATCTTTAAATTGGAGGAGGCAGTTTGATTTTTTAGAACCTATTAAAAAACTTTCACCTAGTTGGTTTGGTTTACCAATCCTTATTAATAAAAATTTTCTAAAAAATAAAAAAAAATATTTAAAATTTCTTAATAAAAAGGGTATAGAAACTAGGCCAATAATCAGCGGAAATTTCTTAAATCAGCCGAGTATTAAACTATATGGGTTGAACAAGAAAGGCGAACGTTTTAAAAAAGCACAAGAAATTGAAAGAAGAGGCTTTTTTATTGGATTACATGCAAAAGAAATTAAACAAAAAGAAGTCAAATTTTTAACAAAAAATTTATTGATGATAGATCAATTATGAAAAAAACTGCTCTAATAACTGGAGTTACAGGTCAGGATGGTTCGTATTTAACTGACTTTCTTTTAAAAAAAAATTATAGAGTGATAGGTGTCAAACGAAGATCATCAAGCTTTAACACAAAAAGAATTGATCATGTTTACAATGATGTAAAACAAACAAAAAACTTTATTCCGTATTATGGTGACCTAACGGACTCCAGTAATTTATTAAGAATTATTCAATCTACAAAACCCGATGAAATTTATAATTTGGGAGCTCAATCACATGTTCACACGAGTTTTGAAATTCCAGAATATTCTGCGAACTCTGATGCTTTAGGAACTTTAAGAATATTAGAAGCAATCAGAATTTTAAAACTACAAAAAAAAACAAAATTTTATCAAGCTTCAACCTCTGAAATTTTTGGTAATACAGACATACCACAAAATGAGATGACACCATTCAGACCAAGAAGTCCTTACGCTATATCTAAACTTTATGCTTATTGGACTACTGTAAATTATAGAGAAGCTTATAAGATTTTTGCTGTAAATGGAATATTGTTCAATCATGAAGGTCCACGAAGAGGTGAAACATTTGTTTCTAGAAAAATTACTAGAGCAGTTTCTGAAATATATAGAGGTAAAAGAAAATTTTTTACTTTAGGAAATTTAAATGCAAAAAGAGATTGGGGATCTGCTAAAGACTATGTTGAAAGCATGTGGCTTATGTTAAAATCGAAAAAACCCGATGATTATGTAATAGCGACTGGTAAAAGTCATACTGTTAAACAATTTGTAGAAGAAGCATTTAAATTCATAAATATTAAAGTAGGTTGGAGAGGAAAAGGTTTAAAAGAAGTAGGTTTTAATAAAAAAAATGGAAGCATTCTTATTAAAGTAGATCCAGTGTATTTTCGTCCGACTGATGTTCATGAATTAAGAGGAGATGCATCTAAAGCCAAAAGAGAATTAAAATGGAAACCGAAAACAGATTTTAAAAGTTTAGTTAAAGAAATGATGATCTCTGATCTTAAAGAAATAAAGTAAACCTCTAAAATTACCCTCTTGACTTCTAGTTCATTCAGGTTTTAAATAACCCAAACTGAACTCAACTATTTATATGGAAAAAATTAATAGTATTAAACTAGATGAAGTAAAAGAAACAATAAAACAAAATTATTCATCATGTCAGCTAATGTTTATGGAAATTCAGAGTTCTTTTCTAATAGATATCTACAAACGGTACAATAAAGATTTGGATGGAGCAAATATAGTATTATATTTTGCAAAAAATCTTCATAGACAAATTCTTCATCAAAGAGAAAATGATTTGAAATATGACATTTCTTTAGAAAACTTTTGGAGAAACCATAAGGATATAAGACAACCTGATTATAAAATTATAAATATTTCTAAAGATGTAAGTTTACCTAAAGAAACAACTAGAAGAAAAATTAACAATTTATTAAAAACTAAAGTGTTACAAAAAAAAGGTAAAAAATTATTTTGGCATCCAACAGAAGATCAAAAAAAAACTTATGAAACTATAGTTAAAAAAGAGATAAATGATGTCTCTAAAATGATTAATTGTATATCTTCACTTTTTAAGATCAAAGTTTCTCATGATAAAATAAAGGATGAATTAAATAAACACTATTCTTTTTATTGGTTTCATTATTTAAATGCATTTTTAAAATGGGCAATTAGATGGCAAAAGAAATCAAATGATCTTGAAATAGTATTAATAGCCCTTCAATGCGCGATACAAACAGCCTATTTTATAAAAAAGAAAAATATAGGTAATTCTTTTGATCAAGTTTCAAAAAAAGCACCTGCCAAATTCAACTTTTCCGAAGCTAACATAAGCGCTACATCTATTTCGGAAATTACAGGCATACCTAGAGCAACATGTATAAGGAAATTAGAGAAATTGGTTGGATTAAAAGTTTTAAAAAAACATAAACCT
>MDSW01211574.1_pt1 | contig 24168 bp, 18 predicted proteins | sample 811171 | NCBI WGS metagenome assembly MDSW01 (sample SAMN05326641, study PRJNA326480) | marine metagenome | isolation source: seawater | place: Atlantic Ocean: North West | collected 2012 | reverse complement strand
TTGCGTTTTCAGAAGGAGTGAACCGACGTGTCAACTAAAACAATTTTGTTGTTCTATGTGTTGTCCTATGTGTTATTCGGCACCTTACTTGGTTGTGTTGGTGAGAATTCAGAGCCATCGCCAGTCGGTGAGGAGAAAACAGCGACCGACACCAATGGTGCTCAGCAGTTGATACGGGAGGAAAGTGTTTCTGAAACGGCTTCCCTAAAACCGATTGAGGCACAAACTGTGCCGATTCAGCTGGATGAAGCGATTGGTGATTTGCTAACCACGCTCGGTGATGGTGCAACGAAAGATCGAATTGTTGCGAGCACAGCCCTTGGTGAACAAGCGGCAAAAGTTGTAAGTCAACATGCCGACTGGTTAAAAGCTGGCAGTGTTTCCCAGCGTCGGGGAATGATGTTAATGATGACAGGTAAAGCGCAGGTTTTTCCCGACGAGACTTTTAGTTTGGTCAAACTGGCACTTGCTGACGATGACAGTAAGGTGCGGAGTATCGGCGTTCAGTTGATACGTCAATTGTTACCGACACAAGCCGCAGAGCTTCATATGCATTTGCTTGAGATGATGAAAGACAAGCAGGAAATGCCGGCTATTCGAAATTCTATTTTGCGTCTTATCGCACTTGTGCCGGGCGACGTGTTGCAAACAGAAACAGCACTCAGTGATTTGATATTGGCTGAGGGCGATGATCCCACGGTCAAGCAGGCTGCATTACAGTCCTATGTCAAGCTGGCCCCGGCTGAACCGGCGATTGCCACTTTGGTTTCTGTATTGGAGAACTCGAACAGTAATGAAGTTAAACGGACGACGGCAGTACTGTTAGGAAAGTACGGAACCAGGTCCAAAGGAGCCGTGGAATTGCTTGGAGGCCTGATCGAGACAGACGATGAAGATCTTCAGGAAGCATCAGCCGAAGCATTGGCTCGAATCGGTAGCCCATCGATTGATGTATTGGTGGCAAAACTCGACTCGAAGAAGCTACTTACCCGACAAATGGCAATCTTCACTCTGGGAGTGATCGGACCTTCTGCACGCGATCATGTCCGGAGGTTGGAAGGCTTTATTACTGAAGGTGATCCGGATACCAGTTTAATTGCCAAGGAAGCGATTTTTAGCATATTGAAGCCGCGTCAGTAAGCCCTCAAAGGCTGACACTCAAGGCCTCACCGATTCGCCAGTCGGCGAGGTTGTCGGCATCACGGATGACTTCGTTATACACCGTGTCGCGTTCCACTGGTTCCCGGCCTGCTTCGCGAATCAATTCTTTTAATTGTTCAACGGTCAATTCTTCTGGGGTCGTTGCACCAGCATCATGATAAATGAGTTCGTGCCGAACAGTACCATCGAGGTCATCAGCCCCGTAATCTAATGCTGTTTGCGCTGTCCCGATACCGAGCATGATCCAGTAGGCTTTGATGTGAGGGAAGTTATCTAACATCAATCGTGAGACGGCCATGGTTCGTAAGTCCATTAGTGCCGATGGTTTCTTAAGGTGGTCGAGTCCGGTGTTTTCCGGATGGAATGCCAGCGGGATGAAGGTTTGGAATCCACCGGATTTATCCTGCTGTTCCCGCAGGCGTATTAAGTGGTCGACGCGATGAAAGCCATTCTCAATATGCCCATAGAGCATCGTCGCATTGGTTTTAATCCCGAGTTCATGGGCCGTACCGTGAATTTCGAACCACTTACCTGTATCTGCTTTGTGTTCGCATATCTGGTCTCGTACTTCGGGATGGAATATCTCTGCTCCACCGCCGGGCATACTTCCCAGACCAGCCTCTTTTAAATCTTCCAAAATTTCTCGAACAGGCTTCTTTGTTAGGTGCTCGAACCAGTTTATTTCGACCCCCGTCCAAGCTTTGAGATGTAGTTTGGGGTGAGCATCGTGAAGGATACGCACGATGTCGACGTACCAGTCATATTTTTTCTTGTGATGGAGGCCCCCTACAATGTGCATTTCAGTACAGCCGTTGGCGATCGCTTCAGACCCGCGTTGCAGAATCTGTTCGTCAGACATGACATAGCCACGTTCGGACCTCAGGTCTGCTCGGAATGCACAGAAGTTACAACGATATACACAGACATTAGTTGGATTGAGATGCGTATTGATGTTGTAATATGCCACGTTCCCGTTGATACGTTCGCGAACGATATTGGCTAGTTCACCCACTTCCTGCAATGGAGTATCGTCCTGATAAAGTACCAGGCCATCTTCCAGAGAAAGACGGTCGCCATTTTCTACTTTTTTTCGAATATCTGCGAGTATAGGTGAGCTCATGCGTTGATCAGTGGTAAGTATTACGGTTGGGAAATAACGCTAATGTAAACCGTAGAGTGTAGAGTATTTATCACAATCTTTTTAGTGCCAATCGAGTCAAATCATCCGAGATTTGGACAATCAACACGATTGGCAATGACTGTTGTTATCGACGACGACGATGCTGCCCCTTTAATTCGTCTTCAATCTCTGCTTGCAAAGCTTCACTGGCGCCCTGTTGGGCAAGCCCGAAATTTTGGAGCCAGGCAGTAACTTCGAATTCAGATAGCTTCTGGTTAGGTTTGGAGCGATCGGTTTTGCGAGCTGATCGTTTAGCTTTCATCTCGTGATTGATACGTTGATACCAGAGATTACTGTCGATTGCCTGAGCTCGCCGCCGTTTCGCTGCTCGCTGAACCCGATGGTCGCTGGAGACGACAGTTAGATTTCGAGGAGCGGTATGCAATTCGATATATTCTTCCATTAGCGTGTCAGCTTCCCCGTAACCTACCGCGAAATGAACGATTAGTCCCTGATGGTTGTAAATGCTGGTTCGGTTCTTGGGAGGGTTCTTCGCATCAAAGACGAGCACTGTCTTCGCAGCAAGCTCCGGAGTGAGTGTCTCAAGCAGCCATTGAATAAGACTTTGACGGGCACCTTCGAGCGTGCCTGCCTCGTTGTCCGGGCCGATTTCTTCGGACGCCCACCAGAGATTGTATCCATCGATCAGAAACAGAGATGAAGTTGACTGAGGTGGGTTGGGACGATTCACAAGACTACCGTTGAAGTTTTATAGTGCCGTCAACGATTACGGTTTCGGCCCGGCCGGTTAAAGTCAGTTCGTTAAATGGGGTGTTTGTACTCAGAGAGGCGAACTGATTCGAATCAACTTTCCATGTAACTTTAGGATCGATGATGGTCACATCAGCGGTAGTACCTACTGATAATGTACCCTTATCTAGTTTTAATGCTTTTGCCGGATTGGTTGACAGCTTGCGAATTAGGGTGGGGAAGTCAAGGTGCCCGGGAACCACGAGATTCGTGATTGCCAGCCCGAGTGTGATTTCTATTTGACTCATCCCAAAGGGGGCTTGGTCTAATTCCGTCATCTTTTTTTCGGATGCTCGAGGAGCATGGCCACTCGTGATGACATCAATCGTTCCGTCTTGGAGACCTGCGATACAGGCATCGATGTGGCTTTGAGATCGGAGAGGTGGATTGACTTTGTAGTTTGAATCAAAGGTCCTCATGACTTCATCGGTTAAATGCAGGTTGGCAATGCAAATTTCGCTGGATACATTCACGCCCCGCCCTTTGGCTCGACGAATTAGCTCGACACTGCCTTCAGTAGAGATATCCATTAAGTGCAAGCGGGCACCGGTTGTTTCTGCCAAACGAAGATCTCGTCCCGTAGCGAGTTCTTCACTATCGGGATGCATTCCCGAAAGCCCCAAAACCATCGAGATGGATCCTGAGTGCATGAGACCACTTTGTGAGAGCTCCGGTATCTCGGGGTGATCGAGAATCGGTACATCAAACATGCGGCTGTACTCTAATGCCCGGCGAAACAGATCCGTCTTCTGCAGGGGATGGGGGGCATCACTAAAAGCAACCGCTCCCGCCTGAGCCAGGATGCCCATTTCTGCCAGTTCCTGGCCTTCCCGGTTCTTACTGACACAAGCGATCACAAAGACGTGGCAATTGTTTGCTTGCGAGGCCTTTTGCTGGATGAATTGAACTTGGGCCTGCGTGTCCGTTGTTGGTGAAGTGTTTGGTAGGCAGGCGATGGAGGTGAAACCACCATTAATTGCGGCTGCTGTTCCGGATTCGATCGTCTCGTCCTCCTCGAATCCTGGTTCACGCAGCTGGACATGAGTATCCACAAGGCCTGGACTGACGATTTTGCCGGTGGCTTCGATTTCTTTATCGGCAGTTCCCAAGTCGGTCCCAATAGCAGCAATTTTACCGTCCTGAATCAACAGGTCTGCGACTTCGTCAAGCGACTGGCTGGGGTCAATAATTCGGCCGTTGCGAATGATGATGCTTGGCATGTTTGACTCCTTTTCTACGCCTGTTGATTTGCTGAAGTGGTTAAATAGAGGGCGGCCATTCTCACGGCGATACCGTTGGTAACCTGATGGAGGATGACAGAATGGGGGCCATCGGCGACATCCGGTGTGATTTCCACTCCGCGATTAATCGGTCCCGGAGCCATAATCAAAATATCATCTTTGGCCTGTTCCATTCGTTTGCGATTCATTCCGTAAAGGAATGCGTATTCACGGACGGAGGGGAATGGCCGAGTGTATTGTCGTTCGAACTGAATGCGAAGCAGATTGAGTACATCACAGCGGGGGATGATATTGTCCAGACTATAAGAGACCTCAACTCCAAAATCTTCCCACGCTTTGGAAACGAGTGTGGAAGGACCACAGACAATAACATGAGCCCCAAGTTTCTTCAGTCCCCAGATGTTGGAGCGTGCCGTACGGCTATAGGTAATGTCGCCCACCATGGCCACTGTCAGGCCTTCCAGCGTTCCACGTTGTTCGAAAATGGTCATAATGTCTAGCATGCCCTGCGTGGGATGCTCGTGAGGTCCGTCACCAGCATTGAGAATGCTACAGCCAACATTTTGTGATAGAAGGTGAGGGCTTCCAGGAGTGCTGTGACGCACGACCATGGCATCGACATTCATGGCTTCGATCGTCTTTGCCGTATCGATGAGGGTCTCGCCTTTGCTGAGGCTGCTGGAACTTGCAGAAAACTCAACGGTATCCGCTCCAAGTCGGCGGGCCGCCAAACTGAAACTGTTCCTTGTTCGAGTTGAATTCTCGAAGAACATGTTGGCAATCGTTTTGCCTTGGAGAATGGAAAGCTTATCCCTGCATCCACCGGTTGCCGCTTTGAGCTCAACGGCGGTATGGAGAAGTGTAAGAATGTCGTCCTTGGATAATGCTTCGAGCCCCAGTAGATGACGACGCTGCCACGTGTCAGGTACTGGTGAAATGTCTACTGCTGAATCCGTTGCAGTCACTTTCATCGTGCCCCTTTATAAAACTTCGATGAGTCTTTCGAGCGATTTTAACAACCAAACGATGGCCTGAGAACAATCGAATTGTTGGTAGAGACGATTGTTTGCATCTTTTTTAGCAAATCAGCTTAAGAAATTTCAAGAATATCGGAATCTCTGACGATTCCCGAGCTACCAACCCCATTTTTAAGGGACTCATTTTAGACGGTGAGCTGACATAACACGCTTACAATTCTCTCCCCCAAAGGGAATAACACCATGAAAACCATCGAAAATCGATTTGTCCGGGCTTTATACTTCGCGGCAATTATCTTGTTGCTTAGTGGATGTAATCTTACGAACTCGAATTCAGAAATGCAGACACCTCAGCAGTTGGTAGCTCAACAGCAAACGATAATGCAGCAGGCCGCAACACAATCAGGTTACACGACTCCTCAGGATCCCAATGGCAGCTTCACTGTGGAGATTCGAAACGCATATGGAGCGCGCTCACGCGTGCGTTTGCCTTTGCAATCGGGCTTGTGTGTGGAGGATGCGCTACGGCTTTCCAAAGTCACCGAACAATTTGACAATATGCAGATCAAATTAAAGCGGCCAACAAAAGATCCCCGCCGATTCCTGCCTTTAGATGTCAACTTTGATGCGGAGTACCGTCGTGTGGATCCGCTCAACGATTATGCGTTGCACAATGGTGACTATCTAGTTGTCACTCAATCGGCCGGACCAGACATCAGTGAATTGATGAATGATGCAGCAGGCCCACTGATGGGTTTCTAAACGATCCTTAAATGAAAGAAAAAGGGCGAAGTCCTGTATTGGACGACGCCCTATTTCTATGTCTGGAGTGTTCGCGTTATACCGGACCGATTGGTTTAATAATTGCGAGGAGTAATCCGGCCCTGAACCCGGTAGGGTAGCCCCATGATCCTGAGGAAACCTTCGGCATCATCCTGATTGTAGGATCCCCCACCTTCCATCGTGGCGATACCTTCATCGTAGAGACTGTTAGGGCTCGTTCGGCTTTCGACAATGATATTGCCTTTATAGAGTCCTAGCGTTACTTCACCGCTAACGTGTTGCATAGCGACGTCGTTAAAAGCGAGCAAGGCATCCATCCGTGCGCAGTACCAGTGTCCATAGTAAACCATTTCGGCAACTTCAGTCTTGAGTCGATCTCGCAGATGGCATAGATCTCGATCCATCGTAAGTTGTTCCAGGACGAGCAATGCATCATAGAGTATGGTCATACCCGGAGCTTCATAAACACCACGGCTTTTCATGCCAACGAAACGGTTTTCAACCATATCGATACGGCCAACACCATTGCGACCACCGATATCATTAAGAGTCTTTACGATTCCCAAGGGTGAAAGTTCTTCGCCATTTACGGCGACTGGTACACCTTTTTCGATCTTCACCGTGACCTTTTCAACTTCATCAGGAGCGTCCTGAGGAGACACGCCCATTCCGAAATCCACTTTTTCAACGCCGTTGACTTCCAAATCTTCTAAATCGCCGGCTTCATAGCTGATATGTAAGCAGTTTTCGTCAGAGCTGTATGGCTTGGAAACGGAAGCCTTTACAGGGATTCCCTTGCTTTCGCAATAAGCAATCATTTCTGTACGACCAGGGAATAATTCACGAAATTCTTTGATTCGCCAGGGAGCGATCATTTTGACATTTGGATCAAGAGCTTCCGCTGCCAGTTGAAAACGACATTGGTCGTTACCTTTACCAGTCGCTCCGTGAACGTAAGCTTCAGCTCCGACTTCACGGGCAACTTCCAGACAGACTTTAGAAATCAAAGGGCGAGCAATCGATGTGCCAAGCAGGTAGATACTTTCGTATTTAGCTTGCCACTGCAAAACCGGGAATGCAAAGTCACGACAAAGCTCTTCCTGAACATCAACCAGACGAGCACTCACCGCGCCACAATCGTGGGCCTTTTGCATGATTGCTTCCCTATCTTCACAAGGTTGGCCAAGGTCGACATAGACGCAGTGAACGTCGTATCCCTGATCCTGAAGCCATCCAAGGATAACGGAAGTGTCTAAACCGCCGGAATAAGCTAAAACGCAGCTTGGCATTGCTATCACTCTTTCAAAAATTCTGGAAAGGGTTTGAGTTTTTCTAAAAAGCAGACTTAGACGTCTGCGCTGAATCACCTTATTGTGATTGCGGTTGTTTAAACTGACAAGAGCCGCCCAATCACTTCGGACGTTAATACTACCGCAGACAGTTCCCTTAGATTAGATCGGAATATGCGGTGGCTGCATGAGCAAACGAAAAGTGGCTGACAGCAGAGCTCCACTGCTCTGCCGCGATCGGATTGCAGAGAACCCGACTCATTTGTTGAGCTAACGCCGAAGTATCCCCTACGTCGACCAAATGCCCATGTAACGCCGCGGGGAGGATTTCCCGTGGGCCGGATGGACAATCGGTGGAAACGATATTGGTACCACAGGCCATTGCTTCTATCAGGACGGTTGGCAACGCCTCCCAGCGACTCGAAAGTACAAATAAGTCAGCCTTACGCATCCAGGCGTATGGATTGTCCTGGAATCCAACCAGCGAAACGGAATCTTGTAGCTCGTGTCTCCCTATCAGAGAACGTAGTAATGATTCCTGTTCACCCGTTCCCAGAATGGCCAGATGGACTGCCGTGTCTGCAAGCGTATGTAGTTTTGAAAATGCTTTGATAAGTGTCGAAAAATCTTTTTGTTTACTGAGTCTGCCGACTCCAAGGATGAGTTTGCCTTTAAATTTGCCTAGTGGATGCTCAATGTTTTCTTGGGCTTGTTTTTCGAGTTCAGGGCTAACGACTGGATTATAAATTGTCTTCACTGAACCATTGGGCAAAGAAAGAACCTGTTCGAGGTCTCTTGCGGCGTCATTGGAGACGCTGATGACATGATCTGCATAGGGATAAAGTCGTTTGGTCAAAGGCTTGATCAATCTATCACGCCAACGTTCGCCTTTATAGGCGGACATCGTCATGTGTTCGACTACCGCAATCTTGGGGCGGTAATTCGCTTTTCGTGCAGCCCGCAGGAGGGCAATATTGGCATGGCTCAGATGAGAAATCAGTAAGTCCGCTTTTTGACGGTTAAGAACTTCGATTAAGGGGCGAGTGGCCTTACGCATTTGGGCCGTCTTTAAGTCGATGACTTCAACGTCGTCAGGGATTTTGTCGGCAAATGGTCCTGTGGCAGAGCCGGTAATCAAGAGAGGGATAACTTTATTACGATCGAATGCACGCAGTAAATTGACGACGACTCTTTCGGCGCCGCCACCGCTTAGTGAGGGGATGAAATTTGCGATTCTCTTCATGGAAGTGTTTCTGGAAAGCGGATAGCTGCTAACTCTTATTTACATTGTGCGATGTTATTTATTTCGGTCGCTTTATAAGTTCACCCACAGCCAATTACACCAATGCTCAGAATCTATTCTTCTGCTTATACTAAAGGCTCTGAGTCGATCAGTTTTACATTACGGGTGTCAAACAGAGTTAGGTCACGAAGAACTTCATGGAAATAGATCATTTACGCCAGTTACTTGAACTGGTTTCTCAGGGGAACTTATCTGTCGAGGCTGCTCAAAAAGAGTTGGCTGCACAAGGTGGTGTCCGCGTAGAAGGCGTGACACTGGACCTCGACCGTCAGCGACGATGTGGGTTTCCAGAGGTGATTTTTGGCGAGAATAAGACGGCCGAAACCATTGCTTCAACAATGCAGGCTCAGCGTGATCATGGGCACCCTTCGTTAGCAACACGAGTTTCGGCTGACAAAGCTGCGGTTGTGACAGCAAGGCTGGAAGGTGTTGTTTACAACGAAGTCGCTCGTGTTTTGCGTTGGAATCTCGAAGGTTCTCAAGCGATCCCCGGCCGAGTTTTAGTCATCTCAGCCGGGACTAGTGATTTGCCGGTGGCGGCTGAAGCAGTGGAAACATTGATTTGGATGGGTGTCGATTATGAATTTATTGAAGACGTCGGAGTTGCAGGGCCACACAGGTTAATGGAGCATGTTGAAAACCTTCGGTCAGCTGATGTTTTAATTGTCGTCGCTGGTCTGGAAGGAGCCTTGCCAAGTGTTGTTGGCGGTTACGTCGATAGTCCGGTTTTGGCGGTTCCCACCAGCGTTGGGTACTCGACGGCGTTTGGAGGCGTTACTGCCCTGCTGGGAATGCTTAATAGCTGTGCTTCCAATGTGTTAGTCACTAACGTTGATGCCGGCTTTAAGGCCGCCTATAACGCCGGTGTTATGCTCCGTCGTCTTAAAGGGACGGAGCGATGAATATGGTGACTGGGTTAGAGCCTCGTGCATTGGACAGTCACAAAGGAGATTACGGGCGTCTGCTGTTGATTGGCGGTAGTCGTTTTATGTCCGGAGCGATTGCCTTGTCGGCTTTAGCCGCCTTGCGTGGCGGCGCCGGTCTCGTAACGGTGGCTACCTCGGCTTCCGCTCAGCCGATCGTGGCTGGCTTTAACCCCTGCTATATGACGATTGCCACCGCTGAAGATGCTGCCGGAGTGATGGCGGTTTCCGTTGATGAGTTAAGTCGAGTCGTGGGCGGCTTGGGGAATTATGATGTCCTCGCCGTGGGGCCTGGTTTGGGACGAAATGAAGCGTTGTCAGGGCTGGTCGATGAGATTTATCAGAACTATGAAGGGCCTGTTATTTTTGATGCCGATGGTTTGAATAACCTGACGAGGTTGGCTGGTGCTGCTGGTCCCCGCGTCCTGACTCCTCATCCGGGAGAGTTTAAACGATTACTCAGAAAATTGGGGAGAGAAGGTGTAGTTGAACGGGAGTTGCAAGAACAGCAGGCTCGGGAACTGGCCTCCGAATTTGATTTAACGATTCTTCTTAAAGGGCATGAATCGCTGGTAACGGACGGGAGCCAGTCCTCTTACAATTTGACGGGTAATCCCGGAATGGCAACTGCAGGTAGCGGGGATGTACTCACGGGATTGATTGCGGCTTTGTTGGGGCAACAGTCTGACGTGTTAAAGGCAGCTTTGCTGGCAGCCTACCTGCATGGTTTGGCAGGAGATCTGGCTGTACAGGAGACGGGCGAGATCTCCTTAACGGCAACGGACCTCATCGAGTATTTACCGGCAGCATTCCTACGAACTCAGGCAGAGCAATAAATGAAGCTTATTCGTGATTTAAGTCAGTTAGACGAGACGTTGCGTGGAGGTGCCGTTACGATCGGTAACTTTGATGGAGTACACCGAGGGCATGCGCGGATAGTTGAACAATTAAAGAATTTGGCTGCTAAATACGATGGGCCAGCAAAGGTCTTCACCTTTGATCCTCATCCGGTACGTTTGCTGAGGCCAGAATTGGCTCCGCCGCCGTTGACATGGACTTCTCGCAAGGCGTTGCTGTTGGAAGAATTAGGAGTGGATGTAACGGTCGTGTACCCGACTAACCGGTCACTGCTCGACTTGTCGGCTGAGGATTTCTTTCAGCAGATCATCGTGGAGGCACTGGGAGCGAAAGCCTTAGTCGAAGGACCAAATTTTGCATTTGGAAAGGGCCGCGAAGGAACCATTGAGATCCTCCAATTACTTTGCGACGCTAATGATGTGGAGTTGCAGGTTGCGCAACCTTTACTGGAAGACGAGGATTATGTCTCAAGCAGTCGAATCCGCAGGGCTGTTGCTGCAGGAGATGTCGATGCGGCTTGTCGGGATCTGACTAGGCCTTACCGCTTACGAGGGATGGTGACACATGGCATGAAACGAGGCAGTGAAATCGGGTTTCCGACAGCCAACCTCGATGCGATTGACACCTTGATTCCTGCTCCGGGCGTCTACGCCGGAGTCGCCATGACTGAGTCCTGCCGCTTGCCAGCAGCCATTCACGTTGGAGGTAATCCGACGTTTAAAGAAGATGACCACAAGTTTGAAGTACATGTAATCGGTTTTGAGGGTAATTTGTACGGGCAGATAATGGAAGTCGATATGCTTAGTCGCATACGAGGGACGGTCTCGTTTGAATCTGCGACGCAACTAAAAAGTCAATTGCAGCAGGATGTAGCGAAGGCCCATGCTATTGCAACCGAATATCTCAGTAGTTCCAAAGGGTGATCCTCTTCGCGAACTAGATACTATTCAGTAATTCGTTCTTAGGTTCTACTTGATGAATCTTCTCCTATTTGGAACTTCAAAAGTAACCATCTTTTAGTGAGATGATTTTCCCGCTAACCAAAGCAATATAGGAATACTTATGGCCGTTAACTGGCAAGAATTCATTGAAGTTGTTCAGGCCCACGATCATTTTATGCTGACGAGTCATATTCGTCCTGATTGTGATGCGTTGGGAAGTGTATTGGGAATGATGGATGTACTGGAGCAGCTTGGTAAAGACGTTATTATCGTTAACGGTCAACCCACTCCTCCTAATTTGGCGTTCATTGATCCGGAGAATCGAATCAAAGCGATTGGTGTCGATGTTCAACTTGAGGACCTTCAGGATCGTGATATCCATATGGTTCTAGATACCAGCGCGTGGGCTCAGTTGGGTCCTATGGGGGAGGTCATTAAGGCCATGGACATTCCTTTGATTGTGGTAGATCATCATCAGGGTGAAGATGATCTTGGCGCGACATTTTTCAAAGATACAACAGCCGAGGCGGCAGGGAAGCTTGTAGCAGATGCCGCTGATGCATTAGGTGTCAAATGGAATTCTCGTATGGCTCGTCCGTTGTTCGCCGCGGTAGCGACAGATACAGGCTGGTATAGGTTTGGCTCGGCCGGTGCCGGAACATACCAACTGGCGTCCCGATTGGTGGAAGCTGGTGCCGTCCCGGCGGAAATATACGGACAACTCTATGAACAGGAAACGATAGGTCGCCTGCGTCTGCGAGGGACGGTCTTAGAGCGTGTGCGTGTTGAGCTTGAAGGTCGTCTGGCTCATACGTTTATCAGACTCGCGGATTTCGAGAATACAGGAGCCGTACCAACAGATACCGAAGATCTGGTTAACTTGTGTCTGACGATTAAAGGGACCGACGCCGCTTTTATCCTGGTAGAACAAACACCGGAGGTTTACAAAGTCAGCTTCCGCAGTCGAGGCACGCTGGATTGCAGTGAATTAGCTCGTGAATTCGGCGGTGGTGGTCATAAAGCTGCTGCAGGCGCTGGTATAGAAGGACCATTCCAAGAGTGTCAAAGTAGTCTCCTTGACGCAATGATTGCCAAGTTGCAATAATCGATATAGTCGGTAACTCCGTTGTCCCGTCTGCTGCATGACGAGGTAGCCCCGGTTTTGTCGATGCCATAACTCCGGAATGTAACGATTCAACGAGAATCGCTCACACCGGAATTGCCCGCCGTTTTTGAGGTCAGCCTATACCCTGCCCGGTGACCTGAAGAATCCTAGTCATAGCTGATTGATTAGTTTGCTACGACTTGGTTTGGCTTTTGTTTTTGTACATAGAGACGATGCAGTGGTTTATCACTTCATTCCTGGGGTTATTTAATAAATGAGTGAAACAAATGACAGTAGTGCTGAAGAATCCCGTCGTGGTTTTCTCGGGTCTTTTGCAGCCTGGGCAGCAGCTCTTGTAGGTGCCGTTCTTGGGGTTGGTCCGGTTTGCGTTGGGGTTTATGCCTTCATTATGGACCCCTTACGGGACAAATCGAAAGATCTTCCGAAGAAGAGTCGTGGTAGCGGCGCAGATTCTGAAGGTTTCTTTCGTGTTGCCAGTGTTGATGAAATTGCCTCGGTTGTCCCTCGCCGATTTACCATCGTGGCTGACAAGCAGGATGCGTGGAATTTCATAGAGAATCAGGCTGTAGGTTCGGTTTATTTGCAAAAGAGCGAAACTGGAGACATCTCATGCTTTCATACCACTTGTCCGCATGCCGGTTGCAGCGTCGCTTATGAACAGGACAGTGCCGCTTATCACTGCCCTTGTCACAACAGTTCATTCAAGCTGGATGGTTCAAAGCTCGAAGTTGATGGATCCACCAACCCGAGCCCTCGTCCACTCGATAAACTGGATGTCAAAGTCGATGACAATAATAATGTTTTTGTGCGGTACGTGGATTACTATACCGGTAAACATGATCAAATCGAGAAGTAACCAATAAGTTGTTTCTCAGCCAAGAAATAAGACACGATCTTAAGATAACGAGATATATCTGAATATGTTTGGAAAGCTATACAACTGGGTTGATTCCCGTACTGGAGTTCAGGAATCTCTGGAAGAAGCTCTATACGAAAACATTCCGGGCGGTTCCAAGTGGCGTTACGTCTCCGGAAGTATGCTTGTTTTTGCCTTTATGACACAGGCGATCACGGGGATCTTCCTGTGGATGAACTATAGTGCCGGTAGTCAGAACGCCTGGGCCAGTGTTTATTACATTACCTACAATATGGAAGGTGGAGCTCTTTTGCGTGGTATCCATCACGTGATGGCGCAGGCGATGGTTTGCCTGCTGCCTATTCACATTCTGCAGGTAGTTATTGAAAAGGCTTACGTAAAACCTCGCGAATTCAACTGGTGGTTAGGGCTCGTGTTGATGCAAATCACACTTGCTTTGGGGCTTACGGGATATTTGCTTCCATGGGATCAAAAAGGATACTGGGCGACAAAAGTTGCGACTGAGTTGGCTGCTTTACCCCCGTTTGTTGGTGGGTACATCCAAAAGATCGTAGTGGGTGGTAATGAATACGGACACTTCACACTGACACGTTTTTTTGCCTTGCATGCAGGTGTACTGCCGGGCCTTCTGGTAGGCTTTTTGGTGTTACACCTAGCGATGTTCCGTAAACACGGTATTACGGCTCACAGTAGTGATAAACGTCCAGACCAAATGTTTTGGCCTATGCAGGTTCTTAAGGATGGAGTTGCTTGTGCCCTGCTCTTTGGACTCGTTGTCTGGGTTGCCTTGATTCATCCAGCAGAACTTGGGCCACCAGCGGAACCTACTGAGCCTTATGGCGCTGCCCGTCCTGAATGGTACTTCCTGTTCCTATTTCAAATGTTGAAATACTTCGATGGTAGTATGGGATGGAATAACGAATTTATGGGAGCAATTGTCTTTCCGGGTTTGCTGTTTGGTTTTATGTTCCTGATGCCATTCATTGCTCGAATTAAGGTCGGACACGCACTTAATGTTTTGATGATTGCGTTGGTTGTTGGTGGAGCGGGCTATTTGACCTGGGAAGCTTATCAGGAGGATAATTACAATATTAATAATCCAGAGGATACAGAGTCAGCAGCCTTTAAGAAAGCAGCTAAGTTCCATGCGGAAGTGAAGCGGGCTGACACAGAATTTGAGTTGATTCAAGAGCTCGTGGAAGACTACGGGATTCCCCTCGAGGGGCCATTGGCATTACAGCAGAAAGACCCGTACACCATGGGCCTTCGCCTGTTCCGTCGGCAATGTGCAAGTTGTCATGCTTATAACGCGACGGGTGAAAACGAGCGTTTGGCAATTGCAGGACCTGTGATTGCAGCGGATGCCGAAGAGCCGATGGGAGCTCCGGATCTGTATGGTTTTGGTTCACCCTCGTGGATTCAGGGTCTGCTTAGTGTCGGAGAGAATGGTATTGGTAGTGCCAGGTACTTTGGTAATACCAGTCACAGTGAAGGCGAAATGATTGCTCATATTCGAGACACAATGTGGGCTGAAGCAGAGTCTGAGGAAGATAAGCAGAATCTGGCAGGGATGGTGGAAGAAGTTTCCTGGGCATTGTCTGCAGAAGCGAAGTTACCATATCTGGATTATGCAGCCAATCAGGACAAGATTCAGTCTGGTATTGATCACCTGAATGACGACACGCTTGGCTGCGTGGGTTGTCATAACTATAAAGAGAACGAATTTGGATATGTATTTACTCTGGATAACTACGCTTCGAGCGAATGGTTAACCACGATGATCTCAGATCCTAATCAGATCTATAGTGAAGACTGGGGGACTTACAATGACCGTATGCCCGCCTTCCATAGCGAAGCAACCAAACTCCTGACGGCTAATGAAATCGAACTCTTAGTTCGTTTTCTCCGCCAGGATCGTACTTTACTTGGGACTTCATCAGCTAAAGTGAATCCACTAGCAACAGCCGAGTCGTCGGAAGAAGTCACTGAAGAAGAGTCTGCCGAGTAGTGGCGGCCATTTTTTCACAAGAAATAAAAGAGCTCTGAGCTTTCCCTGATGAGGGTCAGTTCAGAGCTTTTGTTTGTGTGGTCCGAGTTGGATAATGCTCGGCTTATGTCAGTCGCTGACGAATTTCATCCACCACATTTTCAACGGTAACGCGGATTTGCTCAAGAGAATCTCGGTCGCGTATGGTCACCGTGCCATCTTCGAGGGTCTGACCGTCGACGGTGATGCAGTAAGGTGTGCCAGCTTCATCCTGACGACGATATCGTCGTCCAACAGCCCCTTTCTCGTCGTAAAATACATTGAAGAAAGGTTTGAGATCGGCATAAATCCTCTTGGCTATTTCCGGCATACCATCTTTTTTAACCAGCGGGAAGACTGCCGCTTTGATGGGAGCGATACGTGGGTGGAATTTCATGACGACTCGTTTTTGCATCTTGCCATTCTCATCCGGCTGCTCGTCTTCGGTATAGGCTTCACAGAGGAATGCGAGTGTTGCTCGGTCGGCTCCGGCAGAGGGCTCGATAACATGAGGTGTGTATCGTTCACCACTTAAATCGTCGCGGTAATTTAGATCTTTCCCTGAACCACGGTGTTTTGGCTTGCCATGTTCGTTGAGTTCCACTTCGAGCGGATTAGTGTTGGGATCTAATTTTCCTTCCATGTGGCTCCGGAGGTCGAAGTCGCCTCGGTGGGCGATACCTTCTAACTCTCCATATTCACCTTCCGGAAGGAACGGAAATTGATACTCGATATCGGCAGTTCCGGTGGAATAGTGGCTGAGTTCATCTTCGTCGTGTTCACGAAGGATCAGCCGTTCATCAGAAAGCCCGAGTTCTGTATACCATTCCATGCGTCGGTCTCGCCAGTATTGGTACCATTCTTGAGAACTGTCAGGGTGACAAAAGAATTCAATCTCCATTTGTTCGAATTCACGTGAACGAAAGGTGAAATTTCGCGGAGTGATTTCGTTTCGGAAACTTTTGCCAACTTGCGCGATTCCGAATGGGATCCGGACCCGGGTGCTGTCCAGCACGTTTTTGAAGTTCACAAAGATACCTTGTGCGGTTTCCGGACGTAGGAAAGCAGTGCCCTCCTCACCTGAAAGGGCTCCGACAAATGTTTTGAACATTAGATTGAATTCGCGAGGTTCGGTCAAAGTTCCGGCTTCTTTGGCATCCGGCCCGAGTACCTGGCTGAGATCTTTGATTTCCGTTAAATTTAGATACTCTTGGTCCCATTGCAGCTCTTCGGCATGCTTGGATCGCAGATTGAAAAACTTTAATGCCCGTCGTTGCGTGTCTTCGTCTTCCAGAGAGATTTCAGCGACGGTGGCGATAAAGACTCGTTGACCCTTGGCTTCCACCCATCGTCCCCGCACCTGATCGTGCCGATAACGTTTTTTGGTTTGGCGACAGTCAACCATGAAGTCGTGGAAGAGGTCATAGTGTCCAGAGGATTTCCAGACATTGGGATGCATGATGATCGTACAGTCAAGCCCCGTCATCTCGTAGGTGCTCGGTGCCCCTTGCTGCTGGGTCAACTCATCATGGCCAGAGACCATATCACGCCACCAAGCTTCTTTAATGTTGCGTTTTAATTCAACACCCAGTGGTCCGTAATCCCAGAAGCCCTGGATGCCTCCGTAAATTTCACTGGATTGAAATAGAAATCCTCGGCGTTTGCATAGGGAAACAAGCTTGTCCATCTCCATGGCGAATTGGTCTTTCGTATTTAGAGGTCTTGTATTGGCTCGTATTAATCAACGACTTTTATATCTTCGCCCACAGCTGTATTTTCAGCTATGGGGGTAATTTGACTTTCTTGCACGACTTAGATTTGCAACACAGTAGGTGAAATAGCTATAAACATGATTTGGAAATCGGGTTAATGCTGGTTCAGACTCAACGTGTTCTTTGATTTTCCAAGGATTTGGATCTTGATAATGGATGTGATTTATTTGTGTGATCGCATTGTGACACTTACAAAGTAGTCGCGCTGTAAATAGAAATAGAATTGAAGAGAGAAGATGCTTCGCCGTATTTTTTTTGCCATGGCACTCATGGTGCCTACGATTGTTTTTGCTCAACCCCCTGTCGTTCCAGGTCATGCTCGTTTTTATGCTCAAGCTGACCCTTCGGTCGAGGCTGGTTTGCTGTTGTTGGGAGAGTTGAATTGTATCTCCTGCCATAAGCCAGTTGAATCACTTTCGTCGGCCGTTTCATTGAAGAAAGCGCCGATTTTAGATTCAGTGGGATCGCGTATCCGTAGCGGTTACATGATGTCGTTTCTGGAGAATCCGAAAACAGCCAAGCCGGGGTCAAGCATGCCGGATGTTTTGGCGGGAATGGACGCTGGTAAGAAACGTCGAATTGTTGAAGAACTGACGCACTTCCTTGCAGCGACCGGTTCGGTGAATGATTCCACCATTAATCCGCAGTCAGTCAACCGGGGGCGGTTACTGTTCAATACGGTTGGATGCTTGGCTTGCCATAATCCACAGGAGGGTGAAAACACGGCGATTAACGGAAGTATTATCTTTCCGGTTTTGAGTGAAAAGTATACATTCGCCAGTCTCACAAACTTCTTGAAAAATCCTCATCAGGTTCGACCTTCCGGGCGTATGCCCTCCTTAAATCTAAACGACAAGGAAACTCGTGATGTTGCGTCCTACTTGCTGCGGGATTTGAAGCTGCCGGATAATCTGGCCTTTAAGTATTACGAGGGCAATTGGGATAAGCTTCCTGATTTCTCAAAACTTGACCCTAGACTGGAAGGGACGACTTCAGGGTTTGGTGTTGAGATCGGAAATCGCAACGACAATTTTGGAATTGTTTTCACGGGAAAAGTGATTATTCCTGAAGCAGGGGAATATACGCTGCATCTGGGAAGTGACGATGGGTCTCGCTTGCTGATTGATGGTAGGCAGATCGTTATCGTGGATGGAATTCACGCGCACCAATTCAAAAATGCGAAGACAATGTTGACTCAGGGTGAACATGAAATGGTGGTTGAGTACTTTGATGGCAGTAACCACAACACGCTTGAGGTTTTGATCGAAGGTGAGGGGTTGGGGAAACAGTCGATCGGCAATTTACTATTCACACCTAAGGCGGAAGATGTTGTTGAGACCAACGACTTCGTTGGAATCAATGAAACAAAAGCCAAGGCTGGTAGGCAGCACTTTGTTTCGCTTGGGTGTGCCGATTGTCATCAACTTAAAGAAGGTGATTCGATTCTGACTTCCACCAGACAGTATCAGAAATTAGAGAATCTGATTGGAAAAGACGGTTGTCTTTCCGGCAGTGGACAGCAACCTCACTACGGGTTATCTGAAAAACAGCGTGCGGATCTTACCTTGGCAATTAAATTTCTGGAGAGCTCCGAGTATAAGCCGGAGACGGCAGATGTTATTCACCGCACATTTGTCACGATGAATTGTTATGCATGTCATCAACGAAACAAGGTTGGTGGTGTTGTCGAAGCACGCCGTGATTTCTTTACCACGCCGGAAAAGGAAATGGGTGATGAAGCTCGGATTCCACCTCCGTTGGGAGACACGGGAGCTAAGTTACAACAGCCATGGTTAAAAGAGGTGTTGATAAACGGTACGAAAGTACGACCTTACATGGTTACTCGAATGCCAAAATTTGGTAGCCAGCAGGTTGCGCATCTCCCGGAAATGTTCGAGATGGTGGATGAAATCGATGATTTCGACCATGCCAAGGATGTTTTCTCGGATAAAAAACTGAAAGTGTCGGGGCGTCGTCTAGTTGGGTCGAAAGGCTATTCCTGTGTGAAATGCCACGTGTTTGGTAATCAAAAGGCATCAGGCGTTCAGGCATTAAGCATGACGACCATGACCAATCGTTTGAAGTATGAATGGTTCCACAACTACGTCATTAATCCAGTAGCAATGCGTCCGCTTACGCGTATGCCTACGGCCTGGCCTAATCGGCAGGTATTGTTACCGCAAGTATTAGACGGGACGGTCGACCAGCAAGTCTACTCAATCTGGAAGTATCTTGAAGATGGCGATAAAGCCTCCGCTCCGCAGGGGGTAGGTCAAAACTCAATCGAACTTTATGTGTTTGATGAAACGTTGATGTACCGGAACTTTATTCAGGGCGCCGGTCCTCGAGCCATTGGCGTGGGTTATCCTGAAAGAGCAAACCTGGCATTTGATGCAAATCAGATGGGGATTGCGCTCATTTGGCACGGTTCATTTATGGATGCCGGGCGCCACTGGACCGGGCGAGGTCAGGGATTCCAGCCCCCATTGGGAGATAATGTTTTATCGTTGGGGCAATCCCCTACACTTGCCAGACTTGAATCACGTGACTCGACCTGGCCGTCCGGTGACGTTAAAAAACAGGGCTACCAATTCCTTGGCTATCAACTAGGTGAAAAACGTAAACCTACGTTCTTCTACAAGTTGGACAGTGTATTGGTTAAGGATTATCCGGATCCCGAGAGTGACGGAGGGGAATTCCCTGCACTGGACCGAACTCTAAACCTGTCGTCAGACAAAGAAGAGTCGAATCTTTTCCTGAGGCCTTTAGTTGCTGGTAACACACTGAAGATTGACGAGGACGGAACCGTGACGGTTGATGGTGAATGGAAACTGCTTATTGACGGTGACGTCGGCGCGGTATTCGTTCGCGGTAAGGAACTGATTGTTCCGGTTGAACTGAAGCGTCTGGACGGGAAATTCTCGGGTACCGTCACGCTGCGTTATGAATGGTAAGTCAGAAAATCCATCGAAAAGATAGACCAACGATTATTCGTTGTTAGTGAAAGAAATGAAAATGAGAAATAGGCGTATTTTTAGTTTAATGATGGTGTTTTGGGCAACTTGCGCTGTGATGCAGGCGCAGGAAGTAAAACCACTGCCAACCGAAAATGATTATTACCCTTTGCTTCAACTGCCAATTCCTGAAGGAGTCGTTTTAGAAGCAAGTGCAATCGAAATGATGCCCAACAATAAACTGGCGGTCGCCTCTCGCCGGGGTGATATTTATGTAGTGAATAACCCTTTGGCCGAAACTAGCGAGGAAATCGAATTTTCATTGTATGCGTCGGGACTTCATGAAATCCTTGGTCTTTCTTTTCATGAGGGCGGGTTGTTTACAACACAGCGTTGTGAAGTGACAAAGATTGTTGATCTCGACGATGATGATACAGGGGATTTGTTTCAAACAGTTTCTGATGGTTGGGAGATCAATGGAGATTACCACGAGTATGCGTTTGGCAGCAAAGTGGATAGTGAAGGTAATACCTGGGTGGTTTTGTGTTTAACAGGGTCGTTCAATAGTAATGTTCCTTATCGTGGTTGGTGCCTGCGAATCAATGAAAATGGTGCTGTCATTCCGACATGCTCCGGTATTAGGTCTCCCGGCGGTATTGGATCGAATCATCTTGGGGAGATGTTTTATACAGATAATCAGGGGCCGTGGAATGGAACTTGTGGTTTGAAATGGCTCAGGAAAGGAGCCTTCATGGGGCATCCCGGCGGTAACCGTTGGTTTGAGTTAACGGGAGGTGAGGTGGATAAACCGGCAGAGCCTGATAGCGGTAGTCGGATTATGACTGAATATGACAAGGACCAAACGATTGAACCAACAGCCGTATTTTTTCCCTATAACAAGATGGGCAAATCAGCCAGTGGTATCGTTTGTGATACGACTCGTGGTAAGTTTGGCGTTTTTGAAAATCAATTATTCGTAGGTGATCAATCTGCCAGTACGGTGATGCGGGTTTTCCTGGAGAAAATTGATGGGCATTATCAAGGCGTTTGTTTTCCCTTTCGTGAGGGCTTTGGCTCCGGTTCACTTTCCTTGGAACTGGATCCATCCGGTGCCATGTTTGTTGGAGGCACGAACCGTGGGTGGGGTTCGCGTGGCAATAAACCGTTTGCCCTCGAACGTATTCACTGGAATGGCAAGGTGCCTTTTGAAATTCATGAAATGCGAGCAAAGCCAGATGGCTTCGAACTAACCTTTACACATCCTGTGGATGCTGAGACGGCCGGGAATCTCGATTCTTATAAGATGACGACATACACCTATATCTATCAGTCGAGTTATGGTTCTCCTGAAGTGGACCACACGGAACCGGTCGTTAAAGAAGCGATTGTAGCGGAAGATGGTAAGAGCGTGCGTTTGGTTGTGGAGGGCCTGCAGCGAGGGCACGTTCACGAACTTCACGCAGATGGAATTCGCAGTAAAAATGCGCTGCCGCTGTTGCATTCGCAAGCATATTATACGCTGAACTTTATTCCACAAAGGTGAAAATGCTTTGAAGTTGGATTCAAGGTTCAATCAGAAGGGCAGCATGGGATTAACATGCTACCCTTTTTTTGCTTTGAGTTAGGCCGCAGGGACTTGAACCCCAACTAACAGAACCAGAATCTGTTGTGCTACCAATTACACCACGGCCCAATTGCTTGACGCTCTTTTTAGTTTATTCGCCGACCGAAATGGGTCAAGCTCACTTGTTACACTCTGCTCTCAATAAATAACGTCTTTCATGGTTGTGAAAGTAGATGGGCTTAATGAGAGATAAATCTCATGTGACGTATTCGCCTTCGTCACCTATAATGAACGGTAGTGGCAATGCTGGCGGCAGAGAAGAACTTTAAAAATCGACATTAGAATTTAAGTATGGCATATCTCAAAGCAAAGAACGGTCCCCTCGCAGGGCAACGGATCGAGTTATCAGATGACGAAATGATTTTGGGGCGTTCGCCCGATTGTAATATTCAGGTCGAAGACTATGCGGTGAGTCGCAAGCATGCCAGAGTCCTTCGGGTTGAAGATGGTTTCCAGATCGAAGATCTCAAGAGTCGTAATAAGACTTACTTGAACGATATCGTACTCACCGACGGTATTCATCAGTTGCGAAACGGTGACAAAGTAGCCATCTGTGATGTCATCTTTAATTTCTATGATGATCTCCCCGGGGGGCTTAGTGATAGCCTCGATGGTTCCCGACTGAGCGTTCTCTTTGAAGGCAAAGACGTTGGTCATTCGACCATCATGAGTAAGTTGGAAGTGGGGAGTGGGCGAGGTGGAGTGCAACTTTCGGCCAGTCCGGAAGTCAAACTCTCTGCTCTCCTGGAGATCACCAAGGCATTGGGCAATGCTTTGAGTCTGGATGATGTTTTACCCAGTGTTCTTGACGCATTGTTTAAAGTATTCATGCAGGCCGACCGGGCGTTTATTGCTTTGATGGGAGCAGATGGCACGCTAGTGCCTCGCTGGTCCAAAGCCCGGCGAGACGATTGTGAAGACACGATTCGAATCAGCCGAACGATTGTTAACCATGTTTTGGATTTGCGGCAGGCTGTTTTGTCGGCAGATGCGGCTTCTGATCAACAATTCGATGCCAGTCAGAGTATTGCGGACTTTCAAATTCGTTCCATGATGTGTGCACCACTCTTTGACTTTGCAGGTGAGCCGATCGGTGTCCTTCAGGTAGATACTCTGGAACGGAATAAACAATTCAACGAAGAAGATCTTGAGGTTCTTGTCAGCGTAGCCACGCAGGCTGGTATTGCGATTGATAATGCGAAGCTTCATGATGAATCGCTGGCTCAGGCTGCGATCAAGAAAGACCTCGAATTGGCTGCAAAAGTTCAGGCCGGATTCCTGCCTAACGAACGTCCGCATTTGTCGGGCTACGAGTTTTATGATTATTACAAGGCAGCTAATTTTATTGGTGGTGACTATTACGATTACTTGGAGATGAACAATGGTAATCTGGCGATTATCGTGGCTGATGTTGTAGGGCACGGAGTTGCCGCTGCGATGCTTATGGCCAAGCTTTCCGCTGAAACTCGTTTTTGTCTGGCAGGAACGGAGGACGTGGCACAGGCTGTTATCAATCTGAACAACCGTATGACGGGGATGGCCTTGGATCGATTCGTCACTTTCCTGCTGGTTGTGATTAATCCCGACACGCATGAACTGTTCGTCGTTAATGCGGGACATATGGCTCCCTATCATCGTAAAGCAGATGGAAGTGTCGATCTGGTTGGTGAGGAATTTGCTGATTTACCGATTGGTATTATGGAAGATATCGAATACCAGTCATTCGCTTTTCAATTGCGTGAGGGCGAATCGTTGACGATGTATACAGATGGATTGAATGAAGCTGAAAACGGTTCTGAAGAACTGTTCGGTATGGAGGCCATTCAGCAGATTATCGAGCAACATGATGATGCTGCTGATGTACGGGGGGAACGAATCCTCAATGCGGTACTCGCGCATTCAGATGGAGAAGTTCAGGGGGACGATATGTGCTTGGTGGCGATAAATCGTCTAACCAATCCCTGATTGGCCTCATGCTGCTTTTGCTGATATTCGACCTTTGGTATACTCGGCTCCAACAAAACAATAATGTGTCGAAAGGAAATGACATAATGAGCCAGCCGGTTTTAGAAACCAATATCCCCGGGCTCGATTCCAAGCGAGGGAAAGTTCGGGATATCTATGATCTTGGTGATCGCTTTTTAATGATCAGCACCGACCGTATCAGTGCCTTCGACTGGATCCTCCCTTCTGCGATTCCTGATAAAGGGCGTGTTCTCACAAAGATCAGTGAGTTTTGGTTTGATAAACTGGATATCCCTAATCACCTCTTGACCATGGATGTCGCAAAGGTTGATCTGCCAGAAGGGACAGACACCGATGCTTTGCATGGTCGAAGTATGGTGGTTAAGAAATGTAAGGTTGTCCCGATTGAGTGCGTTGT
>MDSW01166518.1_pt1 | contig 24169 bp, 13 predicted proteins | sample 811171 | NCBI WGS metagenome assembly MDSW01 (sample SAMN05326641, study PRJNA326480) | marine metagenome | isolation source: seawater | place: Atlantic Ocean: North West | collected 2012 | reverse complement strand
GACTTCATACGCTCTTGGGTGCCCTGACTCCTGAGCGACCTCTAAAGCGCCTCTGACCGCCTCCTGACCCTGATCTATGAGTGAGTATAATTCTCCACGAGTATACTCGTAGTCTTTTGTCCTGTCATCCTTATCAACCTTGGGTGGAACTGGTTTAATAGGTTCACTAACTTCCACATCAATGTTGAGGATTTCCTCCATGTTTTCTTCTAGGTTACTCATAAGAATTCAATTCCCTCATTAAATCCGAAATCATCATCTGCCGTCAGCAATGCATCATCTGCTGCATCGATGTTACCGTCAGAGTTAATATCTGTTGTTGCTTTTGGTGTATATGTTCTTGTAACTGTTCTGCGGTTGACATTAAGATCACCCATTGTTTCATGAATGATTGCTTTCTTAATGATGTCAGACTTGTTATATGGACCGTAGAGATAAGACTTCATAGTGAAGCTTAGTGTGTAGATGATATATCTACGCTCATAAAAACTATCATCCCATTGATCTTCATAACTTACATTGTTTAAGACAATGGCGATGTCTTTCTTCTCATTCATATCTGGAATCATATTCAGAGTAACTGAAAATGATGGTTGGAAATATGGTAAGATTTGTTCTGTAATTTGTAATGCATCGTCCTGAGACTTAGCAATAACTCCTAGTTCAAAACTTAGATTATAAGGAACAGGAACATATTGAACTCGGACTTCATCACCATTATCATCAATGACTGTTTTGTATTTTTGAATTGGTGATGTTTTACGGGAAGGATCGTAATCAATGCCTGTCATCTCAAAATAGAGACGGGGTAAAGTAATCGATACTTTTCTGTTCGTATTGTTTTCTTCTAAACGAACAAGAAACTTTTGCTTTGGACCATATGCCAATGGCACTTTAGTAGTTTCTAAAACAGTGCCGTCGCTAGGATCCGTGCTCTTCATTTCAATATTATTGAAGAGCGTACCAAACGCAATGATGTTCTTACGAACAATTTGATTATAAAAATGTGATCCTAACATTAGATACTACCTGTAAAATTGCCATACTCACCGAATGGGTTGCCCTCAGTCCAGTCAATAATTTCATCTCCACTATCTTCGATCTGTCTATTCTGATCGTAGTCACTGTTGGAGTTATTTAGAGTGTCAAATGTCTCAGGACTCCACTTGGCACCTGAAGTTAGACCAGTAATTACTTCAGCAGTAGTGAAGGTTCCTGTTCTGTTGATGACTTGGAGAGCTCTGGTTGCGCTATCCCAGGACTTGACTTCTGCTCTGTTGTCTTTTGGTGAATAATCAATGACGATAGTAGGTGCAGAAGTATAACCTGACCCAGGGCTAGTGATAGTAATACCATTAACAATGCCTGTGCTACTAACCGTAGCGGTTGCGGTTGCTCCATTTCCTCCACCTCCTGTAATAGTAACGGTTGGTGGAGTCGCTTGCTTGTAATGCGATCCACCGTCAGTAATAGTTATACCTGAAACAGCATCTCCTGTAATAGCAGCAGTTGCTTTTGCTAGGAATTCATCACCAACAACCTCTTCACCTACAGTAAAGTCACCTGTACCACCAGGATCCATAAAGAGTTTGATTGCATTATCAAAGAGTTGTTCGACTGCATCAATTTCTGCAATGCCAGTATCAAAGTCGTCACTACCAACCTCATAGATTTCAGCAGTGATGGCATAGAATTGAATCTTGCCAAACTGGAAGAATGGTTCTTCCTTACCAACAAACTTGATTTCGTAGATGTCTTGTGTCAATGGGAAGTACAGTAGATCCCCTTCATTGGGTCTGCTATCTACTGTTAGATTGGGACTATACTGTGCTACAGATTCATCCCATCTTCTGCTAGAAACACGGAAGATAATTTCATCTGTAATTTTTAAACCAAACTTACTGATGAATTCTGCGTTGTCACCAAAACCTGTGACATTCTGTAGCAGCATTTCGATCTGGAATTGTTCTTGATACTTTGTGTATCTAACTTCATCCAGAGTGCTATCTTGCAGAACTATCTTAGGGATGTAATATACATCAGATCCAAATAGTTTAATTTGCTCGTCTACCAGATCCTGAACGAGACCTTGCTCGCCACTATGACCTGAGTAGTAAGTTGGAAAATAGGGACTAGTAGGCATCTTATCCGATCATATCCATTGGTGGGATAGCATACTTGCTGAGAATTTCGCTTTCGATTTTCTCAATTTCTGCTAGTGCGTCTGTGTAGATTTCTCTACCATTGAGAGTGATACCGCCAGGCAATTGAACATTGTTATACTTAATCAAATTTTGACCCCACTGTCTTTTCATCAAAGCAGTAGCATACTTCTTGACAAACATATCATTGTTCATTTCTGTGGCGTCTGTAGGATCGACAAGACGATGACATTCAATAAGAATATTGGTTCCTTCTTTAAGGAAGTCTTTATCGATATCTAAGTACAAACGATCGCGGCGTGCAGTAAATCTAAACTGCTGGAATGAACCATTATTAAGAACCATATCTAGAGTTTCTAGATATTGCTTGTTCATATAATAGTTGAGGATATCAAGTGATCCAAATGCATAAAGATCATTTAGATACAATTGATATTCAACACCAAAGAGATTTGAACGGATTGAATTGCTAACAAGACCAAAGACTCTAGTAATACCAACTACATGATCAGGGATTGGAATGTAGTTAGTAGTTTCTTTCCAGTCTGTTGTTCCTTCTGTAGTTGTTACATTAGCAGCAAACCTTGTCTTATCGTCAGCAGTGATTTCGTGGAATAGATATGCACGCTCCATACCGTTATAACAGTTCTCTTGAAAGAACTGAAAAGTGTCATCAATAACATTGTTAACTTGCTCATCGTCAATGTTAACTTGCAAGACAGGTTCGCCAAGTTGCCTCTTGCAGTAAGTGATGAGTTCAGCTCTTGAACTTGGAGATGCCATTACACACAAAAAATCCCTTCATACCTATTTAGTAAGAAGGGATTTAGTATTTATTCAGCTGGAGTTTCTTCTGCTGCTGGTGCTTCTTCTGGTTTTTCTAGAAGACCAAGAGTCTCAAGACCTCCTTCTAGTTTAATTTTATATTCTTTTGCTTTACGCAAGTTCTCTTCAAGATCTGCAATTTGCTTTACTGTGGTAGCAATTTGCTCCTCAAAGTTTGCTTTAAGTTGAGATGGGTCCATAGTAATCACTTAAATGATATGTGTAATTTATTTAGTAGGGTCCAAGTTCTGGTGTTTTAGGAGGATCAATGACAAAGGGATCAAATTCTCTTGGTAAAATTTGACCATCCTGATAAACAATATTGATATGATATCCAGGAAAGTATTCTGCTGAACCTTCGATAATTTCGTCATCTCCAGTTACAGGGTGAATATGATGTTTTTCTGTAGAAACATCAATAATTCTACCAACAACATCGATGAATCCCTGACCAGGAACATCAATAACTTCATCACCTGTAATAGGTGATACTCTAATATGATCAACCATTTTAGCAATTTCTACAAACTGCTCTTTTGATTGAAATCTCAAGTAGTGACTAACTGTAGACATGATAGTAAATGAAGTTATAAGACTATTTATTATTCCAAAATTGATATGCCATACTGTATCTTGGTGTGTCAACCGAAGTTCCACTACCAGAATGTAGAACATCGCCTGGTATGATTAATAATCTTCCAGGAAGAGGGGACACCAAATCCATTCTTTGCACATCTTCTTCAGTCATTCTATTGGGAGAAAACATTACTTTTGTTTCTCCACCCCACTCAGGTTCCCATTTTGTGTTTGGATATATGATAAAAGTCCAACAACCTTCTGTTAAAGAATCTGTGTGTGGTAAAGGAGTGTCATGTTTTTCAAAACAATTATATAGCACTCTATCAAATTTTTCAATCTTTGGCATCCCTGAAAAATTTAAATCTAATATTTTCTTGAGATACTTTTTTTCTGTAGTTTCAAAATTTTCTTCCAAAACATGAAATCCTTTGGAAGATGGTTGTTTAAAATTTGATGCCTGAACATCATCAAACATAACCCATTCAATTTTTTGAATGTGGTTTGTTAATTCTTCTATTTCAGATTCTGTTAAAAAATTATCAATGATCCAACAATCAGATCTCAATTCACTCAAGTGCATTATCTAAGTTTAATAATAGTAATTGATCCGTCTCGTGCTGTTACAGTTCCACTATTTCCTTGCTGGGAACCAATAATTCTTACGATTGTACTGCTAGATCCAAATTCATACAAAAGCGTTCCTCCATCTCCACCAAAGTTATGTGTTCCACCTTGCTGTGCTCCACCACCTCTGGAGTAATTTGAAAGAAATCTTTCAGGTTGTATATTTCCATTTAATTCAAATCTAAAACCAGCGTTGGTTCTAGTTCCACCAGTAGTTCTGCAATGGAAAGATAATTGATAAAGACCGTCACCACCAACAGTAAAAGAACTACCAGCAACATTTGTAATCAATCCTGTAGGATCAAATAGCAAATTAAAACTACCGCAATAATTAGAGGTATTTACATTAGTGCCATCGCCAAACTGAATTTTAGCAGCACGCGCCCAAACAACACCAACAGGTTTGATATCATTACCACTATAATCTTCTACAGCAGTTCCTATTGGAATTTGTCCTATTCTAAATGTTCCTGTTCCTGGCATTTTTTACTCCAAAATAATTAGTCTTGTAGTCTCCATATAGATATGTAGCTATATGAAGCAATAATAGTAGTGCTTTGTCCGCTGTTTCCAGCTTGACCAAATTCAAGAGAAAGCGTATTACCTTGTGTAAGTTGATATGCGGATACTAATTCCGTACTAGCTTGATTATGACTACTTCCTACCCTAATGTAAGCAGATCTTGATTCTTCAAATTGTCCTGTACTATTAATTCTATACCTATGTCTAGGAGAATCTCTTGCAGATGCATTATTATAAGCAATACTGGTAGTTACAATATACAGTCCATTTGCTGGAATTGTAATAAATGTACCATCATTTTGCCAATTCCCAGTGTCAGCAATATTGAGTCCAGGACTTGTATTAAATACCGTTCTTAAAGTAAATCCACTAGTATCATTTGGGTTACTGTTTGCAGTCAGAGCAGTTTTATACATATGGGTAGATAAAAAATATCCCCCAGCACTAGAACTTCCTCCACCTGCTTGCTGACCAGTAGACTGTTGAATAGTAGTTGCTTTAATTGTTCCTACTGTTAAATTAGATGCCATTTTATTGCTCCGCCATCTTATAGATTAAAAAGTGACTCATATTTAGTAATGTGCAATCATTTCCATTATATCCTGTACCATGATAAAATTGCAATCTAATTTGATCACCAGCATTCAAAGAATACATTGTAGTTAGTGAAGTTGATGCCGTGTGGTGTCCAGAGTAATCTCTACAATATGTTGATCTTGCAGATTCGTATTGTGCATTCCCATTGATAACAAATCTATGGAATACGGTCCAACGATATGAGGTATCATTGCTATTATTCTCAAAATACCCCATATTACAGTACAAATAATATAATCCATTTTCTGGAACAGTAACAGAACTGCTGTTAAAACTCCAATTTCCAACATTAATTTCAGCACTATCAAAGACATTTTTATATGTCCAGGTAGTCCCTCCATTAGTCATGTTAGTTCCATTAGGACCCATCCTGATTTTGAGGAGAGGTATTGTGGTAGCAGATCCACCACTAGCTTCTATACTATCGTATATAAGCGTTCCAACTTCTAAGGTACTCATTTTAAATAAGTCTTTCTATAGTTATATTTATCAACCAGCAGGATCAATCAATGACCAGTCGCCATTAACAACAACTGTTCTACCAGAAGCAATAGTAATGTCACCAATAGAATATGCAGTAACACCAGCAGGAATTGTTACATCCTCATCAATTGTAGTTGCTTGAGTTGTAATAATGCCCTTAGTATCTGCATATAGGTTATGACCATTTGCTTGAATTGCAGTCTTGAGGTTGGCAGTTCCAGTAATTTGAATACCACCAGTAGAAACAGTTAATGTTCCTTCTAATCTAGATGTACCCTGAACACGAAGGCGTCCAGATTCTCCAGTATCAGTAAAGTCCTCGCCAACATCAAGAGTGTATGCTGGATTTGTTTCACCAACACCTACTCTAGAGTTTCTGTAAATATTGTTTCCAACTTCATTCCAACGAGAAGTTACAAACTCCGCATTGTTTTGGAACAACTGACCATCAATGTTAACATCACCATTTACATTTAAGGTGTAGACTCTGTTTACATTAGGGGTAACAGTGGTATCTGTTCCACCAAATGAATTGGTGTTAATACCAACTCTATTGAACTGTCCCAACATTGCAATTGTTGGATTGGTGGTGTTCCAGTCTTCAGCACCTAGAGAAACAGAAGGTGCGATTTCTAGAACATCTACACCAGAAGAAAGGGCATTGCCCATTCTCCAACTTCTACCACCACCTGCACCAGATGCTGCACCCTTGAAGTAAAGTTCTGCTCCGTTGTTTCCACTTGCATCACTAATTACAACCTTGTCTTGAGCATAAACTTCTTCTCCATGGAATTTACCCCACCTGTTAGCAGGAAGACCAAGATTTAGAGATGTTAATTCTGGTATAATGTCTCCATTATTTTTCAGGGTTAGTGTCTTCTCGTTAGTAGAACCACCAGTTCTTGTTCTTAGAATTAGATCACCAACATTTGCTCCTTGTCTAGAAACGGAGATACCCCACTCAGCAGGAGATGCTGCACCTCCAGTCGTTGCACCATGTCTAAGAACAAGACCTGCTTCACCAGAGTTGTTTTCTTTAAGAATTTGTAAGGCATAGAAACTTTGCTGATTGCCAAGTCTGCTATTGCTTTGGAATCCCAAACTTGCATCAGTGTTTCCAACGGTCAATTGAAGATCACCAGCGGAGGCAGCACCAATTCTTACTTTATTTGAAGATGCATCTACAAACAGAGTTCCGTTGTCTACAAGTAAGTCACTACCAACAGTCAAACTTTGATCAAATAGAACTTCTCCATCTACATCTAGAGCAGTGGAACCTTGACCGAGACCAGAAATGGTTAGAAGACCCGACATTGTATCGCCAGTCTTCAGAACATTGTCTGAAGCAGCACCTGTCAAAGCAGCGGTAATTGTTCCAGCGGAGAAGTCTCCGTTGGTGTCTCTCATTACAGCAGACTTGAGTGATGCTGTAGAAAGGACATTGCTAGAATTGAAAGCAACATTGGATGCGTTCCAAATGATGCTATTGTTAACAGTGAAAGAGTTTTCATCGTTAACAAAAACCTTAAGAGTACCAGATCCTTCAGTAGCATTACCACCATCTGCTTCAATTCTTGCATTCCAAGTTGGTTGACTAGAACCATCTAAAGCAGGAGCAGCAGAACTATTGAAATTAATGTAAGGGTTGGATGCTTGATTATCTCTTCTACCAAGTCTTAGATATCCATCTCCACTATCATTACCCAAATCTAGTGGTTCATACATGATATTGTTGTCGTCCAATGCATATGCATCGAAGAACGCTGGGTCTTGACCCGCCAATCCTATTTTAACAACATTTGTAAATGATCCACCACTAGACAGTCTTCCTCTTAGGATAGTGTAATTATTTGTAGAATCATTAGCATCAGTATATGTAACTGGAGTATCAACAGTGAAGTTTCCAAGGTTGTTATCTCCAATATCATATAGATTTAACTGAGCAGTTGCCTTATAGATTCCAGTAGCACTGGTATCTAATATTTGTCTGAAGAAGATGGCATATGCAGTATCTGTTCCAGAGAAAGTTCTAATTCTAATTTTGTCTTTAAATTTAGTCTGGTCTAAGAATCTAGGAAGATGCGTTTCCCAAATTTGCTGAGGAGTATTAGTTAGTGGATCAACTGCATTTAAATTGAATGGTTCTTGATACCATACCCCTTCCTTATTATCAAGACGGTCAGCATCAAGACCGCTGTTGATACCATCATTTCCACTATGGTACATTTTGTGCCAATTTGACCACTGGTTTAGAGCAGCACCAGAACCACGGAGATAGACATTATCATCATTACCAAATGCAAGTTGTCTTACACCACCACCATCAACTGTAGAACTACTACCATCTGTTCTAATTGTCATTACCAAGTGCTTTGTTGCACTAGGATTTCCAGAAACAACAGATGGGTAAGCAGTTGATAATCCATCAGCAGTATCAAAGATTGTTCTAAGACCGATGCCTTGAGTAGTTTCAAAAGGTTGTGGGTTTGATGATGGGTTCTGATTGATCGTATTGAGTTTGTCAGTAGATCCAGAAGAACCGTCCACATTGAAATCATAATCAACACCCTTCTGCATTTTATCAGGTGTGATAGAATCATCGAAGAAGTTTGCACCATCTAGATAATCGGTTCCTTGTAGACCATCCAGCAAGTCAGCATCTAGACCACTACTAATTGTATTTGATTGGTCTTTGATTGTGATGGATCCGTTTGATCCATGGATAAACTGAGATTTGAGGAATCTTGCAACACCAGATGTACCGAATGGGTCAGCAGAAATTGTTGCATCAGTAACTCTATCAACATCCAAACCAACGAAACCATGAGATCTAGTTGAAGTAGTTGTTTTTGCTTCTAGAACTCCGCTATTTCCTGGTCCTAGTACCGCAGGAGTTGTGATTGTGAAGTCTCCATTGACAGTGGAGTCTTGGTATGCAGTAAAGTTTTCACCACCATTTGTAATGGTTACACTATCAATAGTTCCAGAAGCACCAACAATAATATTTGCTTCTAATCCAGTTCCACTTCCAACACCAGTACCAGTTAATGGGACATTTCTATAATCTCCTTGTGTGTATCCAGTGCCAGGATTTGCAATTAGAATTTCTGCAACAAAGTCTCCCTTAGTATTGATAGAATCAATTTTGATAGGAGATGGACTGCGGAAGAATTCAATGAATGTCCCTGCAGGAATTGTTACTCCACTAGCAATAGGATTATTTAAAGCAACAGTTGTCAGTCCACCAGTAGAAGCAAACCCGTTAACAACCGTGCTCGCTTGAATACCAGTTACACTTTCACTTACATCATGACCAATAACAATATCGTTCAGAACTTCAATGTCTTCAAAGATTAACTGACTGGAACCTTGAGTTGCCTGAGAATATAGTTTACCAAAGTATCTTCTTTCTGTTCCTTTGACTGTTTGTACAGCAGGTGCATACTTCGTATCACCTCTCAAGAACGAGAAGGAGTTTGCAGAACCAGTACCCAGTAGTGTGGAACTAATTACATTTCCAGGTGTTGCAGTAAGATCTCCAATATTAACAGCTTGTGCAGAAAGAGATACCCAGTTAGTTGCATCACTCGACGAAGTGTTAACGGATCTAGTAATATTAACAACATTTGCTGTTGGAGTAGTATCATCAGAAATTGTATCTGTGTCTGCAATTTTGATATTATTAATAATATCGCCATACAATCTACTTTCAATCAAAGCAGATGCTGTTGCTAGAGTACCACCAGAAGGTGGAGCAGCAATAGTTACTGTTGGAGCGGTCGTGTATCCATAACCACCAAGGTATCCATTGTTAACAGTGATTGTAACAGATACAACTTGTCCACTAGCAATAGAACATTCTGCTGTTGCGGAAACTGCGCCAACTGCTGGATTTCCTCCACTGATAGTAACAGATGGAGTAGTTGTATATCCAGCACCACCATTTGTGATGTTAATTTGATATACAACACCTTCTCTATATTCAGTTGCCTGAAGAACACCGCCACTAGGAGATCCTGTGTATAGATCACCAATAGTAAATGCAAGGTTTGGATCTACAGCAAATCCTAGGAACAAACTATCATTATCATTATTCAGAATGAATGAATTTTGAGTGTCATTCTGAATAGCAATGTCACCAGCAAGTGCTCCTTCTAGAGCAAGTCTTCCTGCTTCATCAGCAACCGTGAAGACACTAAATGGTCTTAGTGCAGGAATCTGGTCTAGAGAAATCTTACCAGAATCAGTAAGTTCAACTAGAGATCTTGGAACTGCGTTTGTAGAATATGGTTTGTTGATGTATGCACCAAGGTTGTTGGTGATAAAGTCTCTAACTGCTTTTTGTGTTGGTAGTTTGGAGTCAGATGTATTTGCTCCACCAAGTGTATTGTCGGAAGAGAATCCAGTAACAACAACCGTACCACCCTTCAGTTTCAAGAATTCAACTTCGGAGATGGTAACCGTACCTGTAAAGGTAATAGCACCAGTTCTGTTCTCAATTCTTGCGAATGTACCAACCTTGAAGTCACCAAGTTCGTCCGTACCAGAGACATAGACACGACCATAGTTCTGGTTAGGACCATCTACCTGCTCATACTCTTCGATCTTAGTACCGCCGTTTTCTGGTAGTGCATTATAGTCAGTACCAGCACCTGCATATTCCCAAGTGTGGGAAGAAGAGTTAACAATAGACGGTCTATGTAGATTGATACTAGCGTTAGTTTGACCAGATGGTGTTAGTTCTTGCTGTAGAGCAGTTAATCCACTAATTGTGGTATTATCACTTTCTCTAACTAGTTCTAATGGATCATTACCATCACCATTTGCAACTGTAATTGTTGCTGTATATGGAGCAGCAGCAGAGACAGCACCAACTGCATCAATGAAATACTCAATATTAGATGCTTGTGTTCTGTAACCAGGAATTTTTAAAATATAGTGCTCTAGTGGCGCTCTTCCTAGACCAGCAACAGTGAGGGTAGTTCTACCAGCAGCAGTTTGACTGACAGATTGAATAGTCGCTCTATCAAATGTATAAGACTCAGCTCTAAATCCATTTGCTCTTAGTGCAAATTGTCCAAAGTTAGTAGCGGAGTTTGTAATCGATGCATAACCACCAGATTCAGCAACAACACCATCTTTACAGAAGATACAGAATACAGAAACCAACTGAACATAACCATCATTCTTGATGATGTATCCAGTACCGTTCTGAGAAACAACGGTAAATGCTGCCGCAACCATGGACTTACCTTGGTTGGGGAATGTTGCACTTCCGTCTGGTTCTAGACCTGGGAAAGGAGAGTTTGGTTGCTTGACTTTATTACCATCAATTTCAGCACCACCGCCACCAAGAGCGGAGATAACAGATGCGTTCTGGGTATATGGTGATGCTTCAATAATTGGGAAATCATCGAAGTCAGCACGAACTGCCATTCTGACACCCTGTGTATCATAGATGTAACTATCAGGATATGTCTTGATATTGGAAGTGTCGAATAAAGTTCCGTATGTCTTAGTTACAGATCCTGGTTGCGTACCATTTACAGGATCTGTAGCATATCTAAGAACACTATCCAACAGATCCATTTCTGTGTCAATAGTTTGCTCTACACCAGAACATGCAGGACCACCACTTACACTATTGAATGCTGCAACAGCATTATCGTCTACTCTCTTAAATGTATGTGTAGACTGTGGTAGATGCTTAACTGCATTTGCTGAAGCACTAACAAATGTGTGGTCTGTTTGTGGTTCGTGCTTGATAGCATTTGTTGTAGCAGATACAAAGGTGTGTGCAGATGTAGATACTCCACCATTACCAACATTAATTGTAAATGTTCCGTCTTGACGCCTTAGTCCATTTGCTGCAAAGGAAACAAATGTGTGAGGAGAACAATCTCTTGGAATTGGTAGACCTTTGATCTTAAATGTATTTGTGGTTACTTCTTCCAATGCAAACCATCTTCCACTTCCATAATCATGGGATCTTGGGTAAGTGTGGTTGGTTGCATTATTATCTAATGTGCAGGAGAGTGTGATTGCATCATCTTCAATCAAGACATAATCACCACTTGCAAATCCATGATTTGCTAAAGTAAACTGAATATCTCCAGCAGTAGGATCATAGATTACATCTGTTGGTGTATGTCCAGTGCTTCCAACTGCAGTAATTGCAATTGATTGACCAGCAAATGGATCGATACCAGGACGAGGATATGTCTTAGGCGTTTGATAATTGTCGCCATTGTAGTCGCATAGGAAAGTAAAGGAATTGTCTTCCAAGACAACACTGCGTCCGACTCCCAAACCATGCTGACCTACAGTGACTGTCATGTCACCAGTAATTGGATCATAGTTAGCAGCAGTAGGAGTGAAATACTTGTTAGGACCAGACTTACCTACATCTAAAGTAATAGTTGTATCTGTTCTAGAAACAATCGGAATAGACTTACCAGCAAAAGGATCAATACCAGGACGAGGATAAGTCTTCTGTGCTTGATCATTATCCATATCACATGTAAATGTGAATGAATTGTCGTCAAGAACAACACCTTCGCCAACACTCAAGGTGTGAGATCCAATAGTAAGAACCATCAGACCCGTTGCTGGGTCGTATGTAGCACCTGTTGGTGTGAATTGTACATCAGGACCAGATGCACCAACATTAACAGTGAATGTATTTGTTGTTGCTGCTGTAATTGCTAGAGTAGTTCCGTATGCAGGTTGATTTACTTCAGGCAAATAGTGCTCTGTCTTGTTGCCATCCATGGCACAAGTAAACACAAAACTTTCTGGTGCGAGTCTAATGGCATCAGAAGTAGTGAGTCCATGACCAGCAGAAGTAACTACAAAATCACCTGTTGCTGGATCATAGGTAGCAGCAGTTGGAGTGATTAGTTTAATTGCTTGTGCAGATGCAGTAGAATCTAGAAGGATATTCCAATCTACAAACTTAGGAATTGCTGAGCATGTTTCTACTGTGTCGTAGATTAATACAGTACCATCTGTTAGAGCACTGACAAAAGTATGTGCAGACTGTGCTGTTCCGCCAGTTGGAACAGTACAAGTTACAGTTGTATTACCACCAGAAGAGTTTACATTAGTAATTGCATAATCTTTACCAAAGTTGGAATCAAATCTTTCTGGAGATGCATGATTGCCGCCACCATTATCAGAACAACTAAATGTAATTGCACCTTCTTTGAATGCAATTCTATCTTTTGTAGTGAGTGGTGTAACAGGATCTGGGAATGTTACTGTTACTTGACCAGAAGCAGGATTGTAAGTTGCTCCATTTGGAGTTGTATCAGTATAGTTTCCTCCAGTCCAGTTACGCATTGCAGCAGTTGCATAACGAGCAACTTGCTTAAACGCATATCTAGTAGGACCAATTTCCCCATCAGGAACACCTGTCAGCGTATTACCTGTGTAGTAAGTCTCAGCATTTGTTAAAATACCGCTGTTGCCACCTAGAGACAAGTCTCTAATTAGACCACCTAGAATAAAGTTAATGTCTCTACGGCATTTTCTTTCATCTACATTGTTTAGACCCAAGTCTGCATATTTTGATTTGGCATCTAAGTATGCTTGATCAGCAATAAGATCTCTGTTTCTAGCGATCAAATATGCTGCATCTAGATATGTTCCGTTAGTATTGTTTGCAACTACATCGATGTAAAGGAATGCTAGTGTATCGATAGCAGCAGCTACATCAGAACAACCATTTCCATCTGATGCGGTTCCGTCTGCATTTTGATTTGCAGTGGATGTAATAACAGTGTCGTCAAAATATTGAGGTAGACTGGTAAACTGAGGAGTGTAGATTGGTTCTGTTGATAATCTGGTTCCTGTCCTCCAGTTTGCCATTGCCCAGATTGCTAGTTCTCTGGTATACTCAATAGCACGAACAGTTTGAATAATTTCATTATCTACATAATCAATTTTTGCACCAACAATATATTTTTCACCCGCTTCTACAATATTGTGGTTTGTGCCAAACTCAAGGTCTCTCACTAATGCATTCAAGAAGTGCTCAACATCCTGACGGCATTGATCATCATCTACAGGAATAGAGAAACTTGGATATACTTTTTGTCCGTTGTTGCAGGAGACTAAAATATCAGCAAGTTTTACAGTGTCATCTTCCGACAATTCGGAAATTGGACTTGAGGTGGTAATAGTAGCAACACCAGTTACCGCATTATCGTAAGTGAAATTAGTAATAGTGTAAACACTACCATCAAATGTTACGGATCCTCCACTGACATAAGTATGAATGAAAGAACTGGTTCCTAGATAGATATCAAAGGAACTTCCAGACAAGTTGTATACAGAGTAATAGTCTTTTGCAAATTCTCTGTTAATTCTTCCTACAACTTCATCAGCAATAAATGCTCTGTTGTTTCTAATTAACTGACACGCATCTTGATATCTTCTCGCTTCTGGAGTAGAAACAGGGAACTTGTTTGGGGAGTTTCTTAGGGATAAAGTAATGGACTTTGAATAAGATTTTACCTTTGCAAATTGTCCAGGATCAAAATCAGTTAGAGTTAAGGATGGGAATTTTTTAGGAATTACAAATCTTCTAGAACGACCATCAGCGTCTTCTAGAACTTTGTAAATTCTTTGCTTACCGTTGAAAGCAGAAAGATCTGGTGAGGTGGTTGGTAAACCTTCAATCTCAATTTCTTGACCTTCTTTAAAATCGTGGATATTATCAGCACCAGTAAGTGCATTTGTATAGAAAACAATACCGCCTAAATCTTCTGCGCTACCAAACTGTGCTTCTTGGAAACCACCTGTTGCAATGCTAGCATCACCTTGCAGAGAGAAGTCAATTCTACTAATTGGCAAAGTTGTAGTTACATCATAATCTGTAGATACAACTTCCGCTTCTGCTCTAATAGAGTCTGCCGATTGAGAAGTAAATTGAGCATTAGTTGTAGATGCTGTGTAAATCTCGACACCACTAGCAAATGTTTCTCCAATAGAAGACCATGTTGGAGCATTTAGTAATGTTCCAAATCTTACATCCCAATAAGAAGGAGCGTTATCAGTAAAGATACCAGTTACTTCATAGAAACCAGAAGTGAATACGCTGTTAGCAACATCATTTAGAAATACGATTGTACCTGCAGGAATTGCTGTAGTTGGATCGGTAGTAAATCTAAGACGTAATTCACCTGCAGTTTGAGTAACTGTCTGTCCATTAATTTGTGCTCCTTGTGTAGCACTAGTATAATATGTAAATGGTTCTGTATCAGAGAAACCACCACTGACAATCTCTACATCAACTGTTCCATCATTATATGCATTTTGACCTGTGATAGCATCAAAAGTAACAGCAACTGTTCTTGCTCTAGCACCCTGAATCTGTGATACAACATCGATTCCTGATGTAAGAGCATTTCCACCAGTGTTACTTGTAAAAGTTAATCTAAATCTTTGTGGACCAATAACTTGATGACCAATCGGGAAGTTAATGCCAAAGTCTCCATTAACTTCATTATCAATAACAACTCTCTGTTTATCATCAAACACCATAGCATAACGCCATGTATTTGTAGATAATCCTTGTGAATCAACTTGGTCTCTGTATGTTACTCCAGTAACATAGTTTTTATCACCAAACTTGAAAATGTCTTTTCCAGGATTTCCAGGACGAATAATTACAAGACGAAGGTTATCACCAACAACCGAGCAGTCAGGTGGTAGTGAAATTGGGTTATCTTCTGTATAATCACCACCAGCAACAATTAGAGTTTCTTTAACTCCAGGAGTAGACCATGCAATCTGTGCTGCTTTCTTAATTGTTCTAACTGGAGCAACAGCAGATCTACCATCATTCAAGTCAGAACCAATTTGTTCTGATACATAAACACGACCACCAACATCATTAGTTGCTAGGTTTAAAACATATTCGGTAGTAGCGATTTTATCGGATCTATCACCTAATAGAGGAGTGATAGAACGAGGATATACACCAGCATCACCTGTTTCATTATATTGATAAGAACTTGGATCGTTAACACGATAACCAATATGCTTAAACTGAACTCCAGGATCTACAGCAGCAGTTAATGCGTTTCCATTAACTTCAATTCCATCTTTATGGATTGGGGGGGTTGCACCAGTCTTTCCATCATTTAATGCTTGGTATATATTTTGCCCAGCATAAATGAACTCATTCTTGTTAACAGTGTCATTTGGAGTGAACAATACTCCAGTATTGTTGGCAAATGTTTTTAAGTTAGGAGCTCTAAGTTCTAGGTCTGGGGTAACAAAGTTATCAATATCGAGGTTTAGAACTCTAGCAGTATCTGAAATGATAGAGGTAGAAGTTCTGATAGCACCATTGATGTCTAATTCAAAATCAACAGTGTCTAAAGTAGCAGTAGCACTTGCTCCAACTCCGTTGCCACCAGTAATGAACACATTAGGAGCACTAGTATATCCGTCACCAGAATCGGTAACTACAATAGCACTAACTTCACCAGCAAGACCAAGGATTGCAGAACCTAATGCTTGTCTAGCAGTATCTCCTGCAGGCGGTGCATCAATAGTAACCGCTGGTGCAACAGTGTAACCAGATCCACCCTGGTTTACTGTAATTGCATTAACTCTTCTACCAGTTCTGTTAATACCAATTCTAGGCAATCCACTAACAGGATCTTTCTGAGCTCTGAAAACTTCGCCTTCATCACTTCCAGAACCAATCCTAATTGTAGTTTCATTTTCACCGACAAGCTGGGGTGAGACGCCCTTAATTCTTTCCTTATCGGAATTAATATTAAAACTCATGGTGCTGCCGTATCCTTGACTTTTTTCCTATGATATATTTAGCATTAAGCCCAGGCAATACTTACAACCTGAGTCGATACAATCCATTTAATTAGTTGAGTTGTGCCAGATCTGGTTGTAGCATAACTAAATCTGTTTGTTGCCGTAAATGGGATAATGTTCCAACTTTCAGAGGTAGGAATATCCTCTTTAATAATTGTCTCTAAACTAGACAATGTTGATACATTTCCTAGTGCATTGCAAAGAACTGTACTTTCAATTTTACCAGAGTAAACAACTCCCGCTGGGTTTACTCCAAGAAAATTTCCTGTAATAAAATTGATTGTAGAGTTATCAAGTGTGATGTTTGTTCCAACATCATCTAGTTGCAATGTGGCAGTATTGGAACCACGCAAAATATAATGAGTGATTGTGCTATCACTATAGAATCTATTTTTTAATTCTAAAGTGTTAGCATCTTTGATGTTTTTATTCTCGTCAACAACGGTGGTTTCATTTACTGAAAATCCACCAAGAGAATCAAATTGCTTTAAATTAGTTGCCATTTTACTTAATTGTTTGAGTTACTACGGTGAACGAAACCACATCGCCATTAGCATGATCATCTGATAATGTTACAGTGAGTCTTGTTTCATCTGTTGCATTGTAATCAAATGCAGCGGTAAATCCATCAACACCATTAGTGTTGATAGCACCAATTTCTGTATAGTAGATATCAGTTCCATCATCAATGACAGAATATTCAGCAAAAGATTTTTTGCCAGAAGCACCTTTAGAAATTACAGTTACCTTGCAACCTTTGCTATTGTTTTTGTTGTATAATGTAGTAGCAGACTGATTGGATGTTCCTTTTGTTAAATCAAAAGTATCAGTCTTTACAGCATAATCTGCTAGTTCAAATTCTTTCAAATCTCCGTCAAAGATTTTGACTCCGTTGAAAGTTCCTGTTCCAAATCCAACATTCAAGAAAACATCACCTTGATCATCAAGTCTAAGTACGGGATCGACTGTCAACCCAGCAGATAAACCTAAATCTAGGTATTGTTTTGTTGTGCTAATAAATGTAGAGGAAGCATCGCTATTATCAATAGTAGTTTCATTTGAATTCAGAGTAACTATCTGAGTATTAATAGCGAGAGAATTTCCACCGCTTGTAGTAACGGTATCGATGTTTGTGAAATCTAGAACGGTTTCAGTTAACTTTAATGTATTTACATTGTTGTTGTAAAAATACAGAATGTTATCATTGAAACCAGGAGAAGGTTCTGGAATAATATATGTATTTCCATCTACATCTCTAACACCACCCAGAGAAGACCACTGAGCACCGTTGTATCCTTCAAACTGAGTGATATCAGTATTATATCTAATAGATCCTTGAGCAGGAGTTCCTTTCTGGTTATTATTACCAACTGGAATTACCAGTGATGTATTCAAATCAATAACAACTTTTTGACTACCATTTGGTCTCAGTGTCAAGTCTTCAGAAACTGTGGAGATTGTATTCCAATCTAAATTGCTAGTTCCACCTAGTTTTAGTGATGCGTTAACTACGAGAGCAGCGTCTTTATCTGGTGCTACTCTCAACTCCTCCACTTCTGTAAACGCAAGAGGAGACACAGCAGATGAGTACCATGTTAACTGAGCATCTCCATTTGTAACAACTCCTGAGGTGTGTACAGGTTCCTGTCCAGTTCCAGCAAGTTGACCTAGACCTACAGTTCCTGTTACTTCGTATAGATTATTTCTATGCTTAATATAGTCTCCAACAGAAGTTTCTGCTCCAGGTGTCCATAGAGAATAATTTGGTAGTCCTAGTCTAGCAGAAGAAATTTTCTTAACGCTTCTAAAGTCTAAAAACTCAGTTCCTAATTGTACTGTATTTGTGTTATCATTGTAGAAGTATAGTGTGTTGTCATTTGCACCTACCGTTGCTTCTGCAATAATATAAGTGTTGCCATCAATGTCTCTTACACCACCAAGAGATGACCAAGAACTAGTTGCCTCACTATAACCTTCATACTGAGTTGTATCAGTATTAAATCTAATATATCCGTTATAATTTGTTGTTGGTTTATCAAGTTCTGTACCAGATGGAATACCCAGTGCAGATGTTCCATTTACACGAACAACATTTTCTCCAGTAACTGTGAGATTAATATTATTTCCAGCAAATGCTGATAAAGTATCTCCCTGTAACTTAACTCTATTATCAGAATTAAAGGAACCAGTAGATTTGATTTCTCCACTAGTTTCTAGGTTACCATTTGAATCAGTAATGGTGATGTTAGTACCAACATTAAAGTCTCCGTTTACAAACATGCCGTTTGTAGCAGTTGCTACAATCGTATTTGTGGAACCTAAAGTAGCACATGTAATATCTGTTGTGCTAATTGTAGGTGTTGTAACAGAAGTGGTAGCTTCAAAAGTTTGTACTTGTCCAGAAACTGCAGATAAAGAATCACCAGTGATAACACCTGCGTCTACATCTAAACTAACTGCAACTGTTGAATCAATATCTGTAGCAGTAAATGATAGACCTGAACCAAATACTTTAGGGTTGTTGGTATCTGATGGCAATACATCGAAGTCTGGAGATGTGCCACCCATTCCAGAGTGCGTCCCGCAATAATAATATAAGTCGGGTGTTGTATCAGTTACTTTTAATGTGATATTTCCAGTCTTTACAACACCAGTAGTATACTCGTAACCAGTAAACGATAGATTAGCAGTTCCATTTACTAGTGGAGCAACCGACAGAGTAATAGTAGTAGCATTATCAACACTTTGTACTACTGTAGCAGCATCTAGTGTACCTGTACCACCAGTAACTGCTACTGGCATTCCTACAAGAATATTTGTAGTATCTGTAACAGTAATTGTTGTAGAAGCAGTATTTAATGTTACTGAATTTTGTGTGTATGATGTATGAATACCATCTGGGGTTTCTGACAACGCAAATGGGTGACCAGAAACAGAAGTGTCTCCAAGATCAAATTCGTAAGTGTTTCCAGAGTAAAGTGTTAGGTTTGGATGATATGTATCAGCAACTGGTTGAGGATCATTATTAGGACCAACTGTCGTTCCATCATCTAGTAAATATTGATTTTGAGTATCAAGAGTTGCGATAGTACCTGCGGTTCCTAATGCACCACCTACTGAAAGGTCAATTAGTTCACCAGCAGTCAAATCTGGATCTTCTTCGATTACAATATAATCAATATTGCCACCAGTGGAATACACTGCTAGGCAAGAAACTTCAGCACGAACAGAAACAGTGTCAACATTTACTACAACACCTGTAATACCACCAACATCACTTGAAGGAACGGAAATTTGCTGTCCCTGAGTATAATTAAAACCAGTTGAAACAGTGTTTGAAATTGTTAGTTCACCAGTTCCATCAACTTCAAAGTCTAGAATTAATCCAGTTCCAGAACCATCATTTAACTGTACATTGGGAAATTGTTGTCCAGGAGTTCCTGTGTAAATTCCATCTAATGATATACCAATCGCCGCACCATCAATACCCTTAAGGGTGTCTCCTTTTGAAAATCTTGTATCTGGAACAGTATTTGAAAAAGTTAATTTTTGCGTTGGAATAACTTTTACAAAATATCTAATTACTTGAGTGAGTGTAGTTGGGTCTACACTTAATACATCTCCTGTATTATAACCAACACCTGCGCCGTTGATACTAACAACAGATACTGGTTGAATAGCATCAATAGTATAAGCAAATGCAGGAGAACCTGTACCAGGAATAGTTAATACATCTCCTACTTGATACCCTGTTCCATATTGAGTAATTGTAAAAGACTCAACTGTTCCTGGGTTATTTGTAATAGTAAAAGCGAGACCAGCACCACTTCCACCAAGATCTGCATTATTTACAGAAAGTACATCACCCTGGTTATATCCACCATCACCCTCAGCAGAAATAACAAAGTCAATTACTTCACCGACATCGTTTACTTCAATGTCTGCAGTTGCTCCAGATCCATTACCTCCTGTTAGGGGAACATCAGAATAAATTGCTTCTACATATCCACTACCAGCATTTGTTAAAGTTCCTTGGATAAGGGTTACATCATAGTCTGCAATTGTACCACTACCATTTCCACCAGTCAGTGTTTGATCAAAATATCCTCCACCAGGATACCCATCTCCACTGTTTGTAATTGATCCAGAGAATCCAATTACAGTAATATCTGCAGTAGCATTGCTACCAGAACCACCAACAATAGGAATTGCGGTATAAGATCCTACATCATAATTCTGTCCACCAGATACAAGAGTGATACTGCTATTTGATAGAGAATTTCTAATAACAGAAAAATCTTTAAAAGATTTTAATCCTTCTAATTCAACATCTAATACCTTTTTAGAGTTGCTAGTGAACCCAAGAACATTAGATGCTACTCTATAGATACCTAATTTTTCATCATTAACAAAAGCTAGCGATGGAGCTGCTAATGATCCATCACCAAGTTTTAAATTACCAGTCGATAGATCACTTCCACCCTGTGTAATGTTAAAAATTTGATCACCGATTTGGTTAATCTTTTGCCTTTGTAGTTCAAAGGTATCAGTTCTTGCTACATTAATTGCTGGCATTTTTTATTAACTCGCGCAGAAGGGACTTGATTTCAGAGACTTCATTCTTCAATGTATTTATGTCTTCCAACGCGGAACTTAGCTGCTTCGATTTCCTTCTACCTTCTATGGCAGAATTGTCTCGAATGATGATGGCACCTGTGTTTTCGTCTCTTACGAGACCGTCATGTCCTTCGACTTTGATATAACCCATGCGCGGAAATCAATAAGAAGCAACAGCTCTCATATCCTGAATCTTAGGAACATAAGAAGGATTATCAGACTTCATGACAATCTTGATTCCAAAAGATGAGAATTCAGGTAGATCTGCTACACTGTACTCTAGTTCTTGATAAGATTCTTGCTTCTCAACAACACTAGAAATAGTATTGGTAGAAGTTGCAACTGTCGGAACATCTGGTAGTCCAGTTCCATTGAAGTATTGATATTCAATAACATCAAAAGATTCTTGACTGGAAGACTCTTTATATCTAAACAATACTTGAATGTCTTCAATATCTTTGACATTTGCAGTCAACTTGACATTGATAGAAGTTCCTGGGTTTCCAATGGAAATTTCTTTGGTTACATACTTAGCAAGGGAAGAACTATTCGAGAAATTATTTTCTGGAGAATAATCAACACCATCGGTGTATGTCAATTCCTTGACTTCCCAATATGCTTTTTCATCTTCATCTTGACCAGTGTACTGAATAATGTCTCCTACACGGAAGATGTCTTCGACACCAGTACCAGATCTAGCGATCGAAGGTTCTACAATTGCAGCTTCGGAAACGCTTTGAGTAAATGTTGTAGAACCAAATGGTTTCTTGTCATTCTTAACAGTAATGGTCTGGTTCTTGATATCAAAGAATGTAACTTTACCTTCAATCTTAGCATCGAATGTATTTGTTAGACCAACATCTCTTGCCTTGATGGTTGCACCATTAGCAATAATTACAGGACCATCAGTACCACCAAACTCAATCTTAATTGGATCGGTAGTAATCGATGGAGTAATTGTTTCTCCAGAAATTGACAGCGTATCACCTTTGACGAAAGGATTTACGGTAGAAATTCTTACTGTTACAATTGGTGTACCACTAACTGTTGCTCTAGCAACAACAATTCCTTTTGCCTTAGAGTTAGATCCTTCAATAGAATCTCCTACCTCAATATCACCACCAGTCAAAGATCCTGTTCCAAACTCATAAACTTCTTTGAGTTTCAATACTTGATCTCTTCTACCAAATCTTGTCTCGCTACCTGCTGCTTTTTCAATTCTATTTGTAGAAGTGATTACAGAGGAAGAAGAAAGATCAAAGGCAGGAGATAAGTATGAAACATCAGAACGGAAGTCAATCTTATACTCTAGAGAATTATCTAGATTATTCATGACTTGGTTAATGTTAGAAGCAATAACTTTCTGATTTGTGAAGTATTGAATTTCATTCAAGAAAGTCTTCTCATATCCTGTTTGCGAATATGATGTATAAACATTAGTATCAGAATCAACAGGAACAATGTTTGTGGTTCTTACAGTAGAGTCAATAGTTGTTCCACTGAACGACAAGTAACTAACTCGTGGATATAGTCTTTCAAATTTTCTATTATAAGAAGCAAGAACTAAACTACCACCACCCTTGACACTAGATGCAGCAGTTGTTGCATTGATAATATTATAAGTATCAATACCAGCATTCTTAACTTGGAATAGAGTTGTATTTAACTGGGTGCTTGAAACACCACCTACACCATCTGCTCCTGTCATAAAGACATAAGAATTACCACGGTCTTCAAAACCATGATTCTTATGATATACTTTTACATATTTGTTATTGAGTTTGAATAGTTCAGCAGTTGCATTCTGATCAGAAACACCACTAGTCTCAATTGGATTCAATTTGAGATTCTCTAAACCAAGAACTTCATTGGAAAGTTTGAGATTTGCAGGTCTGGTGATATCAAATTCTGCACGATACAAATTAAACTTGAGATCTTCAAATAGATCTTCGGTCCAGTTATCGGTATTCTGTGCTTTGTATACAGAACCTAGTAGAGGTTGTGTGGTTACAGGAGAACTGGTGACAATCTCTGTTTCACCTAGTCTAGATGCCCAGAGTTTGTACTCGGTGGAATCTGTCTCAACAACTAATGCATAAGATACATCATTCTGTAAGTAAACAGGATTCTTAAACTTAAATTTAGTTGGAGTTGTAGAATTAGTTACTTCTCCTGTGTCAACAGCAACGCCCATCTTAACCGCAGGATTATCGATAGTGATATTTGCAGTGATAACAGCACCTGCTGCAGACTGTCCAACACCTTTAACAACAATTGCAGGTGGAGAAGTATATCCAGAACCACCCAGTGCTACATTAGCAGAATAGATTCTGCCACCCGAAATCTTAACAGCTCCACTTGCTTGACTTCCGCCAGGCAGTTGTGGACTCTCGAATGTTAAGAAAGCAGACTCATAACCACCACCAGTGCTAGTAACAGATAGACTAGAAACAGTTCCAGAATCTTTAGCAATAGTTAATGCTAATTGAGTATTGTTTTCGTTATTGTAAGAAGTTACAGATTCAATAATCAAAGTCTCGTTCTGTCTAAACTCTCTTCCGTTGTGGTTAGAAAGGACCAGGGTATAAACCTGATCGTTAGAAAGAATAACATTTCCATTAGCAGAAGCAGAGACTTCGATATTTGTGGTATCCAATACCTTTAGTAAAGGTCCACTACAAGCAGACTGAGCCCCAGTGATAGATTCACCAATCTTTAGTGTTGTAGTTCCGTTTGCAAATACGCGAATCTTAGTCTCTGGGTTGACAGTTGCTTCCGCACCAGGAAGAATGTGTTTAGCAGGTTTATCTGCCTCGGTATTTGTAAGATATGCTCTTACAGGAATACTGTCACTCTTAGAGTTAAAGTATAGATCAACACTAGTTACAAACAAACCACCTTCAAACGAATCAACG
>MDSW01000225.1_pt1 | contig 24170 bp, 15 predicted proteins | sample 811171 | NCBI WGS metagenome assembly MDSW01 (sample SAMN05326641, study PRJNA326480) | marine metagenome | isolation source: seawater | place: Atlantic Ocean: North West | collected 2012 | reverse complement strand
GTCTTCAGTATCTGAAGAAAGAGCCTTATAAAATTCATTATAATCTTTTTTCTTTAAACTTGATTTACTTTTTTTCCAAAAGGCAGAACCAGAATTTATTTGTTCTGTTTTGTTTTCTACTTTTTTATCTACTTCTTCAGTGTAGTTTAGCTCAATAGGAAAGGCAATATGATCAGAATACTTTTTAATAATATTATCAATCGACCATCTATTTGCATACTCACTACCATTATCATTAAGATACAAGATTATTTGAGTTCCATGAGAGTCCTTATTTGAATCTGTTATATTAAATCCAGTTTGGCCATCACTTGTCCATTTATATGCTTTATCATCTAAAGCCTTTTTTGTAATAACTTCTACTTTATCTGCAACCATGAAGCATGAGTAAAAACCAACTCCGAATTGTCCAATAAGATTGCTATCTTTTTTAGAATCTCCAGATAGTTGCTCTATGAATTTTTTAGTACCACTTCTAGCTATCGTTCCAAGACTTTGGACAAGATCTTCTTTGTTCATTCCAATCCCAGTATCCTCAATAGTGAGTGTTTTTTCTTTATCTGTGCTTAAAAAAGAAATAGAAACCTTAGGTTCAAAAGTTACTTTTTTATAATTTTTATTAGTTAGACTTAAGTATCGTAACTTATCAAGTGCATCTGATGAATTTGAAATAAGTTCTCTTAAAAATATTTCTTTATTAGAATATAAAGAGTGTATAATTAATTGTAATAATTGTGAAACTTCAGTTTTAAATTTTTGTTTAGCCATAAATTTTAAATTTCCTTGATTGATATTTACTAAAATTATAAATAAAATAAAAATATATGCAATGTTATTGTATGTTTTTTAATTAGAATAAATTATTTAAATTTAAAAATGGAATTCAATAGCCTTGTTGACACATTAAATAATAATAAACTACTATTATCATTAGTGTATGTTGTTCTATCATTTGTATTTGCTTTTATAATTGACCAAGTCTTTATTCGAGTATTTAGAACAATTGTTAAAAAATCAAAAACTAATTTAGATGATCAAATTGTAGAAGTCTTACATAAGCCTCTATACTATACAATTTTATTATTTGGACTAAGTGTGTCTATTAAATTACTAGGTCCTTCTGAATTATTAATTTTTTATATTGATGGATTATTTAAAACAATCATTATTTTTGTTTGGTCAACGTCTATATACAAATCATTTATAATTTTAATTGATTGGCTATCACGAAAAAGAAATTCATTTACTTTTATTCAGTTAAAGACAATTCCTTTATTTGAAAATTTAGGTAAAATAGTAATTTTCTTATTATTAATATATTTTGTCATGTTAAGCTGGGGGATTGATGTTACAGCTTGGGTAGCTTCAGCTGGTATTCTTAGTGTTGTAATTGGTTTTGCTGCAAAAGATACTTTAGGAAATTTATTTGCTGGTATATTTATTATGGCTGATAGTCCTTATAAAGAAGGCGATTATATTAATTTAGATACAGGTGAAAGAGGTTTTGTTAGAAATATTGGAATAAGATCTACAAGAATATTAACTAGGGATGCTGTAGAAATAACTATCCCAAATTCTGTTATTGCAACATCAAAAATAATTAATGAAAGTGGTGGATATTCTGAACAAGAAAGAATTAGAATAACTCTAGATGTAGCTTATGGAACTAAAATTGAAGAAGCTAAAAATATAATGTATCAAATTGCATTAGATTCTGAGAATGTTTGCAAGGACCCAGAACCAGTTGTTAGATTTAGAACATTTGGAGAATCTGGATTAACATTGCAATTATTAGCTTGGATAGATAAGCCTGAATTAAGAGGCAGGGTTATAGATGAATTATCAACTTTGATTTATGATTCATTTAATAGAGAAAAAATAGAAATACCATTTCCTCAGAGAACTGTACATATTAAAAAAACAGATAGTTAAATATATGTATGAAAGATAATTTTAAAATATCTATTGATAAAGATATTTCAGTAGCACAAACAATTCCATCATTTTTTTATAAATCAGATAGTATTTTTTATAAAACTGTTGATAATATATTTAATAATTCTTGGCAGTTTGTTGTCAATAGAAATTCTATAAATCATAAGTTATATCCATTTTATTTTATGGAAGGATTAATTGATGACCCCTATGTATTAATTAATGATGATGATTTTAAAATATTAAGCAATGTATGTACTCATAGAGCAGCATTATTATGCTCTAAGAAGTCTAATGGTAAGACTATAAAATGCAATTATCATGGTAGAGTTTTTAATCTTAATGGAAAACTTATTAAACATTATGGGTTTGAAGGAGTTAAAAATTTTCCTTCTAAAAAGGATGACTTAATTAAAATAAATCATTTTAATTGGAATGATTTTATTTTTTGTTCAAAATTTTCAACTATTGATATTTCAAAAATATTTGATGATATTAATAGCAGATTAGTAAATTACAAATTTCAAGATTTACTTTATAATAAAGAAGAGTCTAATACATATATTGTTGATATACATTGGGCATTATATTGTGAAAATTATTTAGAAGGTTTCCATGTTCCATTTGTACATAAAGGACTAAATAATGATATAGATTATAGTAGTTATGATACAATAATATTAAATAGCGCTGTATTGCAATTAGCTAAGGATAAAAACAATAAAATTTATGCATATTATTATTGGATTTTTCCAAATATAATGCTGAATTTTTATGATTGGGGTTTATCAATCAATATTATTACCCCATTAACAAAAAATAAAACAAGAATAAAATTCTTATCATTCCCTAAAAAAGGAATGACTCAGCCCAAAGATATCCCCGCTGGTATTAATGTTGTTGAAGAAGAAGATCAAAAGATAGTTAAAAGTGTACAAAAAGGTATCCAGTCATCTAATTATATTTCAGGAAGATACTCAGTGAAGCATGAAAAAGGGATACATTATTTTCATTCACTGATATCTGATTATTTGGAATAATTATTACAAATTTTTACTAAAATTATATCTTTCAATATTATATTTTTAAACATGAATAAACGGTTAAAACAATATATTTATTTTACATTAAAAGCATTTATAATGATTGGATTTTGCTTTGGTGATGTTACAATTGATATTGCAAATAAGGTTGTTGATAATATTTTAATTCAAAATAATAAAAATAATTATAGTATAGATTCTTATAGTGTAGATAATGAAAGTAATACAAATTTTTATATTTTCAAGTTAAATCCTAAGGGATTTGTTTTAGTTTCTTCTAATACAAAAGTAATTCCAATACTAGGGTATAGTTTTGATTATAATATGGATTTTAATTATCTTCCACCACAATTAAATAGTATTATTAATAGTTATAAAGAAAATATTGAATCAGTAATTACTAATAATATTGAACCAAGTCAATATGTATCTAGTTTATGGAATCAATATTTAGATAATGAAAATTTAATTAGAGAAAATAGAGATGTAAATCCTTTAATTACAGCTAATTGGAATCAAAGTGGTCAATGGAATAATCAATGTCCAGGGGAAGCGTTAGTAGGTTGTGTTGCTGTTGCAATGGGTCAGGTAATGTATTATTGGAAAAATCCAATACAACCTGAAGGATATGCTCAGTATTATGATGCTGATTTTGGTCCTATCGGAGTTAATTTCGACAATTATACTTACAATTATGAAAATATGTATGATGATGATGCAACTGCAGATTCTCAACTATTATTATATCATGCAGGAGTTGCTGTGAATATGGATTATAGCTATTCTGGTTCAGGAGCATCTGTTTGCTGGGAAGGACCGTCAGCTCAGGATGCTTTATCAAGTAATTTTAATTTTATTGATGAAGCAGGTTGTGAATCAAAAATCAATTATAATGATGATGAGTGGTTTTCATTGTTAAAGAATCAAATAGATAATGGTTGGCCTATTGTATATAGAGGTTATGCTGAAAATGATGGAGGCGGCCATGCATGGAATATTGATGGATATCAAAATCAATATCTTCATTGTAATTGGGGATGGGGAGGTTCCTCTAATGGATATTTTTATTTTAACAATCTTAATGGAGATGGTTTTTCTTTTATTGAAAGCCAAGCAGCTTTAATTAATATTTTTCCTAAAGGAATTGCAGTGCCAGTTGCTTTATTTGACTATTCAGTAAATGATTTTACTGTTACATTTTCTAATATTTCTAATCAAATAAATGAAAATAATATTGTCCATTATAATTGGAATTTTGGTGATGGTTTTATATCTGATGAACCTAATCCAATGCATATATACCAAGGCTTTGGTTCATATGAAGTTAGTTTAATAGTTACTGATGAATTTGGGCAAGATAGTACTCCTCATTTTGAAATAATAAGTATAATTTTTGGTGATATTAATTCTGATAATTCTTTGAATGTTTTAGATATCATATCACTAGTTGATATGGTATTAAACAATTCTGAAAATTTAGATTTTGATTTAAATCAAGATGATGATTTGACAATTTTAGATATAATTATATTAATTAATTTAGTATTGGATTTTAATAATGAATATTAATATTGATACATTTAATAATTGGGCTCTTCTTGATAAAGATAAAGGCATGGAGAGAGGTCATGCAAGTTCTGTTTCTAAAATTTTTGAAATATTTGAAAGTGAAAGTTCAATAATAAATATCCCCTTCAAATTTTTAGATTTAGGTTGTGGTAACGGTTGGGTTGTAAGAAAAATTTTAGAAAATCGAAATTGCACTTATGCTCTTGGTGTTGATGGTGCTCCAGAAATGATAAAAAAAGCAAGAAATCTTGATAGTATAGGGGAGTACCTTAATATAAATATAGAGGATTGGACATTTAATAAAGATTATGATATTATTTTTAGTATGGAAACTTTTTATTATTTTAAAGATTTAGAATCAGTTTTAAAAAAGGTATATAATAATTTAAATGATAACGGTCTTTTTATAATTGGAATTGATCATTATTTAGAAAATAAACCATCTTTAACATGGGATAAAGAATTTAATTTATCCTTAAATACATTATCTATTAATGATTGGGTCTCAAAATTCAAAATTAGTGGTTTTAAAAATGTTCAATATATCATACATGATAAAAAAGAAGATTGGAATGGAACTTTAATTTTATATGGATATAAGTAAGTATTATTTTTTAAAATATATTATTATTTAATTAATCAATAAGGAGCTTTTATGAAAAAAATACTAACTTTATTATGTGCTTTTTCATTTTCTATAGCTGGTACAGTTTATATGGGTTATGATTTTAATGGTGATACTGATAATATGACATTAGGATATAATCATATATTTAAAACCTGGGTTTGTGAAGAAACAGGTAATCCATCTTGGATTCTTGCTGCTGGTGCAAATTATGATGTTTCTTTGACAGATGATTTAGGTTTTGCTGGAGTTTATGCGTTACCTATGAAACCAGTATCTGAGAAAATGGCAGTTTGGACTAGCCTTGGTTATTCTGTAACTGTAGGTGATGCATCAGATACAGTTGATGGTGGATTAACTTACGGTTTAGGCTTACATTACTATCTTAATGAAAGTTTAGGGATGGGAGTTGGTATGGTTAATCATGATTGGGAAACTGAATTATTAGGTATAACTGTTGAAGATACTTTAGAAAAAATGAATTTATATTTTAGTTATAAATTCTAGTTTAGATATGATTTAAATAAAAAAGCCTCCATTTTGGAGGCTTTTTTATTAGTTTTATTTTATTTCAAAAGCTTCATATAAATTATTTCCATTCCTGACTATTCTTAACATAATAACGTTACCTTTAGAATAATTTGTAATTTCTTTATAATAATCATTAGAATTTTTAATTTCAACTCTATTTATTTCATTTATTATATCATTTTTTCTAATATTATTACTGTATGCTTCACCTTCAGAATTAATATCAATAATTTTAACTCCATTGTTATCATTATCTTCAATTATTAAGCCTAATAAATCATACTTAGTTTGTTTTTTATATGAATCACCAATAAAATTTTCATCAGGTCTTTGTCCAAGAACAACTGATATTGATTGTAATAATTCATTCCTGATAATAGAAAATACAGCTGTTTCACCAGGTCTTAAGCTAGATACATCATTTCTAAGTTGATTAGAGCTTTCTATTGGTTTAGAATTTAGAGAAATAATTACATCTTTTTCTCTTAATCCCCCATTGTCAGCAGGACCATCTTCAACAATCATGCTAATAAATGCACCTTTATTATTTTCAAGACCTAATACTTTTGCTTTGTTCTCATCTAAATCTTGTATCATTACACCAAGATAACCTCTTAGTACTTGTCCTCCATTAATTAAATCTTCTATAACCCTTTTTGCTTGATTAATTGGGATTGCAAATCCTACTCCTGCGTTAGATTTAGAGAATCCATCAGTTGCAATTGCAGTATTTATTCCAATAAGATCTCCATTTAAATCAAATAATGCTCCCCCAGAATTTCCTGGATTTATTGCAGCATCATGTTGAATAAAGTTTTCAAAATTAGCTCTTGATATAACATCACTTCTACCTTTTGCACTAACTATACCACATGTTACGGTATGATTTAAATGTAGGCCAAATGGACTACCTATTGCAATCACCCATTCTCCAATTTCTAAGTTATCTGAATTTCCCATATTTGCTTCTTCTAAATTAGTAGCATCAATTTTAAGTACAGCTAAATCTGATAGTGGATCCGCACCAAGTATTTCAGCTTTAATTTCTCTTTTATCAAATAAAATTACTTTTATTTCATTAGCACCATCAACCACATGATTATTTGTAAGTATATGACCTTTTTGTTTGTCAATTACAACTCCTGACCCAATACCTTGAGACTTTCTTTCTTTGGGTTCAAACGGATCAGAGTTCCCAAATGGATCAAAAAAGAAAGGATTTATATATTGTTCAGTTTTTTCTGATAATATAGAAACAACAGCTGGGCTTCCTTGTTGAGAAACTTTAATAAACAATTCATTAAAGTCATTTTTATTTGGGTATGAAAATAAAAATCCAATAAATAATAGCGCAAATATTTTTTTCATGTATATCCTTTGTTTTATTTTGTTATAAATTATAATACTATATTTAAAACAGGTTCCAAATTTATTTAAAAAATATAAAAATTAGGAGAAAAAAATGAGATCAGTTTTAGTAACAGGTGTTAGTACAGGAATAGGGAAAGCGATTGCAGAAGAATTGTTAAATAATGAATTTTTTGTTATTGGAAGTGTTAGAAAGGAAGAAGATGCAAAATATTTCAATGAAAATTATAAAGATAATTTTAAAAGTGTGATTTTTGATGTTACTAATAAAAAAGAAATAGAAAATGCTAAAAAAGAAGTTGAAAAAATATTATCAGATAATGGAAGTTATTTATGCTCAATTGTAAACAATGCTGGAATAGCTTTAGGTGGCCCTGTTAGATATTTAGATGTAGATGTTTTTAGAAAACAATTTGAAGTTAATTTTTTTGGTTTGATTGAAGTCACTAAATGTTTCTTAGATATGTTAATTGATAACAATAAATATAAAATGAAGAATAAGATAATTAATATTGGTTCAATAAGTGGAAAAAGGTCATATCCTTTTGTAGGGCCATACACATCTTCGAAGCATGCGCTTGAGGGATTTTCAGATGCTTTAAGAAGAGAATTATTAATTCATGATTTAGATGTCGTTCTGATTCAACCTGGACCTATTAGAACTCCAATTTGGGATAAGGCTCCTGCAATTGAAGATAATCCATTTTTAAAAACTGAATATGAGATTCCATTAAGAAAGTTTTTCAAAGGGTATATTCAATTAGGTGTTAATGGTCTTAATCCACAAATAATTGGTGAAAGAGTTGTTAAAGTTTTAATGACAAATAAACCTAAAGCAAGATATGTTATTACTCCACAAAAAATTAAAAATTATTTAATGCCAGGATTTTTACCTGACAGATGGGTTGATAGATTAACAGGTAAAATGCTTGGTCTTATTAAGAAAAAATAAAAAAGGGCCTTGTTTTACCAAGACCCTAATTTTAAGGAGGAGTTAAATAAACTCTATTATATATTAATTGTAAAGAATAATAGTTATCAAATCATTTAATGTAATAGAGTGTAACTAGTTTTTTAAAATATTTTTTCTAGTATGTAAAAACCATGTATAGCTTATCATCGAAGATAAAAAGCATGATATTAATATTGCTATCCAAGCATAGTTTAATGGTTTATTGAGCACTATTATAAAATAATATGCTATTGAACAACTTATAATTATAACTCTGAAACAAGTTATTATAAACATAGGATATGCTTTTCCTAAGCCTTGCATGCATCTGCTTGATATCATTGTAATTGTTACAAATGGAATAGCAAATGAAAATATTTTGAAATAGTCTGTTCCTATATTTATAATTAATATATCATTAGTAAATAATGATAGCATATAATTCGATGAAAAATAAAAAACAAAACCAAAGATTATTGAAATTATAATTCCTACTTTAATACTATAATAAAATATATAATTAATTAGGTCGAATTTTTTTGCACCATAAAACATACCAATTAGAGTAACCATGCTAGTTGCTAAAGATATTATAGGAATAAAAAATAGATGTTCAATCCTATGAGCAGTTGAGTAGGCTGCAATTGCACTTGTTGAGTATTCTGACATATTTAATATAGAGTTATAAAAAAACAAACCAATTGACATGATAACCATTGATAATGATGCTGGCAAACCTAACTTTAGAATATTATTTAATATATCAATATCATAAATAAAATTTTTCAGGTTTAAAGAAATGTAACTACGTTTTTTAAAAATCATTAGATAACAAAAAATGATAAATACAACAGCTTGACTTGTTACTGTTGCTATTGCAGCACCTTTTATCTGCATATAATAAATAAATGGAGGATCTAGTATCAGATTTATAACTGTTCCTAGTCCTAATACTTTCATTGGGAGGAGTGTATCACCTTCTCCAGATAGAATAGATCTAAAGAAAATACTTAAAACCATAAACGGTGTTCCTATTAACATGGTGTAAAAATAATCAGATGCATGATAGAAAACTTCATTATTATCTGATTGATATTGTATTAATGAATCACCTAGAAAGATACCAATTAGTATAAAGATTATTGATAATATTACTCCTAAAATAATAATATGTTCAGCAGCATTATCGGCTTGTTTTTTTTCTTCTTGACCAATCTTTTGTGCAATAACTGTTGTAGCACCTGAGCCTAATCCGAATGTTATTCCCATGATTATAAACATTGGAGGGAAAATTAATCCTAACCCTGCTAAAGCATCTCCTCCAACCCACTTTCCAATAAAAGCAGTATCTATTAACATATAAATAGCTTGAACACTCATCCCTAGCATCATAGGTATAGATAGTTTCCATAATGCAAGAGAGGGATTATTTATAAATTCATTAAGTTTGTTTTTTGAATTAGTCAATTAGAGGCATTCTCTTGATTGTTTTAGTGTGGAATATATCATCAGTAAAACCCATGTTTATTTTTATATCACTTACTGTCAATAAGGTTGAATGATTTTTTTGGATGTTTTCAACAAAGAGTTCATTCATAATTGAATAATTATCAATTATTGAATATCTAATAGTTTTCTTTTTTAAAAGTTTTTTATCTTTATCATAAGACTCTTCTTTATATGACAGATAATTTTCTTTATCAACCCATGAAACATGCTTGCTATATTCGCTACTTTTATCATTTGGGATACTCTCTAAGATATAGCATTTTTTTATTTCATCATCTTTAAAACAAGAAGCGTTATTATCTAATATTTTATATCTGTAATCATCAACATCTCGGTTTGTCATATCTTCAAAGCTTAAGTCTGAGCCCATAAATGAATCAGATTTTTTTTGAGATGAAATTCTTCTAAATTTTTTAAATGCTGGTAACCACATATTCATAAAATCGTCACCTTCATCTTTTTCAATTTTTAAAAATGAAATTCCATAATCATCTTTTGGTTCTAAAAACCAGATCATTTGTTTTTTACTATCATCTTTGGATTTACTAATAAGTAGTAAGTTTTTTTTCTTACCTTTTTTATTAATTAATAGCATAGAGCTATTTGATTGGATATCATCAGGTTGAGGTCTATCCTTCATTTCCTGAGCAAGCTCTATCCCAGTCATTGAAAAAATTAAGTTTAAACAAATTATTATATTTAAATATATTCTCATATTATACCTTATAATTTATGTTTGAAATATTCTATAGATGAAGCTAAAAGTGTTAGTGTACCAAAAGAACATGCTACCATTGCAAATACCATTAGGCCTCCAATCTGTGCGAGTGGAATGATTGCTGATAGCATAAGTGATGCAAAGCCCATATTTGATAGTGCATCAAGGATAATAGGATGCCCTACATTATTAATAGTTGAGATAGTTTTATTAGACTTTTTTAATTTTAATAGTTCTCTATACTCGGATGTATAATGAATTGAAAAATCAACCCCAACTCCAATAATGATAGAGCTTAATATAGCGGTCATATGAGTTAAATCAATCCCGAGTAAACCCATAAGACCAAAATTAACTATTATAGCAGACCCTAAGGGAAGAATTGATAGAAAACCAAATTTCCAGGATTTGAAAAATATTGTACATACAATAAATATGATTAACATTGATAGCCCAATACTTAGTAATGAGGATTTTATAACTAGCCAAATGAATTCAGCTAGAATAATCATTATCCCAGATAATCTAAAAGTTAAGTCTGTATCTTTTAGTTCTTGATCTATATAACTTTTTATGTTTTCTCTATATTCAATTAATTCAATAGTTGAAAATGTTTTCATTAGACTTGTAACTATTGTTGAATTATTTTCATAGTTAATTATTTTATCTAAATCTGAATCATCATTCATCTGATATAGAAAAAATAAATTATTAACTTCTTGTCTTGTATCTGGGATTGAATAATAATTTGAATCTCCATCCATAATAGTTTCATGTAGCTGTTTAACAATATCAGTAATGGAAATTGTACTTGTTACAACTTCCATAGATTCTAAATACTTTTCAATTGATTCTATTTTTTTAAGATTTTCAGGTTCTTTTAAAGCGCCTTCTTTATCTGTCTCTATATTTACCATTAGATTTAAATTGCCAGTCATATTATTATCTAAAAATATTGCTGAATCTCTAATGATATTCCCTTTTCTAAACATCTTAATATAATTAACTTCAACATTTATTAATGTTACACCAATGATTGATATAAACAGAAATAAAAGGGAAGGATATAGAATTTTTTTAGGATTCTTGATTACAAGTAGTCCAAATTTATCAATTAATTTTTCTAGTAAACTTTTTCTGTTTATTGCTTTTGAATTAATTTCCCATTTAACTAAAGAAATTATAGCTGGCATCAATGTTAAAGATAGAAGCCATGCTAAACAAATTCCGAAGGCTAACACCATCCCATATCCATTCATTCCTGTAAGAGGCGAAAAAATTAATGTTAAAAAAGCTAAAGATGTTGTTATTGATGTTAAAGTTATTGGTAGTGTAAGATGGTCCATTGTTTTTCTTATGGCTTTATCTATATTTTTTAATAATCTTAATTCTTTAAAAAATCTACCAACAATATGAACTCCATCAGAGTTAGCGATTGTTAATAATACAATAGGCATAGAAGTGTGATTTAATGTAAAATAAAAAATATCAGATTTGGTAAAGTTATAAATCCAGCCCATAAATCCTAACATTCCAAGTAAAGAAAGACTGATGATTGAAATTATTATAGCCACAGCAGCAATATTTCTAAAATTTATTAATAGTACAAAGCACATTAGAGCTAATCCAATTAATATTAATGCTTTTACTTCACTAGCAACAAGACCAGGGACTGCTCCAGTAACGTATGCTTGTCCTCCATAGTGATATTCTAGATTTTTGATTTCTCCATTAATTGTATAATTTGGGTATTTATCTGTAATATTATGAATGAAATAGGTTATATCAGCATACCTGTCATTACCCTTAGGTCTTATTACTATATTTAAGTAATCTTCATTTTTGCTCACTATATTCTTTTTTAACTCAATATTATTGTTAAGATATTGAACAATTGAATCAAGTTGTGATGTAGTTATATTTTTTTGTGGCATTAAATCTTCAACTATAATAGAACTATCTAAATGACTAAAATATATTTTACTAGCGGTAGGAATTGAAATGACTTCTTCAATAGGATCATATCCCTCTATTTGCTCTGACATCTCCCAAGCAATTTTTAATAATTCTGGGTTAATAGCATTAGAGCCTTTATTACCAATGGCTATATACATAAATTCAGAATTACCAAACTCATCTCTTATATCTTCAAATGTAGTTATAGATTCAATGTTTTTTGGCAATAACTTGACCATATCATCATCTTGGACAACATATTGAATTCCATAGATTAAAAAGGCATTTAATAATAAAGTTAAGCTTATAGTTATTTTAGGAAACTTTAAAGAATTGTTAATTAGATATGTTTTTAAATATTTCAAAATTAAGTTAATTAATATTAATTTTACTGCATAATAGTAAACAATTTTATTATGCATATGTTTACTAAACAAAGGATATAAATATTACAGATTGTTACTTAAATTATGATTACTAAATATAAGGGATTTATTAATGTATAAAACATCAAATGAATTTATTGAAAAATTAATATCTAAAACACCGGGTGAAATAGAGTTTCATCAAGCAGTAAAAGAAGTTATGCATTCTATTTGGGATTATATACAAGATAACCCGGAATATCTTCATGCAAATATTCTTGATAGAATTGTTGAACCTGAGAGAGTAATTATGTTTAGAGTCCCTTGGCTTGATGATAAAGGGAGCGTTCAAGTAAATAGAGGCTATAGAATTGAATTTAATTCTGCAATTGGACCGTATAAGGGTGGTTTAAGATTTCATCCATCGGTTAATTTGGGGATATTGAAATTTTTAGGATTTGAACAAATTTTTAAAAATAGTTTGACAACTATTTCCATGGGTGGTGGAAAAGGGGGATCAGACTTTGATCCTAAAGGAAAGTCAAATGAAGAAGTAATGAAATTTTGTCAATCATTTATGAATGAATTGCAAAGACATATAGGTCCATATACTGATGTTCCAGCTGGTGATATAGGCGTAGGAGCAAGAGAAATAGGTTATATGTTTGGTCAATATAAAAAAATTAGGAATGAATTTACAGGCGTACTTACTGGAAAAGGATTAAATTGGGGAGGAAGTTTAATTAGACCTGAAGCAACGGGTTATGGGACTGTTTATTTTGCTGAGGAAATGCTAAATAAAAAAGATGATTCTTTTAAAGATAAAGTAGTCGCTATATCAGGTTCAGGAAATGTAGCACAATATGCAGCTGAGAAAGTAAATGAATTAGGTGGGAAAGTTGTTTCTTTATCAGACTCTTCAGGAACTATCTATGATAAAGATGGTATTAATAATGAAAAATTAAAGTATGTTTTTGATTTGAAAAATAATAGAAGAGGTAGAATAAAGGAATATACAAATAAATTTAAAGCTGAATATTTAGATGGTAAAAACCCATGGGGTATAAAATGTGATATTGCTTTGCCTTGTGCTACACAAAATGAGATTAATAAATCTGATGCAGAAAAACTAATTAGTAATGGTTGTTTCTGTATTGCAGAAGGTGCAAATATGCCATCAGATAATGATGCTATCAATGTTTATTTGAAAAATAAAATATTATTTGGTCCAGGTAAAGCAGCTAATGCTGGAGGAGTTGCAGTTTCAGGACTTGAAATGAGTCAAAATAGTGTTTTTTCTTCTTGGTCAAGGGATGAAGTTGATTTGAAATTAAGTAAAATCATGAAAAATATTCATTCTCAATGTATTGAATTTGGTTCTGAAAATAATTATATTAATTATGTTAAAGGAGCAAATATTGCGGGCTTTATAAAAGTTGCTGATTCAATGCTTGATCAAGGAGTCGTTTAATTGATTAGATATTTATTTTTCATATTATTTTTTATCGCAACACTTTTTCCAAATCACAATAGAAGAAGTTGTTTAAATCACTCTCATCAATTTAGAGATAGACCAGAGCGTGATTCTTATATTTTATCCCCATCAGGTAACTTTTTTATTCATTTTGATATTGATGGTTTCAACGCTCCAAATTTAGATGATTCAAATATACCCAATGGAATTCCTGATTATGTAGATGAAGTAGCAATTGCTGCAGATAATGCAAAAGAAATAATTGTAAATCAAATGGGATTTTTAGAAGAAATAAAAGATGAAGATCAGATCTATGATATTTATATTAAAAATTATTCAGCTGGTGTTTATGGATATAATATCCCAGATGATAATATCGCTGGGGCTTCATATATAGAAATAGATAATGCTTATGAAGAAAATATGTATTTAACATCTGGCTTAAATACAATGAGATTAACTGTGGCGCATGAATTTTTTCATGCAGTACAAAGAGCTTATCGTAATTCTTCTTCATTTGGAGAAGGATATTTTTGGGAGATGTCTTCAACATGGATTGAAGATATTATTGTTCCTCAAGGTAATGATTATATATTTTGGGTAGATGATTTTTTTGAAAATATTAATCAAAATATTTCATCTACAGATGGTTATAGTATTGCTTTATTTGGTCATTATTTAATGAATGTTGTAGAAAATGAAAATTCAGAAATTATAAAAAAAATATGGGAAAGATACTCTGTAGGCGGTACATCTTTAGACGCTATTAAATATGTTCTAGAAACAGATTATAATACATCATTTGAATTTTGCTGGGCAGATTTTTGTTCTAGGAATTACTTTAATGGAGAATATCAAAATATGGATAATAATATCTATTTTCATATTGATCAAAAGGATGTTTCTTCAATTCAAAGTTTAGATATCAGCTTATTCAATCCTCAATTTATTAATTCAAATATACCATTTGAAAGTATATTTTTATCTAATCAAAGCTCTTATAACAATGTTTTGAAATCAAATGGGTTATCTCAGATTATTTTTGATATTGTTCCATCACAAAATTCAGCTAATTTAGAGGGTTTTGTATCTATCCTATCAGATACTGGGAGTGACTTAAATCAAATAATAAATATTCAAGATGTGGATAATTCTATTTATGTAGGTGAAGATGATATTTTCTATTATTCAATTTCTTCAGATATAAATTGTTTTATTAATGGTGATATTTCTTTATCTAGTGAAATAGTAATTAATCTTGGGGATGTTAATTTTGATAGTGAGATTAATATTTTAGATGTTATCTTGATAATTGATTTTATAATTGATGATTCTTTAAACCAAATCCAATTTGAAAATTCTGATATGAATTTGGATAATAATATTAATATCTTTGATATAATTTTATTGATAGAGGATATTATGAGTTTAGATTAAATTCCTGAAGAATCTTCTTCATTCATCGGCTCAATTATATCCTTTTCTTTGTATTTTAAAACTATCCCATTCCCATTTATCCCATCAATTTTTATATGTAATGGTTTAGACAAAGAGATAACTTTTACATGCTTAGAGCCAAATATCAGCTTTTGTTTTTCAAGCCATTTCCAATCGATATTTTTCTTTGAATATTTTTTTCTAAAAGTAAAATATCCAATTCTTAAATTAGTTATATTTTGGAAAAAATGGCTACCAAAAGAAGGGTCAGGATCTAATTCATCAATGCCAATTTCTATAATTGCTTTTGCATAATTAATTTGTTCCCAGTTAACTGGGATTCCAAGCCAAGGGTCAGAAGTTCCCCATCTACCTGGTCCTATTAATAAATATTTTTTTCTTTCTCCAAGTTTATTATTGATATTGCCAATTTCTTCTGCAATAATTTCAGTGTTCTCTCTTTTAAAATTATCAGGATCAATATATACTATATGTGATATTGAATTTATTTCACCATTACCTAAAACTTGTTCACTATAACATAGAGAAATATCTTTATTTTGATAATTCTTAATATTTAATTCTTCATTTTTAATACCTATCACCATAGGCTTTATTTGTAATAGGCAAAATTCATCTTCTTTATTAGCATTCAAATTTATTGCAAATTCAATTTCTACTGGACATCCAAGTGCTTTTTCTCCTAAGGACATAATATCTTCTATTAAATTTGTTAAAGGGAATCTATTATATTTTATAATATTTGCAAAAGTAAGAACCCTTATTCCAGAATATTTTAATGAATCTCTAATCGTGTTATCATTAGTAATTGTACTAGCAACATTTGAAAGTTCTCCATCAGATTCTGCTATGGATAAATCAAATTTTTTGAGATTTTTTGATTCTCCAAATTTCAAGGGATTTTTCCCTTTATTCATATCCAAGGCATAAAATTTATTTTGTGAGTTATTAATAGTAGATTTCACTGAATAATATTGAGATAATATCTTAGGATATTTTGGAGAAAAACGTAGAGATTTTTCTCCATCAACTATTGTTTTTCCTAGACCTAATGCTGTAAATACTATTCCCTCATTTCTTTCCATATATGAAACAGGATAATAGTTATAGCTTTGAGCAACACCGCTAAAACTAGGATAGAATAATTCATTATGTTTTTTACCAGCAAGTTCCATAATAATTATTCCCATTTTCTCTTCTTCTAATCTATGATCAGAATTGTTTAATAAGGATTTTGGATTTTGGAAAAAAGTTGATGCATATACTCTTTTTATAGCTTCTATAAGTTGATCGAGTCTTTCTGGTTTTGATTTGTTTGAATTAGGAAGCATGAATGTGCTATAAATGCCTGCTAATGGTTTGTATTGAGAATCTTCTAGAAGACTTGAAGATCTAATTGCTAATGGATAGTCAATATTATTAATGATATCTTTTAATATTTTTATAAGATTCTTTGGTAATTTGGATTTTAGAAAATTATCTAATATTTTTTTATTATTTTTAATATTTAAAGCGATTTCCCATAAATTATTTGATTCCATAAATGAATCAAATTCATCAGTACCAATTGCTATAATTTTAGGTACCCTTATACTTATTTTAGAATATTTTGATTTAAATGATTTTTTATTTAGAAGTTTATTTGCAAAAGCTAATCCTCTAGCTTTTCCACCTAATGAACCGGTTCCAATTTGAATAAAATTATGAGAGAAATCATTGATTTTTTTTGAAAATTCTACAATTTTAGTTTTAGTTGATATGTTAATATTATCTGACAATAAATCTAAATAGTGTTCTTTCCTTTTATCAATATTTTTAAAATCATTTTTTCTTATTTCTCTAAAATTAGAAGCTAGCTTGAATTCTCCTCTTGTTGCCAACCAATTAGAAATATGATTTTTTGATGCATGAAATTTTATAGAATCACTTTTAACCTTTTTAATTTTAGATATTAGTTCACTTATGTTTTTTGCTTTATTAATAATTTTGCCATTAGGAGATCTGAATTTAAAGTCTCCAAATCCTAATTCATCTATCATAAAACTTTGTAATTCTTTGAATAAAATAGTTGAATTTTTCTGAATTACTTTTACAGATGATTCTTTTAATTCTTTTGGAATGTTTTTTTCTGTTGTTTGTAAAATGATTGGAATAGCAGAATCAATTCTATTTAAATAATTAATCAACTTTAGACCTGATAAATGGTGTTTATCTTTTTTATATGGATATCTTAAATCAGATATTATTCCAAGAATATTGAATCTATACTTGTTTATATATTTTATGGCATCATCATAATTTTTTAATAAAATGATTTTAGGCCTTGCTCTCATATGAAGTATTTTTTGTGAGTTGTTCAAGCTTTTATCAATTAATTTTTTTGTATTGGAAATAATCTCTTTATATAATACAGGTAGAATACTTGAATAGTATCTTGGATTATCTTCTATAAATAAAACAGTTCTAACATCGGCAGTTTTAACATCTTTAGAAATATTTTTTTTGTCTTCTATAGACTTTATAGCAGCTGGAAATACATTTGAATTTCCTGACCAGATAAAGATTTCATCAAATATATTTTGGTCATGCAAAGTTATGTCTTTTAATTCTGATTGATCAAAGGCAAGTAGAACAAGAGGTTTTTTAGGATATAATTTTTTAATTTTTTGACTAAATTTTATTGGATCCATATCAGAAATTCTCATCATAATTATTATGACATCAAAAAATCTTTTATTAATTATTTCTGTAGCTTCTTTTGCTGATTGTGCATTCCATACTCTTGGAGCATAGCTTAGATTCATTCCAATATATTCAGATAATATTTGCTCTGTTAATTTCCCATCTTCTTCAAGAATAAAGGCATCATAAGGGCTGGAAACTAATAAGATTTCATGAATGCGATATTGCATTAAATCTTGATATCCCCAATTAGTATTGTTTTGCTTAGATATCATTGTCTATATATGATATGATTTTTTTAAAGTCATTAGATATAAAGTCAGCTTTGTTGTTTAATGATTTTCTGTTAATATTTTCAGTAAACTGAATGAATTTTTTTGCATTCCCATCTTTTTTTACTTCATAATCAGTATATCCATCACCAATAATTATGTTATCACCTGAAATATTCTTAGCAATTAAATTTTTGCCATTATTTTGTGATAATGGATTGGTTTTATCTATATATATTCTATTATTATTATATATAAATGTATTTGCATAAATATGTTTTTTGGATATATTAAAATCAGCTACCAATGGAATAATAATTTCTTTAAATCCTCCAGATATAATAAAGCAATTTTTATTATATGATTTAAAAAAATCCTTATTATTGAGAAAACTAGTTGAAATTTGAGACTTTAAAAATTTTATAGTTTTATTAATATCATCAATTGTTGGATTTATTAATTGTATTCTTTTATCTAAAGCTTCTGAAAAGGGGATATCACCAGCCATAGCTTTGTTGGTAATATCTTTTATTTGATTTAATATTTGAATTTTATTGTTTTGATTAGACAATGAAAAATCTGCTAAAATCTCAATGGTTTCAACTTTAATAAAAGTACTATCAAAATCAATTATTAGGTTAATTTTATTATTCATATAAATAGAAATTTACATAATAATTTTAGTTACATGTTGTAATAATATACTTTTTATTGTATTAAGGTATAATTATATAACTTTATTTAAAGTTAAAAAGGAGAAAAATTGAGGTTAAAAACAGTAGTTGCTATTTTATTTATTAATTTTGTTTTATCGAGTAATTTTTTAGTTAATGATAATTCTTCATTAACAAGTGCTAGTATTTCTTTTAACATTGGAGAATATTCTATAGGTGGAAAAGGCGATTATAAGGAAATACTAACAACTTCAGATGGTAAAATTGATAGATATGGAGAGCCTGATCTACCTCAGTTCAGTTTTAATTATGCAATAGAGAATAATAAGAGCTATAGTGTTGAATATGACATTTTAGAATATGACACTTATACTGATATTAATTTGTACCCAGCTCAAAAACATAGTATTGATAATCAAATTACTAAAAATAATCAATTGTATTCTTCGGATATGTCTTATCCCAATAAAAATTTAGAGTATACGATTCAATCACTAAGAGGATACGAGATGCTAAGTATTTCATTAGTTCCATTTGAGTATAATCCTTATAAAAAAGAATTAAAAGTTTATAGGAATGTTAGCATTACTATTTCTGAAACAGAAGATCTAAGAATCTCAAATAATGTAAGTAAAGGTTCAAAAATATTTGAGAATATGTATAAAAATATGATAATTAATGATAATGATTATACAGATTCTAGAACTATACAAAGTCCATCAATTTTATATATTTGTGGTGGAAATGTTGCTACTTCTGATTACAATACATTTTTTAAGCCTTTAGTTGAGTGGAGAAGACAGCAAGGCTTTGAAGTAGATGTTATTTCAGTTGATGAAATAGGGAACTCCACAACATCAATAAAAAATTATATTTCAAATTTATACTATAACGCAAATAATCCACCAGAATTTGTTTGTTTAGTAGGAGATGCAAATGGAAGTATAGATGTAAATACTTATATTGCTTCTGGAGGTGGAGGTGGATGGTGGGGCGATTCTGCCAGTGGTGAAGGTGATTATCCTTATACTTTATTAGAAGGAAATGATTTATTGTCAGATATTGTAATTGGAAGGATGTCTGTAAGTAATGTTGGAGAGCTCTTAACTGTAGTTACTAAAATTATTGGTTATGAGAAAAATTATTCTAATGAAACAGATTGGATGGGTACTGCTGCTTTAGTAGGCGACCCTTATGATTCAGGTATTTCAACTGTAATTACAAACGAGTATATAAATTCTTTGTTTGATATTCATGGTGGCATTACTGATGTTAGAACTCAATATAGCGGTAGTAATTTTGATTCTTTTATGAGAGATCAAATTAATGATGGAGTCTCCTATTTGAATTATAGGGGTTTTTATGGTTTCAGTAATTTTACTCAATCAGATGTTAATGCATTGAGTAATGGATTTAAACTACCTTTTTTAACAACTCTAACCTGTGATACAGGATCTTTTGAATCTGATAATTCATGTATAGTAGAATCTTTATTTAGAGCAGGATCTGTTGCAAGTCCAAAGGGTGCTATAGCAGCAATTGGTACAGCACAGCCATATACTCATACAGCCTTTAATAATATTGTTAATATGGGGATGTATGACGGAATTTTTCTTTATGGAGCAAGAACTGCAGGGGAGGCCTTGAATTATGGAAGACTTGCTTTAAATGAAATTTATCCACAAAATCCAAATGATAATGTTTATTTGTTTGCTACATGGAATAGTTTGATGGGAGATCCTTCTACTCAATTATGGACTTCTACAGCTAAAGAATTAATAGTTAATCATAATGAAGAGATTCTAAATGGTTCTGATAATTTTCAAGTAGAAGTATTAGATCAGCTTGGAATGCCCCAAGCTAATGTTATAGTAACGCTCTATAAACCAGGTTTTAGTAGTCCTGAAATGCAAATAACTTCACTATCTAACCAAGATGGAATTGCAGATTTTGATATTGGGTCTGAATATAATAGCGGTTCAGTATTTGTGACATCAAGGTGTCAAAATTGTATTCCTGTTGAAACAACAGTTAGCATATCTTCAAATTCTTCAGAGTTAAATATTTTAAACAGCTCAGTCAATATAGATGATACTCAAGGAGGAAATGGAGATGGTATTTTAAACCCCGGAGAAACAGCTGAGCTAAGTTTTAATATAGAAAATTTATCATCTGAAAGTTTTATTTATTCTGTGTTTCAATTGAGTAGTTTATCTGATAAAATCATTATTACAGATGGTGAATTAATTGATAATATATCACCAAATAATTTCCAAGATGGTATTACTGAAATCAGTAGTTTTGAAATTTCTGTTTCAGAAAATTTTTCAATTAATGATGATGCAGGTTTGAGACTTTCAATTGCGTCATCAGGTCAAGAAAGTCAAATTTGGAATTTTGGAATTCCTATAAATGTAGTTGCTGGAGATGTTATAATTGAAGCCATTGTAGTTAATGATGGAAATAATAATGGAATATTAGATAGAGGAGAAGATTCTTCATTGATTTTTCAATTATCGAATACTGGCCTAGTTAATTTAGAGAATGTAACTGCTAGCTTAGATTTTTCTGCTTCAATTTTAGGAATAAGTGGATATCAAATCACATTTCCTAATTCAGCTATAGGCCAAACTGTTCAATCAAATGAATTATTAAATGTTTCTATAAATGAGAATTTAACGAACGGTCTTATGGTTTCTATTCCTATTAATATTTCTACAACAAGTGGTTTTTCTTCATCTAAGATGATACAATTGCAAATTGGAGAAGTGTCAGTTACAGATCCTTTGGGTCCTGATAGCTATGGATATTTCATATATGATCAAAATGATGATTACGAATTAGCACCTACATATGATTGGATTGAAATTGATCCAAACTATGGTGGTCCTGGCCAAGAATTAAATAATTTAAATGATAATGGTGATAATGGAGATGATGTAGAGACTATAGATTTGCCATTTGAGTTTACATTTTATGGAATTGATTATGATAGGTTGAGTATATGTTCTAATGGTTGGATTGCGTTTGGTGACACAGATATGAGGTCTTTTAGAAATTATACATTACCAGGTCCTGGAGGACCACCCAAAATGGTCGCTGTATTTTGGGATGATTTAATGACAACTGGAGGTGGAGATGTTATTACTTATTATGATCAGCTTAATGATTATTTTGTTGTTGAATGGTCTGATGTTAGAACTTTTTATAATAATTCATTAGAATCATTTCAGGTGATATTATATAATACAGATTCACAAACAGTAACAGGCGATGATGAAATAAAGATACAATTTAAAGAATTTAATAATAACAGTGTAGGTGATTATCCTGTGGGCAATTATGATGGTGCAGTTGTGCATGGACAGTATTGTACTGTAGGGATTGAAAATCATTTATCTAATGATGGGCTACAGTATACTTACAATAATACTTATCATCCATCATCAATGCCATTGTCAGATCAAACAGCATTATTTATAACAACAGGAAACCCTTATTTATATGCAACTCCTGAACCATTATATAGTGCTGATAGTTTTTCATTTGATTTACAGCCTGAGGATCAATTTGATTTTGATTTGAGTATTTCAAACGATGGAGAAGAGGGATCTATTTTTATTTATGAAGCTAAATTATCATCCCATTATTCTTCTGTTACTGAGATTGATGATTTTGGCTATTCTTGGACTAAATCAAGTGTTGATGATATGGTAGATTATGAATGGATTGATATTTCTGATAATAACACTCTTTTAGTAATGCCAGATAATGATTCAGGATCAATTGCTAATATTAATTTTCCATTCCCTTTTTATGATAATAATTATAGTTTTTGTGCTGTTATGGCAAATGGATGGATTTCATTTGGTGCAACTAGTGAAGCTTGGAATAACCAGCCAGTATTTGATCAAGATTCACCAAGAGGTGCAATTTTTGCATTTTGGGATGATTTAAATCCTGAGAATCAAGAAAATAATTCTGGTCAAGGGCAGATAAAATATCATTCAAATAGTGAAAGAACAGTTATTTGGTATGATAATGTAATTCATTGGTCTGGAGATGATCGAGTATTTGATTTTCAAGTTGTTTTATATCCATCGGGTGAAATAAAAGTTAATTATAGAAATATGATAGGTGATACAGGCTCAGCAACTATAGGAATGATAGATGTTAATGGTGACTTTGGTTTAGAGTCTACTTATAATAGTGATGATTTCATGGAAAATAATATGTCAATTGTATTTGATTTAGCTCCATCTTGGGTTTCTATTAATTCAAATGGTTCAGCTCAGGTTCCTTATAATGAATCAATAACTATGGGATTAGAATTAGATTCTGAAGGATTAGGTTATAATGAATATAAGTCATTTTTAGTAGTTGAATCTAGCTCTATGGAACAAAACATGGTCATTCCTATTGATTTGCTAATATCTGATACAGGTATGATGCTTGGAGATATAAATCAAGATGGTGGAATAGATGTTGTTGATATTGTTAGATTAATAAATATTATTTTAGGGCAAACTCCATCATCAATGGAAGCTTATTTAGCAGATCTTAATTCAGATGAAATAATAAATATTCAAGATATTGTACTGCTTGTTAATTGGATTTTATCTAATTAATTTGATATTAAGTGATTAGTCTATAATTCTTTAAGGTCAGATAAAAGTTTTACAAGCATATCTTTAGCATCACCAAAAACCATAATAGAATTATCATTGCCAAAAAGTTCATTTTGTATACCAGCAAAACCAGTATTCATTGTTCTTTTATTAATTATAACAGTTTGAGATTGATCAACATTTAAGATAGGCATTCCATATATAGGGCTGCTTTTATCTGTTCTAGCTGCAGGGTTTACTACATCATTTGCACCTAATACTAATGCAACATCACAGTTTTTAAATTCAGAATTAATTTCATCTAAATCTTTTAAAGATTCATAAGGAATATTTGCTTCAGCTAATAAAACATTCATATGACCTGGCATTCTTCCTGCAACAGGATGAATAGCATAAAGGACTGTTTTGCCT
>MDSW01171385.1_pt1 | contig 24174 bp, 27 predicted proteins | sample 811171 | NCBI WGS metagenome assembly MDSW01 (sample SAMN05326641, study PRJNA326480) | marine metagenome | isolation source: seawater | place: Atlantic Ocean: North West | collected 2012 | reverse complement strand
TAATTAAGTTATTCAATATTGAAATTTATGAAAATTATAATTCTTAATGGTCCAAACCTCAACCTTTTAGGCGAAAGAGAAAAAAATCAATATGGGAATTTTACTTTGGAAAGTATAGAAAAAAGTTGTAATGAATACGCAAATAAAAATGGTATAAAGTTATCTATGTTTCAATCAAATATTGAGGGTGAATTGGTTGAAAAAATTCAAACTTCAAGAAATAATCAAAATGGTTTAATAATTAATGCTGGAGGGTACACTCATACTTCTGTAGCCATTCACGATGCCTTAAAAATATTGAAAATTCCAATTATAGAATTGCATATTAGTAATATTTATAATAGAGAGGAATTCAGACATAAATCTCTAATAAGTAAAGTTGCAAAAGGAGTTATATGTGGATTTGGAGCTAAAGGATATTTAATGTCTCTAGATGCTATGAAGAAATTTTTAAAAAATGAAAATTGATAAAAAATTAATAAAAGAGCTAGTAGATAATCTTAAAGAATTCGAGTTAACCGAGTTAGAATACCAAGACGGCCAAACAAAAATAAAAGTTTCTAAAGTTGCAAGGGGAGTTGAACAAATAAAAACAAGCGCAGTTGTTCCTCAAAATAAAGCTGTTCTAAAATCTTCAGATGATAGTGATGGAATAAGAGTGAAATCTCCAATTATAGGTACAGCATATTTAGCTGCCGAACCAGGTGCTAAAAAATTTGTTGAAGTTGGAGACAAAATAAAAAAAGGTCAAACCGTTATGATTGTTGAAGCTATGAAGACAATGAATCATGTCCCCTCAACTTCTAATGGTGAAGTAAAAAAAGTTTTAGTAGAAGATGGACAACCTGTCGAGTTTGGACAAACTTTAGTCATTCTAAAATAAATAATAATGTTCAAAAAAGTTTTAATAGCTAACAGAGGAGAAATTGCTGTTAGAATTATTAGAGCCTGTAAAGAATGGGGAATAAAAACTGTAGCTGTACATTCTGACGTAGACTCAGAGTCCATGCATGTTAGATTAGCTGATGAAAGTGTTTGTATAGGTTCTCATCAACCTCAAAATAGTTACTTAAATATCTCATCTATAATGTCTGCAGTAGACTTAACCGGGGCAGAAGCAATTCATCCTGGATACGGTTTTTTATCTGAGAATGCGAAATTTTCTGAAATTGTTAATAAACACGGAATAAAATTTATTGGTCCGAGCGCTGATATCATTAAAAAAATGGGAGATAAAATTGAGGCAAAAAAAATTGCAAAAAAATTTGGTTTGCCTGTTATTGAAGGTTCTGAAGGTGGGGTAAAATCTTTTGCAGAAGCTAAATCTATTTGTAAGGATATTGGCTATCCAGTTTTAATTAAAGCAGCAGGTGGTGGTGGTGGAAAAGGAATGAAGATTGTAGAAGAAGAGAGTAAATTAGAAAATTTATTTCTCACAGCAAAAGCTGAGGCAAAGAAGTTTTTTAATAATGATGAGTTGTATATTGAAAAGTATTTTAAAAATCCCAGACATATTGAAGTTCAAGTTATGTCTGGTAAAAATAAAACAGTTCATTTGGCTGAAAGAGATTGTTCTGTACAAAGAAGACATCAAAAATTAATTGAAGAAACACCAAGTCCTATCTTAACAGACAAAATAAGAAAAGATCTTTTTGAGAAAACTGTAAAAATGGTTGAACAAATTAATTATGAAGGAGCTGGTACTGTTGAATTTATTTACGAAAATGGAAAATTTTATTTTTTAGAGATGAATACAAGAGTACAAGTTGAACACCCTGTAACCGAAGTACAAACTGGTATTGATATAGTTAAAGAACAGTTATGGATTGCTTTCACTGGTGATACAGCATTAAAACAAAGTGATATAAACCCTAGAGGTCATACGATCGAATGTAGAATCAATGCTGAAAATCCTGCTTTAGATTTTCAACCTAGTCCTGGTACTATAAGTGTATGCCACCAACCTTCCGGTTTCAGGACAAGGGTAGACGGCTCAATATTTCAAGGATGTAAAATTACACCTTATTATGACAGTTTGATTGCTAAAGTTATTTGCAAAGGAAGAAATAGAACTGAGGCAATTCAAAGGACATTAAGGTCTCTAGATGAGTTCGTTTTAGAAGGGATTACTACTACAATAGATCTGCATAAAAAAATATTAAATCATAAAAAATTTATAGATTCCGATTTTGATACAAATTGGCTTAGTAAAGAAAAATTTTTTTAAACAGTTCTGCAGCTTAAAAGTTGTAAATTATAAATTGCATGGTCAAACGGTGTTAAGCTTGGGTCTGACGCAAAAGTCCAACCATTAAATATAAAAACTTTTTCATTATCACTCTTACTTAAATCTTTTACTTGCATATAAGCTACACTATCAATTTTATTATTCACCTTTACTTTTCCACATTTTAAAATTTTTATTTCTAATTGGCCAAATTTTTTGCTTTCATTTAAATTAATTATAAATTCTGAGGATTTAGCTGTTATTTTATCAAGCCCAATTAAAATTGCCTGGGATGATTTTAAATTATTGAGGTTTTTTTTTTCTTTTAAGTTTTCGTTTAGTGAAACATTTTCATTTTCTTCGCTAGGTTCCTCGAAACTAGGCTTTATTTCATCAACGTTAATTAAAGGCGTGGAGATAATTTTTTCCTCTGCTGAAGAAAAGCCTGTTTGTAACAAATATAAAATTAAAATTGAAATTAAATAAATTTTATTTCCAGGTTTCATATTTTTTTTTAATTCCATTTTTTCTTATTTTTACAGGTTTAAATCTGTTTTTAGTTCCTGTTTGATTCTCCATATGATTTTTTTGCCAAGAATATTTATCAATTTTTTTGTCCGGAATTTTGTCGATTGTATGATGAATCCAAAGATACCAGTCTGATGTAATTTTAGTAGCTTCAATATTATTTTTATAAACTACCCAACGTTCATTTTTTTTACTTTGATAATATTTGTTTCCAAGTTCATCAGAGCCAACATATTTTCCAAAAAATAAAGTTTTTAAAAACGTTCCAAAAGTTTGTTTGTTCCACCAAGTAAAAATTAGTTTTAAGCTCATATCTGAAATTTTAAATCCACACAATTTTAAATTGTATTATTATGTAATAGACACCTTATACAATTAATATATATCTTTATAAAGAGATTCCATTAATATTATGAAAAAATATATAGTTGAAACTTACTATACTTGTACATTTAAAACCGTACATACATTAAATAATTTAGATGATTCAGAGTTATCTAAAGTGGACAATAGAACAGATGGCGACGTAGAAGTCATTGACGTAAAATTAAATAATCGAAAAACAAGGAAAATAGGTGAAAAAAATAATAAAAAAACTAGTAATCCTAAACTCGATAGTAATATCAAAAATAATATTACATCTCAATTACACAATCCAAAGATAGATCAAAAAAATAGCTCTGCAAGTTTAAAAATAAAAAATCACACGAGATTTAAAATGCCCGACAGAAGAAAAGGGTACATTCAAAAATCACAAATTGGTGATCATAAAGTTTATCTTCATACTGGTGAGTATGATGATGGAAAAATAGGAGAAATTTTTATTGATACAAACAAAGAAGGAGAACTTGTTAAAGCAATGATGAATAATTTTGCGATAGCAATTTCTCTTGGTTTACAATATGGAGTTCCATTAGAAGAATACGTAGACGCATTTATTGATACTAAGTTTGAACCTTCAGGTAATGTAGTTGGCAATGATAGAATATTAAGTGCTTCGTCAATTCTTGATTATGTTTTCAGGGAGCTTGCCATTTCATATTTAGGAAAAGAAGAGTTGGCTCATACTCCATCTATTTCAAGTGCAAAAAATTTAGACATGGGCGATGGTGATGACAAATTTTTAAAAATTGTGAAAAATATTACATCTAAAGGTTTTGTTAGAAGCAACTACGAGGAAAAATTAGTAGATCTTTCAGATGTTAGAATTAATTTAAAATCAAAAAATTAATTTTTTTTAATTTCTTTTTTAATACTTAATTCTTTCAATTGATTGTCATTAACATCAGAAGGTGCTCCCATCATTAAATCTTGAGCATTCTGGTTCATTGGAAAAAGTGTTACTTCTCTGATGTTTTCACTTCCAGCAAGCAACATCACTATTCTATCAACACCAGGTGCAATACCTCCATGGGGCGGTGCTCCATAACTAAAAGCATTTATCATGCCGCTAAACTTCTCATTGACATCCTTTTCACTATATCCTGCTATTGAAAATAATTTATACATTAATTCTGGAATATGATTTCTTATTGCTCCAGAAGATAACTCGACACCATTACATACTATATCATATTGATATGCTTTAATATCTAGAGGTTTTTCAAAATTTAACTTGCTTAAATCTCCCTGCGGCATTGAAAAAGGGTTGTGGCTAAAAACAATTTTTTTTGAAGTATCATCATACTCGTACATGGGATAATCAACAATCCAACAGAAGGCGAAAATATTTTTATCGACGATATTTAAATCTTTTGCAATTTTATCTCTCGCTAATGAAAGAAGTTTTTCAATTTCTTTTTCTTTTCCACATGATAGAAAAATGCTGTCACCAATTTTAGCATCACTCATGGTCATTAACTCTTTTAAAGAATCGTGACTAAAAAATTTCCCAATCGGCCCCTTGCCTTTAAGTTGTTTATCTTTTTCGAAAGTAAAATATGCTAAACCAGAAGCGCCCTGCTCTTTTGCCCATTTATCAATATTATCAAAAAAACTTCTTGGCTTATCTTTAGTATCTTTAACTAAAATCGCTCTCACAATTGAACCTGATTTAACTAATTTTTTAAAAATATCAAATTTTACGTCATCTCTTGTAAATATTTTTGTTATATCTTGAATAATCAAAGGGTTTCTCAAATCTGGCTTATCAGTTCCATATTTTTTCATCGCTTCCTGATACGTTATTCTTGGGAATTTATCATTTAATAATTTTTTTTTAGAAAAATGCTTAAACAAATTTACCATTAATTTTTCCACAACATTAAAAACATCTTCTTGTTCAACAAATGACATTTCTAAATCTAATTGATAAAACTCACCAGGACTTCGATCAGCTCTTGCATCCTCGTCTCTAAAACAAGGTGCAATCTGAAAATACTTATCAAATCCCGATACCATAATTAATTGTTTGAATTGTTGTGGTGCTTGAGGAAGTGCATAGAATTTTCCCGGATTTAATCTGCTTGGAACTAAAAAATCTCTGGCACCCTCTGGGCTTGAGGAAGTTAAAATTGGAGTTTGATATTCTAAGAAACCTAGTTTTAACATTTCAGATCTTATAAACGAAATAACCTGAGACCTTAAAACTATGTTTTTATGCATTTCCTCCCTTCTCAAATCTAAAAATCTATATTTTAATCTTATATCCTCTGGATATTCTTGTTCACCGAAAACAGGCATTGGAAGTTCTTTTGCGTCTGATAAAATTTCAACAGACTCAATACTGATCTCAATCTTTCCAGTTTTTAAATCTAAATTTTCTGTTCCTTTTGATCTTTTTACTACTTTGCCAGAAACTTGTAATACAGACTCAGGTTTTACTTTTTCTAAAACTGGAAAAAAGTTATTTTTATTTTCTATGACACATTGTGTCATTCCATAATGATCTCTTAAATCTATGAATAGCAGATTTCCGTGATCTCTTTTTCTATGCAACCACCCAGATAATTTAACTTTTTTATTTATTTCTTTATCACTTAATTCTGAGCAATTATGTGTTCTATATTTATTCATTGATTCAATACTTTTTTTATTAGATTAATATTAATAGACTTTCCAGTAGATAAAGACAATTCATCGACATCTTTAAGAAATTTAAACATTTTTTCATATGATCTTTCAACATTATTGATTATAAAATCTGAAATCTTTGGATTAAGACTTATTTGTTTATCCGATAAAGTCTTTGAAATAATCACTTTTAACAAATCATCATTAGGTAATTCTATACCAATGTATAAAAAACTATCTACTCGAGACTTAAGATCCCTCAATTCAAATTTAATATTTTTAATTGAGCTGACTGAATTTATTAACACGTAATTATCTAATTGTTTTGCATGATTCAAAATAGAATAAAATAAATTTTCTTTAATATTATTTTCAAAGTTATCAATTATCAAACAATCAAGACTATCTAAATTTTGAATTGTTTGATTATTTATTTTTTCTGCATCTACCAATTTTATCTTATTAATTTTTTTTTCAAGTATTTTTGCTAAATGAGTTTTGCCTGAACCTGGGGCTCCAAAAATATTAAGCCATTTTCCTGGCCAAGTCGGCCAACTTTCTATTAATTTATACGCAGAAAAATTATTACTCGAAACAAAAAAATCTTGCTCATAGTATTTTTTAGAAAAAGGAAATTTAAAAATTAATTGATCCATTTTAAAGTGTTTTAATAACCCACTGGTCGTTAATAAGTTGTAAGTCTATGTTTTCTTTTTTTAATTGATCGATTATTTTATCCAATTTACCCAAAAACTTAATTCTTAGATCTACGAAATCTTTGTTAAATCTTTGAACGTATATATTTTCAACTGACTCTATATTTTTTATTCTTGAATTTAATTCTACCAAGGTGCTATTTTTACTTAAATTAAGCTTTGCATTTAGAAAAGACGGAGTTCTTATGTCGATAAGATTTCTTGATTTTACCAAATTTATTAACTCTTTTTTTACTTCAATTATAATTTTTTCATTTAATTCATTAGAAGAAATTTTTTGCTTTTTTAATTCAAGACTTTTGGAGATTTTTTTTTCTTGGATAATTGCTTTAATGTAAATTCTTTTATTTTTATCATTTTCAATTAAAACTAAGGCCAAATTTTTATTCTCATATTCTTTAAACAAGCTAGGTAAGTTTAAATTAATCAAACTGTTTTTAGACTCGTTAATTTTTTGAATTATTTCAATGTTCTCTAATGGAAGAATAAATTCAATTAAGTCATTCTCATAAACTATATTCCAATTTTTATAAAAAAAATTATTATTAAAAATAAAAATTTCGCTATCTTTAATTAATATGGGTAAAATAAATAGTTCCTTGTTTGAAATTTCAGAATATAAAATATTTCTTTTATAAAATAAATCATGCATTTTATCTTTATCAAATGAAATACTAAATTTTACTAGTTCCTTCTTTTTCTCTTCGTCTTCTAGACTAGTCATTTGGTAGTAAGTAACTAATTGTTTAATTATCTTAAATTCTAAACCTTTTAATTTATCACTATCCTCTTTTAATAAAATTTTTGAGATTAATTGATTAAAGCCTTTTTTAATTGCCTGATCTGCTAGGGCGGCATTAGAGATTTTATCTTTTTTTTCAATCTGAATATTATTAACATTAAATAAAGTATTTTCAGAAAAAAGAGTTTCAGTTTTTAAAAAAACAATTAAAATAAAAATTATTAATTTGTAAAATTTCATAAAAGTTTAATTATCAATTTATAAATGAAAAAAAACGAAAATAGTTATAAAAAAAGTGGTGTTAATATTTTGTTAGCTAATAAATTAGTAAAACATATATCGAATATATCAAAAAAAGATGTCAAAAAAGCGAGAAGTCCTTCAAAAAAAGATGTGATAGGCGGCTTTGGTTCTCTGTTTGATATTAGTAATTTGAAAATTAAAGACCCGGTTATAGTCTCGTGTACAGATGGAGTTGGTACAAAAATAGAGTTAGCTAATAAATTAAAAAAATTTGATACTATTGGAATAGACCTTGTAGCAATGTGTATAAATGATTTGATAGTGCAAGGAGCTAAACCATTATTTTTTTTAGATTATATCGCGGTAGGAAAATTAAACTTAAAGAAAACTAAAAAAATTTTAAGTGGTATTTTTAAAGGATGTAAAATTTCTAAATGTAAATTGATAGGTGGTGAAACAGCAGAAATGCCTGGCACTTATTCTAAAGATAAATTTGATTTAGCTGGTTTTAGTGTAGGTATTGTTTCGAAAAAAAAAATTTTAGACAAAAGAAAAGTAAAGAAAGATAATATAGTTTTAGCAATACCTTCTGATGGAATTCATTCAAACGGTTATTCTCTAGTAAGATCTATACTTAAAAAATATAAATTACCTAAAAATTTAAAAAAAGAAATTTTAAGACCAACTAAAATCTATTCTGAAGAAATTTTGAAATTAACTAATAAAAATATGATTAATTCTGCTGCACATATCACTGGCGGAGGCTTAATAGAAAACTTATTGAGATCTGTACCAAAAAGTCTGACTTTAAACATTGATTTATCAAAAATTAAAATTAAAAAGATTTTTAAATGGTTAAAAAGTAAAAATATTTCAGATCAAGAAATGTTAAATACTTTTAATTGTGGAGTCGGTTTTTGTTTGATTGTTTCAAGAAAAAATGTAGATAAAATTAAAAAAATATTTTCAAAGAATTATAAGCCTTATGAAATTGGTTATATTTCTAAAAATCGAAATCGAGTGAATTTATCAAAATCTATAAGATGGTAAAAAAAAATACTTGTGTTTTTATATCAGGGAAAGGATCTAACCTTAAAAATTTAATCTACCGCTCAAGAGATAGTAATTTTCCACTTAAGATTAGTTTAGTAATAAGTAATAATAAAAAGGCAAGCGGAATCATGTATGCCAAAAAATTTAAAATTCCATACATATTTGTTAATACAAAAATTAAAGATAATGAAAATAAAATTTTATTGTTTCTAAAAAAATATAGAATAAGTTTCATTTGTCTTGCTGGGTATATGAAAATTATTTCGAATAAATTAATTAAAAATTATCGATATAAAATAATTAATATACATCCCTCTCTCCTTCCAAAATTTAAAGGTTTAAATACTTTCTCTAGAATGCTTGAAAATAAAGAAAAAAAAGCCGGGTGCACGGTACATTACGTAAATGAAAAATTAGACAGTGGTAGCATGATTATTCAAAAAAAATTTCTTATTGACGAAAATGACGATGAAAAAATTCTTAAGAAAAAAACCCAAAAATTGGAACACAAGGCGTTCCCGGAGGCTATCATTAAAATTTTTAGAAATATTTAGTTTTTAAAAAAAAATTCTATTTCTTGTTTTGCATTATCAATGGAGTCGGAACCATGAACTGAATTTTTGTCAATTGAAATTCCGTATATTTTTCTTATAGTATTATCTTCAGCATCTTTAGGGTTTGTAGCGCCCATAATTTTTCTATTAGCTAAAACAGCATTTTCACCCTCTAAAATCATCACAATTATTGGACCAGAGGATAGATAAGTGCATAAGTCATTATAAAAAGGTTTTGATTGATGGACTTTATAAAATTCTGCAGCTTCATCTTTTGTAATATGGATCTTTTTGCTTTCTTTAATATTTAATTTATTTTTAATAAAGATGTTTTTAATTTCATCACCTAAATTTCTCTCTACTGCATCTGGTTTTATAATTGATAAAGTTTGTTCAATAACATTACTCATAGTTTTCCTCTATTAATTGATTTAACAATCTTACTCCATATCCGGTTGCTCCTCTTGAATTCAAAGCGCCGCCATACTTCGAGAAAGCCATTCCTGCAATATCTAGGTGAGCCCATGGCGTTTTATTTAAAATAAATCTTTGTAGAAATTGTGCAGCTGTTGTTGAGCCAGCGCCACCTACGTAATTTATATTTTGAACATCAGCATTTTTGGAGTCCATAAGTTTATCATAATTTTTATGAAGAGGCATTCTCCATAATTTTTCTTCAACTTTATCTCCAGCATCTAAAATTTGTCTTGACAATTTGTCGTCATTAGAAAAAAGTCCAGCATATTCTGATCCTAAACAAACAATTATTGCTCCAGTCAAAGTGGCTAAATCAATAATAAATTTTGGTTTAAATTTTTTTTCAGTAAATGATAATGCATCAGCTAAAACCAATCTTCCTTCAGCATCAGTATTTAAAACTTCTATTGTCTTTCCACTAAAAGATTTAACAATATCTCCTGGTCTTTGAGCAACTCCACTTACCATATTTTCAACTAATCCTACGACACCAACAGCATTTACTTTTGCTTTTCTTAGAGCTAAGCTTTTCATTAAACCTACTACAGCAGCAGAACCTGCCATATCATACGTCATGTCTTCCATAAATCTTGCTGGTTTTAAAGAATATCCTCCGGTATCAAAAGTAACCCCTTTTCCAACAAATGCTAAAGGTTTAGATTTATTTTTTGCACCATTCCATTCCATAGTCACTAGATATGATCCTCTTATGCTTCCCATTCCAACACCAAGCAAAGCATTCATGCCGAGTTTTTTTAATTTTTTTTTATCGTAAATATTTATCTTCAATCCGTCTTTCTTAAGTGAATTTAATCTTTTAGCGTATTCATCGGGATGTAAAATATTTCCAGGTTCTGAAACTAAATCTCTCGCATAAAAAGCACCTTCCTCGATCGCTTTAAAATGTAATTGTTTTTTGGTTGTAGGATTATTTTTGCTTCCTGAAACTATTAAGGAAATAGTTCTTATTTCTTTTTTTGTTTTATATTTTTTAAATTCATAGGATCTTAATTTTGCCCCATGCAAAAAATAACCAATAAAATTTTCATATTTACCAACTACGCTATCTGAAATTATATGGTAATCACAATTTTTACCATTGTTCACTCTGCCATAAAACTCGGCCCCTAAATTTTCAATATCAGAAGTCTTTAAATTATTTTTAATTGAAATTAATATAATCTTTTTTTTTGAGTTTAATTCAAATACTAGCAACTTTTTCTTAAGGTCACTTGATTTTAATAAATCGCTTATGTAAGAAAATTCATGCTTCGAAAGATTTTTTTTTAAGTTATTAATGTTAAACTTCTCATTCGAAAAAAGAACAATATTAGACGAAGATTTGCTAAATGTTTTATTTGTGTACCTTATTTTTACAGACATAGTTTTTATATAATTCTCCAAATTGGGTTGAATGGTATATATGATCAAAAATATAAGATTTCAATGTAAAATTTGTAATAATTAAACCATTGATTGAATTTATTTGATGAATGCATTATCTATATACAAATTACAACAATGCTTCAGAATAAAATTTACCTTAATTACTTAAAAGAGATATTTAAAACGTTTTTTGCGATTTTAACTGGTCTAACGTTAATTGCATTAACAGTTAGAGCTGTAAGTTTTTTAGATCTAATAGTCGACAGTGGTTATGCCATAAATGTATATTTTCAATATTCTTTTCTAAATCTATTTGCTATTGCAACTAAATTTATTCCTTTTTCTTTTTTATTATCATTAACTATTTTTATCACTAAGCATTTAAATGATAAAGAATTTACAATTTTGTGGTGTTCTGGTGAAAATAAAACTAGTTTAATTAATCTATTCATATTTGTTTCAATTTTAATTTTTATTTTAAATTTGCTTTTGTCGTCTATAATCGCTCCATATACTCTTCATAAATCACGATTATTATTAAGCGAAGATCCAATCAAGTCTATTTCTCCTGCACTACGAATACAAGAATTTAGCGATACATTTAAAGGATTAACATTTTTAGTATCAAAGAAAAAAGTTAACGAAGTACAAAATATTTTTTTACATGATGAAGGTGATAATTTGAAAAATTTATCTCCAGATTTGAGTGACTCTTCAGTTACAACAATTATTGCAGGTAGTGGATATATAGATAAAACAAAATTTTTACTTTTTGATGGTCAAATTATTTCTACCAAGTTAAATCAGGAAAAAAATAAAGTTATTAAATTTGAACAAATGAATTTGGAATTAAAAGGATTGGATACATCAACGATAAAAAAGCCAAAAATTCAAGAAACATCGACTATCAAATTGCTTGATTGTTTTATTTATAAAAAAAATAATAAGTTTTGTAACGAAAGTGCAAAAAAAGAAATGACCTCAGCCCTTAATAGAAGAATTGTAATGCCATTGTATATTCCAGTAATTGCATTAACTTGTTCACTATTATTATTTAATAGAAAAAATAAAATTTTTAACAAATATTTAATATTTACGTATGGTTTCCTATTATTGTTATTTGCTGAAATGACAGTTAGATATACTGGATTAAGCAGTATTGTAAATTATACTTTCTTTATAACACCTTTAACTTTAATTTTATTAATTTATTTTTTACTCATTTTTAAAATTTCTAAATTACAATCTTAATGAATAAAATAATTACAAAATATCTTTTGGCAAATTTTTTAAAATCTGTATTAATGTGGGTAACAATATTTTATTGCTTTGGAATTATTTTAAGTTTATTTGAAGAAATCGAATTTTTCAAAAATTTAGATGTTAGTCTTTATACTCCTTTGTTACTTACTAGTATTTCGGTTCCAGGTATAATCATTAAAATCTTACCTTTTATAATTTTCATTTCAAGTATGTGGTTTATGATAAAAATAAGAAATAATAAAGATTTGCTTACCATAAAAGTTTTTGGATATTCAAATATTAAAATTTTTTTTATTCTTGCTTTTACCTCATTAATTTTAGGATTTTTTGTGTTATTTATTATCAACCCGGTAATTTCTTCTATGTCTAAATATTATGAAAAGACAAAATCAAAATATGCTAGGGATATTGATCATTTAGTAACTTTTAATAAAAATGGGTTATGGATCAAAGAAAATATTAGTAACAATAAAACAAGAATTATCACAGCTAATAGAATGGATGGTTATAATTTACTAAATGTAACTATTTTTCACTTAGATAAAAATTTTAAACTACAAGAAAAGATCTTGTCAGATAAAGTGAATATTCAAAAAAATGACTGGATATTAAATGGTGTAAATATTTTTAAATTAGATGGAAGTTTTTTTAAAAACACGCCTATTGAAAAATATTCAATTGAGTCTAATTATGATTACGAAAAGATAACTACCTTATTCAAGAATTTTGATACTCTACCTTTTTTAGATATCTTAATAAATTATAAACATTTATTGGACAACGGTTACAATAAAAAATTACTAGATGAAAATTTACATTCTTGGTTGTCATTTCCATTTTTTTTATTCATGATGACTGCCATTGCAGCAATTCTAACTATGAATACATTAAAAAAATCAGATAATTTAAAATTTATTATGGTCGGAATCATCTTGTGCATAACGGTATTTTATTTAAAAGATCTATCTTTAGCATTAGGTCAAACTGACAGAATACCTTTAATTTTATCCGTTTGGTCACCTGTTATAGCTCTAGGCTTTTTCTCATTTATAGGGGTATTACAAATAAATGAAAAATAAATTTTTAATCGTAATTTTTTTTGTTTGTATCTGCTTAAGTTCTAAAGCCGAAAATTTAAATATTGAGTCTAAAGAAGTTACTCTTAATAAACAAAATAATACTTCTATTTTTGAAAATGATGTAATAATTAAAACAAACGAAGGGAAACAAATTTTTAGCGATTTTGCTGAGTACAATAAAAAACTAGGTTTAATCATATTGAAAGGAAATATTAAAGTAATTGATAATAAAAATAATATTATCGAGACTAATTATGCTGAATATAATGAAATAAAACAATTGCTTAAAACAAATGGAAAAACAAAAATAACAACAACAGAAAATTATATAGTTGAGTCTGAAGACATAATTTTTGATAACATTAATCAAATACTGAATTCAAAAAAAAATACTAAAATAATTGATCAAAATAGTAATACGGTATTTTTGAATGACTTTGAGTATGAGATAAAAAAGAATATTTTTAAATCTCTTAACGAAGTAAGAATCGAAGATAACAAAAATAATACCTATAAATTTTCACAAGTTTACATTGATACAAAAAATAAAGAAATATTAGGAACTGATATTAAAGCTTATTTTAATTCAAACGAGTTTAAAACAAATCCTGATAACCAACCTAGAGTTTTTGCGAATACAATAAATTTAAATAAAAAGAGAAGTTCTTTTGGTAAAAGTATATTTACTATGTGTAACTATAGAAAAAATGATAAATGTCCTCCTTGGACTGCCCAATCATCTAAAATGTTGCATGACAGGAAAAAAAAAACAATTTTTTATGATAATGCAGTTATAAAAGTTTATGATATTCCTATATTTTATGTCCCTAAATTGTCTCACCCTGATCCTACAGTCGATAGAAGGTCAGGTTTTCTTCCTCCAACATTATATGATTCAAAAAATTTAGGTGAAGGTGTATCAGTTCCCTATTTTTTTGATTTAGGCAAAGATAAAAATTTTACCTTTGCAAGCAGATTGTATACATCTGAAAATCCTTTATTTCTAGGTGAGTATCATCAAGCTTTTAAAAATTCTAGTTTTCTTGCAGACTTTGGTTATACTGATGGTTATAAAAATACAACAACAGTGAAAAAACCTGGAGATAAATCACATCTATTTATAAATTTTTTTAAAAACTTTAATTTTGATACAAACTCTAAGACTTCGCTTAATTTTAAAACTCAGCATGTTTCAAATGACAAATATTTAAAATTATACAAAATAAAATCAAATTTAGTTGATTACAATCAGGATACTCTTGAAAACTCTTTAGATTTTACACATGAAAAAGATGATATTTTCTTCGGAATAAACACAACTATTTTTGAGACACTTAAAGACGACTATAATGATAAATATGAGTTCATTCAAAACGCAACTTTTGACAAAAATTTATTTGATAATGATTCTTTTGGTAATTTAAATTTACAATCAAATTTAGAGACTCGAAATTATGATACCAACAAAGTTACTAACTTTCTTGTAAATGATTTAAATTGGAACTCAAAAGATTTATTTTTAGATAATGGAATAAGTTCTAATTTTGTTGGAAACATTAGGAATATAAATTACGAAGCCAAGAATTTAGATCTTTATAAGAATGACTTTACAAACGAACTTCATGGTGCGATCGGACTTATATCGAAATTAAATTTAGAAAAAGAAAGTGGCTTAAGAAAGCACTTCTTTACTCCTAAAATGTTATTGAGATTTGCCCCTGGAAATATGAGAGAAGAAGATAGTGGTTCAAGATTAACTACAAATACCGCGTTTAGCATAGATAAAATAGAAAATATGTATAATTATGAATCAGGTTTATCAGCTACCCTAGGGTTTGATTATAAAACAAAAATTCAAAACAAAAATGAATTTGATTTTTCAGTGGCACAAGTGATAAACGAAAAAGAAAATAAGAAGATGCCAAGCAAAAGTAGTTTAGATGAAAAGTTGTCAGATTTAGTTGGTTCTGCTTCAATTAAACTTAACGATAAAAGTGATTTAAAATTTAATTTTGCTTTGGACCAAAATTATCAAGATTTTAATTACAATGAAATTGAAACAAGTTTCAATTTTAATCCAATTAGTTTTGATTTTAGTTATCTTTCTGAAAAAAAACATATAGGAAATCAAGAATATTTTAAAACCAAAGTAAATCTTAAGAATAGTGATAAAGGTTTATTTTCATTAGAAACAAAACGTAATTTAATTACAAACTCTGCTGAATTTTATGATTTAAGCTATGAATATTTTAATGACTGCCTCAGAGCTGGCTTAGTTTATAGAAGAGAATTTTATAACGACTCTGAACTTGAACCAGAAAATTCTTTAATGTTTAATATTACTTTATCGAATTTTGGGAATATAAATTCACCAAAAGTAAGTAGATGATTCAAACAAAATTATTTTTTTACGTCACGCTATTAATCATTTTTTTTTCAAAAAATGTGCTCAGCCAAATTAATAATAAAATTATTTTACAAGTAGAAAATGAGATAATAACTTCTTATGAAATTAAAAATAAAATTTTAACTACCCTTTTTTTAGCAAATCAAGATATTAATCAGCCAAATATAGATAAACTTAAAAAAAAGTCTGTAGAATTACTAATAGAGGACAAGTTAAAAATAATTGAGTTAAAAAAATATAACATAAAATCAGATGATTTTAGAACGAGAAAGTATTTAAATTCAATTTCATCAAATAATATTCAGGATTTAATTAATAATTTTAGGGAAAATGGTTTAGATTTTGATTTATTTAAAAAGGAGGTTGAGACTCAGTTTAAATGGCAAGAACTTATTTATAATATATACAAAAATAAGATTAGTTTAGATGAAAATATTGTTGATAACGAATTAAAAATTATGATGAAAAAAAATTCAAACTTAAAAGAATTTAAAATTTCAGAAATAGAGGTGATTGCTAATGAAAATGAAAATACAGAGATGAAAATAAAAGAAGTACAAGACGAGATAAGTAAAAATGGTTTTTCTGCAGCTGCTATTAAATTAAGTATGTCTTCTTCCTCAAAAAATAAAGGTAGTTTGGGTTGGATAAATTCTAGCTCATTATCGAAACAAATTAGTAGCATAGTTACACCAATGAAAATAGGTGATATTTCTAAACCAATTATTCAAAATAATAGGGTCTTGTTTTTAAAACTTGATGACATACGAAATATTTCTATGAACGAAAATGATATTGAAAAATTAAAAGATAAGATAATTGACCAAAAAAAGAATGAATTGTTTAATTTATATTCAAGAAGTCATTTATCTAAATTGAGAAATGTAAGCTATATCGATTTTAAATGAAAAAAATAGTAATTTTAATTGGAGATCCTAATAGTATAAATTCTGAGATATTATATAAAACTTGGAAAACTCTTAGTAAAAAAATTCGAAAGAATGTTTATTTTATTTCAAACTATGAATTGATAAAAAAGCAATTTAAAATTCTTGGCTTTAAAACTAAAATAGAGATTGTAAATAATATAGACGAATTAAATAAAAATAGTAATTTTAAGATAATAAATGTTGATTTAATTTTTAAAAACCCCTTCAAAGTTAATAAAAATGATGCTTCTAAGTTTGTTTTAGACTCGCTGAATTTAGGTCATAAACTTGCTTTAAATAAAAAGAAAACTTTAGGTATAATTAATTGTCCAATCAATAAAGGACTTTTAAAAAACAAATTTGTAGGTGTTACAGAATATTTTGCTAAGAAATGTAATTTAAGACAGAATTCTGAGGTAATGCTTATCAAAAATGAACAATTGGCAGTTTCTCCTATTACTACTCACATTGATGTAAATAAAATATCTCGAAGTATAAACAAAGAAAAAATAATAAAAAAAGTTAAAATAATTGATTTATGGTTTAAAAAAAATTTTAATATCAAACCAAAAATAGCTATTTTAGGATTAAATCCACATAATGCAGAATTAAGAAAAAACTCTGAAGAAGTAAAAATTATTTTACCTGCAATATCAAAACTTAAGAGACTAGGTGTCAGAGCTAGTGGACCTTTTGTGGCTGATACAATATTTATAAAGAATTATAAAAAATTCGATGTTATTGTTGGTATGTATCATGATCAGGTCATTGCTCCCTTTAAATCATTATTTAAATTTGATGCAATTAATATGACTTTAGGTTTAAAATATTTAAGATTTTCTCCGGATCACGGTACGGCACCCGATATAATTTTAAAGAATAAAGCGAATTCTTATAGCCTGAAAAAATGTATTGACACAATGATAGATTTAAAATGAGACCTTTTCTAAAGAAATCTTTAGGTCAACATTTTTTAATTGATAAAAATATAATTAAAAAAATAATCAATTTAGTTCAAATATCAAATAAAAACGTAGTTGAAATTGGTCCAGGGGATGGTGCTTTAACAGATGAAATAATAAAAAAAGATCCAAAAAAATTAATACTTATTGAAAAAGATTTTAAATTAGTTAAAAAACTTAAAGATAAATACTTTAATAATAAAAAGATTAAGATTTTTCATTCTGATGTACTTAAATTCAATGTTGAAGAAATAATAAAAAAAAATACAATTATTTTTGGAAATTTACCCTATAATATTTCATCTCAAATCTTAGTTAAGTTTATTAAATTTCGCCAATGGCCACCAAAATATAATGATATTATATTCATGTTTCAAAAAGAAGTTGGGGAAAAAATTATAGGTAAATACCCCTCTAAGGATTATGGCAGATTATCGATTTTAACAAATTATAAATTTGAAGTTTTAAATAAGTTTTTAGTTTCTCCAAATTGTTTTTATCCAAAACCTAAAGTTAATTCTTTAATTCTTCATTTTAGTCCTAAAAGAAAAAAAAAATTTAATATACTTAATATAAATAACTTAGAAAAAGTAACTAATATTCTTTTTTCGAATAAAAGAAAAATGATAAATAAAAATCTTAAAAAAATTATCCCTGATCGAGAGATTAAAAAAATACCAAATCTTAATACAAAACTCAGACCCGCTGAAATTAAACCAGAAATTTATTATAAAATCACTGAATTTTTTGAGAAAAGTTAGTTTTATGAGATAAAATAATTTCTTCTATTTGACGGAAACAAACTTCCAGATTTTTATTTATAATTATGTAATCATAATCGTTCCAATGTTTAATATCTTCGTCAAAAGCTTTAAATCTTCTATCTATCTCATCAGGGGTATTTTGATTTCTTGTAATTAATCTTTTTTTCAATTCTACTTTGCTGTCAGCTATAAGAAATATTTTTATAAGATTTAATTCTTTAAATTTTGAGAGCTGTTTTGTACCCTGCCAATCAATGTCAAAAATAATATCGTTTTTAACAATTAATTGATCAACGTTTTTTTTAAGAGTTCCGTAAAAATTGTCAAATATTTTTGCATGTTCATAAAACTGATTTTCTTTGATCAAATCTTTAAATTTTTCATTTGAGATAAAATGATAATCAACACCATCAACTTCATTAGACCTTGGTTTTCTTGTGGTGTGCGATACTGAAATTTTAAAGGAAGAGTACTTTTGTTGTATTTTTTTTGTTAGTGTAGTTTTTCCGACACCAGATGGAGAAGACAATACAACCATGATATTTTCTCCATCATGAAGCATCAAGAATTTTAACCTTTTTTGCTCTCAATAAATTTTATAGCGTCGCCCACTGTAAGAATTTTTTCTGCTTCACTATCTGATATTTCAGAACCAAATTCTTCCTCGAAGGCCATAACTAATTCAACTGTATCTAAACTGTCTGCACCTAAATCATCAATGAAACTCGCTTCATCAGTAACTTTTTCCTCTTCTATCCCAAGGTGATCTGCTACAATTTTTTTTATTTTTACTTTAATATCTTCTGACATGAAATCCTTTCGTATTTATTTAATTTCTTAATAAATTATTAATAAGAATTGTCAAGCCATATACATTCCGCCATTAACATGAATGGTTTCGCCATTAATATATTTAGACATATCGGATGCTAAAAAAGCAACACAGTTCGAAACATCTTCTCCAGTTCCTAGATCTCCACAAGGAATTTTACTTATTAAAGTTTTTTTGAACTCATCGTTAATTTTATCTGTCATCTCAGTCTTAATAAATCCAGGTGAAACACAATTTACATTAATATTTTTTTTTGCATATTCTATTGCTAAACTTTTAGAGAAAGCAATTATTCCGGCTTTTGAAGCTGCATAATTAGCCTGACCCAAATTTCCAGTGTGACCAACTATTGATGTAATGTTTATTATCTTTCCATATTTATTTTTTAACATTTTTTTGATTGCATATTTACTCATTAAAAAAGTTGATGTTAAATTAACATCTAAAACCTTTTTCCAATTTTCGTTGGTTAGTCTTATTGATAAATTATCTAAGGTTATACCAGCATTATTTATCAAAACGTCTAAACCACCCAATTTTTTACTAACACTTTCTATAAAGTTTTCAATTTTATCATGTTCATCTAATTTAAATTTTTCGACAATAATATTTGGGTATTTTTTTTTTAAATCGTTAAGTTTCTCTTCATTCGTTCCTGTTGCTACTACTGAAGACTCGAAATTAGTAAATTTATCAACCAAAGAATTCCCTATTCCGCCGGTGGCACCTGTGATTAAAATTTTTTTATTTTTTAAATTCATTAATAAAATTTTTAATATCACTTATTGAATTGATTGAAAAGCAATTAACATCTTTAATTGTTCTTTTTACCATCCCAGTAAGTACTTTTCCCGGGCCAATTTCTACAAAATTTTTTACACCGTCTTCGGACATCTTCAATATACTTTGACGCCATTTAACTGTAGAAAAAATTTGTTTGACTAATAATTTTTTAATCTCATCTGAGTTTCTCTCTGGGTTTGCAGTTACATTATTAACAATCTTTATAGAAGGATCATTAAAATTTGTTTTGTTTATTTTTTGTTCCATCTTTTCAGCAGCTGGTTTCATAAGCGAGCAATGAAAAGGTGCGCTTACTTTTAAAGGTATTGATTTAATTTTTTTTTCTTTCAATATTTTTTGAAATAGTTCAACATCCTCTTTATTCCCACTTACAATTATTTGTCCATTTGCATTGTCGTTTGCTATTTCACAAACTCCATTATTTAATTTTTCTGTTTTTAGTAAATCAATTATTTCATCAGTTTTCATTCCAAGAACAGCTACCATACTTCCTAAACCAACTGGAACTGCATCTTGCATAGCTTTTCCTCTTTCATGAAGAAGGTATAATGCATCTTCGAATTTTATTGAGTCAGCACAAACTAATGCGCTATACTCACCTAATGAATGTCCTGCATAAAAATTAAATGAACTAAAGTCAAAATTGAACTCTTCTTTTATCACTTTAAAAATTGAATAGCTTACAGTTAAAATTGCTGGCTGAGTGTTTTTTGTTAATTGTAATTCATTTTCTGGTCCCTCAAGAATAAGTTTGGAAATTGAGAAATTCAAGTTTTCATCAGCTTGTTTAAAAATTTGTTTTACAATTTTAAAATTAGAGTAAAACTCTAATCCCATACCAACTACTTGTGAACCTTGTCCCGGAAATAATAATGCGCTCATTTATATTAATTTATTTATCAATTATTAGTGTTGCTAAAATTAGTTATTATAGTATAAACCAGTTCTTATAAATAATTAACAAGACTTAATTAACAATTAAATTATGGCTTTTTACGAAAATACTATAATTGCTAAACAAGATTTAGCAGAAAAAGATTTAAAAACAATAAAAGAAAAATACCAGGAAATTATTAATAGTTCTTCTGGAAAATTAATCAAAACCGAAGAATGGGGTCTTCTTAATTTAGCTAATAAGATAAAAAATTATAAAAAAGGTTTTTACATACACTTTAAATTTGAGGGAAATGGTAAAACATTAAGTGAAATCGACAAAAAAGCAAAGATTGATAGATCAATTATAAGATATTTAACTGTAAAATATAAGCAATTAGACACTAAAAGTGAGTTCTTTAAAAAAGAAAAATAAAGATGAAAAGAAAAAATAAAAAATTTCAAAAGAAAAATTTTAATTCTTTAAATAAATTAAGTTTATTTCAAAGAAATGACGGTAAATTTTCCAAAAAATGTCCTTTATCCATAAAAAATGCTCCTGTGGTTGATTACAAGAATATCAATTTATTAAAGAAGTACATATCTGATAACGGTAAAATTATTTCATCTAAGATCACATCTGTGTCATTTGGTAAGCAGAAAAAACTTACTAAAGAAATTAAAAAAGCAAAAATTTTAGGACTATTATAAAATGGAAATAATTTTATTAGAAAATATAATTAATCTAGGAAACATTGGTGATAAAGTAACTGTTAAAAATGGATATGGTAGAAATTTTCTTCTTAAACAAGGAAAAGCCCTTAGGTTTAATAAAGAAAATCAAGATTTAGTTAATAAAAGAAAAGATGAATTGAAAAAGAAAAATAATGAAATTAAAAATGAGTTTAAAGAAATTGCTAAACTTATTGAGAACAAAACTTTTACTTTTGTTAAAGAAAGTAAAGAAAATGGAGAATTATACGGATCTATAAAGCCAAAAGAAATTACTAATTTAATTAAAGAAAAGGCAAAAGCTGATGTAAGCCCTTCTCAAATTATTTTAAAAGATGAATTAAATAAAATTGGATTATTTAAGGTAGAAATTAATTTTCACTCTGAAGTCAAAACAAATATTTCGATCAAAATAGATAAGATAAAATCTAAATAACTTTTCCACAGACTTAAAAAAAAAGTGTGTAACTTTTTTCTTTAAAGCTAATAACTTTCTCTTATTATAATTAAGTGAAAGAAATACAACCTATTCAAAATAACATAGAAAATAAACAGCCAGCTAATTTGGAGGCCGAGCAAGCCTTATTAGGGTCTATCCTGGTTAATAATGACATTATAGATGAGGTTTCAACAATAATTAATTCAAATACATTTTACGATCCTGCTCATATTAAAATTTATGAAGTAATTGAAAATTTAAATAATAAAGGAATGATTGCTAATCCTATTACTTTAAAAAATTTTTTTGAAAAAGATAACATGCTTAATGAAGTGGGGGGAACTGAATATTTGGTAAAACTTACTAGATTTTCAGGATCAACTAAACAATCAATAGATTATGCAAAAATTATTCATGAAATGTACTTAAGAAGAGAATTAGTTTTAATTTCAAGTCAATTATCTTCAGATACTTTAAATGCTACTTCTCAGGAACAAAATGCAGAAAATATAATTGAGAATACTGAAAAATCTCTTTTTGACTTAGCAGAGAGAGGAAGTTTCTCACAATCTTTTTTAAAATTTAATAAAGCTTTAGATCAAACTATTGAAATGGCAACTTTAGCAATGCAAAATGACCAAGGAATAGTAGGTGTGCCGACTGGACTTTCGGATCTAGATGAAAAATTAGGAGGATTACACAAATCTGATTTAATTATTTTAGCTGGAAGGCCGTCAATGGGTAAAACAGCTTTAGCAACAAACATCGCTTATCATGCAGCTCAAAATATTTTAAAAAGGCAAGAGAAGTCCTCAGTGGCGTTTTTTTCATTGGAAATGTCTTCAGAGCAATTATCAACTAGAATTTTATCAGAACAAGCAAGAATTAAATCAGATGATGTGAGACGAGGTAAGGTTACTGAAGAAGAAATTAATAGATATATTGAAACCTCAAGAAACATTTACAACATCCCATTATTTATTGACGAGACACCTGCTATCACAATTGCAACCTTGAGCAACCGAGCGAGAAGAATAAAAAGATTATTTGGGCTGAGTTTAATAGTTGTAGATTATATCCAATTAATGAGATCGAGCTCGAATAAAAATGAGGGAAGAGTTCAAGAAATTTCTGAAATCACTCAAGGTCTTAAAGCTTTGGCAAAAGAATTGTCTGTTCCAGTATTAGCTCTTTCTCAATTATCGAGAGCTGTAGAACAAAGAGATGACAAGCAACCCCAATTAGCAGATTTAAGGGAGTCTGGATCAATAGAACAGGATGCAGATGTTGTAATGTTTGTATATAGAGAGGCATATTACTTAGAGCGAAAACAGCCAAAATTAGGTTCAATTGAACATGCTGAATGGCAATCTAAAATGAATGATGTTAATGGGTTGGCAGATATTATTTTAGGCAAACAAAGACACGGACCTACTGGTACTGTAAAAGTTGAGTTTGAGGGAATTTATACTAAATTCAAAGACCTAAAAAGAAATTAACATCAGTTTTTTCTTTAGTTATAATAAATTTAAGATATATCTGAAATGTTCTCATGTTTGGTAGTATTTATAAAAAATTAGTTATAGATTTTTCTAAAATTACACTTTTTTTCTTAGGGATTTTAATAATTTTTTCACTTTATAATTCTAAAAAATTTAATTTAGACGCTTCATCAGATGCTCTTCTTCTTGAGGGGGATCCTGATCTTAAATACTTAAGAGAGGTAAATGAGACGTTTGGATCTAAAGATTTTTTAGTTTTAACTTATTCCCCTGTATCAAGCTTTACAGATAAAGAGACAATTCTTAACCTACAACTTCTTAAATCAAAAATAGAAAAATTAACCTGGGTAGATAGCGTAACTACAATAATTGATGTGCCGCTTCTTAAAAGCACTGATGAAGGACTAATGGAAAGACTTAAAAATTATAAGACATTAGCTTATCCAGAAATAGACAAAAAAAGAGGTTTTGAAGAAATTATTAATAGTCCTATCTATAAAAATTACGTCATAAGTGAAGATGGAAAAACTTCAGGTATCGTTGTGTATTTAAAAAAAGATGAAAGATTAGCCGAATATATAAAAATAAAAGATAAGTATTATAATCAAATAAATGATACGGGTTTATCTAATGAAGATAAATTGAATTAT